>Ga0180434_10004095_pt1 | contig 17962 bp, 21 predicted proteins | sample SS_ome_7_FD_132453 | JGI IMG/M metagenome (GOLD analysis project Ga0180434, IMG submission 132453) | Hypersaline lake sediment archaeal communities from the Salton Sea, California, USA - SS_1_D_2 metaG | ecosystem: Environmental > Aquatic > Non-marine Saline and Alkaline > Hypersaline >...
CGAGGAAAAGACGGACACGGCCGACGACGCGCGGATCCAGGCGGTCGGCGAGGCGCTGATCGTCGGCGAGAAACAGTATGTGGCGGTGCCGCCGGGGGTCAAATTCCGCCTGGAGACGGTGCACAATACCTCGACGGAGACGCTGCTGAACCAGATCAAGTACGAGCGCCGGACGATTATGCAGACGCTGCTGGCCGACTGGCTGGACCTGGGGACGGGGCAGACGGGGTCCTGGGCGCTGGGGAGCGACAAGAGCCAGTTGTTCTTGATGGCAGTGGACGGGCTGCTGGACCGGATGGCGGCGATCGTGAACCGGTTCGCGGTTCCACAACTGGTGGCGTACAACGCGTGGGCGTTTCCCGGGGTGACGGCGATGCCCAAGTTGGCGCACAAGAAAGTGGAAAAACCGGCGATGGCGCAGTTGGGGGCATTCCTGCAGCAGGTGAACCAACTGCTGACGTGGACCGACGAGGATCAGCGGTGGCTGCGGACGCGGATGGGGATGCCGACGATCGAGGTGGGCAGCCGGGAAGCAACGGCTGAGGACGAGCCTGCGGACGAGGATGGGGAGGACGGGCGCATAGCGGGCACGGCGCGCCGTGCCCCTACGGAGATGGCGATGCTGGCGGCGGGCGATGGCGACCCGGACGAGGTGCGGGATCCGCTGGAGGACGAGCTGGCTGGAGAGATGGCGGCTTTTCTCGAGGGGCAGGGCGAGCGGGTGATCGAAGGGGCGGGGCGAGACGCGGCCCTGGCGGACGACGAGTCGTTTTGGGAGGACGAGGGCAAGCTGATGCTGGCGGCGCTGCTGCCGGCGATCATCGAGGCGCTGAACGCCCTGGGCGAGGCGAACGCGGACGCGATCGACATTGGGGTGGAGTGGAGCGAGGCGAACGCGCACGCGATGGTGTGGGCGCGATCGTACGCGTTCGACCTGGTGGGCGGGCTGAATGGGACGACACGAGAGGCACTGCGCGAGGCGCTGGCGACGTGGGCGGAGACCGGCGGGGACGTCCAGGTCCTGGAGCGGCTGCTGGCGCCGACGTTCGGGGAGAAACGGGCGCGGGCGATCGCGGGGACAGAGATCACGCGGGTGAATGCGGCGGCGGCGAGCGCGACGGGCTCGCTGGTGGGGGTGGTGTATGCGCTGCAGCCGCCGAGCCGGACGAACTGCCGGTGTTGGACGATCGTGCGGGTGCTGCCGGATGGGAGGCCGGTGGGGGTGTGGATGACGGCGGCAGATGACCGGGTGAGCAGGGCGCAGCGGATCATCACGCCGTGGGGGGACGTGGTGAGCGACGCGGACCTGCACGGGGTGATCGTGAGCGAGGGACCGTGGTTGGGGATGCGGTTCGAGGATGCGGCGGCAGATGTCAGGCTGCAAGCCTGACCTACAAGGATGGCGATGCTCGAGGTAGTGGCGACGATCGAGGGGCTGGAGGAGCTGGAGCAGGGCCTGGCCGAGATGCCGGAGGTGTTGGGCAGCGAGACGGAGCAGGCGATCGACCAACTGCTGCTGCTGGCGCAGGGGCGGTTGGCGACCTATCCGGCGCAGGCGATGGGGACGCGGTACCGGCGGACGGGCTTGCTGGGGCAGATGTGGGCGGGGGCGACGCACCGGGTGCGGCGGGTGAGCCTGCCGGGCGGGCGGATGTATGTCGAGGGGTCGGTCCGGAACGCGCGGCCGGGGGTGGCGTACGTGCAGGATGAGGGCAGCCAGGCCGAGGTGCACGTGGGGCGGTGGCAGACGGCGCAGCAGGTGATGGCGGAGCTGCAGCCGGAGGCGGACCAGTTGTTGGAGCGGGCCGGGGAGCGGGCGGTGGGGCAGGCGGCCACGGCCCCGAGGGGTTGAGAGGGCACAATGCATTGTGCCCCTACGGAGGGTGAGATGGGGAACGTGAGGCGGAAATTCCTGTACGTGGCGCTGAGCGCGGGCGAGGGGACGCCGGTGGAGGTGCTGCGGGTGGGGACGTTTACGGATATGCGCGGCCGCGAGGTGGAGATCGGCGAGAATGACCTGGACGCGTACGTGGCCAATTTTGCGGCGGGAGTGGCGGGGCAGGAGATCCCGGTCGACGTCGACCACGAGCTGGGCCAGGCGGCGGGGTGGCTGCGGAAACTCTGGCGCGAGGGGGAAAAGTTGCTGGCCAGCGTGGAGTGGAACGAGCTGGGGAAAACCCTGGTGGGGGAGGCGCGGTACAAATATATCTCGGCGGCGATCGATCTGGCGGAGAAATTTCTGCTGAGCATCTCGCTGACGAATTTCCCGGCGGTGCCCGGGTTGGCACCGGTGGCGTTGAGCCGGGACGCGCAGACATTTGAGGTGGAGCCGGGGCTGCTGGCGTGGTTGGCGAGGTTGCCGGCGGTGTTGGGCGTACGGGGCGCAGAGGGCGCACACGCGGGTGCGCCCCTACCGGCGGCGCTGGCGGATGGGGTGGCGGGGTCGGTGCGGATCGGCGAGTACCTGCAAGCGCGGATCCACAAGGCGTTCACCAACATTGCGGACGAGCTGGCGGCGAGCGGGATGCTGAGCGTGGAGGAGCGGAAGGAGCTGAGCGGCGCGATCGGGGCGGCGCTGGAGACGTTTGCGGGACAGGCAGGCGAGGCGGCGGAGCGGATGATCTCGGTCGGCGGGCCGGACCTGTATATGTATAGCCAACGGGCTGGCCGGGAGGCGGCCACTAGTGGAACGGAGGTGAGCGAGATGGGCAAGAGCGAAGAGGAATTGCGCGAAGAGATCCGACAGGAAGAGGCGGCCAATCTGGCGCGGGAGCGGAAGGCGGAGGCCGAGTTGCGGAAGCAGATCCGAGCGGAGGAGCGCGAGTTGCTCGAGGCGGAGCGAGCGCGGCACGACGAGCTGGTGACGTTTGCGCAGACGGTGTGCGGCGGCGAGGGCGGCCAGGGGCTGAGCGAGCCGGTGGAAGAGGTCGTGGCGTTCCTGGAGGCGGTGCCGGAGGCGGCGCAGGCGCAGGCGAGGCGGATGCTGCAGGCCAAGGTGGTGGATTTTGGCGAGGTGGGGTCGCGCCGGGATGGGGAACCCGGTGGGAACGGGCGGCTGGATCCGCGGATCGCGGCGATGCTGCAAAAATGGGTCGATGGCGGGGAGAGCGTCGAGGCGTTTTTCGAGGCGAATCCCGAGATCGGCGAGATGAGCGGGTACGATTTGGCCGAGTTTAGGGCCAGCGAGTAGGCGGCGCGCCGAGCCGGGCGTGACTGAGACATAGGAGGGCAGAGATGGCGAATGCAACGGCTGATCAGCCTCTCCGGATTTTGGGAGAGGCAGTTACGGAAAAGTTCCACCACGACAACGCGGCAGACCGCACGGTGTACAAAGGGGAGCCGCTGATCATCAACCAGACGGTGGACACGCTGCACCCGCAGGCGTGGCACGACGGGACGGGCGAGGGGGTGGTGGCGGCGACGGACGTGTTCGTGGGCATCGCGGCTGAGGGTGCGAGCATCAAGACCACGGACAGCGAGAGCGGACCAGACACGCTGATCGAGGCGTACGTGCAGCCGACGATCGTGGGGTTCAAGAGCACGGTGTTTACGGACGCGAGCATGGGCGCGGCGGTGTATATGAGCGATACCACGACGCTGAGTACGACCGCGGCGGACAATCCGGTGATCGGCAAGGTGCACCGGGTGCTCGACGGGTATGTGTATGTGCGGCTGGCGAGCCCGGCGATTTGCACCGGGGCATAGTAATGTCAGGCTGCAAGCCTGACCTACAGGACCGATAGAGCAGGAGGATAGAGATGCCAACGAGTGGGAATGTTCCAAAGCATTTGGTTGTGGGGGCGCGGACCGGATTTTTGACCGCGGTGAAAGACTATGGTGGCCGATTTGCGTGGCCGCGGCTCGCGGTGACGGTGAATATGGACGCCAAGGCGGTTGATTTGGTGGATCTGGGCGCTGCGCCGATGCCGGTTGAGGATTTGGCGCGGCAGGTGCAGGATTTCATCGAAAAGACCAAGGAAGTGAAGCCGCGAGACTGGAACCTGCTGACGTGGGTTTCGTACAACTCGGTCAAGGACGACCAGACCGGGATGCTGGAGCGAAAGGTTCGCCAGGCGGGGCGGAATTTCCAGCGGCACATCAACAAGCGCGTGTTTACCGTCTTGAACGGCGGGGATGGGACGACGTACGGCTCGTGCTATGACTCGCAGGATTTTTTCGACTCGGACCACGTGGACCAGGGCGCGCACTATGCGACGGCGCAGGACAACGAGGGCGCGCTGGCGCTGAGCATCGACAATTTTAACACGGCGTGGGAAGCGGCGCAGTTGTTTATGGACGACCAGGGCGAGTACACCGAGTACGACTATGACCTGCTGGTGTGCCCGCCGGCGCTGTACCGCGAGGCGAAAAATATCGTGGCGAACGAGTGGGCATACGACACGGCGAACCGTGAGATTAACCCGTTCAAGGACCTGCTGACGTCGCCGCTGCTCACCAGCCCGCACCTGGATAGCACGGCGTGGTACCTGATCGCGTCGAGCGAGGAGGTCAAGCCGCTGATCCTGTGTATGCGGGAGCAGCCGAACTTGCAGGAGGCGTGGTTCGATCCGCTGGCGGCCGACGGCGGGCGGTACTATTTCAAATTTTTTGGCCGCTACGAGGTGCATTACGGGGACTGGCGGCTGGCGTACCAGGGCAACACATAGAAAGGCGTCAGGCAGCATGCCTGACCTACGAGAGGGGGCGGCGATGAGCAGACGCGGCAGGGCGGCCTGGCGCTGTGCCGGGCTGCCTGAGTGAGGGCACGGCACGCCGTGCCCGTACGGGATCGGAGGGTAGGATGAGGCGGAAATGGTATGTGGGCGGCGCGATGGCGCTGCTGTTGGTTGTGGCGCTGTTGTTCGCGCAGGGCTGCAATGGTTGCGCGGGGCCAGAGGTCTCGCAGCAGGCGCTGGCGGGCGATGTGAGCAATTTCTCGGGGTTGCACGTGGCGGTGCCGACGGCGGTGGCCACGGCGACGCCGGGGCTGATGGTGGATAGCAGCGGGGTGAGTAACATTTTCGAGGTGCGCGACGCGGCGACGCCGGTGTTTGCGATCAACGATGGTGGGGCGGTGGTGCAGACCGGGGACCTAGCGCTGACTGGAGATGTGGCTTTGACGGGCGGGTTGGATCTGTCCGGCCTGCTGCAGACGAGTTTTGCAGATTTGACGGTGAGCGACGGGGACACGATCACGCCAACGGTGACCACGTACGCGCTGGATACGAGTGGCGCGGTGACGGTGACGCTGGCGGCCAGTGCGGATGAGGGACAACTGCTGATCCTGATCAACGACGACGCGAATGCCGTGATCATCGCCGATACTAACCTGAGGTCGTCCGACGGCAACGCGATCACGCTGACCGCGGCCAATGATATTGCCGTGTTCATTTATCAGGATGCAGAGTGGAACGAGCTGCTGCTGATCACGAACAGCTAGAGGGGGACCGATGGTGAAACGATATGAAGTGCGCGTGCGCGAGGGGGTGAGCTTGCCGCTGGTGCAGGCGGCGGGGCGGCGGTTCCCGAAATGCGAGGCGACGGTGGTGCGCGAGGGCAACCCGGGCCTGGCCGAGATGCGGGCAAACGAGCTGTTGGAGGTGGTGGAGATCGGGCCACAGGTCCAGCGGGACGCGGAGATCTCGCCCTTGCCGGGACTGGAGGAGGCGGACGATGAGACGGAATAAGCGGATCAGCGTGACGCCGACGGTCGACACAGACGCGTATACGGCGGGAGATGTGGTCGGCGGGCTGATGACGTTCGCGGTGGGCGGCGTGGGGCTGAGCGGCTCGATCCGGAGCGTGATTGTGGTGGATGATCACGGACAGACCGAGCCGTACACGCTGTACTGGTTCTATGCGCGGCCGTCGACGATCGCCGATGACGCAGCGTTCGCGCCGACCGTGGCGGATCTGAAAAAGCTGGCGACGACGCTGCTGCTCGAGGCGGGAGACTATGCGACGGTGAACTCGAACGACGTGGCGATCCTGGGCGGGCGCGAGGATTCGGCGATGGACGTGCCGTTTACGTCGGATGACGGGAACCTGTACCTGTACGCAGTGCCGGCGGATACGCCGGACTATAACGCGGCGACGGACCTGACGTTCATTTTGACGGTGCGGATCGACGACTAGGCCGCACAGGGCGCAACACGTTGCGCCCGTACGGAGGGGGTGGGTATGTATTGGCAGAGGCTGCCGTTGGACGCGTTGAAACCCAAGTGGGTGCTGGACGGGTTCCCGAAAGCAGGGCTGCACTTGCTCGAGCAGATGCTGTGTCCGGTGGCGAAGCCGCAGCCGGCGGACGCGGTGTGCCGGGACCATTGGGTGGGGACGTTCAACGGGAACGCGTGGACGAACGAGTGGCTGCCGCTGCGGACGACGACGTTCCGGCTGGCCAGGCTGACGAGCGGCTACTATCTGAAGGGACACCTGGGGTGGCGCGAGGACCTGGAGCAGTTCCTGTACCTGAGCGGGGCGGCGGTGGTGTTTGTGTACCGCGATCCGCGCGACGTGGCGGTGAGCCAGGCGCACCACATCCTCAACCCGGACGACTATCACTATCAGCACCCGAACAAGGATGTGTACCGGGATCTGAAAACGTTCGACGCGGCGCTGGCGGCGGTGATTGGCGGGGTGGGGCCATACCCGGGGGTGATGGAGCGGTGGGCGCTGTACGCGCCGTGGCTGGATGTGGAGTGGGCGCTCAAGCTGCCGTTCGAGACGATGCGGCAGGAGCCGCTCGAGTCGGCGCGGATGCTGCTGGAATACGGCCTGCGGCGGGTGACGGCGAGCATCGGGATCGAGATCCGGCTGGACCCGGAGGAGTACGAGGCGACGGCGGCGAAAATGGCCGAGGTGAGCCAGCAGACGGAGCGATCGCCGAATTTCCGCCGGGGGCAGGTGGGCGGATGGCGGGCTGTGTTTACGGACGAGCACGTTGCCGCGTTCAGGGCGCACGATGTGGAGGGGTGGGTGGAGCGGTTGGGGTATGACTGGTGAGCGAGGCGGTCGAGCGGTTGATCCTGTTGTACGGGTGGGTCGTTGGGTTTATGGTCGACTCGCCGATGCACTTTTTGCTCTCTGCTATTTCGGGCTGTGGGGCGTACTGCGTGACATCGACCATCTACCGAGCTATTTATACGCGTTGTTCCCCACGGCTTATCCGGCGTTTGCAGGAATCCCAGGTCGATTTACTCATCGACTGGGTTTTGTTTCTCTTTGCGTTGTTGTGTGCGGATTGGGCGCATATGTGGCGGGACGGGTGGCCTGGATTCTGATCGATTTGGAGGAATGAGATGAACAGCGAGCTGAGATTTGGCGGTCGGGTGGTAGCGCGAAAGTTGGCGGCACCAGGGCCGGGGTGGCTTTACAGGGTCCGTAATTTCCCTAATGTGTGGTCTGGCACTTGGCGGCACGCACTGGCGCGCGCGCTGAAAATGAACCATATGCTGGGCAGGCTGCGGGCGGTTTTGGTCCGTGCCGATGGATCGCGCGTCAACTATGGCGTGATCAGTACGAATTTGGTGACTACTGCTTTTGTCAACGACATGGTAGATGAGTTGATCACCGAGACCAGCGGCTGGGGCGACTACAAATACCATGATTCGGGCGTGGGCACGACTGGGGCCGCCGTCGGTGATACGGACATCGAAACCACAGATGGCGAAAGCCGCGAGGCCGGAACGCAGGTCGAAGACGCGGCCAACATTTACGAGAGTGTAGCCACGATCAGCTATACCACGACCAAGGCGATCACTGAGCATCTGATCGCCAATGAATCGACAGGTGGCACAGCGATGGATCACCACGTGTTTAGCGCGATCAATGTGGTCAACGGCGATTCGATTCAGTTTACATTTGATCTGACCTGTACGGCTGGGGGATAGGATGCTAGAGGCCGCACGCAGGGCGGCTGGGCGTCTGGCCGCCCTGCTAGGTATAAACAGGAGGCGTGATATGGCGATCGGTTGGTTCATTGTGCCCTACAAGCGGCGGACAAAGCGGCGGCGGCCTACGCGTTATTGTGCTATGGACGACTATACCTCACAGATCCGGGCGCATGGCGGAATGTGGGCAGAGAGCGAGGTCCTGGGAAACCGGGCCATCGTGAAGGTCCGAGCGCCGGTGGCGGTGCTGGCAGCGCTGAACGACGTGCCAGGGTTTAAGCGCATCCCGAAAGATCGCCTTGATGATAGCCTGGCGGATTTGTCCCAGACTGTCAGGGCGTATCTCAGAGATGAGATCCTAGATATGGGATATACCATCGAGGAATTGCGGGAGCGATTTGGCAATGATCTGGGAGCGTACACCCTGCGCGATGTGCTTAAATTCATGGCGCGGCGTAGGCGAAAACCTCGTTACAATCCAGCTACAGACGAGATCATTTTGGATGGCGAGATTCAGGAATGCCGAGAGATTGAGAATCTGGACGCAGCCGTGACAGAGGACTAGGATGGCGTTCCCGACAACCGGGGTGCTAGACAATTTCAATAGAGCATCGATTGGCTCGGACTGGACTGAGGACATCTACGATTTTGGAGATGCCAATTTTGCCATCTCCTCAAATCAGGCCAGCCCGGGCAATATTTATTATTCGTCCGCGTGGTGGAACGTTGAAACATTTGGCGCGGACTCTGAGGTGTACGTCACGATCGCGACATTGCCGGGCGCGGGAGAGGGAATTGGGCTCGGCATACGATACGCGGATGTTGGAACCGACGGCGTAGACGGGTACAACATCTACTACGAACAAGCGTCTGGGACAGACACGGTTACCATTGTTCGGCTAGATGATGGGGCGGATACGCAGCTTGGCGCGACCATCTCTCAGGATTTTTCGGCAGGGGATGGGATCGGGGTTGAAGCGGCTTCCTCTCAGATTATCGTGTATCGTCGGTCGAGTGGCACATGGTCCGACATTTCGAGTGGCGGCAGGACAGACGCAACCTATACGTCAGCCGGATATATTTCGTTAGAGGCGTCCGCAAACACGTTTCGTCTGGACGATTTTGGCGGTGGGGATATTCTTGAGGCGCAGGAATATGAGCAAGCGGCGGCCGGGGCGATTACGCCGGCCGGGGCGGTAACCAAAGGCGCGCAGACGATCAAGGCCGGGGCGATCACGTTGGCCGGGGTTGTAAGCGCTAAGGCAAGCAAAATACTAGCGGGCGTCTTGACGCCGGCGGGCGCCGTGATTAAGCAGGCCGTGGCCACGATCGCCGGGGCCATCACGCCCGCCGGGGCTGCTGTAAAGCGGGTAGGAACGGCACGGGCTGGGACGATCACTCCGGCGGGAGCGCTAACTGGCCGAGCGGGTAAGGCGTTAGCCGGTGCGCTGGGCACTGCCGGTGCGCTGGGCGCCAGGGCGGGCAAGGCGCTAGCTGGAGCAACCACGTTTGCCGGGGCTGCGGCAAAAGCGGTCGCCAAGAGTGCGTTAACCGGCGCGATTACGTTTACCGGGAGCGTGATCAAAACGGGGGTTATTAGCCTGGGCGGGGCATTTACAGGCGCAGGCACAATCGCTCGAGGCGTTGCGCGAAACCTGGCCGGGGCGATCACGCTGGCCGGGGCTGCTATCAAACGAACGGCGGCAAGCCTGGCCGGGGCGATTACGCCAGCGGGCGTGGTGGGCGCCCTGGCTGCCAAATTTAAGTCGCTGGCGGGCGCGATCGCGCCCGGCGGCGACGTGACCAGGTCTACAGGTCGGACGATCGCGGGCGCGGTGGCCGTAAGCGGGGCCGTGGTCAAACGGGCAGCGCAGGGCCTGGCAGGCGCGATCACGCCGGCAGGCGCGCTGGGGGCGACGCGAACGGTGCTAAAAACGCTGGCCGGGGCGCTAACGATGGCGGGAACGGTAACAGGCCGGGCGGGTAAACTGCTGGATGGGGCGCTGGGCGCTGCCGGGGCCGTCGTTAAATCGACGGCGATTAGCCTCGCCGGGGCCGGATCATTTGCCGGTGCAGTCGCCCGGCGGGCAAGCAAGGCGCTGGCAGGCGCAATCACGCCTGCAGGGACGATGGCCAGGACGATCGCCAGGGCATTGGCCGGCGCATTAGCTCCCGGAGGTGCCGTGTCGTCGGTCGGCGGGACGGTGGCCACGGCAGTGGTGGCGCTGACGCTGGGCGCGCGTCGTCTCGCGTTGTCTTTGCGAGATCGGACGGTGGCGCTGGTTCTGGATGCGCGCACGGCGGCGCTGACGCTACTGGATCGAGGATAGGGAGGCAGGGCATGCCAGTATCGAGAGAGGTTGTCGAGTCGCCGCTGCGCCAGGGCGCGGATGAGCAGATCATTTACACGCTGACGACGACGCCGTGGGGCAGCACGCCGACGTCGCCGAGTATGGTGGTCAAGGACCTGAGCGATGGGGACACGGACGTGACGGACGATGTGACAACGGGGTCGATCTCGACGGATGGCGATGTGCTGACGCTGAAAACGATCAAGTCGCTGACGGCGGGCCACGAGTACCGGGTCGAGGTGAAATTCACGGCCGGGAGCAGCGTATGGGAGCCGTTTTTTATCATCCAGGCGGAGATGTGATATGGCGATCGGTGCGAACTCGTATGGGAGCGTGGCCGAGGTGGCGGCGCTGACCCGGCGGTATACGTCTGGGGGGACCTATAACAGCGGGACGAACCCGAGCACGACGCAGGTGGAGCAGTTCATCGACCGGGTGAGCGCGACGGTGAACGTGCTGCTCGCCGAGCAGGGATTCACCGTGCCGGTAAGCCAGGCGGACGCCAAACTGGCGCTGGACGATTTTGTGGTTGGCCAGGTTGCGCTGTTTTGCCACGGGGCGAATGGGAACGGGATCTATGCGCCGGGGAGCGAGCAGCTGCGCAATACGACGCCGATGCGGGTAGTGATGAAAGAGGCGGAGGGGTTTATCGGCGAGCACGCGGCGGGGATCGAGGCGCTGGGGGCGACGCGGACGCGGCACCTGACGCAGGGGCTGGCGTGCCGGGAGACGGATGACGAGGGGACGGCGATCGAGCCGATGTTTGTGCGGGATTAGGGGCACGGCGAGGGCACGATACATCGTGCCCGTACGGTAGGGGCACAATGCATTGTGCCCGTACGGGCGCGATGCATTATGCCTGGACGGAGGGTGGATGGCGTACGCGACGATCGAGGCGGCGGTGCAGACGCTGCTGCAGGCGCTGGCGCAGTACACGAGCGACCAGGTGACGCGGGGTGATTACCGCGTGCTCGACAGCGGGGTGGACGAGGCGTGTGTGCTGCGGCCGGGGGCGTTCACGGTGAGCGGCGGGGGCGACTATGGCCAGCGGACGTACGGCTGGCTGGTGTATGTGCAGATTTTCCAGCGGTACACCGGCGACGGCAGCGAGTGGGCCAGCCTGGCGATGCAGCGGCAGAACGTGGTCGACCAGCTCCACGAGTATCCGACGGTGGATGGGGTGGCGGGGGTGACGGAGGTGGTGGTCACCCGGGGCCGGGAACCGGGGGCGACATACCCGAGGGGCAGCGATACGCCGGACTATTTGACGCAGGTGCTCGAGCTGCGGGTGGTCGAGAAGCGGGTGCATACGTTGGGGGAAACGGGATGATCATCGCCTGTGTGATTGCCTACAATGAGGAGCGGATGCTGCCGGGGTGCCTGGAGAGCGTGCGAGACCAGGTCGACCGGATGGTGGTGGTGGATGGCGCGTACGCGCGGTTCCCGCACCCGGTGGGCCACCCGGAGAGCACGGACCGCACGCGCGAGATCGCGTGGTGTTTTGGGGTAGAGATTATACCCCTCCCGGCGGGCCGGGCGTGGGAGGACCAGGTGGAGAAGCGGAACGCGTACCTGGTCGGCGAGGCGGGCGACTGGTACCTGATGGTCGACGCGGACGAGCGCCTGGTGGGGACGCTGCCGGAGCGGGAGCCGGGGCGGCATTATGCGTTCCAGGTGGCGACGCGGGACGGGCGGATGGCGTGGGTGCCGAGGCTGTGGCAGCATCCTGCATCCGGGCGGATCTATTATGAGGGCGCGCACAATGCGCTGTGGCTGGATGGCGGCCTGATGCGGTTGGAGGATGCGATCCAGGTGCCGCCGGTGCGCTGCCGGCTGGAGCACCTGAGCCATCTGCGCGAGGTGAGGCGGCAGCGGGACAAGGCGCAGTTTTTGCCGGGGAGGCAGGAGCGTGAGCGAGTCTACCGGATGCTATACGGTATATAGGTACGTCGGCCCGGGCTGGCTGAACGGGGTGCCGGCGCGGGATCTGCTGCCGGCGGACCTGGCCGAGCTGGCCGAGCGGGAGGGGATCGACGAGGCGGCGATTGTGGCCTCGGGGCTGTATGAGGTGGAGGACGTGGTGGAGGTGGCGCCGTTTTGTGGGGCGGAGTTGTCAGGCATTCTGCCTGACCTACAACTGCAGCGGTGCCAGGAGCCGGTGGCGCAGTGGGGGGAGCGGTGTGAGGGGCATAGGGTGTCAGGCTGCAAGCCTGACCTACAGGAGGTGAGCGGATGACGACGGGACTGCAGGCATTTAGACGGATCCAGGTGGGGGATGAGACGACGCCGGGGACGGCGGTGGCGGCGACGGAGGTGCTGCTCGGGAGGCTGACGACCTGGGAGGAGGAGCTGACGATCGTGCGGCCGGACGAGGACCGGAATAACCTGAGCCGCAATATGGCGGACGACCTGATCGCGGCCAAAATCGCGCGGCTGGTGTGGGGCGGCGACCTGAACCACCGGCACGTGGTGTACCCGCTGGGGATGGCGATCCGGGGGAACATTACGCCGACACAGCCGGACAGCACGAACGAGCCGAGCGCGTACCTGTGGACGTACGCGCCGGGGTTGACCACGGCGAACACGCCGGACATTGCGAACGGGATCGACACGCATACGTTCGAGTTTGGCGACAACCTGCAGGCGTACGAGACCGAGTTCTGTTTCGCGACGCGGCTCGAGATTTCGGGTCGCCCGGGCGAGGCGGTGCAGTTTGTGTGCGACATTACCGGGCGGCAGCGGACGGACACGACGTTTACCGGGGCGCTGACGGCGCAGACGGTGCAGCGGTTTGCGTTCAACAAGGCGAAATTCTACGTGGACACGAGTTGGGCGGGGTTAGGCGGGACGCAGAAGAGCGGCCTGCTCAAGGCATTCACCTGGTCGCTCGAGACGCAGTTCTCGGCGTCGTTCGGCGCGGACGGGAACCTGTATTTCTACCAGGTGGACAAAGAGGCGAAAAAGGCGGTCGAGCTGCGGCTGACCTACGCTCGGAACAGCGATGCGGACAGCGAGCGGACGAAATTTGAGGGCCGGTCGACGACGTACCTGCGGGTGGAGCTGCTGGGGAACACGGAGCTGGACAGCGGGCAGGACAACGTGCCGTACGTCTATCTGGACGGGGCGTATCGCTATTTCGAGTGGCCGACGCCGGGCGAGGAAGACGGGCTGAGCACGGTGGAGGTCGTGGCGGAGAGCGTGTACGATACGACCGGGGCGAAGCAATTCGAGGTGGCGGCGCTGACGGATTTGGCGGCGTACGCATAACCAACCGGGGTGAGCCCTCCCCTTGGGCAAGGGAGGGCTCGTGCGTTCTAGAAGCCTTCTGGGAAAATGAGTGCAGATTTTGGCCGGAAGTTTTGGCCGTTTGGGCTAAGAGCGTCAGGCTTGCAGCCTGACCTACAAGGGGGAGGGATACAATGCCGAGATACAAGAGCGAGGCGGACGTGGTAGAAGTGCACGCGGAGTGGTGGGACGAGGGCGAGGCGGTGGGAATCCTGCCGCTGAGCTATGGCGAGGACCAGAAGCTGCTGCGGTCGGTGACGCGGGTGGTGGAGCAGGACGGGCAGCGGGTGGTGGAGCAGGATTATGCGGAATATCGCATCCGCGTGATGGAGCGCTGCATCCAGTGGGTGCGGGACGGGACGGGCCAGGCCGAGCGCGAGATGACGATGGCGGAGGTGCGCGACCTGGTCAATGCGGACGGGGAGGCGATCTGGCTGGCGATCGAGGCGGCGAATGGGCGGAGGGGGCCGCAGGCGGAGGCTTCCTTTCCGGGAGCGCCTGGAGATGGCGCTGCGCCAGGGGAAGCTGCCGGGTGAGCTGGCCGACGCGGCCCTGATGCGATTTATGAGCTGGGGGGTGCTGGATTTGGCAGCGGCGAGCCCAGGGCTGGTGGAGGATATCCGAGCGTGGATGGAGACGGACGCGCGGATCGGGGCGGAGCAGGCGGCGGTCGACCGGTCGCTGGCGCGGGCGCGGACGGGCGGCCGGGGGCGATGGCGGGTGCGATAGGGGCACGGCGAGGACACGGCGAGGGCACGGTGAGGGCACGGTGAGGGCACGGCACGCCGTGCCCGTACGGATGAGAGGGGCCGTGCCCGTACGGCGAGGGCGGGGAGGAACGTGGGTGTAGGGTGGCAACGGCGATCCTGACGGTCAAAATTGATTCTGAAGGGAACCTGAGTGTCCTCAAGGAGGCGAAAGAAGAGATCGCGGGGACGGGGGCTGCCTCCAAGACGGGCGCAGACCGCCTGAAAAATTTCAAGGAGGCGGCGGCGCTGGCGGGTGGCGCGCTGGCGGCGATCAAGGGGATGCAGGCGGCTGCCGAGTTTGTCAAGCTGGGGACGCAGATTCAGGCGACTGAGCAGCGGTTCACAGCGTTCGCCGGCGGGACGCGCCAGGCGCAGGAATATCTGGAGACGTTCCAGGAGGCGACGGACGGGACAGTGGACCGGCTGGGGGCGATGGCCGGCGCGTCCAAGATGCTGCAGATGGGGCTGGTGGACAACGCAGAGGAGATGGGGGTGATGGCAGCGGTGGCCACCAAGCTGGGCGACCAGACGATGGGCGCCGGGCAGCGGCTGGCCGATTTTTCGGCACTACTCGCGAATCGATCGATCCCCAGGCTCGACAATTTTGGCATCTCGAGCGGCAAGGTGCGCGCGCGGGTGGAGGAGCTGAAACAGGCCGGGTACGACCTGGACGAGGCGTTCAAGCTGGCGGTGCTGGAGGAGGGGAGCAAGTCGCTGGCGGTGCTGGGCGACACGAGCGAACTGGCCGCCACAAAGGTCGCGCGGATGGAGGCCAAGTGGGCCGACACCAAGAACACGATGGCCACGGCCTTTGCCACCATTGTCGACGGGCTGGGTGTGCTGGACAAATTGGCCAGCTATTCGGAGGACACGGCCCAGGCCGCGGAGGCGGTCGACAAGTACGGGTTTTCGATGCAGGCATGGGCCAAGGGTGTCGGGACGTACCTGACGACGCTGGACCGGTCGCAGGCGATCGACGCGTTCAACGAAAAGCTGATTACGACTGGCGACCTGCAGCAACGGGCGGCACTGAGCGCGCAGACGTGGCAGAAGGACGAGGACGCGCTGCGGGGCGAGCTGGAAAAGACCCAGGCAGCGCTGGCCGACCTCACCGCGCACGAGGAGATGCTGGCGAACGGCACGGCGCACACGGATGAGGCGCGCTTGCACGCGATGGAGATATCGGCGCAGTACCAGGAGGCGCTGGAGAACGAGCGGATCGCGACCGAGAACGCGATGCTGGCACAGATCGACCTGGCGGCCAGGCTGGCGGACGCGAGCCAGGCGCAGATCGCGCAGGCGGCGATCACCGAGTTGAAGGGCGCGTTGGACGCCGGCACGATCACCTTCGACCAGTACACGGCGGCGGTGACGGAGACGCAGCTCGAGTTTGGGCTGGCGACGCCGGCGAGCATCGCGCTGAGCGAGGGTGTGCTGGGCCTGACCGGATCGCTGGCCGATGGCACGCTCAAGGCGAGCGACTATTCCGAGGCTCTGGAGGCGATGATCGGCAAGAGCGACCGGGCAGTAATGACCGCCAACCGGCTGCGCGACGCGCTGAACGGGATCCCACGAAACATCAATGTCAGCATTAACGTGCAGGAGAGAATCAGCTCGCGGGAGCGGGTGCTGCCGACGCCGGGGCAGCAGCGCCAGCACGGCGGACCGGCGATGGGGATGACGTGGATCGGCGAGGACCGGCCGGAGCTGCTGGAGCTGCCGCGAGGGAGCTATGTGCATAGCCCGGATCAGTCGCGGCGGATGATGCGGGACGTGCCGGCGCCGAGCGGAGGTGGGGGCGGAGGACGGACACTGATTATCAGCCCGACGGTTCACATTGCCACGGGCGCGGTGCGGTCGGACGACGATATCGAGCGGATTATGCAGGGGATGGAAGAGATCTTGACGGTGCGCGGGGCGCGGGTATTCGAGGTGTAGGATGGCGTGGACGATCACGGTCGGCGGGGTCGACATCAAAAACTATATCGAGATCGAGACGCTCAAAGTCGAGGAGACGGCGAGCCAGGACATTGCCCGGGTGGCGGTGTGCCGGTTTCTGGCGCACGACGCCACGGGGACGATCGACATTGACCCGGAGGACGCGGTCAACGTCAGCGAGGATGGGACGGCGTATTTTGTCGGTAAGGTCAAGGTGGTCGACTCGTACCGGGTGGGGATTACGCAGTATTGGAGCGTGACCTGCTCGGACAATAACGTACTGCTCGAGGAAACGACCGTCGAGACGTATACGATCGACGTGGACGACGATGACGACGTCGAGATCGCGGCGATTTTTGCGGCGTACCGGAGCGACATTGACGCGAGCACGTACGTGGCGCAGCTCGACGCGACGATGCCGGCGTTGGTGCTGGACGCGATGACGCTGCGCGAGGCGCTGGACGCAATCTGCGCGGTGACGGGTGGGCGGTATTACGTCGACGCGGATATGAATCTGCACTATTTTACCGCCGAGGGGAACGCGGCGGCGTGGTCGCTGAGCGACGCGCCAAACGGCAGCACGTCGTTCGGGTACGAGAACTTCAAGCGCAAACTGAGCAGCGCGCGCAAGGCGGCGCGGTTCTACGTGAAAGGCAAGGGGGTTGCGGGCTGGGTGACGGGCGGCTCGTACAGCGCCGGGGATCCGGAGGGGGTGAATCGCGACAACCGGATCACGACCACCGACGGCCGTGATGCGCGGGGCAACCAGCTACTCGACCGGTACGAGGATGACCAGGACACGATCGAACTGGATATGCGCAAGGACGGCTTGCAGGCCGGGATGGACGTGACGGTGGTCAACTCGATCGAGGGAATCAGCGCCGCGTACACGGTGCGTAAATTGAGCTGGCGGTTCGAGAGCTACGACGGCGACAACCGGATCTACCATCTCTCGCTGGGGGACGAGACGCCCAGCTCGGAGAAACGCACGTACGCGCTGGAGCAGCGGCTGGCGACGATCGAGGCGGGGGTGATCGAGCACGAGGAGACGGTTTTCGACGTCGACGGCCCGGCCGCGCCGGACCTGCAGATCGCCAACCTCTCCACCGGCGTGACGATCAACAACGACGGCACGCAGCTCGTGTACGTTGTGGTCACATGGGGCTCGGTTGCCGACACCGACCTGGACCAGTACGAGATCCAGATCAGCACGGCGGCGGATTTCTCGGCCAACGTACAGACGCGGCTCCATCCCAAAGATGGCGACCGCTCGGAGCGGTGGGATGGTCTGGAGGGAAACACGACCTATTACGTGCGGGTGCGGGCGCTGGACTGGGTAGGAAACCCGTCCTCCTGGAGCACGGTGCGAAATATCACCAGCTCGACGGACAGCGCGGCCCCGGCGCAGGTCACCGGTCTGGTCGCGGCGGGGGCGCGCTCGATCATTGGGTTGGACTGGGACGACAACAGCGAGGCCGACCGGGCGGCGTACGAGGTACAGCGCGATGACGACGCGGCCGGCAGCCCATCGGGCAGCCCGGCAACGATCGCCCTGATCCGGACGAGCCACTATATCGACGAGGGATTTTCCGAAGCTGACATCCAGGCCAGCACGCGGTACCACTATCGCGTGCGCTGCGTGGACAACTCGGGGAATGAGGGCGATTGGTCGGCCTGGGCGGACGACACGCTGGACCCGTTCGGCTCGGATTCACTCGCCGCGCTGTCGATCATTGCCGGCAAAATCGCG
>Ga0180434_10004096_pt1 | contig 17957 bp, 25 predicted proteins | sample SS_ome_7_FD_132453 | JGI IMG/M metagenome (GOLD analysis project Ga0180434, IMG submission 132453) | Hypersaline lake sediment archaeal communities from the Salton Sea, California, USA - SS_1_D_2 metaG | ecosystem: Environmental > Aquatic > Non-marine Saline and Alkaline > Hypersaline >...
AAATAGGAATAAAAAGATTGTTTTCTGTGCTTTAAATGTACCCTTGTGCGACTGTTTCTATTATTATATCACAAAAATATCATCCATTTCAACAAAAAAATGCAAATTTTTTTTATTCGCTTGTAATGATGAATTTATGCAGTTATTTTGGTCTTAAAAGGCCTTTTTCGACATGAATTCAGAAGGAAAGCATTTTGGCTTTGTTGAGATTATTTTTTTGACTCCTCTTCAGGTCTTTAATTAGAATAAACTAAACACAACGCAAGGAGAATAGCATGAATAGTGAGAACTTCCGGAAGTATGGATATAAATGTGTTGATTGGATCGTGGATTATCTGGAGACCGTGGAACAATACCCGGTCCGGTCTCGCGTGCAACCGGGCGAGATCCGCAGCCTGATTCCGGACCAGCCTCCATCCCAGGGGGAATCCATGGACACCATATTCAGCGATTTTCAGAAGATCATCCTGCCGGGGATGACCCACTGGCAGCATCCCTCCTGGTTTGCCTATTTTTCAGCCAACAACAGCCCTCCGTCCATCCTGGCCGAAATGCTGACCGCCGGAATGGGGGCTCAATGTATGGTTTGGGAGACATCTCCCTCCGCGGCTGAACTGGAAGAGCAAGTCATGGAATGGCTCCGTCGGATGCTCGGTCTTCCCGAAGGAATGGAGGGTGTTATTCAGGATACGGCCTCCACCGCCTCTCTTGTCTCTCTTCTCGTAGCCAGGGAGAAGGTCACGGGATTCAAGACGAATGCTGAAGGGCTTGGCGAGCAACTCCTTGTCTATGTGTCTGAAGAAGCTCACTCCAGTATCGAAAAGGGTGTCAAAATTGCAGGATTTGGCAGAGAGAACATCCGGCGCATCCCAACAGATGATTCCTTGGCCATGATTCCTGATAAACTGGACCAAGCTATCATCGCGGATAAAAACAGCGGGAGAAAGCCCTGCTGTGTAGTGGCCACCGTGGGGACCACCTCCTCGGCCGCCATCGATCCTCTGCGGGAAATCGGAAAGATCTGCCACACACACGGGCTGTTCCTCCACGTGGATGCGGCCTACGCGGGAACGGCCGCGATTTTGCCTGAAAAGCGATGGATCATCGATGGATCAGAATATGCGGACAGCTTTGTCTTCAATCCCCACAAATGGATGCTGACCAATTTTGACTGTTCGGCTTTTTTTATCAAGGATTCAGCTGCGCTGGTACAAACTTTTGAGATCCACCCCGAGTATTTGAAGACCGGAGTGGACGCTGTGGTCAAAAATTACAGAGACTGGGGAATCCAGTTGGGCCGGCGTTTCCGGGCGCTGAAGCTGTGGTTTGTGCTTCGCTACTACGGAGTTGACGGAATACAGAACATGGTGCGGGAACATATTCACCTGGCAGAGCTGTTCAAAGACTGGATTGAAGAACATCCGCAGTTCGAGCTCATGGCGCCCGTGCATTTGAGCCTGGTCTGCTTTCGGCTCAATGGTGGGCGGGATGAAAAAGCCCTCAATAGTTTGAACAAGGAGCTTCTTGAACGGATCAACAAAACCGGCAAGCTTTTGTTGACCCATACCACTCTGAAGGGAAAATATGTGTTGCGGATGGCCATCGGAGCCCGGATGACCAGGGAAAGCCATGTCCGGCAGGCGTGGCAGATCATCCAGGATGAGGCGGGCGAGATCCTCGGGTAGAAATTTTTTTGATCGGGATGAAATGACAGGAGTGGATGGGGATGAAATTCATCATTGACGGACAAATTTTTGCCAAGTTTCCTGAATTGAACATCGGTATTCTCGCCGCGAGAGGGATGAATAACAAGGGAGCAGAATTAGAACTCAAAGAACTGATAGCGGAACAACAGAAGAACATACGTTGTGAGTTCACTGCCGAGATCCTGTCTCAGCAGCCGAGGATTGCAGCTTGGAGAAAGGCCTACTCTGCCTTCGGTGCCAAGCCGAAGAAGTACAAAAGCTCGGTGGAAAGCCTCTACCGGATGACCCTCAAGGGTATTGATCTCAGGCCAATCAACACCATAGTCGATGTCTACAACTATATTTCTCTGAAGCATATGGTTCCTGCGGGGGGGGACGATGTGTCACGCGTGGAGGGAGATATCTTGCTGACGGTGGCAGAAGGCAATGAGACCTTCCGACCTCTCAATTCAGCCGAGACGGAAGTGGTCAAGCAGGGAGAAGTGGTTTATAGGGATAATGTGGAGGTCCTCTGCCGAAGGTGGAATTGGAGAGAGTGCGACAAGACAAAGATGACGGAATCGACTACCGCCGTTGTTTTGGTTATCGAGGGCCTGCCTCCGGTGACAAACGAAGATGTGCAGGGCATTCTTTCTGATCTCCATCATCTCGTGGAAACGTATTGCGGAGGAGATATGCAGCGGGCAATATTGGATGCGGACAACCGGGAGATCGCTCTATAGAAATCACGGGAAAACCTTCCTGTTTGAAAGGCCCTCTCTATCACACCTTGAGCGAACTCTCCTCTCAATCCCCAGGGGTTTCTGTCTCGGCAGTTATATTGATGACCGAAGCGATCCACCCCAGCCGGATATCCTTCTTTTGATCACGGAGCGTGTAGGGTTTGATGTCCAGAACAGGCGTTCCCTCGATCATATCGATTCCGGAGACATGCAATCTGTTTTTGTTTTGGCTGAGGAGTTCGACCACGGTCATGCCGATCGAGTTGGGGCGGTGTGGACTCCGGGTGGCAAAGACACCTCGAGGCCTGTCTTGATAAGGGGGATGGGCCGTAAGATGGGTTTTATCCGATTTGTGAAAGGCAAAAAGGACAATCAGATGGGAAAATCCCTCGATGTCCTTGAGGCCCTCCTCATACTCGGGGAAGAGCTCGATTGTTCCCTGCGTTGCATCATGCCTGTGGGGGTCATATTTTTCAGGTCTGGGAATGTCCTCGGGTCGCCGATAAGGCGAGTGAATGATGCCAATAGGTTTAAAGTGAATCTCCATGTTTTTTGACCTTTTCAAATCCAAGATTTTTGCACAAGCGCGGTAACATTCTCTCTTGTCCTGAGAAATAAAAAAGATGACTGAGACAGCGGCAGTCGGATGAACCGAACCCGGGCACGGGACAGGAGACCTTCAGACCATCGGACTGAATCATGGCTGCGGTGGAACATTCGTCAACAAAACCTGGTTTGATCCATATGTCTTCGAGGCGCGCATGCTGGAGAAGATAATCGATATGCCAGAATGTCTTTTTTTCTCTGCGAAGGTGCCGCGCCAGCCGGCTGCGGAGGTAGCGTTTTGCCCTGCCGACATAAAGGTACTTGCCAGCCAAAAACATTGCCCTGCCCAATTTGCCCACAGTGAGAACGTGCATTTTCTTCAGGTCCATAACAAGGATATACAGGCCGCTGTCGTTTTGGGGCATGAGCTTTAATCCTCAATCAAAAGACAAAGGACCAGAGAAAGATGCTCTCATAAGGAAGAAGATCATCCGCCTTGGACATACGTTAGCCAGTCGTCGTACCTTTCGATTTTTCCCCTTACAGTGTCGAAATAGATGTTCTTAACCTGCTGCGTGATGGGCCCTTTTTGTCCGGTGCCGATGACGCAATCCTGTGCGGGGCTGTTCGGTTTCGAGCCGTCGCTGACCTGAGTGATGGGCGTGACCTCGACGGCAGTGCCCGAGAAAAAAGCCTCGTCAGCGCCAAAGAATTCTTCCTTTGTCATCGCTCCCACTTCAGTGGGAATGCCTGCGTCTTCGGCTATCTGCAGAACACTCGTTCGGGTGATTCCTTGCAGTATGGACTCGGTGACATCGTTGGTCTTGAGAAGGCCGTCTTTCACGATGAAAATGTTTTCGCCAACCCCCTCGGCGATCCGCCCTTCGAGATTCAAGTAGATGCCCTCATCGGATCCTTGCTTGCGCGCGTGGATGCCGCCGATGGTCGAAAGGACATACAAACCCCCGATCTTGGCGGTCATGTCGAACTGAGAATGGTGGATGCGTCTCCAGGGAAGGATGTAGACATGAGCCCCGGTTTCGGCCTTGTCCCCCAGGTAGGCACCCCATTCCCAAGCGGCGATGGCCAACTCCACGGGTGACTGCTTGGCGATGAGGCCCAGGTTTCCGTGGCCGTAGAAAAGGATGGGCCGGATATAAGCCGATTCCAGCTGGTTTTCTGTGAGGACAAGCTTTATGGCTTCGGTAATCTCTTCCTTGCCGTACGGCACATCCATCGACAAAAGCCCGGCCGAATGGAAAAACCTGTCCAAGTGTTCAGGGAGACGAAACACCGCCGGCCCTCTGGAAGTGTTGTAGGCTCTTATCCCTTCAAACACAACATTTCCGTAGTGGAGGGCGTGGCTCATGCTGTGGACCGTAGCCTCACTCCAGTCATGCAGCTTTCCCATTTGCCAGAATTTTTTTGCCTTGGGAAAGTGGGTGTTATCAAACATGCTCTGTCCTTTCTTCCAGGGTAAACTCCCAGGCACACCAGACGCCCTCCGGGTGGGGATCGGGAGGGCAGACCAGGCATCTGGTTTTGATCCTCGGGTCAACCGTGCTGGCAAACAAACTGTATTCGATGATGCCGACGGGTTTGCAGGGAAAATCAGCTAATCCTTGTCTTTTGCGGGCATCCTGCACCCGGCATTTGTTCATGTGAAAGACACATCTTTTTTCGCTTTCTTCAACCACCTCCTGCACGTTGATATGGGCATAAAGGCGGAACTGAAGACACTGAATGAGAGCGGGGATACCTCCTCCGGGTTCCATACCCAGACGTTTCATGATTCTTTTGGCTTCGATGACCGTGAACTTTTCCCAAGCAGCCTTATCGAGTTCGATGGCGGTCTGAATGTCAAATTTGTCTTCCGCGGCTCGGAACCAGAGGCCATCATGGGCCAGCCAGTTTTTCGCAGCGTCCTCCAGGAGGCCGAGCAGTTCATCCTTTGTCATGTCTTTGGCTTTCTTCATTCCATTCTCTCTTTCAGAATTGTGTGCCCGTCAGGACCGTTTGGGTTCAATGAATCCCTTTGGGTTCGTAGTAGATTTTTCCTTCATGACGAACACATCTGATCCGGTCTTCATGCAGGAGGCGGTTTAGAATTTTCAGAATCTCGTCGGGATGCCTGCCGAGAAATACGGCCATATCCGATAGAGTGACAGGTCTGCGACGCACTGTCGTCAGGATGGCACTTTCCAGGCTTGATTCGTGCGGTGGTTGCTCTTTTTTTGCGAAATCAGCGATGATCTCACATCGCTCACCCAAAACGGCCTTTATCTTCGACAAGTCATCAAACGTCAACGGCTGCGCGGCATCGTCGGCAGGGGGGCGGATGACGGTGTTCAGTTGTATCTTGTCCGGCTTGACCTCGGCCACGACTTTTTTCAATTTTTGGATGTGCTGGAGAGAATCATTGACGCCTCTGACCAGCATGATTTCCAGCCAAATCTGGCCGCTGAATTCCTTCCTGAAATCCTTGAGCCCCTGGATGATATTGCTGATCTTTAAGGAGGCGTGTGGACGATTGACTTTGATGAACAGAGTCTGGGTCACGGCATCGAGGGAGGGAACGACAAGATCTGCTTCGAGCAAATCTCTGCGCACGCGTTCCTGGCTGAGCAAGGTGGCGTTGGTGAGCACGGCCACGGGAATGCGGGTCATAGTTTTGATTTTGTGGATCATCTCTCCTATTTCGGAGTTCAAGGTCGGCTCTCCGGATCCGGAAAAGGTGATGTAATCAATGTGCTTGTTCGCACGGATGGCATCTTGAATCTGGCCGAGCACGATGTCCTGCGGGACAAAGCCCTGCCTTTGAATCGTTCGTGCGGGAGTGGGTCCGAGTTGACAGTAGATGCAGTCCAAAGTGCAGGTTTTGGGAGACAGTATATCCACTCCCAAAGAATAGCCGAGGCGTCGTGATGGCACGGGGCCATAGACATATGTCCTGGGCGCTTCGTTGATGTGCTTGTCCACGGGTGTGATCAGTCTTTGTAGATTTCGATGAATCTCCTCAGGGAGCGGTCATAGGTGCGCTCCACTTCGTCCGGGAAAAGACAGGCCGGAAGCTCTTTCATGCGCCAGTGATACTGCAGGCACTCGCAGCAGACGCCCTTTCTGTGGCAGGGTTCATAAGTGCAGTTGCAGTTGCTGAGGTTTGTGCTCGATTGGCAATCTTTCATGCATTTCTCCGTCTATGAGTCATCCACCATATAGAACCAGGCTGCTGATTTATGTTTTGCGGTAGTGCTTCTTCCACCCGGAACGTTGTTGGTAGAGGCAATCGGCTAGAGCGCGCCGGAGTGTCTCAGAGGCTAGAAAGGCGCAGTGAACGCTTTCCTCGGGAAGCCCTCCACATCGCTTTAAAATCTCTTCCCCGGTGACAGTGCCGAGTGCTTCAGTGAAGGTTTTGCCCTGAGCGATCTCAGTGGCGATACTGCCGCAGACGATTGTGGTCCCACACCCGTCGGTCATGAATGAACAGTGCGATATTCGGTCTTCTTTGAATCGAACAAACATCTCCATGGTGTCTCCGCATGAACCTGTCACTTTGCCGTACCCGTCCGGGTGCTCTATTCTTTGAAAATTTTTGGGGTTCTGCCAGTGTTGGATGACTGTTTCCGAGTATTGTTGTTTCAGCTGCTCCATGATTTGCTCTTGGAGCTTGCGGGCAAATTCCTCTAATTCCTTTTCTTTAGACATATCATTTCTCTAAAAGCGTTGATCGAATCGTTCGTCTGAACTCTGACCCAGGGTCGCCGGCCGGGTTTCCGTTCAGTGGCAAGGCGATATTATACCAGAAAGCATGCCAATTGGGAAAACGGGTTCTTTCTGCATACCCGATTCCCGCCTTGAACTACTCCTCCAAGAGGACGGTGATGACATCCCTCACGTCTTGCATCGAAAAACCATAAATGCGGCGCAGGCGACCCAGATGTTCATCGAGGGAAACGCGTGCGGGCAGGCCCAGTCTGCGGGCGATAGTTCTCGCAGAGAGGCCGGTTTGTTCTCCCAGTTGCCGTAGAGTCGTGCGGCCTGTGATCAGAATCCCGGATGTGTCTTCGGCCAGTCTCCCTCTGGTCAATTTGGGTTCATGCTCCTCTTCGTGCCGGCTCTCTTCCATTAGGGAAACTTCTTCTTTTTGCGGTTCGGCTTCTTCAGGTGGGAGCAGAGCGTCTTGTTCCGGATAAGACCGGTTCATGAGATCGGTCAGGATTTCTCTGAACTCCACCATATCCAACCCGTGCTTTTTTCGGAGCTGACCCAAGGTCTCATCGTGCCGAGTCTGCGAAGGAAGGCCGATAGCATCGATAATGTCTTCGGGAGGAATCCCTGTGATGTACGCGATCTCTTCCAGCGTCAGCTTCCCCGTGATAGTGACCTCGCCGAGGTCCTTGTCGACGAGTTCTCCCAGTGCTACGGGTTTGTCCAATACCCCTCCTGCCCTGCCGCCATAGTCGGCGTATTTCTGTGAGTTTTTGGGCGTAACAGCCCAAAACAAGACGAGAACAAGACAGGATATGAGCACGGTCAATGTTAAGACAGTGTGCCATCCCTGTTTGAACAGTGTTTTGGCCTTGCCTTTTATCCAGGACCAGGCAAGAATGAGGTGGATTATGACCAGACAGACAAAGGCAAGGGAAATATAAAGATGAATATCGCCCCATTGATGTCTGTGAAGACCCAAAAAGTATTTTTCGCTTTCCAGAGCCGCAGGTCCTTTCGGCAGAAAAAACGCCATGAGAATGCCAATAAAGGAAATCCCGAATATGCAGATAAAAAGCAGGGTATCCACAAAATACTTCCAATCCGATTTTTTCATGATTCCTCCTCTGTCAATCGGTCATGATCTCCTCGTCAGGATGCCTCGGCTTCATAACTTTGGCTCTCTCTGAGAAAGAACCTCAAGGAAGACTTTTTTTATGCTTCTTTTAAGATCTTATCTGCGATTTCCAAAAGCGCTTTACTGGCTGAAGACTCCGGCCGCACATCGACAAACGCCTTTCCGTCATCTCCCAAAGTCACGATTTCTGGATCGATAGGGACCTTTCCTAAAAACGGGACATGCATTTCTTTGGCCGCCACTTCCCCGCCCCCCTCTTTGAACAGGGCTATTTTTTTCCCGCAGTGGGGGCACACCATCCCACTCATATTTTCAATAACCCCGAACATTTTGAGACCCAGCTTAAATCCGAATTGGATGGCTTTGCGTGAATCCATGAGGGATACTTCCTGAGGCGTGGTGACCACAACTCCGCCTGTGGCGGGGATAAGCTGGGCCACAGAAAGGGGTTCATCTCCTGTGCCCGGGGGCGAGTCGATCACAAGCCAATCCAATTCTCCCCAATTCACCTCTCCCAAGAACTGTTGGATGACTTTCATTTTCATCGGACCGCGCCAAATGACCGGCAAGGATGGCTCTTGGAGCAAGAAGGCCATGGACACAAGCTTCAATTTGTCATTGACGTCAACGGCCGCGATTCCCTTTGATGAGACATCCATCCTTTTGTCTTCAACGCCCAGCATTTTTGCCAGGTTGGGCCCATGAATATCGACATCCAGAAGGCCCACCTTCAGTCCTTTTCGCACAAACGACAGGGCGAGATTGACAGCGATGGTGCTTTTGCCCACGCCGCCTTTCCCGCTGAACACAAGAAGTCTGTTTTTGATACTCGCAATGTTGTTATCGACCTTGAGTTGTGCTTCGTCTTTTGCCATATTGATATCTCCTGTTCTATTTTAAGTCGGTGCTGCGTGTTCCGCTAGCAAATCTTTGGATAACTATGCACCCTTAAATCCGCGATGGGGCCGAAATCACCCATCTGATCATTGGACATTTCCTCATCGCGGTTTTGGGGATGCATCCTTTGGATAGGAGGACTCTTTGTCTTGAAGAATGTTTTCAGTTTTCAAGCCCACTTTCTCTCATTACGGATGGAATCCGGTCTGCAGCGACGTCAACGGTCATTTCTTGCTTTTTTCGAGTTCCTTCATTCTTTGTTCAATGCGGCTGAGTTCCTCTTTAAGTTGGCTCGATTCCTCTTTCAGGAAATCGATCTCTGTCTCCGGGGTCCATTGTGCTTCCCCGTACGGCATGTAGGGGGGAACATAGGGGCCGGGATAGTAGCCGAAGCGGCCAAAACGTCTCCATCCTCGACCTCTTCCCAAACCTAAGCCCCAACCGCGTCCGTATCCATATCCGGGTCCGGATTGCCAGTACCCCGGTTGCGGATAACCGGAGCAGTAACCCATAGCACGGCCGGTCCTGGGTCCGTAACCGAGTGGTCCTGTTCTATCGCCTCCTGGCATCTGCGTCACCTCCTTTCCTTGGTGTTTTCATTGCCCCCGCGATCAGAGGGGGTTCTTTTCATTGTTTGGTTTTGATCTCGCAGCAACAGTCATCCGGTTCATCTGCACTTTGGACACAATCCTATAAATTCGATATTATGGTCAGCTATTTGAAAGTTATACTTTTTGGCCAGCTTTTCCTCTATCTTTCCCACCAGCGCCAATTCTTCATCCACAAATTCACTGTAGTTGATAATCTTTCCGCATTCGATACAAATGAGGTGATGGTGGTGCTGCTTGGTTTCATCCGGTATGAATTCATACCTGTTGTGCCCATCCCCGAATGCAAACTTATGGATGAGCCCCATCCGAATGAGGAGATCAAGGGTGCGATAGACGGTGGTCATTCCGATCCCCGGATATCGTCTTTGAAGAGCGTGGTAAATTTCCTTGGCGCTCATATGTTTGGACGACTTGGCCAGAAGCTGCAGAATCGCCTCGCGGGGTGCGGTCCATCGCTGGAAATGGCCCTTGCTTCTGTGTCTTCGTATTCTTTGTCCTCTCATATCAAAAACTCTTATTGATAATGATAATCATTATCAATAATAAATATACGCTTTGCTGTTCCTTTTGTCAACCGATAATTTGCAGCTAGCATGAAGTTGCCTGCCTTTCCTAAGCCGGGCTGGCAGGGTATTGGATATCGCGGCCATTCTGTTCAAGAATGGCTCGGCTATCCTTGCAATAATGCGCAGCAATTTTCCCATATGCCTTTGATGGCCTCGGATACCGAATTGTTCGTGTATTCAATCAGAGGAATTCCCTGGACCATGGATTTTGTGACGGTCTCGTCAAAGGGGACTCTGCCCAGAAACGGAACGGAATTCTCGGCACACCAACGCTCGATTTGATCGGAATTTTGGGGGTTGATGTCGTATTTGTTGATACAACAGGTCGCTTGGGTTTTGAAGTGGCGGGTCGTTTGAATAACCCGTTCCATATCATGGATTCCCGAAACTGTCGGCTCTGTCACAACAAGAGCCAAATTCGTCCCGGAGAGGGAGGAAATGACCGGGCAGCCTATGCCGGGAGGCCCGTCTATAATGACGAAATCCCGTTTGTCTGCGTCCGCGATGTCCTTTGCCTTTTTCCTGACTTCGGCGACCAGCTTTCCTGAATTCTCCTCTCCGATTCCAAGCCTGGCATGGACAAAAGGGCCGTATTTGGTCTTGGATACAAACCACTCCCCCGAAATGCTGTCTTCCAGATCAATGGCTTTGCTCGGACAGATGTAATGACACACAGCGCATCCTTCACAGGAAACAGGATCGATCCGTATGAGACCGTCTTTGTCCTCGGAGATCGCATCAAAACGGCAGATATCGATGCATTCGCCGCATCGCGTGCACTCGGCGTCATTGATCCGAGCCTTTTTCCCCCCTGAGAAGGAATGTGTCTCCTGGATGTCTGGATGGAGGAGGAGGTAGAGATTGGCCGCATCGACATCGCAGTCGGCCATGACTTTGTTTTGAGCCAGCACAGCGATGGACGCGGTGATAATCGTTTTGCCTGTTCCTCCCTTACCGCTTATGATAACCAATTGTTTCATTTTACTAGTTTCTCGATTCCGGCGAATAATTTCAGAAATTTTTCCTTATAAGAAGGCTGCGTTTCGACGATGGTCAGACCTTTTGAGTAGGCCACGGCAATATTTCTATCCATAGGAATAGTCATCAAAACAGGTATGTTTTCTTTGGAGCAATAATCCTGGACCTGTCTGTTTCCGATATCAGACCGGTTAATGACAACACCGAAGAGTATGCTGAGCTCCCTCAAGGTTTCGACGGCCAGCTTGAGGTCATTGAAGCCGAAGGGTGTCGGCTCTGTGACGAGGAGAGCGGCATCGCTTCCCTTGACAGCTTCGATCACAGGGCATGAAGTTCCCGGGGGCGCATCGATGATGACCGTTCGTGTTCTGTCGATGTGTTTTTTTTCTGCTCGTATGAGCGGAGGGGACATGGCCTCGCCTATGTCCAGTTTGCCGTGGAGGAAGGGGATGTGCTGGGCATCGCCGAACTCGAGGACGCCGATCCTCTTCCCTTTTTCTTTGATGGCCTGTTCAGGACAGAGAAGGCTGCAGCCGCCGCATCCATGGCAGAGTTCAGGAAACACGAGCACACTGTCTTTGAGAACGGCGATGGCATTGTAAGCACAGATTTCAGCGCATGTCCCGCAAAAAGTGCACCTGTCCTCTGCGATCTCAGGAATGGGCAGGAAAACGGGTTCGCTCTGAAGAATGCGAGGTTTCAGAAAAAAGTGAGCGTTGGGTTCCTCCACATCGCAGTCAAGAAATTGAACAGGATGATGTCCGTCAAGGGAGAGTGCCAGGTTGACAGCGACGGTCGTCTTACCGGTCCCTCCCTTCCCGCTGGCGACAGAAATAATCATCGGATCTCAATCCTTTTTCCCACGCCGACTTCTAGAAAATTATCTTTGTATTCTTCGGCAAAAAGGACACGGCTGGCCTCGCCTGAGCAGTGGCATGGGCCCACTTTTGTTACGCCCAGTGCCCGGAACTGACTCAGGATGTCCTGCAATTCTTCATCTTGATAACCGCCCAAATGAAAGCCCCCAAGGGTCATGTCAACGTCTTTATCCAAAAAATCTTTAACGGCGGAGATAATCTTTATGATCCTGGGATGTGCACAACCGGTTATCAGGATGAGACCTCTGTCCAAATCGAGTATCAAGGATTGTTCTTTTATCCAGCCTGAAATGACGCCTGTGGTGTAAGCCCTGTCACAAATGTTTTGGGGGCGATCGACTTCGGCAATCTCGGCTCCGTACGATTTGATCAATTCCTTGAAGGTTGACGGAAAGAAATCGGGAAGCCAGACTTCTATGTGGGGATTTCTTTTCAGAAGGCTCTCCAGACCGCCCGTGTGATCTTTATGGTCATGCGAAAGGAGAACAAAATCTATCTCTTCGGGCCGGATGCCGCACTTTTCCATGTTGGAGAGCAAGATTTTTCCGTTTTTCCCGGTATCGAAGAGTATGGATTTTTCCAACCCCTTTATAAAACAGGAAAATCCCCAGTCTGTTTGAAGGCCGTTATGGAGCGGATTGTTATCGTAGACCACAGTCAGTTGAATGGGTTGAATAGCAGACATTGGCGTTACAACCTAATCCCGTCGGCACGTGTCGCCACTTGAACACGGAGGGGTTTCACAGCGTTCTGATGAGCCGCAACACGTCAATCCGGATGACGAGGTCATTCCGGAAACGACCACCGCCGGCGTGGAGAATATTTTTTGAAGATTTTTGCTGCGACAGTGGGAACAGGATAAATCCATGTTTTGATGAAGCGACCGGAAAAATATTTCAGTGACTTTGCCGCACTCCTGACATTTATACTCATAAATAGGCATGCTTATCCTCCGCGAGTCATCATGGCCCCGCATTTGGGACAGGCCCTCTGGTTGCAGGGATTCCCCCTTTGGTGGGCCACCCTGGTTCCGCAGGATGGACAGACACAGTCCCCTCCGGTCCCTAAACCTCTTCCTCCCATCCGGCCGCGGCCGCCGCCTTGGCCCTGTCCACGTCCTCCTCCTTGCATTTCTGCCTCCTTTTCTTAGTTATAGTCCTCCATGATGGAGGTGTCTTCTGTCATCAAATCGCCGGCCAGCTCGGCCATGTTCATTTCCTCCCATACAGACAATTGTTTATGCGCCTTGAGGTATTTCAAGGGTATAGGATGCGTCCCGACAACGACGGGCAAGTCATAATGGGATTCGATAAATTCCTTGAAGTGAGCGATGTAAGGACATGGAGGATAGCCTACAACGAAGCCTGTCGCCAAGTGAATGACCTCGGCTCCGTTTTTTTTCATTTCTTCGGGAACATATTCGATATTCCCTCCAGGACATCCCCCACAGTAGGAATATCCGACAACCTCTACAGGCTCGTCCTTAGAATATCGTGAAAATCCTCCTACTCTTTCTCTGAGAGCTCTAAAACATTTCCCTCCGCCGCAGTCTTGATAGCGGCCGCATATGATTATTCCAATTTTTGTCATTGAGGACTCCTTTCCATCCTTGTCAAGACTCATCCCTGTATTTCTGGATCACGTCCTTTATTTTTCCGCTTACTCCGGTTATGACTGTGATTCCTGCGGATTGAAGGACTCTTTGGGCATTGGGGCCACAATCTCCTGTGAATAAGGTTCCGACGCCCTTGCTGGCGATGAACTGGGCTGTCTGTATCCCCGCTCCATGGGCCAGGTCCGCATGGGTGTTGTCAATGGCTTCAAAGTCCATCGTCTCAGGGTTGACGATGAGAAAATAACGGGCCCGGCCGAATTTTGGATCCACATCCGCCTCGAGATTTTCTCCCTCTGCTGTTATGCATATTTTGGTTCCTGTTGGAACTGGCTTTTCTTGAACGAAGTGATTATGGGGCTGATGAGTCTCTGGTCCGTGCTTGTGACCGCACATATCCTCGCCTGCTTCGAGTTCTTGCTTTGCAAATTGTTCGATGACAGCATCGACAGGGCCCTGGACACCGATAACTGTCTCGATATTCCTCTCGGCGAATAAGCCCTGAGCTCTAGGCCCCATTCCTCCGGCTATGATGCAACTGACCCCTCTCTCGGATAAGTATCCAGGTAGAAAACCTGGTTGGTGGCCTGGGTTGGGGATTTCTTCTTTGCGTATGACCTGTCCTTCTTGGATCTCAACAATCGTATAAAACTGGCATCGGCCAAAATGTGCTGAGACATATCCTTGATCTGTGGAAATAGCTACTTTCATCGTTGATCCCTCCAATGTGTTGTGTTGTTATTTGTTCTTTTTTGTGATGTCGTCAATTTTCTTTGTGATCATCTCCATCTGCTGTCGTAGGAGTTCTGCCTGTTGTTTCAGTTGCTGGAGCTCTTCTTCCGGAGATCCGGGTGGATTATCCTGGGTGGGGGGTGGCATGCCAGGAGCTTGAGCCGAAGGCCCATACCCCATACCGCGGCCCATGCCAACTCCCATACCACGGCCCATACCAACTCCCATACCACGACCCATGCCTCTGCCCATGCCACGGCCCATACCTCTGCCCATTCCTAAGCCCGGGTCCATAGTAGCGCCGCCACCCATACTCATTCCCGAGTGTGAAGGAACATTGGGCTGATCGGCTCGCGCAAATTTACCTGATTTGAATTGCTGAACAGCGTCTTCGATAGTACCCGTGACGCCGACGACAACCTCAACACCTGCTGCTTGAAGAGTCTGGAAGGCATTGGGCCCGCAGCTTCCGGTGAGCAGGACCTTCGCTCCCTTTTCTGCGACAAACTGTGCGGATTGGATGCCGGCTCCACTGGAGGAGGTGATATTGGGGTTTTCGACAGCTTCAAACTGCATCGTGTCCGCATCGACGAATAAGAAATACGTGCATCTTCCAAACCTCGGATCCACAGGACCGTCTAGCTCTGGCCCTGAGGCGGATACAGCAATTTTCATTTTTTTTCTCCTTCAAGATCTTTAATTCTCTGTTCTATACCGGAAAGCTCATCTTCCAGCTGTTCGGCTTCGACTTTGAGAAAGTAGATTTCTTCCTCTGGTGTTAACTCAACAGCTCCCCAGGGATCGTACGGTGTCGGAAATCCGGGTTGGGGAAAACCAGGAACGGGTGAAAAAGGAATCTGGCCCTGCTGCCAGGCGTAATTCATCTCAGGAGTCGGCCATGTGCCGTGAATGAGATATTGAGCAGCCGGTCCCAATCCCGAGGGACTTCTTCCCACCCATCCTGGAGAATATCCGAATCGCATCCATCCGGGCAGTCCTGTCATCTGGTACATCCATCTGTATCTGTTTCTCATTTGGCCTCCTTGTTTTGTTTCTTTTGTTTTGGCCGGCCAGGTGCTTGCAGAGAATACTCCGTTCCGTAGCCATAGCCATAAGGATATCCATAACTCGGGAAGGACGCATTGGGCATTCCGTACTCATACACAGGTGGCCTCGCTGAAGGATAAGGATATCTTCTGAAACGTCCAAATCCCGGGCGCCGCCATCCGCGGCCCATAAAGGGGCCGATCCGCCTGCCCAAACCTCTTCCGAGACCGAAGCCTCGTCCATATCCTAAGCCCGGACCGGGGGCTGTAAAACCCGGATCAGAAAATCCTGCGCAGTAACCCATTCTTCGCCCGGTCATGGGATCCTGACCCCATGGTCCTGTTCTATCGCCTCTTGGCATACTGTTCACCTCCTTTCTTTGTGTCTATCTGCATTTATCGCATATTCCCAAAAATTCAATGTTGTGATCTTTGATGAGGAAGTTGTATTTTTTTGACAATCTCTCTTCTGTCTTTTTCACAAGACGCAATTCCTCATCCAGGAATTCGCTGTAATTGATGATTCTTCCGCAATTTGTGCAAATGAGATGGTGATGATGGTCCTCTTTCCCCTTTGACTTGAACTCATACCTACTCTGTCCGTCTCCGAGGACCAGTTTGGTGACAATGCCCATCCGGGCCAGCAAATCAAGAGTGCGGTAGACAGTGCTCAATCCCAGATTTGGATAAGATTTCTGGAGGGACATATAAATTTCTTTGGCACTCATGTGTTTGGATGACCTGTTTAAAAACTCCACTATGGCCTCTCGGGGGGCTGTCAAGCGCGTGGCATGTCCGTTAAATCTGTGTCTCCATTTGCGGCGTCCTTGCATTGCCTTTTTTCTAAATGATAATGATAATCATTATCAATTAGAGTATAATCCAAGCTTTTCCGCTTGTCAAGGAAATTATGTTTATTTGTCACACAAGGATGAGAGGACCGCTGATCCAAGACCAAAATGCACTGGCTGCATTTTTGAATCGTTGTTGACATTGGTGCATCCACACTGATTTATGCGGTGAACACAATGATGAGGCGCCACTGCGGCGGATTGGGCCTGGAAAGTGCGGAAATGGACATGCTTCTATAATGATGTGAGCTGCGTTGTGCTCGGTTGCGAGTTGGTATATACTGGACTTAAATGAAAGAACAGACACCGGGAAAAACCGGCTATACCGAAAAAGAAGCTAGGGCCGGACTGCGGGCCAGACTTCCAGCCATAGAAACCTTTCCCAACCAATTCCCGGACTATGAGATAACCATTGAGATTCCGGAGTTCACCTCAATTTGCCCCAAAACGGGATTGCCGGATTTTGGAACAATAATCATACGCTATGTTCCCCAAGAGCGTTGTCTTGAGCTCAAGTCCTTAAAGATGTACATTCTGGCCTATAGAAACTTGGGCATATTCTACGAAAATGCCGTCAACAGGATCTTGAAGGATGTGGTCAAGTCCTGTAAGCCTGTCAAGGCCTCTGTTGTGGGTGAATTCAGCCCTCGGGGCGGATTGATATCGGTTGTCGAGGCCCGCTATCCCCGGCCGAAATTTGATTAGTCTCCTTCCTGTTTAAGTTTGCACACGCGCCCGTTTGATGTATACTCATTTTCCAAGTTTGCGTGCCTCGAAAAATGATTATGCCCAAACAGGTGGAATACAAAAAATTCGGCAGGACAGATGTCCTCATGCTCCTGACCGTTCTTTTTTGGGCTGTCAATTTTTCCCTGCTCAAAATAGTATTCAGAACAATGGATCCCCTTGTCTTTAATGGATTCCGGATGGTTCTGGCCTCTGTCTTGTTGGTTGTGATTTGTTTTTTGAGCGGTGAGAGCCTCCGTACGGACAGGTCGCATTTCTGGAAACTGGTCGGCCTCGGGATCATAGGAAACACGTTTTTTCAAATACTCTTCATGCTCGGACTGGACCTGACGACAGCCTCGAATTCGTCCATCATCGTCGCTCTGACTCCGGTCACCATTGCCATATTGAGTTCATTTTTGAAGCATGAGAGGGTCCACACCGCTGCCTGGGGCGGCATTATCATCTCTTTTGTGGGTTTCTATCTCGTCATATCCAGCCAGTATGGAATGGTCCGGTTCTCTCGTCTAAGCCTGATGGGAGACATCATGATTCTTGTAGCGACCATTCTCTGGGCTCTTTACACGGTTTTTTCCTGGCCTTTGCTCGATAGATACTCTCCTTTAAAGCTCACGACGATCACCATGGTCTATGGTACGGTTTTTTATATTCCCTTTTGCCTCAAAGGCGTTCTCCAGACAAATATCTCTGAACTGCCTCTTGATGCCTGGGCCATCCTCGGCTATTCGGTTGTGTTTTCCCTTGTCATCCCCTATATCGTCTGGTATGCCTCGGTGAAGCGCATCGGCAACAGCAAGACCGCCATCTATGACAACCTCATTCCGGTCCTAACTATCCTCTTTGCCTACTTCATGATCGGAGAAAGGATCACGGTTGTCCAGGCCATTGGGGCACTCATCATTTTTGGGGGGGTGTACCTCACCCGGGTGGGATACCAGTGGTTTGTCAGGAAGAACAGCCAGAGATTCTCAACTCCTGTAGCGAAACACGACTAACACTACTGGGATTGCACCGGTATTTTCAGGTAAGGGCAACGTTCCCAAAACCGTGATCAAAGGCATAGCGAATGATCAGAATGGTGATTTCTAAAACACGCCAATTTTCCCCGGCGAGGAAAATTGGCTCGGTTTCCGGCGTCGGCTCTCCTTTCCCTTCAGGGAAAGGAACCATGCCCGCCTCCGGCCTTCAAACGGTTTTCTCCATCACACATTCTGATCAC
>Ga0180434_10004100_pt1 | contig 17942 bp, 22 predicted proteins | sample SS_ome_7_FD_132453 | JGI IMG/M metagenome (GOLD analysis project Ga0180434, IMG submission 132453) | Hypersaline lake sediment archaeal communities from the Salton Sea, California, USA - SS_1_D_2 metaG | ecosystem: Environmental > Aquatic > Non-marine Saline and Alkaline > Hypersaline >...
CATGATCCACGACCTGAAGGTTGAGCTGATCCGCGATCACACGCGCTACCACCCGTCACTCGTGGAGGGGGCGGTCGGCGAGACGACGCCTGCCGGCGACGCGGACTGGGCCAGGATCGCGCAGCAGTGGGTCATGGTGAAGTTCCCCCAGGTGACGCTGGAGCTGCGCTGGAAGCACCTCCGCGTGATCGACGCGCGCTGGAAGTCGATCGAGCAGCGCCGCTGGGACGACCTCGTGGACGGCGCGAAGAGCGGCAAGTCGTCGGCCCGGGTTCTCCGTGGGAAGCGCGGCGGGCTCGTGGAGGTGCTCGTGACGCTCCCCGACGATCGTCGCGTGCGATTGCGGAACAGGAAGAAGGCGAGGGAGCTGATCGCTCTCATGGTGGCGCATGGGTGCCGGGTAGAGGAAGAGACGTGATCCTCGCGCGGGATGAAGAGAATGGGTGCGGCGGGTACATGGTCAAGGAGGAAAAAAGACAAGGGGGTTGACACGGTGCCCCCGTGTCCCTATGTTCCATATGCCACGAACGAAAGCATGAGGAGGGACGCAAAGAGACAAACCGGACGAAGCAAAAGCCATGACACGTTGTTCCGACTGAGCCGTGGAGTGAGCCACACCACTCCACGGCTCTCTATACGCGAACGCAACGGGAACACGCACGACACAGAGTCAAGGCGTATCCCAGGCAGCGCAAGACGACGAAAGGAACGATCGGTGGACACGATCAAATTCCGCATCATCGGCAGTCAACCCGTCATGATGCACAACGGCAGACTCGCAAACCCCCTCGATCCGTACACCAAAGCGTGCAAGCGGATCTCCTCCAAGACGAAGAAGTCCGACGAGGACTACGAGAAGCTCTCCCGCATCGAGTGGGAAGGCGGACTCTACTTCGATGAGCGAGGCATCTTCTTCCCCGCCGAGAACATCTTCGCCTGCCTGATCGAGGGCGGGAAGCGCACGCGCAAGGGGAAAGAGGTCGAGCGCAAGGTCGAGGTGGTCGAAGACGCCATCCTCCAGTACGAGGGGATGCCGAAGCGGTTCACCACGAGCGACAGCGGGCTCGACAAGCTCGCCGAGAAGTTCCGCGATATGAGGATGGTCCGCATCAAGGGGACGCGGATCCTTCGCACCCGCCCCTTCTTCCCGAAGTGGTCGCTGGAGTTCACGGTCGAGACCGAGCTGGACCCCGACGTGTTGGTGGAGATCGTCCGCGACGCCGGGCGCTACGCTAGGCTCGGTGACTTCCGCAAGCGGTACGGCCGCTTCACGATCGATAGCTGGGAGATCCTCGACAACTAATCTGCCCGGGAAGGGCGAGTCTGGCCCCGCTCCGGCTGCGCCAGGCCAGCCCTGGATAGGCTCTCCGAGGCATGGGCGCTAACGCGCAACCCGAACACCTGCGGCGGGGCTTGCACGGGAGAGGCCGGGAGCGGATTGGTTCGGCTTAGCCCGGCATGGATATGCGAGGCAAGGCATGGGCGCTAACGCGCGCACCTTACACTGCGGCCCGGCTTGCCCGGGAATTGCAGGGCATCGCGATCTCGGGACCGGAGAGGATCGGCGAGGCATGGGCGCTAACGCGCAACCCGAACACATCGCGCCTGGGCGCGCTCTGGCGAGCAGTGGCCTACATAGGCGGTGCATGGCGGTGCGAGGCATGGGCGCTAACGCGCAACCAGAACACCTCATGGAGTGGACGGGCTTTGCAGGCGACCGCTTGGAAATGAACGGACGGGAGAGGCAAGCCATGGGCGCTAACGCGCAAGACATCGACGACGACAAAGTCAAGATCGAACACTGGCGAAACTGGACGCCAGCGAAGCGAGTAAGAGAGGCGGCGAAAGCCATTGTGCCTCTAATGCTCTCTCTTGAGCCAGAAGAGCGCATGAACTACGACAAGCTGCGCGCGGTCGCCTTCCAGACATCGGGACCGCTGGACCGTAGAGATTTCGACTTCGCGAAGTCCGAAGCGGTGACGACCCTCCTCGAAGTTCACGGTCGCGTGATCGGTTCCTCTGATGGTCACATCGAGAGGTACGTGGGCGAGAAGGCCGCGAACTACCAGAACAAGCTCAACTCGCAGATCCGCGGGCGACTCATCGCAGGACAGAAGAGGTACGGGATCGCTCTGACCGATTCAGAGCTGACCTCGGAGCAGCGCAGGAAGATCGAGAACAGCATGAACCGCGGGAGCTTCGTGCTCTCCGCCATGGAAGACAACGAGCGTCTTCTGAACACGCTTCGAGAGGCCAGAAAGAAGACGCTATCCGGCGGATGAAACACGGATAGGCCTGGATCGCACGGGTGAGTCGATCCCTGGAAAGACCGGTACTGGCGAGCTTCGGCCCCGATAGGCGATGACCGGCTGGCAAAGGCATGGGCGCTAACGCGCACACCAAACACGACACCTGGAGGGGTTTGGTCGGGATGGTCCAGGCCAGGATGGAAGGGGATGGGCCAGGAGAGGCAACGCATGGGCGCTAACGCGCGACCAGAACACCTACGGTGCGGCGTTCCTTGGAGTGGATCGGCAGGGATGAACTGTGCTCTGCACGCCATGGAACGGCAGCCTCCGGCACGGACCGGTCGGGCAATGCTGGGACTGGCAAGGACCGGGTGGGCAAGGACCGGGTGGGCAAGGAGAGGAATGGCAACGCATGGGCGCTAACGCGCACAACGGAGTTCAAAGGAGGAAGACTATGGACGAAGAGTACGTGGATGACGAAATCCAGGCCTCAGCGGTCCCGTGAAGCTCTCCCGCGACAAGTACCTGACGCCTGACGAGTTCCGCAGACTGATCTATGCCGCCCGGACCCGGCCGCATGTTCGTGCGCTCCGGGACCGGGCGCTCCTCACCGTCTCGGGGCTCTGCGGGCTCCGGGTCGGTGAGGCGGTCGCCTTGCGAGTAGCCGACTGCCACCTCTCCGATCAGCCGCCCACGATCACCGTCTACGCGCTGAAGAAGCGCAGCGCCGACCCGGAGTACGAGGTCGGGCTGCCGCCGTCCGCGGCGAGGGCGCTCCAGGAGTACCTCCGCTCGCTCCCCGACGAGCAGCGGCAGCCGTGGCAGCGCGTCTTCCCGATCACCAGGCAGTCGGCCCACCGCACGTTCAAGTACTACGCGAAGCTCGCCGGGCTCAGCCCGGCGTACAGCTTCCATGCGCTCCGTCATTTCCGCGGCGTGCAGGTCTACCAGGAGACGCGCGACCCGAAGCTCTGCCAGCAGGCGCTCCGTCACGCGAACCTCGCTTCCACCGAGCCGTACATCCACCTCGTGGACGAGCAGGAGCGCCTCGCGAAGATCGACCTGGTGGATGTCGGAGGCGACGGGTATAAGGGTATAGCGGACAACGGGACACAGGACGAGGACCATGGCGACAGAGAAACAGCAGAGGCTCCAGGCGGAGCTGGATGAGACGGAGCGGCTCGGGCTCTGGGGTGACCTCAACACCTGGGAGAGCCGGGAGGACCGCGACGCCGCCGACGCGATCTCGCTCGCGCGCTCCACGGGCATCGAGAACGAGGAGCTGCTCAAGAAGGAGGAGGACGCGGCTCGTGCTGCCTGCCGGCGCGAGTTCCTGGAGCGGTTTTCCTTCGACAGCCGCGCGCACGCCGCGTGGTTCGTCAACCGCTACCTGAGCCTGAAAGAAGAGCTGAAGCGGCTCAAGCTCACGCTCAAGGCGCGGTGCCGAACACTGGAAGGCAAGATTGCGTTCCGCGAAGAGATGATCCCCCAGCTCAAGGCCTGGGCAGAACTCCAGGACCGCGACACGAAGAAGAGCATCCGCATGCTGGAGGTCTCCGCGAGGCTCCAGTGGCAGACGGTCAAGCCGGCCGTCGAGTTCGTGGACGACGAGAAGCTCGTGAGCAGCCTGTTCTCCGCGCTCGGGGTGTTCGCGCCGGTTCATGAGAAGCTCGTGATCGAGGAGCCGAAGCTCGGGAAACGCGACGATCTACGCGCGTGGCTCGCAGAACACACCGAGCCCATGGAAGACGGGACGATCGTCTACACCGAGACCGGAGAGGTACTCGAAGGCATCCGGTGGAGGAAGAAGGAGGAGAAGCTCGGGATTCGACGGGTGGACTACAAGACGATGGAGGACGGCAGCCATGACGACTGAACCCTTCCTGTCCGAGGCGGACCGGAAGCTCATAGCGGAGGCGCACCCACAGCTCAACAACCAGGAGCTGGAGGTCGCGTTCGCATTCTGCGAGCGGCACAGGCTGTTGCCGGAACCGCTCGCGGCGCAGGTCCACCTCATGCTCCGCAAGAGCAAGGTGGACAACCGGTGGGTCGAGAAGCTCAAGATCCAGGTAGGGATCGACGGATTCCGAGCCATCGCTGACCGGACGCAGCGGTACATGGGGCACAGCAAGCCGGAGTGGTTCGAGGACCGCGACGGGCGACCCGTGAAGGTCGAGCTGACCGTCTACAAAGCGATGGGCTCGCAGCGTGCAGAGTTCCCCACCGAGGCGTGGTACGACGAGTACGTCCAGACGAGCAAGAACGGCTCGCCGAACCGGATGTGGAAGACCATGCCGCGCATGATGCTGACGAAGTGCTGCGAGGCGCTGGCGCTCCGCCAGGCCTTCCCGGACCAGCTCTCCGGCATCTACGCCCCCGAGGAGCTGGGCAGCTCCGAGGAGGAGATCGCCGGAGAAGTTCCGGCGAGGCGCGACGAGCGCGAGGAGCACGTCGAGCCCGCCTCGACGCCCGCCTCGGCGCCTGCGCCTGCCTCGCCTCCGACCCAGGTACCGGCAGGCCCCGAAGCCCTGAAGAACCTCGGGTCGGAGATCCGGCGCGTAGCTGGTTCCCTATCGCTGAACCCCGAGAGGGTGGCCGAGGTCTGCAACGACCTCCTGCCTCGACGGGGCGGCGTCTACCGGGGCGGTCGCCTGGCGTCCGACCTGACCCGGCGGGAGCTGGCGCAACTCCGGGAGCGCCTGGAGGCCTGGACCTGGGAGCAGAGCAGCCAGGAGGCGGAGCAGCGCGCGGAGACGGAGGCCGGGAACTGGGAGCGCGCCCAGGAGCAGGCCCGGACCGAGAAGGCCCAGCAGTCCCTCGACGCCCGTAGGAACGACCAGGACGCCCCCGGAGCCCCGGAACCGGAGAGCCCCCCGAGCTGGGCCCCGAGCGAGGAAGAGATCCCCTTCTGAACCCAGGTACCTACGTCCAGGGCAGCAGACGTAAGTACAGGCCCTGCCTCCCTCTCAGGGGGCAGGGCCACTTTTTCTGAGGCAGGGGGTAGACACTTGTACCCTCTGACCCTATACTCTGCAGTCCCGGGCGCCGGAGACCCGGGGCAGGACCACCGGCTGACAGGAGCCACCGCATGTTCTTCACCTACGCGCAGCTCACCGAGAACCTCACCCCCGACTCCGACGGAGACAAGAGCGTCCAGGGCGTCTGCGACGTGTTCTTCCGCGACACGGAGACACGCCCGGACAACTTCAGCTACGCCGCGGGCAGGATGGCCCGCGTGATCCAGACGAAGCTCGCGAAGCTCCAGAAGCGGTGCCGCACGCGCACCGTGAACACCGAGGTCGTCAACACGAACCTCCGGCGGATCTTCGAGGAGCTGGCGAAGCACCAGGAGCTGCGGACACAGCAGTGGACCTTCAAGATCAACTCCAGCTCCTGGGAGAACTCCGGCACCAGCGTCAGCATCAACGTGACCCACCACTCCGCCCTGAGCCAGGACGGGATCACCGGTCGACTCGGTGAGTACGAGAAGAACCGCGTGAGCGACTACCCCGCCTTCTCCTACACCCACGGGATCCGGGTCGCGGTGGACGCCTGGCGCTACCACCGCACCTGCCTGTCCCAGAGAAGCGGCTCCCGGATCCACGGGAACTGGAGCCCCTACCGGGGCCTCTCCGAGGCGGTGCGCCGGATCGAGACCGGCGAGGCGGAGCGCGAAGCGCAGCAGCTCCGGGAGAGCCAGGAGCGCCAGGATCGGCAGCGCCGGGAGCGCGAGGAGCGCCGGGAGCAGCGGCGTCGGGAGGCCGAGGAGAAGGCGCGTCAGGAGGCCGAGGAGAAGGCCCGGCGCGAGCGGGAGGCCCGCGAGCACAAGCTCTGGCTCCTCTGGGCGAAGAGCAGCGCGCCCCGCGAGGCGATCTCCCCCGAGACCGTCGCCCGGCTCCGCTCGGTCGCCGAGAACGCCGCGCAGACCGAGGCCGAGGCCCAGGAGCTGGCCCGCTACCGCGAGCGCTTCTCCCGCGTCCTGGCCGAGCTGAACGAGGTCGAGGAGGTGGCCGAGGTCGCCGAGGTCGCCCCGAACAGCCGGTTCGCGGCGATCCTCGCCGACGAGGCGCGCACCGTCGAGGTCGAGGCGCCCCGGGCCCTCGACCAGGTGGACGAGCGGCTCGTCGGCCGCTTCCAGCGGCTCGACCTGAGCGACGGGCCGGCGAGCTTCTTCGACCCGGCCCGCGCCGGGCTGGAGCCGGTCGCCGAGGCGCCCGAGGCGCCCGCGAGGAGCGCTCAGGACGTGCTCTACGGGCAGGTCCGCTTCAACCCGACGCAGGACGGCCCCGAGCTGGCGCGCCACCTGGGCAAGGAGTGGCAGGGCCCCCGGAGCCGCTACGGGTTCGTCCGGGAGGGCTACAACCTCTCCGGCGAGAAGTGGAGCCTCAAGCGGCTCCAGGAGGCCTGGGCCGCCTACGTCGCCGAGAAGGGCGACGACCGCCCGAAGGCGCCCGAGGAGGCGCTTGCGGACGCCTTCAGCGCGCGGCACGCGAACTGAGGCTGAGAGACCAGGCGGGGCCCGTCGGGCCCCGCAGAACGGCTGAGAGGAGCAACAGGCATGAAGCACGATCTGACCTCGGCGGCGCGCCGCGCGCTGCAGGCGCGCATCAACTTCGGTGCGCGGACGCGAGAGGAGCTGGAGGAGGCCTTCCCCGAAGTCCTGAGCACCGACGAGCTGACGAAGGACTACCACGTCCGCGCCTTCCTCGCGCCCTTCGTGCGCGTGGTGAGGAAGAGCGACGGGAAGCCCGGCTGGCTCATGTTCCAGCACGCCCCGCGGTTCTACTTCGACTTCCAGCCGGAGTAGTGTCAGACGGGTCGGCATAGACCCGTCATGGTTCTGAGGACACAAGGATACACGAGGAGCACATCATGACAGTCAAGGTTCTGATCTCCAGCAACGCCGACAACCTGGAGTCTGCCCTCCGCGAGGAGGAGCTGGCCGGCAAAGGAACGGTCACCGTCGAGGCGGAGTACGGTGACCGCGTGGTCCGCGGAAGCTGCGGCACCATGGCGCACCACGGGCCGCGTGGGGGCGTCGGCTCGAAGTGCCCCTGCCTCTACGTGGCGGGCGACCTGGGACTCGTCCGCCCGGACTACGGGGAGACGGTCGTGGGGATCTCCCACATCGACCTCGACACGATCGGCGGCCTGTGGGCCGTCTTCGAGGCCGCGGGAGCGTTCCCGCACCCGAAGCCCGACAAGCCGAGCGCGTGGCCGTTCTGGCGCGCCGCTGCGTTCGTGGACCTGAACGGTCCGCACCGCGCTGACCGCACGAAGGAGACGTACCTCCAGCTCGCAGCGTACTGGGCCTTCGGGCGCGAGAACCGCGTCTACCCTCCGCGCGACGGAGGCGTCAAGGACGTGACCGTGGACGTGGTCGAGCACCTCCACGCCCTGCACGAGATCCTCACGCCCGGCGCCGACCGCCACGACGAGCGCATGCGGGCCGGGGCGAACCTGATCGACGCGGAAGCGGAGCTGGAGACCAAGAGCTTCCGCTCCGCGTTCCGGCAGAAGGGGGGAGCCCCGATCGTTCTCTTCCGCGAGAGCGACCGGTTCGTCAACCACCTCTACCGGCACGGCGACGAGGTGGCGGCGGCGGTCGTCGGCTACAACACCGACACCGGCGAGGTCACCGTCTCGTTCGAGGCAGGGGATAAGAGCCCGATCAGTGCGCGCCGGTTCGTCCAGCTCCTGTACGGCCCCGAGGCCGGAGGGCACCACGGGATCGCCGGGAGCCCGCGGGGCGGCGTGATCGCCCGCGACACGCTCGCGAGCGTGCAGCACCTCCTCGGGGACATCCTCTCCGTCACGGCGACGGGGAAGTGCATCTGCGGGCGCTGCCTGTCCTGAAAGGACACGCCCCCGGGGGGTGGACGGTCCCCGGGGGCGCAAGGACGAAGCCAGACGACGCTACGACGAGTAGGTCGGCTACCACGAGGAGTATAGCATGAAGCTCTACCACGGCACGAGCGAGACGCGACTCCACGCGATCCTGCGCGACGGGATCGTTCCCCGCGGCGAGCGGGACGACGAGGGGCAGTGGGAGAACGCCCCGAGCCGTCCAGACTGCGTCTACCTCACGCAGCTCTATGCGCCCTACTTCGCTCTCGCCGCCTGCGAGAACGGGGAGCGGTGGGCGATCCTGGAGATCGACACCGACGAGCTGGACGAGGAGCAGTTCCTCCCCGACGAAGACTGGCTGGAGCAGCAGCTCCGGGCCGAGGGGCACGACGCGGGCCTCGGGCACCCGGAGGGGGCCTCCATGAAGGAGCGCACCGCGATCTGCCGCGAGAACCTGGAGTTCTTCCAGGAGTACTGGCGCGACAGTCTCAAGGGGCTCGGGAACTGCAGCTACCAGGACGCGATCCCCGTCGAGGCGATCAAGCGGATCGCGCTCGTGGACTCGAAGGAGGCCTGGTTCCTCGACCAGGCCACGGACCCGTGCATCTCGCTCATGAACTGCGCGGTCATGCGCCAGAAGTACGAGAACATCATCGACTGGGTCTTCGGCGGGAAGCTCGACGCCTGCCGCGTCGTCGCGGGGCTCTTCGGCCTCGATCTCCCCGCCGAGGAAGTGCGGAAGATGGCAGCGCACTTCCACGATGTGGAACAGCTCACGAAGCTCCAGCAACACCTCGACGCCCGCCCCGGGATCGAGGTGCTTACCGGTGCCGAATTTCTCTCCGGTAAGGGGTAGACACGTCGGGCCGACCCTGTACAATAGGGTTCGTGGACATTAGGACACGGCGGCCGGAGAGCCGCTAAGGACGAAGGAGAATCACCCATGCTCATGCTGCACACTGGCGCCACCGAGGTCGAGACCCAGCACCTGTACGACATCCCCGTGATCCGCCCGGAGGGCGTCTCCAACCGGTGGAAGGGAACGCAACACGGCGAGTGGCGCGACGCGCTGCTCAGGTCCACCAGTGACGCCGGACTGGAGGTCGTCCAGGAGCGCTGGGGGACGAACGGCCCGAACGAGGAAGACCTGTTCGGCGTCATGGAGTTCGAGCAGAACGAGAAGCTCCCGAAGGTCGCCGAGCTGGGCGTCCGCTACTGCATCGGGACGCGGCACTCGAACCGCTGCCTCTTCGCGCACACGATCGCCACCGGCGGCAAGGTGTTCATCTGCGACAACATGGTCATCACGGGGGAGCGCGTGATCTCCCGCAAGCACACGACCGGCGCGAACATCGGCGAGATCGCTGGTGACGCGGTCGGGCTCTGGCTGGAGAAGACCGCGGACCTCCCGGCCATGATCGAGCGGCTCCAGGGGCTCCGGCTCGAAGGCCGCCACGGGCAGGTCGCCGTCCACGACTTCCTCGCGCGAGCCGCGCACGCCGGGCTCTTCGGCTGGGGCGCCGCCGGGCGGATCTACGAGGAGTGGCTCGCCCCTCGCCACGAGGAGTTCAAGCCCCGCACCGCCTGGAGCCTCTACAACGCGACCACCGAGGTCGCGAAGCGGTTCGCCCCGGCGCGCCAGATCCAGATCGGGAACCGCTCGCGCATGCTCCTCCTGGGCAACGGTGAGGGCTCGGGCGTCCCCGGCGACCCCTACCTCCTGGAGGTCGAGCCCGAGCGCGAGAGCCTCGAAGAGCAGGCCGCGCTCGCCGAGATCGCCGGGTAGCACCGCCGCCGGGGCGCGAGCCCCGGTTGCGGTCCCCGGGGCCCACGAGCTGGACCTCGGGGACCGCAACCACGGCTGAGAGGAGCCACCATGCCTACGATCACCCCGAACTACCGCCGGATCGAGCAAGCAACGGACCCGGAGTTCCTCCGGGCAGTCCGTGAGCAGACGCTCGCGGCCGGGTTCCGCATCGACTCCTGCATCGCCAGCACGAAGCTCTACCTGCGTCTGATCGACGCGGAGTGGGGACTGGTAGGCATGCCGCTGACGGTCCGGGCCTGTGCGCTCAACCGTCCGATGGCGAAGCTGTTCCGGCAGCACAACCACAACCCGGAACAGCGGAAGGTACTGCGCTGCGGCCGAAAGGCCGGCGGCCGGTTCGTGATCGTCGGGGACCGGAAACCGGTCCAGGACGGCGAGCGCTTCTGGCCCGGCCACCTGGTGGCGGTGATCGTCACCTCCAGGCGCTGGACGCTGGTGGACCTGACGATCGACCAGGCGCACCGCCCGGACCGCGACCTGTTGCTCCACGAGCCGATCGCCATGGACGTGCCCGAGCCCTGGGTAAAGGGGGCCGGCGGTCTCGTGGTTGTCGAGAACTTCCGCGGGAGCAGCGTGAGCTACGAGGCGTTCCCGGACGACCGGTCGTACCAGGACACCCCGGCGTGGACCGACCCGCTGGAGGTTGTCTTCAACGGGAGGGAGCTATGAGCATCCGCGACATCCTCGATGAACACGACATCTTCGGTGCCCTGAGATGGCAAGCTCTCCAGGACGCGGAAGACTATGGGCCCGAAGCAGCCCTCGCCCGTGTCGCCTGCGAGATCCTGCGCTCCGGCCACCGGTACACGTCGCGGGACACCCGAGGCTCAGCGACTCAGAACTACCGGGAGCTGGCCCGGCTCCAGAAGCGGGCTCGGAAGCTCCTGGAAGAGATCGCCGCCCCCGGGGAGGAGCGGCGCAAGTTGGGGCGGGACAAGGGGAATAAGGGGAAAACGAGGTAGGGGGTAGACACCTGTACCCCCTAACCCTATACTCTACAGTCCCGGGCGGGGTACCCGGGACGGACCCCCGGCTGAGAGGAGCCACCCAGTGAGCAACACTACCTACCTGTTCGCGACCCGAGAGACCGACGAGTACGGAACCCGCGAGGGGACTGTCGAGGCCTGCTCCGAGGCCTGCGCCGCGGAGTTCTGCCGCCAGTGGGGCATGGAGCTGATCGGCGAGATCGCCGAGGAAGAGCAGCCCCTCGGCTGCTGCCAGTGCGACCTCGCCTGGACCGAGCCGGATCTGTCCAACTACCAGGTCGGCTGCCTCCGGGCCGCCGTCCGGGCCCGGGACGAGCGCTACTCCGGGATCGGCGGCTTCTCGACCGGAGGAACGACGATCGACCTCTTCAAGCGGCACGGGCTGATCGTCTACACGCCCCGCGGCTACGTCGCGACCGAGAGCGGCGCGAAGCTCCTCGCCGAGCTGGAGGGCTGAGACGTGACCCGACGCCGCAAGCTCGCCCTCGTCGCCGGAGCCGCGCTCGCCGCGCTCTGGCTCCTGGCGACCGACCTGGGACTCGTCTACGCCGCCTGGAGGCTCCTGCCGTGACCGACACCGACACCCGACACACGATCCAGAACGCGGTCCGCGCCCTCGCCGGCACCTGTGACGGAGCGAAGACCCGTGACGACCACGGGTTCAACGGCCGCGACACGCGCTTCGGCAAGTCGCTCGCCGCGATCCCGCACGACAACTGGAGCGAGAAGCAGTTGAGCTGCGCTCACCGGATGCTCCGTACCTACCGGGTTCAGCTCCTGAGAGTCCACGGGATCGACTACGACCAGCTCCCGGCCCCGGCGGAGGCCTGGGAGGCCTCCCGGCAGCGCCGGCTGGCCCGGCGCCTGGAGCAGCCCGCACACCCCCAGAAGACGATCGAGCTGGCCCGCGTCCCGAGCCGGCGCGGCGGGACCGTCGAGCGCTACGCGCTCCGGTTCCCCTACGACCCGAACCTGATCGCCAGCGTCAAGGCGCTCCCCGGCTCCTACGCCCAGAGGAACGGGCGGGGCTGGGTCTGGTACGCCTACACTGACCGGGCCGACGTGGGGCGCTCTCTCGTCGCCCTGGGCGAGCGCTACGGGTTCGAGGGGGTGGACGCCGTCAGGCGGCGCCTCCTCGCGCTGGAGGCCTCCGTCGAGGCCTCCAGCGCTATGTCCGCGGACGCGGTCGAAGTCTCCGGGCTGAACCCCGAGGTCACGCTCCGCCCCTACCAGCACGCCGCGCTCGCCTACTTCGCCAACCACGACTACCGGTGCCTCCTGGCCGACCAGATGGGAACCGGGAAGACCGGCGTCGCCCTCTGCGCTCTCGCGCAGCGGAACGCCTACCCCGCGCTCGTGGTTCCTCCCGCCAGCGCGAAGGGCGTCTGGCGCCAGCACGTCGAGCGCTGGTTCCCCGGGCGCACCGTCGAGGTGTGCAAGGGACGCCGCTACCAGCCGAGCGGCGAAGCGGACATCTACGTCGCGAACTACGAGCTGCTCTCCGACCGGCAGATCGCCGGCGGGAAGCCCTGGGAGCGTGAGCTGACCGGGCTCAGCGCGAAGCTCGCGGCCCTCGGGCTCCGCGGGCTGGTCGTGGACGAGAGCCACTACGTCAAGGAGCCGAAGAGCCTGCGCTCGAAGGCGGTGAGGACGCACGCCCAGCAGATCCCGAGCGACGGCTGCACGCTTCTCCTGACCGGCACCCCGGTGAAGAACCGACCGATCGAGCTGGCGCACCAGCTCGACTGCCTGGGGCTCCTCCAGCGGTTCGGCGGCCGGATGGCCTTCGCGAAGCGCTACTGCCAGGCTCACAAGAAGCGCGCAGGCCGCCGGCTTGTCTGGGACATGAGCGGCAGCTCGAACCTCCAGGAGCTGAACGAGCGGCTGCGGCAGCTCGGGTACGTGCGGCGCACGAAGGACCAGGTACTCGCCGAGCTTCCCGCGAAGATCCACAGCTCGGTCCCCATGGAGCTGAAGAACCGCGCGCAGTACCAGCGCGCCGAGCGCGACCTGATCCGCTGGCTCAAGGAGACGAAGGGGAGCGAGGCGGCGGCTCGCGCGAGGCGCGCCGAGGCGCTGGTCCGCGTCGGGCAGCTCAAGCAGCTCTGCGTCAAGCTCAAGCTCGATGCCGTCAAGCGGTGGGTCCAGGACTACCTCGACGCGGACCCGGACCACAAGCTGCTCCTCTTCGCGCACCACGTCGAGGCCCAGGAGCTGCTCGCCGAGGCGCTCCCGGGCTGCGCGGTGCTCCGGGCCCAGGGGCGCGGCCCAGCGGGGGAGGTGGACGAGGAGAAGGCCCGGTTCCAGGACGAGCTGAGCTGCCGGGTCATAGTCGCCTCGCTCCAGGCTGGCGGCGTGGCGCACACGCTCACCGCCGCCACCGCGGTTGCCTTTGCCGAGCTGGGCTGGACCCCCGCTGACCAGGAGCAGGCCGAGGACCGGGTCCACCGGCTGGACGAGGTCATGCAGGCGAAGATCGACGACGGGGTGCGGGGGATCAACATCTACCACCTGGTTGCCGAGGGGACGATCGACCAGGAGATCGAGGCGCTGCTCGCCCAGAAGCGCGCGGTCGTGGACCTGGCGACGGACGGGACGGACCGCGAGCGAGCGCGACAGGAGAGCGTGGCAGACGCCCTCCTGGTGCGCCTGGCACAGCGGACGAAGTAGAGGACACCGGGGCGCGCGAGCGCCCCTGAGAGGAGCCCAGGAGCTGACCGATGCTGATCCCCTGCCGACACGAGTGGTCCGTCACCTGGAAGCGCGTGCGGAAGAGCGACGTGGTGCGGACGGTAGGGGATCTACTCGCGTGGCAGCGGTGCCCGCGAGAGCTGCGAGGGAAGCGCTGCGCGCTCGTGTGTGCGCGGTGCGGGGTGGAGAAGAGCGGCAGCAGGAGCTGAGAGGAACCATGCCGACTACGAAGAAGAAGTCGAAGACCACAGGCTGGGAGACCTACCACGGTGTCCCGTGGTGCTGGCGGCGCCCGAAGGGCTACAGGCACGACTACCTCCCGAAAAGTGGCGCGAAGGCGCACCGGATCGTCGCCCGCAGGGGCTCGGTGCTCAAGATGGCCTGCGGGCGCGAGTGGCCGGAGGCGAAGCTCCTCTGCGCCGGAGAGGAGCGGGCGCGCTGTGCCGACTGTGCGACGATCACGGAAGCGTAAGCGGCTCCCGCGAGCGCTCTGGATCACACTCGCCCAGGAGCTGGGCACAAAGGGGGCCAGCGCCGTCCGAAGCGGACGCGCTTGCCTGGAGCAGGCCTGGTTCGAGCGCCAGGTCTGGCTCAAGGAGCGCGAGTTCACCGAGAAGAAACGCTGGGCCAGGTGGCGGAGGTTCCTCGTGGCAGAAAAGGACCGATTCGGAGCCACGAGCATGATCGTCTCCGAGCTTCGTCACTTCTACGCGGAGACGCGGAGCTACGCCACAAGGAGCCGGAGGGGACTCGTGGAGACGCTCCGCACGATCCCATTCTGCGAGAGCTACCACCGCTCATGGGCCGACGAGTTCCTGGAGAGAGAAGAGGAACGAGAGCGGGAGGGCAGCCGCGGAGTCCCCGCGCACCTGATCGACGCATGGGAGGCCCACCGTGGCAAAGAAGCGGGGTAAGGCAGGGAAGGAAGCCGAGCTGCTCTTCGAGAAGTGGCTCCGGTTCCTGGGCTACACCTGGTACCACCGGTACCGTGCGACTGGTCACGCGAACTTCTCGCGCTCCCACGATCTGTTCAAGGCGATCGACTTCCAGACGATCGTCAACACGGGAACACCGTGGGAGCCTGTACTCCCCGTCGTTCGGTCAGGAGCCCGCTACTGGCTCGTCCAGGTGACGACGCAGAACGGACGGGCGAGCCGGAGGCGGAAGATCGAGGAAGTCCCGTGGCCGTACCTGAACCAGGATCTGGTCGATCTGGTCACGCATGAAACCGTAGACGATCCCGCCGACCGCAACCAGAAGATGCACTACTGGCGTATCGAACGCTACGACCGGTACGGCTGGCACAAGCCGATCGCCGTCCGGTTCGACAAGGACGAAGTCGAGAACTACGCGCGCGAAGCGCGCAGACGCGAAAGGGCGAAAGCATGAACAAGATCATGATCTCGGGGAATCTCACCCAGAATGCCGATCTGCGCTACCTCAACAGCGGCACCCCGGTCCTGGACTTCAGGCTCGCGAGCAACCGCCGCTGGAAGGACCGGGACGGTAACAAAAAGGAGGAGGTCTGCTACGTGGACTGCACCCTCTTCGGGAAGCGGGCCGAAGGGATCGCGCGGTACCTCGGGAAGGGGACCGGCATCATCGTGGAGGGCTACCTCAAGTACGAGACCTGGGAGGACCAGAGGACCGGGGGGAAACGCTCCAAGCACAAGATCATGGTGATGGAGATCGAGTTCCTCCCGGGTAACCGTCGCGACGACGGGCGCGGCGGGCGCGACGACCGCGGGCGGCGCGACGATCGTGGGCAGCGCGACGGGCGCGGGGGCTACCAGCGGCGCGACGACCGCGGGGGCTACCAGCGGCGCGACGACCGCGGGGGCTACCAGCGGCGCGACGACCGCGGGGGCTACCAGCGGCGCGACGACCAGCGCCAGCAGGCGCCGCCGCCCCAGCAGCAGCAGCAGGGGGGCCTGGACATCTCGGACGATGACATCCCCTTCTGACCTCGTGCTATCATACCCGCTGACCCGATAGCAGGAGGACACTATGGGCCAGATCCAAGAGAAGCTGCTCGACGCCTTGAAGGACGGCGAGTGGACGACGATCGCCGATCTCAAGCGGAGGATCGGCGAGGAGAAGCGCAGCAACGCCTCCATCTCCTCCGCGTTGCGGAAGCTGCGCGACGAAGCACACGGCGGCCACGAGATCGAGTCGAAGGGATCGGGGAACCGTTTCATCTACCGGCTCGTGACCGCTGAGCCGCAGTGCCTGAACGGCCCGTTCCTCGACGGGAATACCCTCCTCGACATCATGGAGGCGCGCGGGTTCGGATTCACCGCCATGGCGCGCTTCCTGGAGGAGAAGGGGATCGTGAACCCCGCCACGCGGCGCCCCTTCACGCGCTCCGGCGTGAAGGCGAGCGTCAAACGGACCGAGCGCTGGAAGGCCAGACGCGAGGCGCATGAGAAGCAGCGCCAGGAGATCGGCGCGAAGCTCAAGCAGCTCTCGAAGAGAGCGAAGCGCGCGAGGGCGAGAGCGAAGAAGTAACGGGTGGCCGCCGGCGGAACCAGGGGCGAACGAGCGCCGTCTCCTCTGCTGGCACCGTCCAGGTGATCGTCTTCCTGGATGGGCTCTTCAACGGGGATCAGTCAGAGTCCTCGGACGTAACGGCGCTCCTTGTCTGGCCCGGGGCCCGCGGCGCGCGGAGGGGCAACCGCGCGACGATCAACGGGCCCCGGTCTTCTCCTACACCTCGTGGCGAAAGGACCACGCCATGGAAAACGGCCCCAGGAAGTTCACACCCGTGCAGCGCGAGCATGCGCCGACGCCGGAGAAGAAGCCTCCAGCAGAGATCGCGTGCTCGATCACCTACGACAGGCTCGAAGAGCGCCACGAGGGGCTGCGGCTCATAGTTCAAGCTGCGATCAGCGGTCTCAAGAGACGGAAGACGAAGGCGTGGACGCAGCAGATCCTCGAAGCTGCACTCTACGACGACGACCATGCCGCTCGGTGAAGGCGTGCGCCTCGTCTGGCGCAAAGGACACGGGCACTACGACCAGCCGTTCTCACGCTCCGCGCGCAAGCTCGATGACCGAGCCGAACGACACTGCCCGAACTACGGGAAGCGCGGCGCCGGCAACTGTCGCTGCGGGATCGTCTACGCCGACCGGCTCTGCGGGCTCGAAGGGTTCGAGGCCGCCGTCTGGCCGAAGAACCCCCACAGCAACTCGCGTAGCCACGAGTGGGCGGTACGCGGCCCGAACGGCTACCGCCAGATCGGCTCCGCGAGCAGCTATGGCGGGGCGATAGAAGCAGTCCGAGCGCTGAACCGACAGCTCGTGGAGAGCGGCGCGCACCGCGTTGACGCCGAGGTCCGCGCGACCACCGACCGCTGGCAGGTCAAGCTCGTCGCGATCCCGTCAGGCGCCACGAAGATCCTGCACGGCTCGTGCAAGCACCACAGCGTGGATGTTTGCTCCGTCGAGGCTTTCATCGCGCTCTTCGGTGCGTTGCAGAAGCCGTGCCGGCTCCGCATCTTGTACGAGGACGAGCGCGTAGCTTGCGCCTATGGCCTGGGCCTCGGTCGCTCGCACTGGACTTACGACGAGTGGCTCAAGATGACCGAGGTGTCGCGCCGACACCTCGTAGTGGTGGATCGCGCACCTCTCGGCAAGATCCATGCCGAGGTAGACGCTTCACAGGACACCACCAAGACGGGTATACTCGAAAGCTCCACGTAGCGGATCGGCTGGCGTGACCCATCAACCGCTGAAAGAGAACGAGCCCCGAGGGGGACCAGTCCCCGGGGCTTCGTTCATGTCTCCCGGACGCCACAAGACCTCCGACCAGGGTCTCCCCCAGCCACAAGCTATGGCAGAACTACCCAGAAAGGGTGTTCCGCCGTGATAGTATCCATCCCCTCCGACAGGGTCAACCGGTTTTTACCGGTTTCCGGCACACGGGACCGGGCTCCTCCATGACGTATCGTCACGATCGCCATGGACTTAGCCTTGTTCCAGCCTCTGTGCCGGAGAGAATCGATGAGCCTCCATGAGTGGGACCAAATCCTCGACGCCTGGGACGCCCCGGTGTCCGTACTGCCTCGACGGGACGAGAGCGGTGCAACGATACCAGCGAGCAGTGCCGCTCCGGGCCCTCGCGCTCGGGCCTCCGCCACCGATCCCGGCGGGAACGTGCCCGGAGTGCCGCAAGCACGTCGAGTGGATCAACCTCGACCCGACGAGGCGCGGGCTCAGGTACGCGAGCGGCTGACCGGCAAGGCCTGGCTCCTCGACGGCATGACCGACGAAGCGTTCCAGAAGCTCGGGGAGCGCTTCTTCGACCTCTCCGACATCCAGTCCCACTACGCGGAGTGGTTCG
>Ga0180434_10004101_pt1 | contig 17937 bp, 12 predicted proteins | sample SS_ome_7_FD_132453 | JGI IMG/M metagenome (GOLD analysis project Ga0180434, IMG submission 132453) | Hypersaline lake sediment archaeal communities from the Salton Sea, California, USA - SS_1_D_2 metaG | ecosystem: Environmental > Aquatic > Non-marine Saline and Alkaline > Hypersaline >...
AAAAAGTGCTATAATGGGTGTCAGATATCCATTCGCGTATGAAGAATGCCTGGGGTTGAATAAATGGTCACACAGAGTTATCAAGGTAAATTTTCAGATTTGATGCGTGAACTTTTTCAATTCGACTGCGCCGACCTGGACTTCGGCATCTACCGTATCATGAACTACAAACGCGGCGTGATCGAGAAGTTCATCACGCAGGACCTGCCCAAGGGCGTCGCCGAAGAGCTGGAGCGCGGCGCGCTGGCCGACCAATCCCAGGCCGCGAAGGAGTTGAAGGAGGTCGCTGCGCAGATCGCCGAGACACTGGGCAAGGACGCCCTCGACGCTGACGGCAACTTGGCCGAGACCTATCATGGCACGCCGCTCGGCAAGACGTACCAGGACCTGAAGGCGAAGGCCGCCGGTGGTCGGGGCCGTGAAACCATCGAGGCGAGCATCTTCAACCATTTGTACGCTTTCTTCAGCCGTTACTACCAGGACGGCGACTTCATATCGAAGCGCCGCTACTCCAGGCGCCAGCGGTACGCCATCCCCTACAACGGCGAGGAGGTCTATCTCTACTGGGCCAACAACGACCAGTACTACGTCAAGACCGCCGAGCACTTCCATGACTACACGTTCACGTCGCGCGGCGTGACGGCGCACTTCAAATTGCAGGCCGCGAGCATCGAGCAGAACAACGTAAAGGGGGACAAGCGGTTCTTCCTCCCACGGGCCAAAGAGACCGCCTGGGACGAGAAAGAAAGCCAGCTCGTCATCCCCTTCGAGTACCGCCCCCTGACGGAGAAGGAAGAGATCTCCTACGGCAAGAAGAGCCAGCAGGACGCGATCATCGCCGAGGCTTTGGAGGAGATCCCGAAGCGGCTGAAGGCGGACAAGGCATTGGCAGCATTGACGACAGAGCGCCATAAAACCAGCGACGGCAAGCCTGTCACATTTCTCGAACATCATCTTCGGCAGTACACGCGGCGGAACACGTCCGACTTCTTCATCCATAAGGACCTGAAGGGGTTCCTCGCCCGGGAGCTCGACTTCTACCTGAAGAACGAAGTGCTCAACCTGGACGAGATGGAGGCCGCCGGGGAGGACCGGGCCGAGGGCTGGTTCCAGATCACGCGGGTGATCAAGGCCGTCGGCGGCCGCATCATAGACTTCCTGGAGCAGATCGAGTCGTTTCAGAAGATGCTTTGGGAGAAACGAAAGTTCATCACCGAGACCCAGTACTGCATCACCATCGGCACCATCGACGAGAGCTTCTATCAGGACATTGCCGCGTGCGAGCCGCAATGGGCGGAGTGGAAGGAGCTGTTCCACATCGACGAGGAAGAGACCCACCTGTTCAACTCGGGCAAGGACAAGAAGGGCAAGCGTCTTGCATTTCTGAAGGAACACCCGACGCTGGTGCTCGACACCAGGCACTTCGACACCGGTTTCGTGGACAAGCTGCTTGCCAGCGTGGACGACCTGGACGGTAAGACCGACGGCTTGTTGATTCACGGCGAGAATTACCAGACCTTGAATGTGCTGTTAGAAAAGTATCGTGAACGGGTTCAGTGCATCTATATCGACCCCCCGTATAATACCGGGAAAGACGACTTCGTCTACCGAGACGTTTACCAGCATTCTTGCTGGCTGACTATGATGCAAGGAAGATTGGCGCTTGCATCTGGCCTTCTCGCGACCGGGGCACCATTGTTTATCAGTGTTGACGAGGTTGAACAAGCTCGGCTCGAGGTTCTCCTGCAGCAGTTTTTTGGCGGGTCAAACTACTTGACTACGTTTGTTTGGGAAGGAGGCCGAAAGAACGACTCTCGACTAGTATCGATTTCACATGAGTACATGCTCTGCTTTGTCAAGAACCTGACATCTTTGATAGAGCAACGAACACAATGGCAACTACGGAAACGCGGTATCGACAACATCTACCGGAAAGCTAAGTCCCTCACGCGCAAGTTCGGCAATGACTACGCCCGGATTTCCAAGGGACTGAAGGAGTGGCTTGAAGGACTGCCAGATAATCACCCAGCCAAGCGCCATAAGCATTATTCATCTGTTGATAAGCGTGGCGTGTACTTCCCCAGTGATATCGGATGGCACGGTGGGGATGGGCCGAAGTATCAGGTAATTCACCCGGCAACTAAGAAGCCCTGCAAGGTTCCCGAAAGGGGATGGATGTACCCAACGAAGGAACGTATGCAAGAGGCGATTTCTCAAGGGATTGTACACTTCTGGGAAGATCATACCAGAGTGCCGTGCGCTAAGGCTTATCTAAAGGATAATGAGTCTACTGCCCCCAACAGCGTGTTCTACAGGGATCGGCGCGGAGCCAGCAAGAGGCTGCGGCATATACTTGGGCGTGGGCCGACAGGGCGAGATATCTTCGAGAATCCAAAGGATGAGGATGTTCTCTCTGATTTGATCGAACCTGTCGCAACGACCAATAATGCAGTTCTGGATTTCTTTGCCGGCTCTGGCACGACGGGCCATGCAGTGATCAATCTCAACCGCGAGGATGGCGGCAGTCGGAAGTTTATCATGGTTGAGATGGGCCAGTATTTTGACACGGTTCTGCTACCACGCATCAAGAAGATCACCTTCACGCCCGAATGGAAGGACGGCAAGCCCAAGCGCATGGCCACGCAGGAGGAGGCCGAGCGGAGTCCGCGCATCGTCAAGTACATGCGCGTTGAGAGCTACGAGGACGCGCTCAACAACATATCGTTCGACGACTCGTCCGGGCAGCAGGCGCTGAAGTTCGACGATTACCTGCTCCAGTACATGCTCAAGTGGGAGACGCGGGCGAGCGAGACGCTGCTCAACGTCGAGAAACTGGCCCGGCCTTTTTCCTACAAATTGCACATCCACGCCGACCTGCCTGCCTCGCAGGGCACGGCGCAGGCAGGCGGCCAGACGCGCGAGAAGATCGCGGACATCCCCGAGACCTTCAACTACCTGCTGGGGTTGCATGTCAAAACACGAAAGGTCTATGATGACGACGGACGGCGATACCTGGTCTATCGGGGCCGGATCGACCACCGGCAGGTCGTCGTCATCTGGCGCGAGACGGAGGGCTGGCAGAAGGCGGACCTGGAACGGGACAAGAAGTTCGTGGCCGAGCAAAAACTGACCGAGGGCGCGGACGAGGTGTTCGTCAACGGCGACTCGTTCATCCCGAACGCCAAGGCCCTGGAGCCCGTGTTCAAGGCCCGGATGTTCGCGGCGCTGGAGACTTCGCCATGAGCGAGAAGCAGCCCTCTGCAGAAGGTTCCCGGATATTGATTTACCGGTCCGAATCGGGCGACATCCGCCTCGATGTGAGGCTTCAGGACGAGACCGTCTGGCTGACGCAGCCGCTCATGGCCGAGCTGTTTCAAACCAGCGTTCCCAACATCAGCATGCACATACGTAACATCTACGAGGAAGGCGAACTCACCCAGGAAGCAACCGTTAAGAAATTCTTAACGGTTCGCCAGGAGGGCTCGCGACAGGTGAAGCGCGAGCTTGAATATTACAGCCTCGACATGATCATCTCCGTCGGCTACCGCGTCAAATCCCATGTCGCCACCCGGTTCCGCCAATGGGCCACGGCCCACCTGCGCGAGTACATCGTCAAGGGATTCACGCTGGATGACGAGCGGCTCAAGGGCACAGACGGGCTGACAGACTATTTCGATGAACTCCTGGCCCGGATTCGCGAGATTCGCGCCAGCGAAGCACGGATCTACCAGCGGATTCGTGAAATCTTCGCACTGGCCGTCGACTACCGCGAAGGCCTAGAGGAAACGCAGGTTTTCTTCGCCACCATGCAGAACAAGATGCACTACGCCGCCACGGGATTGACCGCGGCGGAAATCGTCCGGCAACGCGCCGATTCCAGCAAACCCAACATGGGCCTGACCTCGTGGAAGGGTGGACAAGTACGCAAACGGGACGTAGCCACCGCCAAGAACTATCTCGGCGAAAGGGAAATCGACACGCTCAACCGCATCACGGTGATGTTTCTCGATCAGGCCGAATTTCGCGCCCGGCGCCGGCAGACCACCCACATCCGCGACTGGCCGTCGTTTCTGGATAAATTTCTCCGCGATACCGACCTGCCCGTGCTCCCCGGCCCGGGAACCGTGAGCCACGACGAGGCGCTCGACTGGTCACAGGTGCAGTACGATTCCTTTGCCAAACGCCGCAGGCTTGCCAGAGAAACAGACGCGGAAAAGCGATACCTTCGGGACCTGCAGAAATCCAGCCAAATCCTGGAAAAGGAGCGAAAACGGATCGCCGGAAAGAAGGACAGGAAGACATGACCTTGGACGGCTCTCAGTATATCAAACTTGAGCAGCGGCTGGTTCTGCTGGCCTGGCTGAACGGGCGCTTCGGATACGCGCACAACCGGGACCTTCTGGCGGACGTGAAGGAGGCGGCCGAAGGCTTCGACGCCTCGGGCCGCAGCTACGTCTACCACCGGCTGGAGGCGCGCGGAGACAGGGTGAAGATTCCGCTGCCCGACCTGGCCCGCTACGACGACCACATCCGCGAACATCTGCGCGCCATGAACGCCCGCAGGCCGGAGCCAATCACGCTCCGGTACTTCCAGCACCTTGCAGTGCTTTTCACAGAGATTTTCCTGGACTGGTACTTCCATCGCCGGGGCGAGATGCTCCGGTCGCTCAACCGCTTTGTCGAGGATCGCAACGCGTCTAAGACTGCCGCCGATCCGAAGGACGCGAAGTTCTCGGAATCCGACCTGAAGAAACTGGCCTTCTGGATGGCCACCGGCAGCGGCAAGACGCTCATCATGCACATCAATTACCGGCAGTTCCTGCACTACAACGACCTGCCGCTGGACAACATCCTGCTGATTACGCCGAACGAGGGGCTGAGCGAGCAGCACATGGAGGAAATGACGGCCTCGGACATCCCGTGTCGCCGCTTCGATCTGAACGAGAGCGGTCTGATGACGGCCGGGAAGGACGCGGTCCGGGTCATCGAGATCACCAAGCTGGTGGAAGAGAAACGGGGCGGCGGCGTGAGCGTGCCCGTGGAGGCGTTTGAGGGAAACAACCTGATCTTCGTGGACGAGGGACACAAAGGCTCAGGCGGCGAGGCGTGGCGGAGCTTCCGCGACGCGCTGGGCGCGACGGGTTTCACCTTCGAGTACAGCGCGACGTTCGGCCAGGCCCTGACGGCCGCGCGGAACGACCAACTCACAGCGGAGTACGGGAAGGCCATCGTCTTCGACTACTCCTACCGCTACTTCCACGGCGACGGGTACGGCAAGGACTTCCGCATCCTCAACCTGAAGGAGGAGGCGGCCGAGGAGAAGACGGAGACGCTTCTCATGGGCAACCTGCTGTCATTCTACGAGCAGCAGCGCGTGTTCGAGGAACAGGCGGGCGCCCTACGGCCCTACAACCTGGAGAAGCCGCTGTGGGTCTTCGTCGGCAGCACCGTGAACGCGGTCTATTCCGAGGAGAAGCAGAAGCGCAGCGACGTTTTGACCGTGGCCCGGTTCCTGCACCACGTCCTGGAGAACAATCGCAGCTGGGCGGTCGGCACCATCGAGAAGCTCATCGAAGGCAAGACGGGCCTGGTCACGCCCGACGGCCGCGACGTGTTCGAAGACAAGTTCAAGTACCTGCGCCGAAGCGGCCTATGCCCCAAGAAGCTGTACCAGGACATCCTCGCCAAGGTGCTTCACGCGCCGGCGGGTGGCGGCCTGCACCTCTGCGACATCCGGGGAAGTGACGGTGAGATCGGTCTCAAGGCGGGCGGCGCGGAGGACCACTTCGGCCTCATCTACATCGGCGACACCAGCTCCTTCAAGAAGCTCGTCGAGGAGGACGACGCGGGAATAACCCTGGAGGAGGACGCGGTGACCGGCTCGCTTTTCGATACCATCGGCGATCCGGGCACGACCATCGATGTGCTCATCGGCGCGAAGAAATTCATGGAGGGCTGGAACTCCTGGCGGGTCTCGAACATGGGCCTGCTCAACATCGGCCGCAAGGAGGGATCGGAGATCATCCAGCTCTTCGGCCGCGGCGTACGACTCCGCGGTAAAGGATTCAGCCTCAAGAGAAGCGCGGCCCTGGACGGCAGGCACCCGGACCACGTGGGACTTCTGGAGACGCTGAACATCTTTGCGGTGCGCGCCAACTACATGTCCCAGTTTCGCGACTACCTGGAGAGAGAGGGTGTCGAAGTCAATCACAAAGCCGTGGTCGATATCCCGATCAAGGCGAGCGAAGTGCTGTGCGGACAGAGATTGTTGATCCCGACGCTGCCGGACGATAAGGATTATAAAAGCGATGTGTCTTTTATTCTCGAGGATGATCCAGCGATTTTTATTCGTATGGATTTGTCAACCAGGATCGACCTGCTGGAGAGCCATGAACAAGAGTTGGCTCACGTCGGGGCCAGCGGGGGGAAATCGATCACGATACCCAAGGACATGCTGAACCTCCTGGACTGGGAAAATATTTACCTCGATCTGTTGGCATACAAAGAGCAGAAGGAACTTTCAAATGTTGTCATTCTTCCCGGCAAGGCCAAAGAACTCATGCGATCCGGATCTTTCAAATATGAGTTCATTGCAGACGACACCCTTGTTCACCCCGCTGCCTTTGCTAATCTGACAGAACTATCCGAGGCTGTGTCGTCTTTGTTGAAGCAGTATCTCGAGACCTTCTATCAAGCCAGGCACGATCGATGGCTCAGCGACAACATGGTGTACGAGACGCTTCGCGAAAATCACACCAATTTCTCGGACTACACCCTATCGTTTGGTAGCGATGCGTTTGACTTGATTGCATTCATCGAGAAATCGATAGAATCGGGTGAGATTTATCGGAAAGAGCTTGGATCTGGTTTCAAAACCGTGTATTTCGACCGACACCTTTTCCAGCCGTTGATTTGGGAATCAGAAAATATGAAGAGCACTCCTCCGGGTCTGGAAGAGAGCGAGGCCCAATTTGTCAAAGATTTGAGGGATTATTATCAGAAAGAGAAAGACGGATTGCTGAGGGGTAAAGATGTTTTTCTGTTGAGGAACTTGAGTCGAGGGCGTGGGGTCGGATTTTTCCAAAGCCGCGGCTTCTATCCCGATTTCATTCTCTGGATCATCACCAAAGATCGGCAAAAGATCATCTTCATCGAGCCCCATGGCATGCTCCACATCGAGGCGCCGAGGCACGAGGATCGAACCAAACTGCACACATACCTGCACGACTTGACAGACAGGATGAACAAACGTGGCGGCCGAGACGATATCGTTCTGGATTCCTTCGTGGTCTCGCACACCCCGTTTGACGTTCTTCAACGCCGGTATGCCAACGGCGACTATGACAGAGAAAAGTTCGCCATGGACCACATCCTGTTCGAGGAAAGAAATCAGGTATACGACTACCTTAAAATCATCTTTGAAAACGCTTAGGCATTCGGTGGCCGAATCCGACACGGGCCCGCGTGTCACACCACGGCGGGTTCGAGGATGCTCAGGGTGGCGTCCCGGGGAGAGACGTTCAACTCGGCCCGGACGCCCAGCGGCAGGGCGAGCACCCTGTCGGCGTGGCCGAAGGGCAGGCCGAAGACGACGGGCATGGCCTCGCCGGCGGTCAGTTCGACCAGGCGCCCCAGAAGCTGCTCCCTTTCGCCTTCATCCTTGAAGCATTCGGGGAATTCGCCGAGGATCAGGCCGCGCACCCCCCGCAGCGCCCCAGACTGGACCAGCTGCCACACCATGCGGTCGATGCGGTAGGGCCGCTCGCCGCGATCCTCCAGAAGCACGAGCCGGTCCCTGAGCCGCGGCATGTACGGGGTTCCGATCAGAGACACGAGATTCGAGAGACACCCGCCGGTGATCAGGCCCTCGCCCCGCCCGTTCCTCACGCCCCGTCCGCCGATCTTCCAGACGCCCCGGCCCTCCCCCGCGACCCGCATGAGCTGCCCGGCATCTGCTCTCCCCTCCGCCAGGGTCGAATACGGCATGGGTCCGTAGACGACCACCGTGTCGAAGCGATCCAGGAAGTACCAGAGCAGGGTGCTGACGTCCGAGGAACCGATCAGGAGTTTGGGCTCACCGACCCTGAGTGCTTCGAGCCGTGGCAGCAGGAGGTTCGCGCCGTAGCCGCCCCGGGCCGCCCATATCGCACGGACGGCGGGGTCGTCGAGAAAGACCTGGATATCCCCGACGGTGTCCGCCGCCGATCTGGCCAGGTACCCATTCCCGGCCAGGACGTCCCCCACCTCGACGGGAACGAGTCCGAGCGCCCGGATGGCGCGCAGCCCCCGTTCCCGATAGGAGGCCTTCACGGGCGAGGAGGGCAGGAGGATGCCCACCCGGTCGCCGGGTTCAAGTCTTCCGGGTTTGTGTGGCATGACGCGGCATCTCCAGTGTGACCGTGGTTCCCCGGTTTTTTTCCGATTCCACCCGAATGTTTCCACCGTGCAGATCCACGATACGCTTGACGATGAACAGGCCCAGGCCCGTGCCGACCTCCTTGGTGGAGTAATCCTCGTTGAATATCAACGCCAGTTCCCGTTTCTCGAGGCCGACGCCGTTGTCGCTCACGCCCACGGTCACGACCTCCCCTTCACGACGGACGTCCAGTTCGATCCGGCCGGATTTGTCGCCCAGGGCTTCCACCGCGTTGATCATGATGTTCTTGAGGGCCTGCTTGAACTTCAACCGGTCCCATTCGACGTCGAGGTCCTTGGTCCCGTAGGTCACCTGGAAACCGTGTTCCCCGTAGATGGAGCGGAAGCTGTTGACCTCCTCGTCGATGACCTCCGGCAGCGAAAACCTCTCGGGACGGATCTCCTCCAGGCGGGAAAAATCCAGAAATCCGTAGGCCACCCGTTTGAGATGATCGGTCTCGTCGATGATGTAACGCACGGACTGCTCGATGACCTTCTCGTAATCGTGCCGCTTGTCCCTCAGGGAGCGACGGATCTGCTCGGCGGACAGCTTGATGGGGGTCAGCGGATTCTTCACCTCGTGGGCCACGCGGCGCCCCAGCTTCAGCAGGGTTTTCATCCGGGAGATCTCCGAGATGTTCTTCTTCTGCTCCTCGATGCCCCCCACCATGGCGTTGAACCCGAGGTAGAGGTTCTTCAGTTCGATCTCATCGGGGGTGTCCCTCAGGCGGTAAAGGTTGCCCCGTTCCACCTCCTCCATGCCGCGGTTCAACTCCTGGATGGGGGCGATGATCTTCTTCCTGAGAAAGAAGGCCGAGGAGATGCCCGCAAGCAGCAGCACCATGAAGAGCACGATGATGAAATCGGAATACCGTCACGGCAGGGACGCCATGTCCCGGCCCGGCGCTGGAAACTCGATGTGGATGATGTAGTTCAACATCCTGAAATACAGATCGCTGCCCGCGTCGTTCTCGCCGAAAACGTACGGCTCCTTCTTCTCCTCGAGGAGATCGATGATGCGGGAATGTAGAAACACCGGGATCTCCGCGTCGATGATTTTGCGGTAGTCGGACGCGAACAGGAGTTCACCCCTCTCGTACACGTTGACGTCCTTGTTGATGGTGGCCGACAGCAGGAACACCTGGTCCTGCTGCAGTGCGGAGCTGTCCTCGAGGATGTTGTTCAGGATGTTCTCGGCGGTTCTTCCGTTCTCGAGCACCATCCAGCGGTTCTGCTGGGCCCGGGACTGGGCGAAGAAATCGAACGAGAATATGGAGAAGAAGACGGCCGTGGAGATCGAAATCAGGATCAGGATGGAAAACACGCGAATGGAAAACGAGTAGTAGAGGCTCCGCCAGCGCGACCAGCCGCCTCGCCGCAGCCGGATCAGGGCGGTGGCCAGGAGGAAAACCAGGAAGATCCGTATCCCTTCGGCCACCTGCTGAACCAGCGTCCTCCGGGGGAAGAAGATGATCGTACGTCCCTGATCCTGCCTGAAGATGTATCCCTGAAACGGGATCTCCATGAAACGGAAGGTGATCCATTCCCCGTCATGTCCCAGAATCCCGGCGATGTTTTTCAGGTTGATGTTGGCGGGATTCTCGATGACCTGGTTGTTCTCGTTCAACCGCAGGTAGCTCAAATCCTCGCCCCCGATGCGCCGGTCCAGTGTGAAGATGTTCTGCTGCTCCTGGCGCCGCAGGATCAATTCCGGCGAGTCCACCACCTGGACCACGATGCTGCCCAGCAACCGGCCTTCCTTGAACACGCTGATGGAGGCCATGCCCAGGGAGACCCCTTTCCCGTATACCTCGGCCGTGGCGTCCCCGACAGCCCAGAACGGGAACAGGATATCGAATTCCGCCCTGAGGTAGGGAATCATGTAGGAAAAGTACCCGATCACCCGGTTGTCCGGATCGAGCACGAAGATACCCGAGGCGATATCCTCGCGCGATGCGAGGCTGTTTCTCCAGATCTCCTCCAGCCTGGCGCCGGGATCTCCCGAAAAGAATTCGGCGAAATCACTGGAAGAGGAGTTGATCTCGTGGGTGATCTCGTTGGCGATGAACTTGGCGTAGTTGCGCTGGTTCAGAAATATGTTTTTAAGGTTGCCGGATATGAAGCGCTGCTTCTCGGCCATGGCGCCGGCAGAAATCGTGTGGAATACCGACAGCGAAATGAGAACCACCTGCGCCAGCCAGCGTGTCCCCTTGCGCTCCAGGACCTGCACGGTCAGGTATAACGACCAGAAAAGGACCACGGTCAGGGCGTCGTCCCAGCTAAAAAGTACGGCGATCCAGCCGACGAGACCCGGAACGATCGCCAGCAAAACCCGCCAGGTACGTCTCTGGAACCGACGGGCGACGGCGACAAACGACAGCGGCAGCAGGTGGAGGAGCAGGAGGCACAGCAGCAGTGCCAGGTAACGGGGATCCCCTCTGAAACGGGAATAGTCGAAATCCAGGGCGGTGAGCAGGGCCCCGGCGAGCCGCGGATAGACGACCATCCCGGCGGTGAAAATCCCGGTACACAACAGGGGCTGGTTCAACGCCCGCGGCCAGAACAGCTGGGCGGCCCGGATCACGGCCAGAAGGGATCCCAGCAGCAGGATGACCTCGAAAATCGAAAACAACGGCGGACCGGCGACCGTCAGGTAGAGGTCGGCCCCGCCCCAACCCCGAACCACGGGAAAGAGGAGAACCAGGGCCAGGCCCGTGAACAGGGCGATCCAGGCGGGACGGCGCGGGATTCGGGAGAGCAGGAAGTAGACGATCAGGATCAACACCAGGACGCACGCCCCCAGGTAGAGCACCCGCCGGCGGCGGCCCTTCTGGAAGTCTTCGATCTCCCCGGTGGACAGCTTCAGTTGCACCAGAACCTGGCGTCGAAGCGACGCCACGGCCTGCGAAAAGCGGAACAGTTCGTTCGCCGGTTCGAAGCCGAATCCGTCCTCGCCCGGACCCGCGGGATGATCGAAGTACTTCAAACCACCCGTCAGAACCGGCAGAGGCACCCAGGCCAGCGCGCGCCGGTCCCTGAGGTTGAACAGCCGGGCCACGTAGTACACCGAATCCGCCTCCCGCGAGAGGAAGAAGAGGATGTCCCGGTGGTGGAGGATCTCCCATTCCCCGACGGCCACCCCCCCCCTTTTAAAGTGGTAGATCTCTCCGAAATGGTCCACCACGACGCCCCGTTGCTCCCGGATCAGGGCCTCGCCCTCCCGCAGGTCCTCGTGATCCAGCCGCGACTCGGACATCATCCGTCCGAGCGTGCCGGCCCGTCGTTTCAGGGTCTCGATTCGTTCGGTAATGCCGGCCTCCCAGTGCGACATGGCTCGCCGCACCCGGGACTCGATCTCCCCCGGAGCGGGCTCGGGTCGGATCCGCAGGGTGAGAACGCCCGTGATCAGCAGAGACAGCCCGGCGACCGAGGAAAAGACTACAGTCTTAACCCTTTGATGTGATAGAGCGTCCATGCGTCCTGCTTGGTTAAGAAGAAGATGAACTTGTAGTACAGCAAGGTCTCGGTGCGGTTGTCGATCAGGATCAGGTTGAGCGACTGGATCGCGAATCTCTCCTCCACCTGCCGGGTCAACCATTCCAGGTTCCTGACGCCGTAGTTTGACATGTGGCGCGAAAACAGACGGATGAACTTTTCGCGTTGATAATACCCGCTCAAGGTGAAGGGCGCCTCGAAGGCCACCGACACCCTCTCCTGACACACCGCTTCCAGAGCCGACATATCACCGGTCTGAAACGCCGTCTGGATCGGTTGCCTCAAAAGAAACTGCTGGACCAGAAGCAAAGAAATCCACACCAGACGCATCGCGCCTCCCCGAAAGCATTCAGATATGATGATAGTATATTTTGTGCGGTTTTAAAAGGGCAAAGCGCGGGGACGGAGCGAAACGGTTCCCGGGTTCTTTTATTTTTTTTCCCCCGCCGAATATAATGGGACCATGGGAGGTGAAACCATGAACACAGAGCATGACCTGCGGTCGGATTCCGGACGCCGTTCCATGGGCCGACGCGATTTCGGCCTCAGGCTGGCGGGCGCGTCCGCCCTCTCCGTCCTGGCCTTGTCCCGGCTCAACGCCGCGGTGTACCAGAGCATATTCGAACTCAACCGGGAGCATCCCAGGGACGAGGCGCCCGACGGCGTCTACTGGGACCGGATGAAGAAGCATTTCCTGTTTCAGGACGACCTGATCATGATGAACAACGGGACCGTGGGGCCGATGCCCAAGCCGGTATACCACACCCTCATGAAGACCTTCAGGATCCAGGCCACCAACCCCTTCGCTTTCTACGACGTCTTCCCCCGTAAGAGGGCCCGTGTCCACGACAATCTGGCACGGTTCATCAACGCGTCCCCCGATGAGGTGGTCATCACCCGGAACACCACCGAGGGGATGAACTTCGTGGCCAGCGGTCTGGATTTGAAACCGGGCGACGAGGTCATCGTGACCACGCAGGAGCACCCGGGCGGGTACCATCCCTGGAAGCTCAAGGCGAAGCGTTGCGGAATCGAGATCCGGGAGGTTGCGCTGGGCGTCCCCCCCCGCGGCACGGAGGAGATCGTGCAATCGGTCAAGGCGGCCGTGACGGCCCGGACGCGGGTGATCAGCCTCAGCCACACCGTGTATCTCACCGGTCTGATCGCCCCGCTCAAGGAGTTGTGTCGCATGGCCCACGAGGCGGATATCCTGGTGGTGGCAGACAGCGCCCATGGACTGGGCATGCTGGACCTGGACATGAAGGCCCTGGATGTGGATGCCCTGGCCACCAGCCCCTACAAATGGCTCGGAGCGCCCACGGGCTGCGGCGTTCTCTACCTGCGCCGCTCCATCCAGGACCGGCTCTGGCCCACCATCGCGTCGGCGGGCTGGGACGGCGACACCGGGGCCGCCCGCTTCGAAACCCTGGGACAGCGGGCCGACCCGCTCATCTTCGGACTCGACGAGGCCCTGGATTTCCAGAACGCCATCGGGAAGCAACGCATCGAACGCCGGATCAAGGCCCTGTCCCTCGCCCTCAAACTCGAGCTGAAGAAGATCCCCTCCGTCCGGCTGCACACGCCGCTGGATCCCTACCTGAGCGCCGGCCTGACCGCCTTCTCCATGAAAGGCATCGCACCCGAACGGATCGTCAATTACCTGCGGGAAAAGTACAACATCGTGATCCGCACCATCGGCCGGGAGAAGGACGGCACCCTGGGTGTCCGCGTATCCACCCACATCTTCGTTTCCTTCCGCGAGGTGGACCGGCTGCTCGAGGGAATCCGACGCCTGGACCGGATCGGCGGGTAATGCTCACGGCCCCGGAGTAGCGGGAATCCCAGGGCGGGTGGAGGTCAGGACAGGGACGACAGAAGAAGGCACAGCATGTCGTGCCTGAAGCAGAGAAACCCAACCACCAGGAGCAGGATGAAAAGCAGGAAGTAGAAGGCCGCCGTATCCCGGCCCCGGATCTCTTTCTCGGGCCGTTTGCCCGCGTCCATTCGGTCGCATCTCGTTCCCGGCTGCATGAATTCATCTCCCACTTTATTAGACTCCCCGGCGGACAAAAAGTTGCATCCGGGAGGCTCCGGAGGCCGCAGAAGTCCGCTTTGCTCTTTCCCCTCCCTTGTGGTATCATGGGAGGCCTGATCATGGCCAAAAACCGTGTACGTCACAGCCTGTGGTTCTGCCTCGCACTCTGGGCCGCCTTCCTGCTCATCGACCGGTCCCTCGTTTTGCTCGACGGACCGCTCTCCTGGATCACCGGCAGCGCGTTTCTCCTGGCGGCCGCCGTCCTGGTTTACCGGTCCGGTCTTCGTTCGAAACTCCTGACCCGGCTGGAATTCGCCACGGTCTTCTTTCTCGTTTTCGGTGTGTTCGTGGCCGTCGGCACCCTCGTCGTCCAGGGCAGGCCCGCGGCGTTTTACGCCTCGGCCTATCCGGCGTTTCTCAAGACGATCATCCTGGGGCTGGGTCTCAACGATCTGTACTACACGGGCTGGTTCTCCGCACTCCTGGTCCTCCTGGTCGTCTCCCTGGCGGCAACGAGCCTGAGGATCAGGAATTGGCGATTCTGGCTGCTGCACCTGGGGATCGTGGTGATCATCGCGGGCGCCGCCGTCGGCCATATCTGGGGTGTCAAGGGATACATGGCGCTGCACACCGGCCAAGGCCAATCCAGATATCAGATCATGAAACGCCACCGCCCCACCCCGAACCACGGCACCCTGCCTTTCTCGGTCACCCTGGATCGGTTCCAGGTCGTCTACTACCCGGAACGCCTGCAACTGGTCGTCTATGAGACGACCGCCAAAGGCCTGCGACCGGTGGCCGTGTCTCCGGCGGAACCGGACCGCAGGCTGGAATTCGGCCCGTACCGTCTCGACATCCTCAAGCGGGAAACCCTGCAGCCGAAGGCACCGAACCACCCGGCCGTTCCCAGGATATCGCTGCGCCTGCACCGATCCGACGCCGCCATCCCCTTCGAACTCACCACCCTGTCAAGACCCGCGGTGACACCGGACCGCCGCTTCACCATCGCCCTGACCCAACGCCGCGATCCCCGGGAATTCAGCAGCACGGTCACCTTCACTGCCGAAGGAGAAGAGACGCAAAAAGAGCTGGCGGTCAACCATCCGGCCCGGTTTCGGGGGTACCGTTTCTACCAGACCGATTACGACGAGCAGGCCGGCGATTTTTCGGGACTCACCGTCAAACGGGATCCCGGTTTTCCCCTGGTGCTGGCGGGGATGTTCATGGTCCTGCTCGGCGTTGTGCTCACCTTCCTCAGGAGGCCGCATGACTGACTGGAACGCGTTCTCGGCCCTGTTCAAGACCACCCTGCTGCTCTACGCGGCCGCGGCCCTGGTCTACCTCATCCTCATCGCGCTGCGCAGGAAGGGAACCCTGGCCGAACTGCTCGTCGGGCTGGCCTTTCTGGCCAACTCGGCCGACATCGTTCGCGCCTGGATGGCGACCGGCCATCCCCCCTTCCAGACCCTCTTCCAATCGCTGGTGTTCTTCTCCTGGTCGGTCACCTTTTTCTTCTTCATCACCCGACTGCTCACCCGGGTCCGCCTCATCGGTCTGTTCACCACCGTGTTCGCCGCCGCGGCGTTGGCCTTCGCGCTGGGCAAACCCGATTTCCGCGAGGTCCTGATGCCGCCCGCCTTGCAGAGCGTCTGGTTCATCCCCCACGTGATCTTCTACTTCTTCGGCTACGGCGCCCTGTTCATCTCCTTCGTGACCGCCCTGCTCCACCTCCGCTTTCCGCAACCCAAAACCGTGACCCTCAACCACTGGCTCGGGTACTCGGAGGTGAATTTCGAGCGCTTCACCTACAACGCGATCCGATTCGGTTTCTTCCTGATCACCCTGGGACTGTTCGTGGGCGCCGTGTGGGCGGAATCGGCCTGGTCGGCCTACTGGTCATGGGATCCGAAGGAGAACTGGGCCCTGATCACCTGGTTGATCTACCTCGCCTACCTGCACCTGAGGCGGAGGCCCCGCTGGCAGGGCAAGCCGGCCGCGATCTTCGCCATCGTCGGTTTCGCTGCGGTGATCGTCACCTATCTGGGCGTGAACTACCTGCCCTCGATCGCGGGCGCCCTGCACGCCTACCAGTAAGCGGTTTCCCCCCGAACCGTCAGAACGCCGTGATCACGCCCACGCCCACCCGGGCGTGCTCCCCGTAGGGGCTCCGGCCCAGGTAGTTGAACTCGGCCACCAGCCGGATGTTGCGCCGCAGGAGCAGCCCGACGTGGGCGCTGGTGGAGGTGTAGTCGAACCCCTCTTCGGGGTGGTCGACCCAGTTGAACAGCAACACCCCGTACCAGCGGCTGGCATCGCCCTGGGGCAGGAATATCAATTCGGCGAACCCGCCCCGGGTCATCAACTCCTCGGCGGGCGGGGCGACGAAGAAGGGGTTGTCGTCGCTCCGTTCCATGTACTGCGCCCGCAGTTCGAACTTGTCGAAATTCAGGCTGGCGTCGACCCCCCAGATCCAGACCCGATTGACCCCCTCCCCCTCGGCCGCGGCCTCCTTGCCGTGGTAGGCGCAGGCGCCGACGCTGAGATGGTCGCCGATGCCCTGGGATACGCGGGCGAAGAGATTCTTATAGGTGTCGTTGTCGAAATTGCGGAAGATGTCGGCCTCTCCGATGCCGCTGCCGTTCAGCACCTCCACGGTGAAATCCGTGCCCGTCTTGAAACCGAAGTTGAACATCAGGCCCCGGTCGTAGGTCAAATCGATGATCGACGCGCCGGTCCGGGTTCGATAGATCTCGTAGTCCTCGAAGGTGAGCCGCAGTTCCCTTTTGAACAGGGGATCGGACACCTGGAATTGCCCCAGGGTCACGGAGACGCCCGTCTTGAAGAGGTCGTTGAACATGATGAAGGCGTCCTCCAGCCCGGCCACCTCGCCGCGTTCCCCCAGAAAAAAGTAGAGATAATAGGAGATGTTCTTGGCGATGGCCCCGCCCGAGAGCAGTTTGACGATGTAGGGCGAGGCGAAATCGAGGCGCTCGGACGCGGCGTTGTTGTAGAGGATGTGCCCCTCCAGCCTCAGCGCGATGGGCAGGTCGCGGATGAGCGAGAGGGTGTCGTCCCCGGTGTCGGCATAGTAGCGCGGGGCGTCCTTGTCGGCCAGCACGAAGCCGTTGCCGGCGAATTCTTCGCCGTAGGCCTTCAGGCGGGGGAAGGGATTGTGGCACACGTTGCAGGACATGCGGTACTTGCGGGCGAAGGCGGGCATGCCCGCCAGCGTTTCCGCGGCCGTCAGGCCGATGATCAAACCGACACACAGGATCAGGGTGGTTCTCTTCATGGTACTCCTCCTAGTCGAAGACCTCGACGGCGGTGGCGTGGCGGTTGACGGGAATCGTCTCGGATTCCTCGGCGGGTACGTTGAGAAAATCGGCCACCGGCTTGACCAGCTTGCTGTAGTACACGGCCGCCGTGACCACGAACGGCCCCATGGCCACGTCGTCGGGCAGGGTGAAGGTGCAGGTCTCGATCTTGGTCTCCCGGGGCGCGAAACGGTAGTCCACGCCGAGGGATTGGGTGTTCCACTGCTGAATCGTCATGCGCCCCTGGGGATCGAAATAGGGCATGCGGAAGATCCGGTCGCCGAAGGGCACCCCGTCCCGCTGTACCCCGGGAAAGTCGGGGCGGTCGAGCGCGATGCCCATGTCCTGGTAGGCCAGGGTGTCGCTGGAGATGGTGTATTCCTCGCCGCTGAACCCCTTGCGGTCGACCGGAAGATGGTACACCTTGCCGGACGCGTCCCGGCCCTCCACGTGCAGCCACACGATGCGGTCCTCCACCGATCCGCTGGGGAACTTGTGACCGGTTTTCTGGTTGAAGAGGACGACGGTGAACTTCACCGTGTCCCCCGGTTCCACCTCCATTCGCCGCGCGTTGACATGACCGATCAGACAGGGTATGATGCCGTAGGTCCGGTCCGCCTCCGAGACGTCGCCCAGATACTTCCCCTCGACGAGCCAGTTGTCGAATTCGCTCGCGCC
>Ga0180434_10004102_pt1 | contig 17937 bp, 28 predicted proteins | sample SS_ome_7_FD_132453 | JGI IMG/M metagenome (GOLD analysis project Ga0180434, IMG submission 132453) | Hypersaline lake sediment archaeal communities from the Salton Sea, California, USA - SS_1_D_2 metaG | ecosystem: Environmental > Aquatic > Non-marine Saline and Alkaline > Hypersaline >...
AACCAACGTATGGAGGGAAATGGATTGGGAGGAGTACCTCAAGGGTGTGGATGACAAAGAAAAAGTGGATGACACAGGCCTCACCATGCGAGGTCTAATAGAAGCCAATCTGCACAAGCTGGGCATCTGGGTGGATACCGAGGATTCCCCTGAAGAGGAAGCTGAGGAAGCTGAGGAAGTTGAGGAGGCTGAAGAGGAAACCCAGGAAGAGGAAGCAGAAGAAGTTGAGGAAGCAGAAGAAGTTGAGGAAGCTGAGGAAGTAGAAGAAAAGAAGCCCAAAAAGGAGTCCAAGGGCAAAAAAGCCCCGGCCAAACCTCCCAAACCCAAAAAGGAGTCCAAGGGCAAAGACCAGACCATCGATAAGTCTACTGTGGTCAAAGGCATGGCCAAGGGGTCCAAAGTGGAGTTCTTCTCGGCTAAAAACCACAAGACCCACCCCAACGAAAAGATGGTCGGTACGGTACAGAAGGTGTACCTCAGTGCCCGTATGGGTAAGGAGGCCGTCAAAATCAAGAACGACCACGGGACATTCTTCAAGACATCTGAGTCTGTAACCCTGAAGAAGTAGCCCCATGGACTACACACTTTACATCCCCACCCGAGGCAGGGCAGACAGACAGAAGACTCTGCAGGAACTGTCTCCAGATCTACGCAAGCAAGTTGTGTTGGTGGCCGACGGTGGGGACCAAAAAACACTGTGCAACAATTGGCAAGGTCAGGTCAAGGACATACTCTCTATGAACGTTGCAAATCTAAGTCAGAAGCGTCAACGCTGTATTGAGTATAGTCCTACCGATCTTGTTATATTTATGGATGACAACTGTGACTTCCACACCATCCACCCATCGGACACAGGAGCCGAGACCAAGTTTCCACTAAAAGGTCTTATAGAAAAGAACTTCACAGAGCAGACCCGGTATAAACACCTGCAAGAAGCTGTGGATTGGTTGTTGGAGCAACTCAGTGGTAAATATGGTATGGCCGGGCTGTCTTACCGTAGTGACCATCGTAGATTTGTTGATATACCATTCACCCCCTACGAAGATAATACACGGTTGTTTGGGGTGTGGGGTATCGACTTGGGGAAACTTCAGCGGATGGATCCTACCCCACACTTTGATGACGTGGTCTTGAAGCAGGATTTCTATATGGCCTTGAAGTTTCTTACTGCTGGGATCCCCACAATCAAGACATACGAATATGCATTTGGTAAGCCATATGGATCGAACCAAAAGGGAGGGTGTTCTTCGTACAGGACTCCTGAATTGATGAAAGCGGAGGCCAAGAAACTCAGCGATATGTTCCCAGGAATAGTCACTCCCTACATTAAGAGCTCCATAAGCTGGAACGACATGCCCACCAAGGTGTGGGACGTACGTATAAATTGGAAGAAGGCATACGCCACAAAGAAGAACAGAAGGGGGTTCTTTGCATGACTTACGACGAACGCTATATGGAGTTGATGTTGCGGTGGATGGTGGAGCGCATGGAGATATGGTGGTGGCGATACCACAAACCCAAAGCCATGGTCTTCACCAAAGACCCCATAATGCGTCGCTACAAGTTCACCAATGTATACCGTATATTAGACCGCAGCACCCAGTACATGTTGAACAACGTAATGTGCCCAGATGATGAATGTAAAATTGATACGCATGATATGCTATGGCGGGTGTTTTTGTACAAACACTTCAACTTGCCCAACACCTGGGACATATTGGAGCGGGAGCTCTGTTTCATTTCGTTAAACACTCCAGTAGACCACATTATCCTCACCTTGGAGAAGTATGTAAAACGAGGATACGTAATTTATTCTCCTGCGTATTTCATTACGGCCCCCTTTATGAAGTCGGAAACCACTATGAAAGAGCTCGGTATAAATGGGATCAGAGAAAAATACATAGCCTATCTGCGGATTTTCCAAAGCCAACTTCTTGAAACTGATCGTATTGAGCGTATATACGATGCTATAAATCTAGAGGAATTGTATGTAATTGCCAGTGAAATATCTGGAATAGGGGGATTTATGGCATATCAGGTGGCCCAAGATTGGAATTACCATCCCCATTTTGCTTACTCTCAGAATGAGTTTGTTTATCCAGGAGTAGGAACCACCCGTGGGGTGAAAAGAATATTCGGACCAGATGTAGATGTGATCACCGCTGTAAAATGGACACACCGTAATTTAGAGCTACTGTTACGCACACATGGAGTATATCATGAATTCAAACCGTTGCCAGGATATATGCCCCAACTGCCGGACATTTCTAATTGCTTCTGTGAAGCAGACAAGTATATGCGAGCCAAAGGCATTAAGCACCCAGGGGTCAGCGGCACACAACTGAGGAACACCCTCAAACCCAATCGAGAACGAATAGATTATATATTTCCAAAACACATGCACATAAATCTTTGATATGAACAGATTCACAAATTTAGACCAAGCCTTGATTGGAATGAGCAAAAACATACTTGAATTTGGAGTATGGCGTCAAGTACGAGGATTTGATTGTCTGGAAATACCACATCCAGTAATGATTGAGATTACCAACCCCACGGATCGGTACATCACTATCCCACAGCGCAAGTGGAACAAGATATTACCCATCGCCGAAAGTCTGTGGATGGCTTTGGGCATGAACGACCTGAACAGCTTGCCTGGGCGCTATGTCAAAAGTCTATACAATTTCAGTGACAATGGTCGTACATGGCGAGGAGGATATGGACCACGCCTTAGAACCTTCAGCGGAATAGGGTCTGATTATGATATCAGTAACCCAGCACACAGACATATATTTTCGGGGCATGTGAAACAAGTAGACCAATTGCGCTACGTAATCAAGTCTTTAAAGCGAGATATCAACACTCGCCAGGCAATCATACAATTTGGGGACCCCGTAAAAGACAGCTTCGAAAACTCGGTAGACCTGAAGAAAACAAAGGACTACCCCTGCTCACGAACTTTGCAGTTCATGATGGTGGATGGTAAGTTGAACTGTACTCTATACATACGCAGCAACGATATTCTGTTTGGCCTCAGTGCCGTAAATATTACGAACTTCACAATCATGCAGGAGTACGTAGCCAATATCGTAGGAGTACCTGTTGGAATGTACTACCACATTGCTAACAATTTGCACGTATATAAGGAGCACCTCGAGAAGATCCGTTTGTTTGCTTCTCTAGATCCTTTCGAATACGAGCGAGGATTGCGCTTTGAATACATGGATAGCTTTAGATCCCTGCATCGATTTGACAGACTCTGCAACAACCTGTATAATTGGGAGCAGGGGATGTGGCGTGGCGAGTATCCTTTGGAACCCATGACGTTTGGTCATGACATGATTGACGATTGGGCTTTGTGCTTTCTGAAGGCCAACGACCCCACCAACACGACACGATTCACTAACCCATATTTGAATAACTTATGGAAAGTCAAGGAATCACAGGAAGAGTCTTCTGGCAACTAAGTCGGGAGGGTAAATTGGAAAGTAAGGCCATGTATGCCCACATTATTGTGGAGTTTTCGGGCAACCATAGATATTACCAAATATTCTATCCCGAAGCGTATAGGGAGAAAGTGGTGCGGGATGGTAACACCTACCTAGAAACCATATATACCAATAAGAACGGAATGGCAATAAAAAGGATAAAGAAATGAAAGTAGAATACTATCGACGAATGAAGAACGTACGACGTTTGGGGGTACACACAATCTTACGTGAGTATAACCTATTGGAACACCAATATATGGTCACCATGCTGTTCCTTAAATTTGCTCCTTTAGAGGACATACCGTTCGATATGAAAACTCTGGACCTGATTCTACACCACGATGTGCTCGAGATCTTCACCGGGGACTTGCCCTACGACATTAAGAAGATAAACAACCTAGTGGAAAAAAGCTGGGACGTAGTAGAACAAGAGGTGGCCCACCAACACCCTCAACTGAAGCCATATACTGATGACCAAATTGAGAGTCAGATGTCTCCAGAAGTATACAAGTTATTCAAAGCCTGTGATATGTTGGAGTTATGGATCTTCATTCGGGAAGAGCAAGTGCTGGGAAATAACAACAGACGGCTGGGCGAGGTAGAGAGGCGTGCCGTCCGTATATTGAGCAACTTTGGCTTTGGTAGCATCACACAGTTTATAAACGATTTTCGTATTGAAAACCCATTATAATTGTAGAACATGAGCCGATTACATTTAGACAATCTATGGCGATGGAAGTGTGGTCTTCCAGAGCAGGAATACCCAATTGACAACGAGTTTCAATTGGATGATATGTTCCAAACCGAGTGGTCTCCTGAGTTTGAAAAGGCCATGCGTAATAGACTTGTTTTTGGTGCTATACGCTATGGCCGTATGGGTCATGGAGAAATACCCCCTGGGAAACCCGAATACGATCGGGTAGCTTCCATTCGTGCACGCTTGAACCGCTTTGAGCGGACCGGGAATGCAGAGTGGTTGATTGATATTGCCAACATGGCTTTGCTAATCTACGAAGAGCGTGTCCACCCCAACTTCCATTTTAAACATGTGGATGGGGACGACACCGAAAGTTATCACGATAAAATTGTAAGGCGATGAGCATATTTGACGAGATCAGAGATTTTGAGTTTGACCCAAACAAGAATAAAATATTCGGCATAAAATCAGCCATTGTGTGGGGACACAGCAACCATTCCAATTCTTGCTCCCCAGTGTTATACATTAGCAAACCCAAGGGAGTCCCCCAAGAACAGTTTGAAGAACTAATAGATTGTTTGCAAATAAAATTAATAAAGAAATGAAACTCAACACAACCGATTTCCAAAAATCCCTGAAGATTGCCCGTGCTGCTGTAGCACACACCGAACTCATTGACCAAGCCACATCCTTTATATTCAAGGACGGATTTGTTATCGGCTACAACGATGAAATATGTATTTCGGTCCCAGTAGACGGTCTCGACGCCGAGGGAGCCGTCAAAGCCGATGCGCTATATAATTACGTCTCGAAACTGAAAAAGCCGGAAATGGAGCTAAAAACGACTCCCAAGGAGATGCAGATAAAATCAGGACGTAGCCGTGCTGGTCTCCCCCTGAACACCGAAGTTATTGTACCGCTGGATCAAATTACTCCCCCCGGTAAGTGGAAGGATTTACCCCAGGACTTTATGAACTATGTACGTATGGCAGCAGGGGCCACCGCCACAGACCAAACTATGCCCAAACTGACGTGTGTAGACGTTCGTAAGGAAGGAATCATTACCGGGAGTGATAACTTCCGCATATTGCAATGCATTATGGACGAATTTGAGTTTGATGGGTTCCTGATACCTGCCTCATCCGTCAAGGTCGCTGCATCTTTACAACCCACCAGAATAAGTGTGACTAAAGAATGGGTGCATCTGGAGAATGATGAGGCTGTGCAAATAAGTTGCCGCACATATCCTGAACAGTACGATGACGTGACGGAATTCATGGGAGTTGAGGGACTACAGTTCACCTTTCCCCGCACGTTCAACGAAGTTATGGACCGCACCCGTGTGTTTGCACAGATGGATGTTACCCAAGACGAGGAAGTCAAGGTCACAGTAGGTAACAATCGCATAAAGATCACAGCCAAAAACGAGAGTGGGTGGGCCAGTGAGGAGATAAACCACGCCACCGATGATGAACCCTTCAGCTTCACTATAATCCCCTACTTACTGAAGGACATTTTAAAACGAACTGATACGTGCACTGTCAGCGAGACTGCTTTACTTTTCCAAGGTGAGGGGTGGAAATATGTCAGTGCCTTAATAGATATGGAATGAGAAGAGGGTTTTTCAATAGTGAGCAGACTAAGATGGCGAGCCGTTCTGGGAATCGCTCACTGAGTTGTGCCTCATGTGGTTTGTATAAGGATTGCAGAACCCCACGCATGGGGCCATACGGTGACAACCAACGCAACATCCTCGTAATTGGGGAAGCCCCTGGCGAAACCGAGGATAGACAGGGCAAGCCCTTTGTGGGCAAGACGGGACAATTACTGCAGAAAACCCTCGCCCAACACAACATAGATCTGTTCAGGGATTGTTTGGTATTGAACGCTGTTAACTGCCGACCACCGGATAATGCTACCCCCACCGATCACCAAATTGATTGCTGTAGAACAGTCAAGGTACGCAAGGCACTGGAAGAACACAACCCACGGGCCATTGTATTAGTAGGCACTATTGCCTTGCGTAGTTTTTTGGGAGGTCGGTGGAAGCGGGATTTGCACGGAATAAACACATGGCGTGGGATGCGCTTCCCTGACCAAGAATATAGGGCATGGGTGTTCCCCATATGGCACCCATCGTATGTGGAGCGACGTGATCGTGATCGTGAGGTGATGACTATTTGGAACCAGGACATTGAGAACATACGAGACCACTACGACGATGATTTGCCCCAACACAAGAAGCCCAAGATCGAGATCATTGAAGACCTATCCATATTGGACGAAATACAGGGTGGTATGGTTAGTGTAGACTTTGAAACCACCGGACTGAAACCCCACGCACCTGGACACCGAATAGTTTCGGCTTCGGTCAGCCCTGACCCAAATACTGCATATGCGTTCCTTATGCCAAAAACACGTAAGGCACGACAACCTTTTTTGAACTTATTGACTAATAATCAGGTCACTAAGATCGCACATAACATGAAGTTTGAACAGGCTTGGTCGATGTATCGACTTGGAGTTGAGATCCGTAACTTGGGATTTGATAGCATGTTGGCTGCCCACTTGTTGGATAATCGTCCTAATATCACATCGTTGGCATTTCAGGCATATCTATACTTAGGTATTATGGAATACGATCAAGAGGTTGGCAAATACCTAAAAAGTGTGGAAAGCAAAAACGGCAATAGCCACAACCGATTAGAAGAGTTTATTGAATCAGGAGGGGAGCGACCGACACTGATATACAACGGTATGGACACCATTGTGCAATATCGTATTGCTGTAGAACAGATACGAATAATGAACTATGATTTTTTACCTTTTTAATACATCGTTATGAAAACCATCCACAAGTATCAATTAGACACACAAAGAGATCAGATAATCCATATGCCCGAAGGAGCAGAGATCCTTTCTGCAGCAGAACAATATGGCGTTCCTTGCATATGGGCTTTGGTAGACGATGAAGCCCCCAAAGCCAAGCGGATGATTCACATAGATATGACCGGAGGAAATTCAGAAAGGAGAGTGGAATCAGTATTTATTGGTACGGTCTTGTTGGCTGGAGGTACGTTTGTAATTCATATATTTGATGGAGGGGTGTGATGAGAAATATTCATCCTAATACTAACGACGCATACCGTCTGTTGCACAATGGAGCACTGGCCCTATTGCGTGCTGAACAACAGGGCATGCGTGTTGATATGGAGTATATAGAACGTACTACAGCACAACTCACTGAACAAATTGATGAACTAGAAGCCGTGTTGAAGAAGACCAAATTTTTCCGCCATTGGCAACACTCACGAGGCAACAGAGCCGTCAATATCAACAGTGACGTTCAATTGGGCAATTATATTTATAACCGACTTGGTTTTGAACCTGTCAAACTCACAGATTCGGGACGTGGTGCTGTGGATGAGGAAAGCCTGTTAGCCTTAGGAGTGCCTGAGTTAGAATCTATTATTAAGATACGCAAAATGCGTAAGAACCGGGATACCTATCTAGGAGGATTTGCCCGGGAGCAGGTTGATGGTTATGTGCACCCGTTTTTTCATCTGCACTTTGTACGTACGTATCGCAGTTCGTCAGACCGTCCCAACTTCCAAAACATCCCCAAGCGAGACAAGGAGGCCCAAAAGATAACACGACAGGCGCTATACCCACGCCCAGGACATCAGTTATTGGAATTCGACTACGGTGCTCTCGAGGTACGCATAGCAGCCTGTTACCACCAAGACCCCAATATGCTAAAGTATATCCGGGAGGGACACGATCTACACGCTGACATGACCGAGCAGATTTTCAAGATAGACAAGTATGACGATGCTATAGATGGACATGCCCATTTGCGTTCGGCTGTTAAGAATGGGTTTGTGTTCCCACAATTCTACGGGGATTACTACGGCAACAATGCTGCGGACATAAGTGGTAAATGGTGTGGTCTGAAGACAAAACAATGGAAACCAGGACAGGGCGTAGGATTTGAAGGAGCCCACATATCAGACCACCTGTGCACCCATAAGTTGGGGTCATTGCAAAAGTTTACGGACCATCTAAAAGAAATAGAGGAGGACTTTTGGGAAAACAGATTCCCAGAATACCACGCATGGAAACGTCGATGGTGGGCAGGATATAAAAAGTTCGGTTACATAGACATGAAAACCGGGTTCCGATGCTCGGGACTAATGGAGCGTAACGACGCCATCAACTATCCCATTCAAGGCAGTGCGTTTCACTGTCTATTGTGGTCTTTTATTGAGTTGGATAGAATAATGGTTCTAGAGAAGTGGAACACCCGTTTGATAGGACAAATACATGATGCTATAATCTTTGATGTGTCTCCCAATGAACTAGACCACGTCATTAAGACAATACGTCGTGTGACAACCCAAGACCTCCCCAAAGCGTGGCAATGGATCAATGTGCCACTAGAAGTCAAAGGGGATTTGTTCCCCGTTGATGGGTCTTGGGCAAGTGAGTCAACAAAAGTTTGAAAAATTTTCCGTATAATAACTAAAAGCCCGTAAATATGTCATTGTACAAAAAACACCGTCCCGAGTCTCTCAAGGATATAGTAGGAAACACAGAAACAGTTTCCAGCCTGAGCACCATGTTGGACAAAAACGAATTACCCCATGCCATCTTAATCAGTGGTCCTACGGGCTGCGGCAAAACCACCGTGGCCCGTATCTTGGCCAAGGAGCTGGGTGCCGAGGGACTCGACCTGCAAGAATTAGACACTGCCGATTTCCGGGGCATAGACAAGGTGCGACGTATCAGGGAGGTAGCCGTGCTGAGCCCCATGAAGGTGGTACGATTATTCATACTGGATGAATGTCATAAGTTAACCAACGAGGCGCAGAACGCTCTGTTGAAAATCCTTGAGGACACCCCCAGGCGTGCTTATTTTATCCTCTGCACCACCGAACCGGACAAGTTGTTAAAGACAATACTAGGACGATGCGTGCAGTATGAAATGCAGCTTCTCGAAGACAAACAAATGCGGATGATGTTGAAACGGGTGTTGCGTGATGAGGACGAACACATAGAAGATGATGTGTTAGAGGTCATAATTGAAACATCGCAGGGACATCCTCGTAATGCTCTACAGACTCTGGAGAAGACACTAAGCGTACCCGATAACGAGCGTTTGGAGACCGCAAAGACCACGCAATACGTCGAAACACAAAGCATAGAACTGTGTAGAGCCCTTATGGATCCAAGAAGAATGTGGAATCCAGTGCGTGAAATATTAAAAGGATTGAAAAATCAGGAGCCGGAGGGCATACGTCGGCACGTTATGGGGTATGCCCAGTCGGTGCTATTGAATAAAGATAACGAACAGGCCGGATTAGTTCTGGAAATGTTTCAGGAGCCGTTTTACAACACAGGCTTCCCAGGATTGGTGTTTGCCTGTTATAGTGTAATAAAGGCGTAGGAGTGTGGGATTTTCTATCAGATCAAGGATCGTGATAGTCTTGGCTTACGGGTTTGACATGCCCACACTCCTTTTTATGTTCTTTGAAGAAGCTAAAACCAACTGACTAATGCGGTATAAGCCCCATGTGGAAGGATCCGGTATAACAGCCTTGTCAGCAATGGTCAGGGGAGTCCTCGGTGGAACGGGGATTGTTCCACTCCCCTGTTTTTTGAAACTAATGAAACCAAAGATATGAACAAGTACGAACAAGACATGTACATCGACGAGGATGCCCTGGACATGGAATGTCTAGAGCAACCAGCACTGACCGTCAGATACAGCGTAATGCTTTCTGATGCCAAGCGGATCCGAGACCAGGCCAAAGAGGCAATGGAGCTGACCTTCGCCGAATTGGATCTGAAAGTCCGTGAAGACCCAGACGAGTATAATCTCCCAAAGATCACCGAGGGAGCCGTAAAGAGTACTATTCTTATGCAGACAGAATACAAACGTGCCCAGAAGTTATATCACAATGCCAATCATGAGGTCAATGTGCTAAATGGAGTTATGGAGGCCATTGGCCACCGCAAGGCCATGATTGAGGGGCTAATTAAATTGCATGGACAAAACTATTTCGCTGGGCCTAACATACCACACGACCTGGGAGAACTACGCAAACAACGAGAACAGAAAATACAAACAGGAATCAACAAATCATTAAGACGCAAAAGAAATGGCTAAAAAGAAAAGTAGAAGCAGTTTCAGCTTCAGTGGACGTGTGTCCACCGGAATCCACAAGGAAAAAGAGAAGTTCGCATCATTCAGTTATCTGAAGTTGCCGGAAGGCATGAAGGCTCTTAAAATCGAAGAGCGTAACTATTTACTGGACATATTGCCATACATTGTCCAAACCGAGAACCATCCCGAGCGCAGTGATGAACACCAACTGGCCCGACCTGGGGATTTGTGGTGGCGTTTCCCTTTCCGCATCCACAAGGGCATTGGCCCTAATGAGGAAAGAGTGGTGTGTCCCCGCACGTTTGGCCAACCATGTCCTATCTGTGAGTACGCAAAACAGAGGCGTGAAGAGGGTGCCGAAAAGGATGAACTGAGTGCTCTTTACAGCAAGGGGAGGTATCTGTATGCTGTTATTCCGGTGGACAACAAGAAGCTGGATGAGGAGATTATGATCTGGGATTATTCTTACTCACTATTCGAGAAACAACTTGACGAGGAGTTGGAGAATGATCCATCCAATGACCGCTTCCCAGGCTTGGAGGATGGGCTGACCCTGGAAATCCGTTTCCGTGAAGAGAAGTATGGCCAAGGAAGCTATTACGAAACCAGCCGTATAAACTTCCTGGAACGGGATAGTGTTTATGGTGAGGATATCCTGGACCAAGTGCCCGAACTTGGGGATTGCCTCAAGGTACTCAGTTACAAAGAACTGGAGGGTATGTTCCACAATATTGACGATGTCCCTGAGGAGGAAGAGGATGAAGAAGCGGAAGCTCCAAAAGCCTCTGGGTTCCGCAAGCCCAAAACCAACAACACCAGACGGGACGAGGAGCCTGATGAGGAGGAAGAGGAGGAAACTCCCCCACCAAAAACATCAGGACGCACCCGTGGTAATAAGAAACCCACAAAAGAGGAATGCCCCCACGGGTACGAGTTTGGTGTGGACAATGACACCCAACCCGAATGTGAAGAATGTGATGTGTGGGACCGTTGTAACGAAGCCAGCAAAAAACGATAACAGATTATGTCAGACAAAAATGATCAATACCACGTAGTCTACACTGATTTGGAGACCGCCGAGCACATTGAACTTTATTGTGCTGTGTACGGAATCCACAAGAGTGTATTGATTAGAGGGATCCTTAGCAATTGGTTGGAGAAACAACTATCCAAACAGGCGTTGATGGCTCTTATGGTCCAACAGATCCTTCGTGAGTGGGAAACCTATCAAGGCCAGCAAAGAGCTGGTACAAGGGAGAAACGTACCAAAAAAGAGTTCCTTCGTGCCATGGAGTTGAAATATCGGGGTCAGTTGAAAGACGCAACCACCGAAGTGTTGAAATTGTGTGGATATGAAAAGGACTAAGCAACAATCAATCAGCACCCAAGTCAAGCAGAAGGTCTCCAAGAAAGTCCAGAAATCCAGTGCGTTGGACGGCAACATCGAGACTATGATCTCTACTGGAAGCACCTTGCTTGACTTGGCCATTAGTGGTACCCGTGTGCGTGGTGGAGGATTGCCGGGAGGGATAATGGTAGAAGTGTTCGGTCCTAGCAGCACAGGCAAGACCGTATTGTTATGCGAAATTGCTGGAGGCATTCAACGTGCTAGTGGGGATATCATGTTCCACGATCCCGAGGGACGGTTGAATAAACAATTCGCAAGCGTCTTTCGACTCAACACGGACGATATGTCTTATGCACAGCCGGATACTGTCACAGAGGTGTTTACAAAGGTGCGCAAGTGGGAACCCAACGGCAAAATAAATGGTATAATGGCAGACTCGTTGGCTGCTTTAAGCACTGATTTGGAAATGGGTGATGACGAAGGAGACAAGATGGGCATGCGTCGTGCCAAAGAGTTCAGTGAACAAATGCGTCGTACGTGCCGTGTGTTGGCCCAAAAGAATCACCTAATGGTGTGTTCTAACCAAATACGTGAGAAAACCGGAGTAACCTTTGGACTAAAGTATAAGTCTCCCGGTGGTGAAGCTATTGGATTCTATTCCTCTCTACGATTACGTACCATCAAGTCAGACAAGATCTGGAATAAAACAACCTACCGAGGTAAGGATATAAAGGAAGTAATAGGCATAACCACCGAAGTGGAAGTGTTCAAGAGCTCGGTGGACAAGCCCTATCGCACAGCCCCTCTGACTATAAATTTCACATACGGCATAGACGATATACGTGAAAACCTCAAGTTCATCAAATCGTTTTCTAAGGAGTCTGTCTACACCCTAGGGGAGAGGAAGTTGGATAAGTCATTAAATGGATCTATCAAGATCATAGAGTCCGAAAATGCCGAGGACGAACTGCGAGAGGAAGTGATCGATTTGTGGGAATCCATACAGCACAAATTATCAATTGAACGCAAACCCAAAGACCGATGAAACGAACGCAACACAACGAACAACACCCAACGGTATTAGCCTGTGATCCATCATTTACAGCTTGGGGATGGGTCGTGTTGCAAAACCACACTGTTATTGATTCCGGTTGTATAAAGACTTCCCCAGAAGCCAAGAAGCGGAGGATCCGTCAGGGGGATGACCGTGTACGCAGAACCTCTGAGATTATTGTCTCTTTGATGGAGATCATCGGGGAGCATAAAATCAGCTTCATTGTTTCTGAACTCCCCCACGGTTCACAGAATGCAAAAGCAGCCATAATGATGGGTGTGGTGGTAGGTATTTTACAAGCAATATCCGAACTGTGGGACATACCAATTGAATGGTACAGCGAGAACGACGCCAAAAAGGCACTTTTGGGGCGTATTTCATCGTCTAAGGCCCAAGTGATAGAAGCTATTAACCAAGCATTTGAAACGACCCTGGTAGGACCCAAATACGTACAAGAGGCCGTAGCTGATTCATTAGCTATTTACAACGTCGCCACTTTGCAATCACCAACACTTAAAATCTTGTTAAAATGAGAAAGCAAATAGAATCGTCCGTAGTAGCCGTGAACAAACACCTGAAAGAAACGGTTTCCCAGATGAGCCTGATGGAGCTATTACGTAACTGTCATCCTTTATATCGGGACGACTATGCTAGAGCGCTACATCGTGCAGGTCAAATATCCAAAAGTGAAATGGAGTCTATCACAAAACAAGAGAAAATACAAAAACCAATCAGTCATGAAATTTGAAATCAAAAAATCACAAGCTGCCGCAAAGGCAAAAATGAAACAACCTTACTTCTTTGTGCTGATAGCAGACAATGGAGAAACTGTTATGCTGTCTGAGATGTATTCCCGGAAGGTGGGATGCCGCAGGGCCATCAAATCAATTCTGGAATCCCTGAACCCGGAAACTGAAGTTGTAGATACCACCAGAAAATACTAGCATGGGACAAGTCACTATTTTCAAAAAGGAGTTCAAAAGGCGGATCTGCCGCACATTGGGATTAGATCCCAAACAGGTCTACAACCTGACTATATACATGACCCCTGACGATGCCATCAAAGCTGAGGTGGGCAGGTTTGTGTACGATAATGAGGAAGAAGAACTGATCAGGGAGATGCAGGGATTTGAATTGGTCCCCACACCCCCGAATCCTGTAAAGACCAAAAAAGAGAAATCAACAGAGTATTAAATGGGAACAAATTTAAAACAAACCGAATTCGACGGTAGACGGGCCATGATCATAGCCAAAAACCACCCCCACAAAGGGGAATTGGCCCTATGTATAGGAGCCCAGTTCAATGTCGCTTTGGGAGTATGGCGAATGGTTTTTAAGAACGAACGAACAGGCCAGGAATTTGAAGTGGGTGGGGGAGGGGATATATTATGGGCTGTATGAACAAAAAGCTATTGGTGAATTTTTAAAAGGTTATGATTAAGAAACTCGAAATACAAAACTTCCAAAGCCACAAGAACACAGAGCTAACACTGGCTCCAGGTGTTAATGTAATAGTGGGAGCCACGGATAGTGGAAAGACAGCCATTATTCGTGCGCTCCGGTGGCTTATCTGGAACAGACCAAGCGGTGAGGCCTTTCGCAGTAATTGGGGAGGAGATACTGTGGTTGATATTGAGGCAGACAATCACCATTGGTCTAGATTGAAAGGAAAGCAGAACCACTACCATTACAACGGAGGAACCTTTGCTGCATTTGGTGCTGGTGTCCCTGAAGAGGTGTCTAAATCTCTTAACATAGATGACATCAACCTACAGATGCAATTAGACTCTCCTTTCCTGATAAGTGCTTCTGCTGGGGAAACAGCTTCATACTTCAATCGTATTGCCCACCTAGATCAAATAGATATCGGCTTGAAAAACATCCAGGGATGGATTCGTAAGCTATCAATGCGCCACGATGAAGACGCTGATAGGATAAGCGATCTGCAAGAGACCCACAAGCATTATGATTATATCCCAAAGTTTGAAGCCCGGTTGGAAGTGTTGGAATCAATACAAGGCGAGAAGATTCATCAAGTATCCATGCTTCAGAAACTATCCAGTGTCCTAAATGAATTAGTAGGATTGGAAAAAGAGCTGGTGCGTGTGCAGGAAATCACTTCCCACAAAACACAAGTATTGAAAATCCTGTCTCTGATTAAAGAAAAGGAGAAGGTGCAAAAGGAATGGAATACCTTGCAAGCACACACCAATCAGTATAAGGATGCGCTGGACATGATCAGCTTTTATAAGGAGCGGGCAAAGCCCCTGAATAAAGTCACCCAGATATTGGAACTAATCGACAAACGAGACAAGTTACAAAAGGATGGGGATCATCTGGAAGCGAAGCTGTTTGCCTTAAAGGATATAACGGACAAATGGAAAAATAAGACCACGCTGGCCGAAGCCGGACAAAGAGCATTTGAACAAAACATGCCAGACGTTTGTCCGTTGTGTGAAACAGATCTAACAAATAGAAAATAATGGTAGCACTAGCCCTTATTCCCACATCAATCCTTATTGTAATGGTGGTCCACTTTCACCGCAAGTTGAAACGATCCGATCCTGTAGGGATAGAATTTTGTGACAAGTGTAAAAAATTGAAAAATGAATGAACTGGATTTGACCAAGCATGACTTAATACCACTTCTGTTTGTAATGGGGGTGGTGCTGATAACTTTCTTGTTGATCCAACTATTGGATCACATGAACCCTGTTAAACGGGATCGCATGGGATTTGACGTGTCATGGATAGTTATTATTGTAATGGTCCTTTGCGTGATCATTGCCGGGGTGTTGAAAAAGAATGGGGTGTTATGACTTCCTATCGTTTTGATGTCAAACGAGCCTCTGCTGCACTTAGTTCATGTATCACTTATGTGGATTACAGAGACAAGTGTATTACCCTTGTAACGAAGTGGTGCTGTCTACTTGATTACGAAGATTTGGAAGCCTGGTTTGAATCTAATCGCTGTTGTGTACCCATAGCCCTATCCAGGATCCTTGACCCAAGAATTATCAAACACGAAACAGAATACACACCACCTGTCTAAACTAAAAGTAGAATGAAACGATACAGAGCAGTAAAAGTGAGAGAAAGAATGCCAGCGCCCGGCATATATCATGTGATAGGCACAGAGGTAAATGGTGGTAGGCGTATTGAGAGTGCCCCCTTCAAGGATGGCTATTACGATGACCCTGGGTATGAGATTGAATATTGGCTTGAACCCATAGACATAACAGAGGATAGACCCGTATTAAAAAATTTCTTTGGTGAAGACGTGTCACTTGATGATGTGCATGAAACATACATTAAGGCGAAGCCACTATTCCAATATGCTCAAGCACTTGAGGAATATATAGATTCATTGTTAGCCAAGAGCAAGGAAGAGGCATGGATAAGTATAAAGGATAAATTGCCGGAGTCGGGCATGATGGTCATTGCGTATGGACTCACATCGTATCAAAAACATAGAAGGATTAGGGCTTTTTATGCTCCACACCTTACAATAGAGCAATATGACGATGATTATATTGATTTAGACTATGATGAAAAATTAGATCGGTATTGTATCCCAGAAGGATGGTACGAGGCGAATGAGTATGAAGATACACATTGGAAAGTTAGTATACCAATCACTCATTGGATGCCGTTACCAGAGCCACCTTTAACCGCATTCGGAAAGGAGGGTGAGGGATGAAAGTAGGAGATACAGTTTTGGTAGATGTAGGATACAGAAATGGAGGATATAAGGCAAAACTTATTTGGATTGGTAAATACTTCGCCCGAATTAGGGCAGGTGAATCTGAATGGGATATTATGGTAAATCGTTTAACCCCTCAAAACAAATAGGAGATGAGAGATTCATATAAAAATTACATTGTTGATATACTTATGGCAGCAACGGCCATTGGTTTGATTATTGACGGTCAAGTTTCTGGAAGAAACAACACCCTCGCCTTGGGGATGTACGCACTGTACGTCATAGGCACTATCTTCAGAGTCCACAACTTGAAAAAGGCACTTTATGAATACATGAAAGATGTGGAATTTGGGACCTTCGATGGCCAACGGTTCCCCGTAGGAACCCGGCTGACCTCTTTAGAAAACGGGAAGCTGATTCCAGCAGATCCCGATACCCCAGATGATGAAATTGTAGCAATAGTACAACCAGACAAATGATATGAGCATCAAGATTGTACCAGAAGACACAGACGATATACGGCTTGGTATTGCTTGGATTATTGTCCTGCTTTGGTTTATTTGTATTATGGTTACTACTGATTTTGTGGCCAGTAGAATATATGAACACAAGCAAATAGAATTGCTAACCAAAGAGCGTCCATGAAAAGAACCAGAACAAAAGAAAGGGCGAGTGGTATATTGTGTGGTGATCTACACCTACGAATAGACACACCCACTTGCCGGACCGACGATTTTGAAGCAGCACAATGGAATAAGTTAGATTTCATCTCAGACCTACAGCGCACACACAATTGTCCTGTGCTTTGTTCTGGAGACCTGTTCCACCACTGGAAACCAACCCCCTATCTACTTAGCAAAACCATAGAACACCTTCCGGAACAGTTCCATACCGTTTACGGAAACCACGACCTACCGCAACACAATATCAACGAGCAAGAAAAATGTGGAATCTTCACTTTATGGAAAGCCGGGAAGCTTACTGTATTAAATGGGACACACTGGGGAGAGATCCCTTCTACTCCATCTAAAATTATAGATTATATGATTGATGACGAGAATTACTCTGTTCTACAAAGACAAATTCTAGTCTACCATATAATGACCTACCAAACCAAGAAGCCCTGGCCCGGGATCAAAAGTCCCAAAGCCGGAGGATTGTTGCGTAAATATCCAGACTACGACCTAATACTAACTGGGGACAATCACCAAGCGTTCGTAGAAAAGCACGATGGCCGGGTGTTGGTGAATCCAGGGTCTATGATGAGACAGAGTGCTGGACAAATAGATTTCAAACCTAGAGTATATCTGTATTATGAAAAAACAAACACAGTGGAACCAGTGTTCTTACCTATCGAAAGTGGCGCAGTCAGCCGGACTCACATTGAGCGAGGCGAAGAACGGGATGAACGAATTGGCGCATTCATTGAAAAGCTCCAAGGAACATGGGACGGTGGACTTAATTTCGAAGCAAAT
>Ga0180434_10004103_pt1 | contig 17936 bp, 17 predicted proteins | sample SS_ome_7_FD_132453 | JGI IMG/M metagenome (GOLD analysis project Ga0180434, IMG submission 132453) | Hypersaline lake sediment archaeal communities from the Salton Sea, California, USA - SS_1_D_2 metaG | ecosystem: Environmental > Aquatic > Non-marine Saline and Alkaline > Hypersaline >...
ATCGCAACCTGCTCGCGGAGTACAAGCCAGCCTATTCGCAGTGGAACACGCAGGCAGTCAATGGAACACCGCCAACCGCTCGCGGCGGCGTCGCGGCGTGCTTCGACAGCAACCGCGGCGTCATCGTGCTCCACGGCGGGAACAACAGCGGCGGCACCTTCCTGGACACCTGGGAGATCGACGTCGCCACCTGGACGTGGACCCAGAAGAGCGCTGGCGGTCCTGGCACACCTGACCAGCGCGAGTACGCTTCGATGGTGTTCGACTCGAACCGCAACGTCTGCGTTCTCTACGGTGGGCGCTTCTCGAGCAGTGGTCCGTACCTCGACGACACCTGGGAGTGGGACGGGACCAGCTGGACGCAGGTCCTCACCACCGGCCCCGGCGCTCGCAACCCGTCGATGGCCTACGACCCGGTCGGGCACCGCATCGTGCTCTTCGGCGGTCACGCTGGCGGCGCGGCGTTCAGCGACACCTGGGTGCTGCAGTACGACATCCCTGCCTACGACGTCGACCTGAACCCGATCACGGTTGCCGATGCCGAGGCCGACAGCTTCGACAAGGACCACATCTGGTTCATCGAGGAGCCGCAGCCTGGCGGCACCGGGCTCACGCTGGACAACCCGAGCTTCGAGATCCCAGGCGAGTACGGTGCTGGCAACGACCCGATTGTCGATGTGCCGAAGGCCTGGTTGTTCGACAGCGTTGCCATCGACTTCGAGGCCGCGACCTTCGTCGGCCCGAACCGCTGGGTCGAAGGGTTCGAGGGCGGCTGGTACGACAACCAGGACTTCATCTCTGAGTTCGACGAGGGCACCGACCTGACGCAGGGCACCTTTGGCGCGTGGCCTCGGGAGACTACTTACGAGGGCTTCCATCAGGACTGGGGGCTCGGCAACCAGGACGCCATCGACGAGTTCGACATGAGCACGCTCCCGCAGGGCGAGTTCAACGCTGGCGGCGACACCGCCGACGGCTTTGAAGAGGAGTGGTGGTCGCGCCATGCCATCGCGGACACCGCATCGCTCATCACGGAAACCTGGCCGACGTTCGGCAACCTGACCGAGACTATCACCAGGCTGAACGAGATCAAGCTGGTGTGGAACACCCACCTTGGGAAGGCCGACGTTCACGGCGGCACCGCGGACACCGTCAACCTGGTCACCGCGCCGGATGCCACGGACCTCGCGAGCGCAATCGCGCTGGCCGAGCACATGTGGAACAACAAGGTCTGGGACCACATCGTGGATGGCGCTCTCGCCTACCACCGCGAAGACCAGAAGACGAGCATCGAGAAGTGGCTCGGCGACAACGACCTCTTGGTCATCGACACCCAGGACAAGGCGTGGAAGGTTGCTGCCTTCCTGACCGCCCTCTGCAACATGCACTTCACGTGGTCGAGCAACACCGGCCCTGGGTTCTACAGCGCTTACGAGGACTTCACTTTGTCGCCGACGAACATCTACGCTGTTCCGCTCCCAGCGAAGTTCGACGGCTTCGACTTCGAGAGCGACTGGGGCAACAACGGCTGGCTGCCGTCGTTTGACCCTGGCGACATCACGGCTGGGTTGTTTGTTGTCAACGCCGGCACCGAGGACTTCGACTCCTTCGAGGCCGTGATCAACATGGACGTCAAGACAAGCGTTGGGGCTGGCGACCCGTTCAATATCGACCCATCGCATGGCGCTCGCGTTGTTTTCAGCGGGACCTTCACCGCGACGCTCCGCCTGGAAGCTCGGCGCAACGAAACAGGCCAGTGGCTCAACATCGGCGAAGTCGACAACCCGATGCCGGTCACTGTCGGCGTGGACCCAGGCTACAGCCAGCTCCGCGTCTACACCGTAACGTACACCTCCGGCACCCCCTATGCGCAGATGCGCTGGGACAAGCTGGGGACCTAGTAGGAGGCTATCATGGCTCAAAGCGACTTCACCGAGTTCCCGGGCTCCCTCGCGACGGCGCTTGTCGACCGCGGCGTGAGCAACGGGTTCACGGTGCCCAACGGCGGCGGCAGCTGGGTCTACGGCTGGCACACCCTGCAGAGCGGCAACGGCGGCGTCGGGCTCTACTACAACAACGTGGACTTCGCCCCGACGGTTCGCGGTGGCTCGTTCCGTGTCGCCATGAAGCGGCTCGCTGGGACCAACTGTACACCCATGCTTTTCGGCTGCCTTGCTGGCGCGGACGTTGGCCACGTGGGCTATCTGTTGGGGCTGGCTCAGGACGAGAGCCCCGCGCGCCTGATCATCGTGAAGGGAGCGCCATCGAGCGGCCTCCCGCTTGCGCAGGCCATCGTTCAATCGACCGGGGCATACCAGGTCGACCAGTGGCTTCACGTCCGGCTCGATATCATCGTGCAGCCGAGCGGCGACGTGAACCTGCAGGTGTTCCAGAACGACCTCGACACCAACCAGGTTGACAGCCCGGTGTGGACCGCGGTGCCTGGCCTGGAGAACTTCGTTGACGACTCGCTCGGCATCAACAGCGGAAGCGCTCCGTATCTCTCTGGCTACTGCGGCTTCGGCTACTACAGCGGCGGCGTTGGACGATATGCCTTCGTGGACCACTACGAGGCGTTCAGGCAGAACTGATGGCTGAAGGAACCCTCATCGCTGGCCGTCGCGCCGGCCGCATCCAGCCCACCGGGTGGACCCCTCCCGACGGGGACTGGTGCTTTCTGGTTGGCGCGGAGAACCCCGACGCCGAGGAGGACGTTGTTCCCGGCGACCGATTCGGCGTGGAGCAGACCGTCGACCTCACGGACATCAAGACCATCACCTTCGCGATGAAGCTGCGCAACACCACGAGCACCGGCATCGACTTTCGCGCGGCGTTCCTGGTGTCGGGCGTCGAGCTTTGGAGCGAGCAGATCCCTCACGGCGAGACCCGCGAGTACGTGAAGCGCACCATCAACGTGTCGCACCTTGAGGGCGACCGGCCCATCGTGCTGCGGCTGGAGGCAAAGACGCCATGAGCAAGATCAAGCTCCCAGCCCTCTGGTTCGACGACTTCAAGACGACCGACGCTGACGGCATCTTCCTGGCGAACGCCTACCCGGAGGACGGCAACACCAACGTCGGCGTCAGCCAGGCTGCCATCGTTGAGATCATCTCGACCCACTTGTCCGGCGTGGACATCGACGCGACTAGCGTCGTCATCGGTGGCTCTCAGGCGATGCTCAACGGCGTTTGGCAGCCAGGGTTCACCGGCTCGTCCGCCGACCCCCTCTCGCCGCACGACTATCGGCTGACCATCGTTCACGACGCCGACTGGTTGAGCGAGCAGGTCATTGAGGTCCAGGTCACGTCGCGCACCCTCGACTCCGCTTACGCGCTGACCGAGAGCTACTCCTTCACCGTCGAGGACATCACCAAGCCGAAGCTGGTCTCCGTGACCGCCATCGGAGCGAAGAAGATTCGTGTGGTCTTCGACGAGGCGATGCTGCGCACCAGCGCGAGCGGGACCAACGATGCGCTCAACCCGAACAACTACGCTTTCGCGTTCGTGCCTGCCAACGACCGCGATGCAGGCGTCTGGGTTGCGGCGTCTTCCGTTGCGGAGGTTTCGTCCACGACGTTCGACATCACCACGGACATCGTGTTGAGCTTTGGCAAGACCTACCAGCTCACCTGCGACGATATCGCCGATGCGGCGGCGAACGCCAATCTGCTGGACGACGACTATCGCTCCGCGGAGTTCACGGCCTGGGTTCCTACCAACTGGCCTTCGACGCGCCGCTTCTCGATCTGGTACGACCTGCTTTCTGAGAAGGACCGCGAGGGCGACATCCACGGTGACCTCGAACGGATGTGCTCGGTGTGGCAGGACGTTGTCGATGTGAAGCTCTGGGAGATCGACAACTTCGACGACCTCTGGGATGTTGACCGGATGCCAGAGAGCTTCTGCGACGCGCAGCTCGCGGACCTCGGGAACCCGTTTGACTTCGATATGACGCTGACCCAGAAGCGCAAGCTCATCGACCTGCTCATCCCGAGCTACGCGCAGCGCGGAACCGAGGACGCCATCGTGAACATGGCGCGGTTCTTCATGGGCATCACCGTCACCGTCACCGCCTACAACGGCAACGAAGAAGTGTGGGTCCTCGAGGACATCTCCGTCGAGGACGTTTCGGGCAGCGAGATCGGGCTCGGCATCGACTCGGTCATCGGCCCCTCCGCTGGTACGCCAGAGCTTTACACCTTCGAGGTCTACTCCGGTGTGGTACTCACTACGGACCAGCGGCGAACCCTGGCGCTCATCATCGAGGAGGTGAAGTGCGCCCACGAACACTACGTCATCAAGGACCCGAGCGATGCGACGGTCTACGACCCGTGGGAGATCGGGCTTTCGCAGATGGGTGTTGACACCTACCTGCACGAATAGGAGGACGCGATGGCTGATCGCAACTATTTCTACTTCAAGCAGCGCGTGACCGACGACGAGATGCGCGCCGCGTTCGACGGTCCAGAGCTTGCCATCTGGAACTTCGCGAAGGACCTGGGTGTGTTCGGCATCGCGACGGGCGGCGACATCACGGAGCAGTCTCCGGTCACCGGGCTCTACGTCGACATGAGCGGACCGTTCAACGGCTACACCCAGGACGGCAAGCGTGTGCAGATCGGGACCGCGCAGGTCATCGACTGCTCCGTCGACTACCTCAACAACCCGACGGTCCCGACCAGCGTCGGCGAGAGCCGCTGGATCTCCATCCACGCGCGCTTCGACCGCTCGCTGTCTGACCAGCGCGTCGACGGCAACGGGAACGTGGTCTACTGGGTTCAGGCGGAGAGCTACGAGCTACGCATCGTGTCCGGCGTCGCAGCGAGCGGCGGCGGCCACGTCAAGCCCGACCCTCCGACCGACGCTATCCTCGTCGCGGACATCGAGCTGACCTACGGGCAGACCACGATCACCACGGCGAACATCGACGAGACACGGAAGAACGTCCTGGTGCTCGCGACCGGCGACCTGATCTCCGTGGACACCTCCGGGTGGACCAAGCTGGACAACGCATCGCAGCACGTCCAGGACACCTTCGATGACATCGACAACCTGATCATCGACCGCGACGCGAGCGGGCTCATCGAGGAGAGCCTCAAGCCGTCTGCTGGCACCGAAGTGCTCGGCGACGCGTCGAACCGCTGGGCATCGCTGCACGTTGGCGCTGGCGGCATCGACGCAACTGGCGCTGTCGCCCTCGGCTCTACGCTCACGGTGAGCGGTGACGTGACCGTTCGCTCGGGCAGCAAGGTGCTCCCGGAAGACGCAAGCGGTCAGGACCTCGGCGATGCAACCCACCGCTGGGACCTCTACGGGCAGGCGCTCGACATCGCAGGCAACCTCTCTGTCGGTGGTGGACTGGAGGTCACGGCAGGCGGCGCTGTCATCACCGGCGACCTCACGATGGACACCGGCGACAACATCCTCCCGAGCGATGCGACCGGGCAGGACCTCGGCGACGCATCGCACCGCTGGGATGCGTTCCTCGGGACCGTCAGCATCGATGGCAACACGACCGTTGCGTCCGGGCACACCGTCAAGCCGGCCGATGCTGCTGGGCAGGACCTTGGTGACCTGACGCACCGCTGGGACCTCTTCGCTGGCGGCATCACGCTGTCCGGCAACCTCTCAATGGACGCAACGGCGCGCGTCAACGGCGACCTGCTGCCGAACGCAACCGGAACGAGGGACCTCGGCAGCTCCAGCTTGAAGTGGCAGAACGTCTACGCTGGTTACGTCAGCGCCACGTACATCGACGTTGGTACAGACCTCACCGTCGATGGCGACGCGACCTTCTACACCAACGCGGAGATCACCGGGACCTTCACGTTCGGCAACACGCTGCTCGCGGGCAGCAACGGCGTCGACATCGGGAACGCGACCAACCGCTTCGACGCCTACCTGAACAACATCTACTGCTACGGGACCCTGAACCCGAGCGCGGACGCAACCTACGACATCGGCACCGGCACCAGCGACCGCTTCCGCTATGCTTACCTGCGTTACATCCGCGGGCTGGAGAGCAGCGGCAGCGCGATCAACTACAAAACGAGCCGCACCGTGTCGAACCGTCTCATCGACATCATGGTCGACGCGCAGGACGACCAGGTGCAGCAGTGGGGACGGCGCTTCGGCAACCTTTCGCTCGGTGGCCAGAGCCCGTGGATGTGGTACTTCAACTCCGCGTCCAACGGGCTGCTCTGGATCAGCCTGCATGACATCCCGCACGGGGCGAGCATCAGCTCCATCGTCATCTACTGGTACGGGAGCGCGACCGCGACCGGGCTCAACTGCCGCGCGGTTCGCCTGAACAACAGCGGCAATGACACCGCGCTTGGCCCTGGCGTCACGTCGCACCCGAGCCTTGGCAACTGGCACGCGACCTCCATCAACCTTGGTGGCACCATCTCCGTCGACAAGGACTCATACGTCTACGGGATTTACGTCGACCCGCACGTCAGCACCGACAACGCGGTCGCGATGGTTCGAGTCACCTACAGCATCCTGAACATCGACAACGCCGCGGTGCTCGGCTAGAGCGCTGCGAGAAGGAGGACAAGAAATGCGCAAGGTAACCCTGCTCCTGATGGCGCTCGTTCTGCTGGTCACGACCGGCTGCAACGGCTGCGCCCACACACCCTACAAGCGGCTCGCGACCGCGTACACCACCGTGAACAAGTTCGCGCGCCTCGTGGAAGCGTTCGACCGCTCTGTGAAGAGCTACCTCAAGGCGGAGGACGAGCGCTGCGTCAAGGCATCGACAGCGGTTGAAGACGGCAAGCTCGATCAGGCGAAGTACGGTGCCTGCATCAAGCCGGCGCTGAAGTTCTCGGTCGCCTGGACCGGCGAGTGGAAGGGCAAGAAGACCGGCAAAGGTGTGCTGCCTGCCATCCAGGACGCGCAGCGCACGACGCGCCACGGACTGGACGGTGCGTTCGACTACGTGCAAGCGAACGAGAAGGCCTGCGGGAAAAAGGAGGGTGCCGAGGCGGAGGCTTGCAAGAAAAAGGTCGACGCGTGGAAGAAGCTCATCAAGCCAGCGGTCTGCGGCATCGTGCCCCTCGTGGACCGCGGCATCAAGCTGGGCGCTTTCAAGGCGTCGGAGGACCCGACCTACAAGGTCGTGAAGGGGCTCGCCGACTCGATGTGCAAATAGCAGCGCGCCCCCGGTGCGCGGAAAGGACAAGGTGCAACATGGCCATTCAATGGGCTCCGATTTTGAAAGCGGTGTTCGTCGAAGCCATCCCGGCGCTCGTAGACCTCATCAAGAGCGCCATCGAGGCAGGCGAAGACCAGGCAGCCGAGCTGCGCGGAAAGCCGATCACCATCTCGGTGGCGTTCGGAGGCGGCGAGGGAGAGGCGGTCGTCTACCAGCGGACCATCGAAGCGAAGCTCCCCGACGACTTCGACCTCGGCGACGACCCGACCCTCGACCCCGCTCCTCCCGCTGACCCCGAGTAGCACACGCTACCACCTCTCCCTACCATCACCTGACCCGGGGCTCCGCGGCTCCCTGACCGGCGCGGCCGGATGCCCCCTCTCGCGCCCAGGCTCGCCTCCTGCTGCGAGGGACCGGCCCCGGCCGACCCGTCGCCCCCCGGACCCCGTGCGGCGCTCAGGCGGGCGCTCAGGCGCTCGTCTGCGCTAAGGCCCTGGGCAGGGGCTTCCCTGCCACTAGCACGAGCCCCCCCGGCGCGACCCCGAACGGGGGCTTTTCGGGCACACGGGACGCGCAAACCATCGACACGAAAGGGAAAATCGACATGACGTTGAAAAAAAGTTCTCGTATGGTGACGGGGACTTACGGACGACGTCGAAAAAAAGTGCTCGTCTGGGGTTGCACACTTCGGACGTTTTGCTACAACACAAGCATGAACGGCGCAGCAAACAACAACGCAACGCAAACCGGCACGGAGGCCACCATGAACATCATCGACCAATTCAACCAGCTCACCTTCGGCATCGAGATCGAGACCACCGGGCGCGGGCGGCGGCGCGTAGCCCAGGCCATCCGCAGCATCGTAGGCGGGCACATCGAGCACGCGGGCGGCTGCTACGACACTTACGAGGTACGCGCGGCCGACGGGCGGGTCTGGAAGGCCATGAGCGACAGCAGCGTCAACGGCTACCACACCGGCCGGATGGCCGAGGTCGTAAGCCCGGTCCTCCGCTACAGCGACCTCGAGACCCTGCAGGAGGTCGTAAGGGCCATCCGCAAGGCGGGCGCGCGGGTCGACAGCAGCTGCGGCATCCACATCCACATCGGGGCCGACGCCTTCACGACCAAGGCGCTCACCAACCTCCTCAAGATCGCCTACAAGCAAGAGGACATCCTCTACGCGGCGCTCGACATCGAGAACCGGCAGGGCTGGGCCGCGAAGATCGGGACGCGCACCGCGGCCTGCGCCACCCTGATGGACAAGGTCAACCGGAACCGCATCCGCGACATCGAGAGCCTCCGCGAGGCCTGGTACGGCTACCGGAACATGCACCCCAGCCACTACGACAGCAGCCGCTACCACGGCATCAACCTGCACAACGTATTTTTCCGGGGCACGGTAGAGTTCCGCTGGTTCGCCGCGACCCTGCACGCCGGCAAGGTCAAAGCCTACATCCAGCTGGTCCTCGCCCTCGCCTGCAAGGCCATCAACGCCCGGAGCGCCAGCGGCAAGGCGAAGCGCGCCTACAACCCCACCACCGCAAAGTACGACTGGCGGGTCTTCCTCCTCGGCCTCGGCCTCAAGGGCGAGCATTTCGCCACCGCGCGGAAGCACCTCCTCGGGAACCTGAAGGGCGACAGCGGCTTCAAGAACGGCCGCACGCAGCGCGAGGCGACGGTCGCCCGCACCGCGGAGCAGATCACCGCCGACGAGGCTGCCATCGCCGAGCACATCAACACCATGAGCAACCTGTAAAAAAACAAGCCCGGGGGGGCGCAAGCCCCCCGGCAAGGAGGCCACCATGAAAACCACCACCTACGCAGCCACCAACGCCGACAGAGCCACGCAGACGCACCGTGTCGCGGTCTACGGGTCGCTTCGCCAGGGCTTCGGCAACCACCCCCTCCTCGACGGCGCGCGCTACGTCGGGCGCTACGCTACGCTCCCGAGCTTCGACCTCCACGCGATGGCGGGCGGAGGCTTCCCCGGGATGCTCGACGGCGGCAGCACCGCGGTCACGGTCGAGGTCTACGACGTCGACGCGGCGACCCTGGCGCGGCTCGACCAGCTGGAGAGCAACGGGCGCTTCTACCAGCGGCGGCGCATCGCGCTGCGGCCGACCAACGGCGAGGGGCGCGGCACCGTCGCCTGGACCTACATCCTGCTCCCCGGGCACCGGGTCGGGAGCCACATCCCCAGCGGCGACTGGGCCGAGTACAAGGCCGCGACCGGGCGGGACTGGTAGGAGGCCACCGATGAGCTATTACTACGCATACGGCAGCAACCTAGACCTGCAGCAGATGAAGCGCCGCTGCCCTCACGCGAGCGAGGTCGGGACCGGGATGGTCTACGGCTGGGCGCTGCGCTTCGTAGGATGGAGCAGCGGATGGGGAGGCAGCGTCGCGGACATCGAGCGCTGCCACGGCGAGGTGGTCGCGGGGGTCGTCTACGAGCTACCCTTCGCGGAGCTGACGGACCGGATGGACCGCTTCGAAGGCTGCCCGACCTGTTACCAGCGCATCCGCATCAACGTCCGGCTGGCGAGCGGCCGAGCCCTGCGCTGCTGGACCTACGTCAAGGTCGGTGAGCCGGCGCGCGGTGTTCCGAGCGCCGAGTACTTCACCGCGATCTGGTACGGCTACGAGAGCCGCGGGCTCGATGTCCAGCTGCTCATCGACGCGGTCGGCCTGGAGCGCATCCAGGTCGCCGTCGAACCCGAGCAGCACGACTGGCGCGAGTACGATGCCGAGCTTGACGGCATCCCCGACTGGGAACCAGAGAGCGCACAACGCGCACTCTTTCGTTGACATCGTGCGCCCGGGGGAGTACGTTCCTGGGTGCCTACACAACCCTGCCGAGCCCCCGAGGGGGCCGGCCCAAGGAGGAGCAACATGGACTTCGACAGCATCTTGGACCAGGCCAGCGACGCCGCGCGAGAGCAGCGCGCGGCAACCCGGCGCAGCGCGCCGACCTACGTCACCGCCATCGTGAAAGAGGCGATGGCGGACACCCCGGACATCGAGATGGCCGACCTCATCCGCACCGTCCTCGTCAAGACCGAGAACGACGTGGCTGGGGTCGACGCGATGACCGACGAGGAGATGATGCGGCTGATCACCATCGGGCAGCGCACGATGGCGGTCGCCCGAACCGTTCGCAAGAAGCAGCAGAGTGAGGGAGGTGCCCAATGATCCGCGAGCTACAGAACGCCCTGCGTAACGCCAACCACGTCGGAGACCTGGTGCTCTGGCGCGCGGGAGGGAACGTCACCCCCGACGCCCTCCGCGCAGCCCTCGACGACCAGGGGCTCACCGAAATCGACGTGCCCACCATCAACCCCGAGACGGCCTTCAGCGCGGCGGTCCGCGACGCGGCGAACGCCAACGGCCTGGAGGTCAAGGTCATCCGCAACGACCCCGGGACCCTTGCCTTCGCCTTCATCGACATGTCGGTGAGCGGCGACATCCAGGTCGGCGACCGCACCGGCCGCGTCATCAACCGGCTCGCCTGGCTGAAGGTGGTGCCCGACGCGATGGCCGATCAGGTCGACGCCAACTTCCCGGTGCTCTTCGACGAGCCCGATGACAACGTCGCCACGGTGGTTCGCACCAAGTGGGAGCACCACAGCCAGCACCTGAGCGCTCGCGCCATCCGCGACGTCGTCACCAGCGCGCTGGGCACCTGGGGCTCCATCAGGATGCACCGCGGCGGCATGTACTACCTGCCGGCCGCACGCGCCGACGACGTTCGCAAGCTGCGGAGCGCGATGGCGACCGTCGGCACGACCATCTTCCTGATGCCGCTGCCCGACGTCGACGACTCGAAGGCTGCCATCGGCATGGCGGCGCGCGAGCAGGTGTCGGGGCAGATCGCCGACCTCCGCAAGGAGGCGCAGCGCTGGCGCACCGCTTCCCGCAACCCTCGCACCGGCACGCTCGAGGGACGGCTGGAGAGCTACCGCGAGCTGAAGGACGAGCTGGAGAACATGGCGGACGTCCTGGCCATCGAGAGCGAGGACCTGCAGGCCGACATCGACGGCCTGGTTCGCGACTGCGAGGCCATGCTTGGCATCGGCGGGGAGGACATCCCCGAGGAGGAGTTCGACGCCGACGAGCCCGCACAGGGCGACAGCAACGGCAACGGCGGCAACGGCCACAGCGCCGATGCCCAGGAGGACGAGGAGCCCGCGCGCCCCGCGCCCCCTTCGCGCCCCGCGTCCCCCAGCCCCTTCGCCTCGATGACCGTCGCCGAGCTGCGGCGCGAGGCCCGAGAGCACGGCATCCGCACCAGCGGACTGAACAAGGCTGCGTTGGTCGCAGCCCTCAACGAGGCGAACGCCTAACCCGAACCAGGAGGGTGACACCATGACGGTTCAAGATACAATTCAAACCCTGCGCGGCTCGCTACGCGGTCAGTTCATCGACCGCGACGACGCCATCGACGGCATCATGGCAGCGCTGCTCGCCGACGAGCACGTGTTCCTCCTCGGCCCTCCGGGCACCGGGAAGAGCGCTCTCGCGGCTGCGGTCTGCAAGGCCATCCGCGGCGGGCGCACCTTCAACGTCCTGCTGACCAAGACCACGGTGCCAGACGAGATCTGGGGACCCATCGACCTGATGGCCTTCGACAAGGGGCGCTTCGAGCGCCGCAGCGAAAACTACCTACCCACCGCGACCATCGCCTTCTTGGACGAGCTTTGGCGCGGCAGCAGCCCGATCCTGAACGGCCTGCTCCGCGCGGTCAACGAGCGGGTCTACGAGCACGACGGCAAGCTCAAGAAGCTGCCGCTGCGGATGGTCATCGGCGCGAGCAACTCGCTGCCCGAGAGCAACGACCTCGACGCTCTCTACGACCGCTTCGCGCTGCGCTACGTCATCGGCCGCGTCCGCGGGCGCACCGGACGCGAGCGGCTCCTCAAGATGAAGGGCAACCCCAGCGTCCAGGCGAGCATCACGCTCGACGAGCTGGACGCTGCGCGGGCGGAGGTCAACGCGGTGCAGGTCAGCGACGCCATGTACGACCGGATGCTCGCGGTCTGGGACGACCTCTCCACGGCTGGCCATGACATCAGCGAGCGGCGCTGGCGGCAGCTGGTCAAGCTGCTCCGCGCGAAGGCATACATCGAGGGGCGCAGCGAGGTAGAGCCCGCCGACCTCTCGCTCATCGCGGACAGCGGCTGGTACGACCCGAAGGACCGGCACGACATCCTGAGCCGGACGCTGAAGATCGGCGCACCAAGCGTGGCGCGCGGCATCGAGGTGCTCGACCTCGCCAAGACGGTCATCGGCGAGATCCCGTCGCACGACGGCAACAACGACGCGAAGGTCGCGACCGCTGCCGGCAAGGCCAAGAAGCGCATCGCCGAGCTGCTCGACGACCTCCAGACGCTCGAAGACCAGGCCATCCCCGGAGAGCTTCCGAAGCTGCGCGACATCCGCTCCCATGTCAGCACCCTTCGGAAGGACGCCATCCGCATCATGCGGGACGTGGTGAACGCATGAGCCTGGCTCGCACTATCAAGAACGCCCTCGGCGTCGGCTTGCAAGAGCCGGCGTCGGGGGACGAGGCACCGCGCGACCGCGACCTCGCCTATGAGCTGAACCGCTGGGAGCGCTACACCTGGCGGCGCACGCTCGAGGAGCTGGGCGAGGAGAGCAAGCGCATCGACGAGTGGATCGAGAAGCGACCGGCCTGGCCACTTCTGGTCCGCGAGCTTTGGGGTCGCCTGTACACCGGCGACGAGCTTCCCGAGAGCGTGAAGCCGAAGCGCTGGGCGACCACCGTCCACGACGCGGCGACGACGCTGCCCGAGTTCCACCAGCTGCTAGACCTCTGTCGGGACATCCGGTTCGACGCCGGCATCGCAGCGGTGGCGCTCGGCAAGCAGCTGGACGCGGCGCTGGACCCAGAGGAGACCGGGGAGAACGATGGAGACGGGGACGGGGAGGAGGGCGACGGCGACCAGGATGGCGGAGGCGGCGCAGGGGGCGGCGCAGGGGGCGAGGGGGGCAACGACCCGGACCAGGACGGCAACGGCCCACAGGAGCCGGGACAGGGCGACAGCGACGGCAACGACGGCGACCAGCCACCCAAGGAGCCCCCGGCCGGCCCGGACCCCTCCAAGATCCGCCAGGCCCTCCGCGAGGCGTGCCAGCAGGCAAGCGACGACATCAACCGCGACCGGAACGCGATGGCGGCTCTCGGCTGCGGATGGGGCAGCGAACCCGGCGAAGCGAACGTGCAAGCACACTCGAAAGAGATGCTGGCGCTCGCGAAACGGCTGCGCGAGGACAAGCGACTCGCGGAGATCGCCGAGCTGGCTGGGCGGTTCACGATGATCGCCAGGCAGAAGAAGTTGGAGAGCTGCGAGCGGGCTGGCGCGGAGCTGGTCGACGTGACCCTCGGGCGCGACCCGAGCCTGCTGATGCCGACGGAGCTGATGCGGCTGCGGCGGCGCGCGCTGCGGCTCGATATGCTGCGGCGGCTCTTCGAGGGCGCGGCGCTCATCTACGAGGTCGAGGGCGAAGCCTACAAGGGCAAGGGGCCGATGGTCATCCTGGTGGACGCCTCCTCCTCGATGAGCGGCGAGAAGGACAAGTGGGCGAAGGCGGTCGCGCTGGCGCTGCGCAACACCGCGGCGCGTGAGAAGCGCCCCGCACACATCGTGGTCTACAACCACGGCATCAAAGCCGAGTACACCGAGAACGGCGACCTCAAGGCGCTGCTCGACACCATCGACCTGATGCCCAGCGGCGGCACCGACTGGATCGCACCCTTCAACCGCGGGCGCGAGATGATCGACGCCGACGACCGCGAGTGGGAAGACGCAGACCTCATCATGATCACCGACGACGAGTGCGGCGTGCCGAACGACTGGAAGGAGGCGTGGAACGAGTGGCGGAAGAAGCGCGGCGTCAACTGCCTCGGCGTCATTCTCCCGGCTGGCTACTACGGGATGCCGAGCGCGGACAACTCCACGCTCAGCCAGATCGCCGACCGGGTGCTGGTGCTCGACCCGCGGAAGAACGCGTCCGCTGCAGCCGAGCGCATCATCGAGGTGGCGATATGAGCCGAAAGCCAGAAACCGACAGCGCCATCGGCGCGCTGCTGCGTCGCAACGTCGACCGCACCATCGCGACCCTTGGCATCACGACAACGGAGCTGCGGACGCGAGCCGGGATGACGCGCACGCAGTACTCCGCTCTTTTCAAAAGCGAACACGGCCCACGGTTGACAACGCTCATCCGTCTGGCCGAAGCGCTCCGCATCCCGGTGTCGGAGCTACTACGAGAGGGGTGACAATGCTACCTGGAAACATCACGGACCCGGTGGAGGTCGCGGCCTGGATCGAGGACGAGTACCGTCGAACGCTCGAGCAGAAGTGTCGCGTCTTCCCTCCGAGGTCGAACCGCGCGAGCGAGATCGCGCATCCCTGCACGCGTTACCTGGTGCTCGACAGGACGCGCGGCGACGAGGCGCGTCCACCGTCGCCAGAGCTGCAGGCTATCTTCGAGCTGGGGAAGCTCATCGAGCGCGCCACGGTCAGCGAGCTGATACGCGAGCTGGGCATCGAGTGGGTGTGGGCGCAGCGGCCTTTCAACGACGACGAGCTGCAGGTCGGCGGGATGCTGGACGGTGGCGTCGAGCTTGGACACCGCGAGGTGCTCCCCGGCGAGATCAAGAGCACGCAGGGGACCATCTTCGACAGCATCAGGCCTGGCATCGAGGGGCTCCACGATATGCTCAACAACCGCAACTGGATGGTGCGCAAGTGGGTCGGGCAGATGATCATGTACCTGCACCTGACCGGCGAGCGCGCCGGCCTGATGGTCATCCGCGACAAGTGGTTCTGGCGCATCCGCGTCGTTCCCGTCATCGCCGAGCTGGTGCAGCCAGAGATGAAGCGCCTCGTCGAGAAGGCGAAGACCGTGAACCAGCACATCGCGGACGGAACGGTGCCAGGACGCATCGACTACAAGGAGGCGGTGTGCGGACGCTGCAAGCTCAAGATGGTTTGCATGCCCGACCTGCAGGGCGAGGGGCTCGACGTTGTCGCGGACGAGAAGCTCGTGGAGCTGATGCATGAGCGCGACGAGCTGGAGAACCAGTTCCGTCGGTTCAAGGAGGTCGATGAGGCGGTGAAGGCTGCCATCCGTTCGCTTGGACGCGAGGTCATCATCGGCGGGCTCTGGACCGCGAAGAACGCAACCTACATGCGCCGCAAGATGAAGGCCACCGACGAGGAGTACGAGGTCACTCGCACGACGATCACGAAACTGGACCGTCCGCTGCTTCCGCTGAAGGCGGTCGAAAAAACACGGGAGGACGACAATGAGTAAGCAACCAGACGCACCAATCGAAAACCACAGCGTCGAAGTGGTAGGGACGCGCCCCGCGGTCATCACCAGCGGAGAGCGCAGCTACGAGATGGAGAACCTCGAACCCGAGGAGGTGATGGCGCGCATCGAGAAGTGGAACCAGGTCCTTGACCAGGTCACGGGCTTCGCGCTGCGACAGACCAAGCCGCGGCACTGGTGTGCGCTCGGCGAGAAGGGAAAGACCAAGCCGTGGCTCACCGGCCCTGGCGCGGAGAACATGGTGAAGCGCTGCGGGCTTCGCATCGAGTATTGCGACCCACCGTACACCATCGAGACCGGGCAAGACTCCGACGGCCCGTTTGTCAACTACACCTGCCGCTTGAAGGTGTCGCTCGGACGCTGGGCGAGCATCGTTGCCGAGGGGCATTGCACGTCTCGCGATAGCTTTTTCTCGCGCGGCGGTCGCCTGAGCAACGCTCGTGTCGACAAGGGCAATCTGCAGCAGAGCGCCTACACCAACGCGCTGGTCAACGGTGTCTGCCGGCTGCTCGGCATCCGAAACCTGAGCTGGGACGAGCTGCGTGAGATCACCGGAGGCGGCGTGCAAGAGGACAGGTGTGATGCGGCGGAGTTCAACCGCGGAAAGCGTGGGGGCGTTTCGCGCGGCAGCGGTCAGCGGATGGCGGAGCCAGAGCAACGGTCGCGAGTGTGGAGGGACTGGTGCGACGCCATGAACATCGACACCGCTGCCCTCCCGGAAGACGCAGGGAAGCGCTTCTACGACTGGGTCGTTACGGTTCTCGGCGATGCCAAGAAGCGCGACCGCGAGAAGTGGACGGAGGCCGACGCGAAGAAGCTGGTCGCGAAGGCGGCACTGCTGAAGGAGGCTGGACCCGAGGGCATGGACGCTCCAGAGGACCCGGCCGAAAACGACGCTCCCCCCTCGGAGTAAACTTGCCCGTCGTCCCTGGTGCGTGGTACAGGGTGGGGGCTCGCATCAGGGACGCGGCTTTTCGCATGGAGGTGACCCATGCCCAAGGACCAGGGCCTTACTACGCGCGCACGCGCACGCGGTAAGAATTCTCAGAAATTAAGACAGACAACTCCCAACCTGAAAACTGCTGACCAACCAGAAAGTCTGCAACGGACTACTACCAGCCCTCCCCTTCATAAGCCATCGAGACAAGACTCAGAGCTTAGTGGGGAAGGGGAACGCCCAGGGCGAAGGCTACACCGAGCTGGCCTGTTCGAACCCGAGCCCGAGGTCCAGGACCTGCTCGAAGCCTGGGACGCTGCCGAGCCCTTCACGATGCTCGATGACCAGGAGGCGATGGCGCGCGTGCTCATCGCTGCCTACCCGGGCGTGGACCTCGTTGGCGAGAGCAGGAAGATCATCGCCTGGTGGTTTGCGAACCCGTCGAAGCGAAAAACGAAGCGCGGCGTGAAGCGGTTCCTGAACGCGTGGTTCAGCCGAGCATCAACACCAGGCGGTCCGCGCCTTCCGCACGCTTCTCGAAAGCGAGCGGTGAGCTACGACGCGTCTGATCTCTGGGGAGACGACGAAGATGCGAAACGCTAACAGCGAGTCTCGCAAGGTGGTCGCAGCGGAGCGCGCGGTCATCGGTGCCATCCTGCTGAACCAGGACACCTTCCACGAGATCGTTCTCTCGACAAACCACTTCTCGGACGCGCGTTGGCGCAAAGCCTACGAGGCGATCTGCGAGGCGGTGTTCGAGAACGAGCAGGTCAACAGCGCGACCGTTGCGCAGGCCAGCGGTGTGCCTGCTCGCGACGTCCACGACTGCACCAAGTTCTGCAAGGACCCGGAGCGCATCGGCGACTACGCGCAGGTCGTGAAGGACGCTGCGCTGGACCGGAACATCCGACGGCTTGCTCAGATGGCGACCGGAAGCGAGAAGCGTGGCAGCGAGCTTCTTGCCTGGCTGCAGTCGTCGGTCACGAAGCTGGCGATGGCGGACACCGGGAAGGACGCGACGCACGTAGGCGATGTGGCAGAGCGCGTCGTCGAGGTTGCGTACAAGCGCAGCCGCGGGCTCGAGGTGAAGTGCGGCGAGATCGAGTTGGGCCTGCCTCCCATCGACGAGCTGCTCGCTCTCAACTACGGCAACGTCGCAACGGTCGCCGGCCGACCCGGGATGGGCAAGAGCGCGTTCGTGCTCTGGGTCATCCTGCTGCTCCTGCTCAAGGGCGAGAAGATCCTGTTGTTCTCGACCGAGGCGACCGAGGACGAAGTCACCCAACGGCTGCTCGCGCTGATCACGAACATCAGCGCCTGGGCCATCGCTCGCAAAGGGATGACCTGGGCGAAGGTCGACCAGCTGAAGGAGGCGCGCGACTGGCTCAGGCAGCAGCCGCTTTGGATTGACGACCAGAGCCATCGCCTCCCGGACGTGCTGCGGCAGACCCGTCGCTACAAAGCGCGCGAGGGTGTGACCAC
>Ga0180434_10004104_pt1 | contig 17934 bp, 16 predicted proteins | sample SS_ome_7_FD_132453 | JGI IMG/M metagenome (GOLD analysis project Ga0180434, IMG submission 132453) | Hypersaline lake sediment archaeal communities from the Salton Sea, California, USA - SS_1_D_2 metaG | ecosystem: Environmental > Aquatic > Non-marine Saline and Alkaline > Hypersaline >...
AATTTGAACGGCGCAAACAAGAAAAATCTCAACCAAAAGATGAATGGATGTTTATAAGATTTGTTCAAAAAATCAAAAAGGAAAAACCTCTTGCATCACAAAAAGATATTGTGCACATGTGGAAAATTATACACACTAAAAAACAAAAAAAGCACTGCACCTGCTTAATAAAGCAAAAATACATGTTTCTAATCCTACAAAGTTATAAATCAAATATCGCAAAACCATTAAAGGTATTGATTTAATAATCAAATATAAAATCTCATGTATAACAAAGTGCTTCTGCCGATTGTGTATCAAGACTAGAATATGATAAAAATCCCTATCTTTAATCTTTAAAACAATAATAAATATTAACCGTTGCCATTATTGACTCAACCATAATAGATTTAGCTTGTTTACTAAAATTTATAATTCTTTAAGGGAGAGCTTGATGACAAGCAAAGGTATATTTTCTAAATTATTGTTAAGTACTGCTTTTTTTACATTCTTAGGCACTATGCCATTTATGCAGGGAGCAAAACCGCTACAGAATTTTATAATGTTATTTGACTTTGGAGTAAAGGCGAGTCAAAAAGGTCTTTCTCTAAAAAAAGATCCTTATGACGTGACAACTACTTTAGCTGAAAATATCCTAAAGGGGAAGGAATTCCCGTTCTTTGTCATAGGAAAACACCTCTTAATGCAATATGGTGATATTTCTGATGACGCTACAGATATGCTTTCAAACGTCAATAACTTGACTAAGCATACATTAGACAATTGGGATATTTACTATTTCTCCTACAAAAATATAAATCCGTTCTTATTTGTTCCAAAAGGATATAATTATTCTTTCGACTCTTTCGGTTTTAACAAAGATATAAAATTTGAGAAAATTAATACGACAGAAAAATATCAAGAATTAAGAAGCGAATTTCTTCGCACTTCAAAATATGAGCTAGAAGCTCTTGGCTCTAAAGAAAGTTATGCAAAAGCAAGAATCAACTGGAGCAAAGAAATCGCAAGTTTCTTTGAAAACTTAATGAAAAACTCTAAAGAAAATAAGATTATCGCATTATACGGACATGGCAATTACAAAGGTGCAAGCGGAATAGAAAACCACAGCAATATTGCAAGCCTCTTAGACACTGATTTCGCTCAGCTGCTCAAGACATTCGCAAACGCAAACACCAAAATACTGGCTGTGACTAGTTGTTATTTTGGTGGCAAATCTATTTTTTCTCTCGAAAAGTGGATGAATTACAACGACAGATTTGAAAAGTTTTTCATATCAACAAAGGGAAAAAGAAAAGAACCAATTATTATCTCTATGGCAGCAACAGAAGCGCCTGTTAAACAAGGGGCCTTTGGTGATAATGCTAATTTTAAAACCTTTTTTAAGCAGTCAGCACTGTTTTTACAAAAAAGAATTCATTCCACACAATCAATCCTAAAATATTTCGCAAAAAATATTTTGCCTGCTTTAATTTTTAAAGGAGGACAAAACTCCACTCCAATAACAAATTTCCCTCAAATCAGGGTTCCAGGAAGAGACGCTCAATTTAATACGGTTAGCATAAACGATGAGGTCTTAATTTTAAACAATATGTATTTAAGTAAGATTCAACTATCTAAAAAAGAACCTAAAATTGCCATCTTAAAAAACAAACGGTTGCTAATCTTTAAAATTCCGTATGCTTACTTACCAATAGAAATATATGGAACTATTCCTTTCTTTATCTCATATAAAACTGATGATCGTGATATAAAAGAATTTTATAAAAAACCGATCCAAACAGTGATAAGTTCCCTAAAAAAGAATGTCCCTCTTTTTGACTTTATAAATACTAATCTTTTAAACCTTCACCTATTAAAGTCAGTACAAATTAAAATTAATAATAAAAACATTTTGGACTTCTTATTGGCGGCAATTGATAGTGAAGACTTTGAGGACTCACCAATCAGGGACTCTTTTTTCATAAAAAACATTTATTTAACAAAAAGATTCAACCAAAATAATTTTTCAGTCGGCCAAGAATTGAAAAATCTCATTATTTATAGACTAAAATCAAGACGAATATTTGCATACTTTGAAGATGGAAGTGAGATAAAGAAAATACACCTGCATAACGGCAAGGTCGTTGGGACTGGAACCTTAAACAATGAAGACAAAAAGGAATTCTACAAAATAATAGCTGATATGAAAAAAAGAAAGTAACTCTTGTAATTTTATTTAAATACCCAGCAAAGCCTGTGGCATAGAAAACCACAGGCTTTACCAAAAAACATAAGTAAGATGAATTTTCATTTTTCACAAAACAACCACTTAAAACTCAAATTTCAATTTTAACGAAAAAAAGATGCGCCTGGTATTGAACTACTAAATACCGCTCAATTTTGCAAATAGAAAGAAAATTTCAACTGGTTTTTCGAAGCAAAAATATAAATTTTAATTATCTGCGATTCTATCAATGCTTATTAATCAAGTTGAATTCAAACATCAAGTTACCGACTAAAGTAAAATTACTTTAGTCGGCATCACTAAAGTAAGCATTTAAACAACCCTGAATCTACGGCAAATCATTTACAAAAAAAATATAAAAAGCAATGATTAATAATAGATACAAAAATTTTGAGCTTAGGGATAAAGATATGCTTAAAAGAATACTTATTGTAATAATATGCGCCATATTTCCAATAATTTGCATGGAAGATAATTTACGGCAAAATACGCCTATTTTAAATCCCACAATAATCTACACTAAAGCCAGCTATTGCAACTCTCAATTAAGAATAAGCGCTCAAGAAGCCACTCAACATACTGATTCAATGGGATATTACTATATTACAACATGGATACTAACCAAAGAAAGAGGGAATAAAAAGAATTATTGTTTCGAACAACAAAACCTTTCCCATGACTCAGTAACTGGTATTTTTCGTCATTTAAAACCAACCAAAACAGAAAGGAATGAAAAAATAAAAAAACAGTTGAAACAAAAACTCAAAGAATTTGAAGCAACATTGAAAAAATGAACATTTTTTCATAAAAACAAGAACTTTATCCATATATGATTGCTATCTTTGCTCTTTTACTGGTGAATCTATCGCCGCAAAATAGTTATTCTATTCTTATTACAGAGAAAAAACATCCGACCAAACAAAAAATCTCTTTGTTAATTGAACTAAATCGTCAAATATGGTAATATAGAGTAAAACTCAGAATCTCAACAAAAATTCTTTCAGTAATTAGAAAGATGAGACACACAAGCTTTATCATCAAGAATATCAACTAAAAATAAAAAATGCGGACACATTATAATAGATCGCCTAAAAAGCTTAGTTTAAACATACAATAGTTATCCTAAGCATAAAGTTTCATTGGTCTCAGATGATACATTGTCTTGTATCGATCGTTGTTTTTCCCTTTTATACGTTTTGCGTTTTTATAATCGGCAAAAATTTTAATGTTTGAGACCTACAGTTGAAAATTATTTAGGCAATTTGTTACATTCAAAAGAAAATTGTTACATGAAAGATGTATTATGAAAAAATTCACTGATCTACCGTTGCTTCCTGAAATTCAAAAATCTCTTGATAATCTCGGGTTTGAAAAACCAACTGAAATTCAAGAAAAGGCAATCCCATTTCTTTTAGAGTCAAAAAAAGATATTCATGCTCAAGCGCAAACGGGAACAGGTAAAACAATTGCCTTTGGTATACCGCTACTTCACTCTATAAACACATCCATCAAATCCGTTCAAGGACTTATTGTAGCTCCCACGCGAGAATTGGTCTTGCAAATATTTGAAAGCCTTAAAGATATTTCACGAAACACAAAAATTATCATAGAACCTGTTTATGGTGGTATGCCAATAAGCAAACAAATTGCAAATATTAAACGAGGAGCTCAAATTGTTGTAGGAACGCCAGGCCGTCTTAATGATCATTTGCGCCGAAAAACCTTATCCCTCAAAAATCTAAAAACATTAGTTCTGGACGAAGCAGATATTATGCTTGATATGGGATTTAAAGAAGAAATTGATGACATTCTAAAACATGCCCCCGATGATCGCCTTATTTGGTTATTTTCTGCAACAGTTAAACCGGGAATCAAAAGACTTATCAGATCACACATGAAGGATGTAACTGTAATACGATCAGATCAAAAGAAAGCTCTCAGTTCACAAGTTAAACAATATTATTGCATCGTCCCAATGCGCAACCGGACAGCAGCAACGATACGATTCATAGAAGCAACACCAGGCTTCTATGGAATTATATTCTGTAAAACAAAAGTTCTTACAAGTGAAGTTATGGAACGACTCGCAAGTAAAGGGTTTAAGGTTAACTGTCTTCATGGCGATATGAGCCAAGCATTGCGTAATCAAGTAATTAAAGGTTTTAAAAACAAAGATTTCAATATTTTAGTAGCAACCGATGTTGCTGCTCGTGGAATTGATGTTGCAGACCTTACCCACGTTATTAATTTTTCTATGCCCGACGAACCAGAAAGTTATGTACATCGTATTGGAAGAACAGGTCGAGCAGGCAAAGAAGGTATCGCAATTTTATTCATAACACCTTCTGAACGCTACAAAATGAAGCGGCTTGAAAAAACTGTTAATACAACACTACAAGAAATACCTATTCCACCTATTGAATCAATTATAAATGCAAAAATGGGGGCAGTTTCCGACTTTGTCGAATCATCAAAAAAAGAACCTCCTAAAAAATTATCTGTAGTTCATAAAGCTCTCAATACCCTCATAGATTCATTTACACAAGACGAAATTCGTCGCGCTCTGGTAATCGCACTTGAAGACAAATTCTTTAAAGATATCATGAATGAAGATCTATTAACCATCAAGTCCGATATTAGAAGACCAAAAGAAATTTGCATGGAACTCGGAAGAGACCAGGGACTTACAGAAGAAAAAGTACGCGATTATCTATATCCGACATGTAAACTCCTTCCGCAAGAAACAAGAAAAGTTCGGGTTCTTAACAATAAAACATTTATTTCTATACCCGACAATCGTTTGCGTGATTGTCTAAAAGCGATAATCAACAAACCAATTATCTCAAAAAGACACAAAGTTTATCTAGTTGAAGACGACTTTCCTAAAAAAAGAACGTCCAATCAAAGAAGTTCTAGTCGACGAAGGCCAGATCGATTTGAAAGGCGCAAGTCTGATCGATTTGAGAATCGTAGAAAATACAGAAAATAATAAGAATATCAAACTATATGAAAAACAAACGGCTTCTTTTAAGGAAGCCGTTTGTTTTTTTTGATGAGATTTTATACAATATTTTACAAAAATTATTACAAAGATAGGGCAAAGTAAAAAAATGAAAAAAATTGTTGATGAAACAATTGATTTTGTAAAAAACAAATTAATAGGAGAAGGCTCTGGACACGATTGGTGGCATGTCTACCGAGTTTACAAAACTGCAACATTAATTGCAAAAACAGAAAAAGGCAATCTTTTTGTTATACAATTGGCAGCACTTTTGCATGATATTGCCGACTGGAAAATGCACGATGGCAATATTGAAATTGGGGCACAAATAGCTGGTGATTTTTTAACCACTCTGAACGCCGAAATAACTATTATAGAACATGTTTGCGACATAATAAAAAAAGTATCATTCAAGGGTGCGAAGACAAAACGAGAAATTCTTACAAAAGAAGGACAAATAGTTCAAGATGCTGATAGGCTTGATGCAATAGGCGCGGTAGGCATTGCACGTACATTTGCATATGGTGGATACAAAAACCGTGAAATATACAATCCAGCAATAAAACCAACACTTCATAAAACATTTGAACAATACAAAAAAAATGCAGGACCAGCTATAAATCATTTTTATGAAAAGTTGCTACTACTCAAAGATTTAATGAACACAGAAACTTCAAAAAGTATGGCTACACAACGTCACGAATTTATGAAATCATACCTTTCTCAATTTCACCAAGAAGTTGAATGAGCTGATTGAGTAATCGAAGTAAAGGAATTTATGCATACAGATAATAAATTTTGGTTAATGCTAAAATCACTACTTGAAGCTTCAGAAATAACCATTGATCGTCCACGTAATAGTGCACATCCAAAATATCCCAACTTTATCTATCCGGTCGATTATGGATATCTAAAAGAAACATCCGCATCTGATGGAAATGAAATAGACATCTGGATTGGAACTTCAGATTTAAAAGAAATTAATGGAATATTATGTACAGTTGACCCAATTAAAAAGGACCTTGAAACTAAAATTGTTTATGCATGCACAGAAGATGAAGTTAAAATAATTTGCAACACAATGAATAAAGTTCTCAGAGCGATATATATTCCTATTCAAACAGTATGATCAAAACAACTAAAGCCTCATATATATTAAGATCAGATTATTATGAATGAATCGTAAATAACATTATAAATGCCATCGCTGCCATAATTAAATCCTCTGCAAGTGTCACATAGGTCATTGGCACTTTAAAAACTGCACCAAGGCAAGCACAGGCAATATGTTTTCCTTTTGCAAGCTCTTTAAATACGCCTATTGCACTTATCAGCATCAATAAAAAAGTAATGATATTAACGGCAAACAAATACCATTCAAATAAATATGCAAACCCCAAAGCAAGCTCCAAGAATGGATAAATATAACCATAAAAGTAAAAACGCTGAGATATTAAATCATACATATGGTATGCCTCAGCAAAGCCTGATAAGTTTATAATTTTAAATGATCCGAATATAAAAAAAAATGAGGCCATAAGAATCCTCATAAACTCAATCATACCCCACCCATAATAAAGTTGGTGCGCAATAGTAATTAAACCCATGATTGGGAAATCATTAGCACGAGCAATCGTTGGAGTATGTCATTTATTTCGCAACATTGATTATGGTCGCTGCTCTTGTATTTATGAATTGGATATTATCTTTATTGTCATATCATTTTATATCTACTGAACAACTGTTATCAGGTAAAACTGAAACCCTCTATAAAAATAATAAAATTAACTGGCGCCTGATGAGAAAACATTTCATTACAAAAGATGACTTGCAACGTGCTTCACGAAAAGTCGGATTAACTGAACTTGGAAAAGCTAAAGCAATTTTTATTGAACGAAATGGAGAAATAACTGTTATTCCAAAATAATTAGACACAAAAGGCCTTTGCACCTGTGAAAAATTATATCCGAGTACCTTTTGATTCTAAACAATTAATCGAATAGTATACCACTACTCAAGTCCAAGATAATCTTAAAACTTCTATTATTTATGCAAGCATAAAAAATAGAAGTGGAGGTATAAATAAAACGAATTAAATACGGCCTTCTAGGTTTATGAGTTTTTAATTAAAAACTCATAAACCTATATTTGTTCTTTATTCTGGAATTAATACGGTATCAATCACGTGTATTACACCATTCTTTGCATCAACATCCGCTTTTACAACTTCTGCATTATTAACAAAGACCTTACCACCCTTAACCGTAAATGTGACTTTACGACCTTCAACGGTATCTGCATCTGCTAATTTTACAACCTCAGAAGCCGTTACTTTACCCGGAACAACATGGTATGTAAGGACTTTAGCAAGCTTTGCTTTGTCAGCCAACAACGCATCCAGTTCTCCTTTTGGTATTTTTGCAAATGCTTCATTTGTCGGAGCAAAAACAGTAAATACTTTTTCTCCTGATAATGTTGAAACCAAATCAGCAGCTTTTAAAGCGTCTACTAATGTACTAAATTTTGAATCTGCAACAGCTATATCAACAATAGTATTTTTATTCATTGTATCCTCCATCATTTCTGCAGACGCAGCAGGCATGTCTGCATTCTTTACATTGTCATTCAAACAGGTTGTACAAATAGAAATGGCATTCTTCCCAGCGGAAATAAGCATCAATAAACTCAACAAAAAATATGTTTTCATTAAACCTCCCTTTTTTATGTTAACTATACCTCCACAAATAAAATGATACAAAATAAATCGCTCAAAAAGCAATGATTTAATTAAAAAATACCAATTATATAAGGATTTCCTCTGAGGCCGCCAGTATAAATCTAAAAAATCTCTTCGATAAATTGTTCTATCTTTTTGGTGGTAATTTTTTCTTGCATTGCGCGATAAAAATCTTCGCCATATTCGCGAGTTTGCACCACAACAGGCATTGTCATTGCGTGCCCCAGAAAAAGTGCTTGTTTTTTTGTATCTAATGATGCCAAAATTGAACGAAGACTTGTTGCATTGCTGACACCGGTCAATGCCGCTTGAATATCTTTTTCATCGTTAAGCGCCGCAATAATCTTTGTTCCAACCTGTGAAAGAACTTCCGGATCAATACCAGAAGGGCGCTGGTCAACAACCAATAATGAAACGTAGTATTTACGCATTTCACGAGCGATTACACCAAAAATAGTTTGTCGAGCCGCCTGTGTATTTAAGAACTTATGCGCCTCTTCAATTGTAATCATCAATTTTTGCGGCTCATCTTCTGACCGCTGCGTACCTAAAAACTTTTCGGTCTTTTTTATATACTCTGAATGTATACGACGTGTAATTATATTTGCAATCAATAAATAACAAAAACTAGATGTAAAATTACCAAACTCAATAACAATACTTATCCCCCTATCTATGTACTCAATCAATTGATCAATAACATCATTATCACGACGAGCACCATGTTCAGATGTAACAAAAAATGGTAACTGCTCTATGCGCTTTAATTTTCGATAAAGTGCTGCAACTGATTCAGGATGAGCACCAAGCCCTTGCGCAAAATCCTTTATATCTTCACCATGTCGTAATAACTCACTTAACCAATTATGCTTATATCGAGCAGCAATTAAATATGCAGCTTCCAAGGCAGTAGGATGCAAATTAAGTTCGTGCTGCAATGAAATCACATCTTCAACATGAACAACATTAAGCGGAATTACTACATCAACATCAGGCGAACCGCCGCGTCGACGTGTCGATTGCGGATCTAACGAAAATATTGCAACTTTATCAGGAAAAACGGTTTTTAACCCCTTTACAAACGACTGATCTTTTCCCTCTTTACGTGCTTGAATTCCGTATTCACTATGCATATCAAAAATCAAATTCACTGCTTTTTTATTTTTAATAAGACCTGCAAGAACAAGACGTGTCAAAAATGTTTTTCCAGTCCCCGTTTTTCCAAAGATCCCATTACTACGCTCTGTTAACCGTTCAAGATTTATACAAACAGGAACTTGCATATCAAGAGGATTGCCAATGTTAAAATATTTATTATCGGGCTCGGCTTCATCACCAAAAATAAGAGCTACATCTTTTCCACTTGCTTCATATACGTCAGCAAAATGAGACGGTATAGTTTTTACTGGCATTGGTTTTTTGTCCGGTCCAATCATCAACATTGGACGTAATACTGCCGTTGCATACATATCTTTTTGTTTAAGAATGGAAGAAAGTAATTGCTCTTTATCAGAAGGAGGAAAAAGAAGAATATCAGGATGTGTAACAGCCAAACTCAAATCAGTAATCAATGAAAAAAACGTAAAATTTGTTCCAATAATTGAAACAAATTTTCCAGTTTTTATTTCCTCTAAATCGATACTATGATGGATACGCATCGTAAATCCATCAGTAAGTGAACCACCTACAATAGTACCAAATAATTTTCTCATGTATGCTACTCACTCACAATAATTGTAGCTGCTTCACGCGTTATTTCGATAATACCTCGAGAAATTGTTATTGATTCTTTGTGGCCTTTTTTAAATTGAAAAACAACATCATGATTAGGTAATAACGTCAATACAGTCGGAGCATGCCCGGTATGAATAACAAAATTACCAACAGGTGTATCAACTTCAATCCAATCTATATCAAATTTCTTTTCACCTGAGGGACTTATAATCCTTAACAGCATAATTTTATGCCTTCTCTTTCAGTTTGCGAGCTTTTTCAATCGCATCCTCAAGTGTTCCTACCATATAAAATGCAGATTCCGGAAGATCATCATATTCACCATTAATAATTTTTTCAAAATCATCAACAGCTTTTTCACGAGATACATAAACACCGGGAAGACCACTTGCAAATTCTGCAACAAAAAGAGGTTGTGTTAAAAACTTTTGAATCTTTTTTGCACGATACACAATAAGTTTATCTTCATCAGATAATTCATCCATACCCAAAATTGCAATAATATCCTGTAATTCTTTGTAACGTTGCAAAATTTCTCGAATCTGTTGCGCAACTCTATAATGTTTTTTGCCAACAATTGCCTGTTGAAGACCTTTTGAGTTTGATTCTAATGGATCTACAGCGGGATACAAACCAAGTTCAACCAATTTTCTCGAAAGAACCGTACTTGCATCAAGATGTAAAAAAGTTGTTGCAGGAGCAGGATCGGTAATATCATCCGCTGGAACATAAACAGCTTGAACAGAAGTAATAGCACCGTTAATAGTATTAGTAATACGCTCCTCAAAAGAACCTAATTCACTTGCGAGTGTAGGTTGATAACCAACCGCAGATGGAAGGCGACCTAGCAATGTCGAAACTTCAGATCCTGCTTGAACAAATCTAAAAATATTATCAATAAAAAGAAGAACGTCTTTTTTTTCTTTATCACGGAAATATTCTGCCATTGTCAGACCAGTTAACCCAACACGCAAACGAGCCCCAGGCATCGCACCCATTTGACCAAAAACAAGCGCAGTTTTGTCAAGAACACCAGTGCGCTTCATCTCAAGCCACAACTCATTTCCCTCACGTGTTCGCTCTCCAATTCCGGTAAAAATTGAAACGCCTCCATGTTCTGTCGCAATGTTTCTAATTAATTCTTGAACCAAAATTGTTTTTCCAACACCAGCGCCACCAAATAACCCAATTTTAGAGCCTTTAATGTAGGGACACATAACGTCAATAACTTTGATTCCTGTTTCAAAAACTTCATCACTTATTTTTTGCTCAATAAATGGCGGAGCTTCACGATGAATACCCCAACGCTCTGGACATTTAGCAAGACCTAAATTATCAATAGGGTTGCCCAAAACGTTAAAAATTCTTCCCAAAACACAATCACCGACAGGAACCTTTATCGGGCCACCAGTATTAACAACAGGCAGTCCACGTGAAACGTTTTCAATACTATCAAGAGCAATACAACGAACAACTCCGTCACCAATTTGTTGCGCAACCTCTATGCTAGCTCTTCGCTCGTGATCATTAATTGGAATGAGAACCTGCAATTCATTATAAACATCGGGAACTGATTCACGCGAAAATTGAACATCTATAATTGTCCCACTAATACGTAAAACTGAACCATAAGCCGATTCTTTTTCTTTCCCGGGAGAGGCGTCAACCATTATAAAAACCCCTTAATAATACAGATCATTAAGAATTAAATATGAACTTTTAAAATACTCTGTGTCAATAATTCTTTCCAGTATACCAAAGATAAAGCGGATAAAAAAATCAAAAACGCAAATCGTTCAATCTTACGTTTAATAATATCAATGCTACACTAACATAAAAAATGCTTTATACAATAAAGGATACTCAATATGCAAAAAAAGCAAAGGCTACTTCTTGGGGCCCATATGTCTATCGCAGGAGGACTTGAAAAATCTATTGAACGTGGAGAATCGATAAATTGCACAACTATTCAAATTTTTACTAAAAGTAATAGGCAATGGAACGCACGGCCATTAACAAGTGAAGAAATAAATCTTTTCAAAAACAAAGCAGCCTCAAGTCAAATAAATCCAATTGTTGCACATACTAGTTATCTTATCAATATTGGAGCATACAAAAAAGAAACTTACGAAAAATCAAAATTATCACTTACTCAAGAACTACTTCGCTGCCAAAAACTCGGTATTCCATACCTCGTCCTTCATCCCGGAGCATATACCAATGGAACAAAAAAAAACAGTCTTGAAACAATTGCAAGAACCCTTGACGATATTTTTTTAGAAAATCCCAGCAACATTATGATTTTACTTGAAAATATGGCTGGACAAGGAACAACAATTGGAAGCACGCTCGAGCAACTTGCAACAATTTATGATAAATCTAAGTTCAAAGAACGGATTGGTATATGTTTTGACACATGTCATGCGTGGGCAGCAGGATATGATCTGAGTAACAAAACAGCATACAATACTCTCTGGAAAAATTTTGACGAAATACTTGGAATGAACCTTCTCAAATGCATCCATTTAAATGATTCAAAAAATGAACTTTACTCAAATGTTGATCGCCACGAACATATTGGCAAAGGAAAAATGGGAATAAAAAGCTTTACCTTCATAATGAATGATCAACGGCTGTTTAATATTCCAAAAATTCTTGAAACACCCAAAGAAAAAGGGTTAGAAAAAGACAAAGAAAATATGCTTAAACTTATCGATATGATTTCGACAGAAAATCGTAAAAACTTACTTATTTAAAAAAAAAGTAATAGATAAGTAAAGGCCAAGAAGGAATTGTATAAAAATTGTCCTTATCTATTACTTTAGCAGTGCTTCTAACCATACTCCCAAATACAAAGGAGCATGAAGTCTCCGTGTATGTCTTTCTAGTTTGATAAAACAAGAAAAAAATGCAACAACCTCAACTTCAGGATAATTGCAACAACAAAAAACACCGTACACCACTAACATTTTGCCACAAAAAAGGTGCAAAAGGGTCTAAATACAAAAAAAACAACAAAAAAGATTTTTAAACCTGAAAAATTAAGGGTTAAGGTTTTTTAGCATCATAACCCAACTAATAATAAATAAAAGTGCGGCAAAAGAAGTTTGCGAAAGGGATATTCTATTGGAGACAAACAGGAATGCTCCCAACATGAGCAACAATGAAAGAACTGCAACATAAATTAAAATTGATACTTTGCTCCAACCATAGGAAAGCAAATATGATGAAAAATGATCAGGGCTCCCTTTAAAAAAGGGAATTCTTTTATACGTCCGAATACAAATTAGGCCAATAATTTCAAGAAGCGGAATTCCTAAAATTATTAAAGGAGTCAAATATCCGAACCAATTATAAGCACCCCAATTAAAAAGAAAAGGAATAACGGCCAAGAATCCCCCTATAAATAAGGATCCAGCATCTCCTAGATATATTCGAGCGTTCGGTCGATTATACCAGAAAAAAGCAAGCAATGCCCCCATAAATGCCGCTAAAATTGGAATAATATCATAAACCCCAAGAAAAATCGCAATACCAATAAAAATCGCCGTAGCACACAATGCTAATATGCTCGCCAAGCCATCCATTACATCAACGAGATTGAAAGCATTAACTACGGTTAAAATCCATAAAAGTGAAAGCGGTATATTCCAAAAATTAAAGAAGAAGTTAACTTTTAAAAACAGCCCTGCCTTTAAAAAGCAAAACGTTGCAATAAGTTGGCCAAACAATTTTTGCAACGGAGTCATAGTGATAGCATCATCCAAAAATCCTACAAAAAGAAGTATTGTAGATCCCACCATAAGTAAAAAGAATTGACTCTTTGCAGAGCATACAAATGCAAGGGTTATCATAAAACCCAAAAAAACCGCAATTCCACCTAAATAAGGAACAGCGGTTTTATGTTTTTTAAGAATTCCATCTGGATTATCAAAAAATTGAAAACGTTCGGCAATAACACAAAAAAACGGAATTAAATAAAATGTTATCAAAAAAGATAAAATGTACGAAAAGACAACATTTCCTAACCAAACGTTCACACAACTCACCTAATTATAAAAAGTCTAAGAAATCAACAGTATTTTTAAGTCAATTTACTTAGTTTTTCCTTCTACCGGTACCTCTAAGAAACATTCAACTCTATCATCAACAGCCCAATCAGTATAGCCATCAATAATAATTCCGCATTCAAACCCGGCATGAGCTTCTTTTACAACTCTTCGTTCGCGCTGAAGACTCGAGATAGGACCCGAACCAATTTTATTCTTACCGCGCCAAATAGTAACGGTTCCATTACGGACAATTCGACCATCTTTAACATAACAACCGGCAATAACACCAACACCTTTAATATCGAAAACCTTGCGAACAACAGCTTCGCCTATTTTGGAAAGAACCTTTTCAACTTCTTTGCCCTTTTCAGCAAGCTCTTCAAGAGAATCTAATAACTTATAAATAACATCGTAAACTTCTATCAAAACCCCTTGCCGTTGAGCCAATGCTTGAGCATTATGTTCCACTTTTACATGAAAGGTATAAATAATCGCACTCGTGTTTGAAGCCAACATAATATCACTCTCAGAAACGTCTCCCACTGCAGAGTGAATAATATTGAAGTCACATCCGATTTTTTTACCAAGCTTGGCGATCGCACCAATTAGAGCCTCTTTTGATGAATTTGTATCGGCCTTTACAAGAAGGTTTATTGCACCCTCAACCAGAGGCCGCTGCGCTGCTCTTCGATCACCCGTTTTTGATTTTGCTTTTCGATACTCAGCCTCAGAAACAACCTCGAAGAACGCTCCAACTTCAGGAAGATCATCAAAACCGGCAACCTGCACCGGAACGGATGGACCCACAACTTTTACTCGTTGCCCACTAGAATTAACAAGAGACGAAACTTTGCCGCCGGTTTTTCCACAAAGGAAAAAATCACCTATCTTGAGATTACCATGATTACATAACACAGTACCCACAGAGCCTCGACCCTTTTCAGGCCTTGACTCTAAAATATATCCCTTTGCAGGCCCCTCAATATCCGCCGTCAGTTCCATTAATTGAGAACGAAGAATGATCATTTCAAGAAGCTGATCAACCCCTTGGCCAAACTTTGCAGAAATAGGAACAACAATAACATCGCCCCCCCATTCTTCCGGCAAAAGATCGTATTGGGCTAGAGACTGAAGAATCCCGTCAACACGGCTTTTTTCAACTTTATCAACCTTGTTTATAGCGACAATAATAGGAATTTTTGCGGATTTCGCATGTTTAATAGCTTCAATTGTTTGCGGCATAACGCCATCATCTGCAGCAATAATTAAAATTGCAATATCTGCAACACCCGCACCGCGACCACGAATTTTATAAAATGCTTCATGACCAGGAGTGTCCAAAAATATTATATCACCCAGGCTTGTATCAACCTGATAAGCTCCAAGATGTTGTGTGATACCGCCCTTTTCTCGCGCAGCAACTCGAGCCTTACGAACAAAGTCAAGCAATGTGGTCTTTCCATGATCAACGTGCCCCAAGACAACAACAACCGGAGGTCGCGTCTCAAAAACCCCTTTTTCAACTTCAATTTCTTTTAACGTTGAAACCAAATCAGATTCGGGCTTAACAATCGGTAACGAAAAATGCGCAGCCAAAGATGCAACGACATCCTCGGGAAGCACTTGATTTTTGGCAGCAACAATTCCCATCTTTAACAGGCTTACAATAAGATCGTTTACAGGTTTTTTGGATTTTTCTGCAAACTCTGCAACAGTCATTGGCGCTAAAAAAAACTGATCTGAAGCTAATCCCGCACTCCCTGTAGGTCTTTCTTTCCGACCATTCTTCACCGAAGAAGATTTGTCATGATCTGACGTAATCGCCTTGCTGGCAGAGCTCTGTTTTTTTTCGCCTTTGATCTTATAATGCGCAGCAAGAAATTTAAGCGCCTCAGCATCAAGCACAGACATGTGATTTTTTACATCAAAACCATTTTTTGTAAGCAATAGCACCACATCTTTTGTAGGAATATCGTGCTCTTTTGAGAATTCATATATACGCATAGATTTTTTCTCGCCATCCATTTAATAATTTAATTAACCCTTTTAGACTGAAAAAATTTTATTCTTCAGTATCACTTTTTCTATCGGCAATCAACTCGTTCTCCCTGGACTCTGGCTGAACCAGCTTAATATCAAGATTTGCGAGGCGAGAGGCCAAGGCTATATTTTGCCCCATTTTTCCTATTGCAAGAGATCGCTGATCTTCATCCAACCAAACATGTGCAACGCGGCCTTCAACTTCAACCCGGTTTATGCGTGCAGGCTTTAATGCGTTAATAACAAGATCTTCCGGAGACTCACTCCACAATAATACGTCAATTTTTTCTCCGCCCAGCTCCTTTAATATCGGCTTTATTCGCACACCACCAACACCAACACATGTCCCCACAGGATCAATATTCTTATCGTGCGAAATCACCGCAACCTTTGACTTGTAACCAGGAATGCGAGCAATCTTTTTCACCTCAACAAGCCGCTCAAAAACTTCTGGTATTTCCAGCTCAAAAAGCTTCGCTAAAAAGACATCAGAAGCCCGATCCAATATCAATTGATTTTCATTTCTGGGCTCAAGCAAAACATCCTTAAGCAAAGCCCTAACCGAAAAACCAACAACACACTTGTCTCCGGGGATAGACAGCGAACGCGGCAAGAAGGCAAGGTTGTCACGCAGCTTCACAACAACGCCACCTCGTTCACACTTATGGATGACACCATAAATAATTGTGCCTTCCTTGTCTTTGAATTCGCGATAAATAGCTTCAGCCTCCATCGACCTGATCTTACTTGCAATAATTTGACGAGCTCTCAATATCTCTATGCGTCCGATCGCCCCCTCAAAAGGCAGCCAAACCGTGTCCCCAGCCTTAAGCTTGCTATCAACAAAGCGAGCTTTTCTCTGGCTAACCTGACGGTCATCATCGTCAACAGACGAAACCACATCTTTTAAAATTTTTACCTGTAACTCATCCGAAGCTTCGTTGTAGACAACATTAAGATTTAAATCAGGATATTTTTTCTGATAGGCCGCAAGAATTCCCTCGGCAATAATGCCTGCCAGGGAAGATTTGTCTAAGCCTCGCTCTTCAGTAAGCTCAGCAATTACGTTAGAAAGTTTCACAATATCCTTTGTTGGTTACGGTTTTCAATTTATCTGAAAGGGTGGTTGGCTTGAGTGTGCAAAAAACATATCGTTATTCTAATACAAAGCTAAGATTTTAGCAAGTTTGTTTTTACTTCTTGAGGGTACGCTCTCAAAGCCCCCATGTTTTTTAAGTTAAAAGGAAGCAATTTAAAGGCTTGATGCGAACTCTTATTATTATATATAAATATATAGTTTATTAATTAATAATAATAAGCTCGGGCGTAAGTGGTGGATAACTTGCTCTTCGAGCGCACATTTTTGCTTTTCTAAAAGGGTTTTTGTGCGGCTTGTCATTGGTGGATAAGTGGTGGATAAGTGGTGGATAACTTTTGCAAGAGTCTTGGATTGGGCCTGCTGGAAGGTTTATTGCTGGTGGATAACTTTTGATCGCTCTTGCGGGAGGGCTATTGGCGTTGGGTTGGTTTGAAGGCTGCCTGACTTATCCACCACTTATCCACCACTTATCCACCACTTATCCACCACCAGCTTATTGGTTTTTTTTGCTATGTTGTATGCGGTTGTTATGTCGAGCATTAAGGTTTTTAGCTCCTTTCGGTTTCTTAAAATATAAGCGGGGTGATATGTTGGGAGTATTGTGATTCCGTTATACTTTGCTTGTTTGCCTCGAACCTTAGAGATTTTTAGCGTCGGGTCGTCTAGGAGCCCTTTTGTGGCAGCTGCGCCTAGGGTGCAAATTATCTGTGGGCAAATAATTTTAAGCTGCTTTTCTAGGATTAGTTTTTTGCATGTCTCTATTTCGCAAGGGATGGGCGTTCTGTTTTTAGGTGGGCGGCATTTGACAATGTTTGTTATATATAATTCGCTGCGGTCGACTCCAATTGCTTCGAGGGCGTGATTTAGCAGCTGGCCAGCTCTTCCAATAAATGGAATACCCTGAGCGTCTTCACCGGCGCCAGGGGCTTCTCCTATAAGCATTAATTTTGCGTCGGGATTTCCGGTTCCAAAAACAACGTTTTTTCTGCCTTGCCGGCTAAGAGGGCATGCCGTGCAGTTTTTATATGGGGCGTATAGTTGATTTAA
>Ga0180434_10004106_pt1 | contig 17930 bp, 12 predicted proteins | sample SS_ome_7_FD_132453 | JGI IMG/M metagenome (GOLD analysis project Ga0180434, IMG submission 132453) | Hypersaline lake sediment archaeal communities from the Salton Sea, California, USA - SS_1_D_2 metaG | ecosystem: Environmental > Aquatic > Non-marine Saline and Alkaline > Hypersaline >...
GGCCAGTGGGGACCGGCCCGCAGCACGGTGGGCACGCCGCGCGACGTCTGGGTCACCGCGGTGCTCGCGCGCCCGGAACCGGGGCCGATTCTCCGCAGCCGGGCGCCGCCGCCGGCCGGGCCAGGACCCGCTCGCCGAGGCGCACCTCCAGGTGGGCGCCGAGGGCCGCCCGCTCGGCCGGCGAGATGTCCTGAGTCCCGTAGCCTTCCGTCGCCGCCATCGCCCGGCTGCGGAGAATCGGCCCCGGTTCCGGGCGCGCGAGCACCGCGGTGACCCAGACGTCGCGCGGCGTGCCCACCGTGCTGCGGGCCGGTCCCCACTGGCCGTGAACGCCCAGGGTGACCGCCAGGCCGTCGGTCGGCTGGGCCAGCGTGTCCATCCAGGCGGCGTCGGCGCAGCGCAGGCGGACCGGGCACTGGGCGAACTGCCAGCCGAACCACATGCCTTCGGCCGCACGGGAACCGTAGTTGAGCGTGGCTGTCCGCACCCGCTCCGGCGAAAAGACGAACCGCGCAGGCGGAAGGGGAAACTCCACGGTGCGCCGGACCGATTCGCCAACGCCCAGGCGGACCGTTTCGTGCAGCGGCTCAAACTCTGATTCGTGCATCATCAATTCCCGCGTGGCGAGCGTCCGGCTGACCAGCACGGAGCGCCCCTGCTCGTCCCACAGGCCGACGCTGAAGCGGACGCGCAGCGCCCGGCCGCGGTCCAGCGCCTCGGCAAGGGGCCGCGAGGTGCGGTTTGTGAGCGTGACAACCAGGGCCAGCGGCTCGTCCAGGGCGAAGACGTCCTTGAGCGGCCGGACCTCCATGTCCGGTCCGCGGTAGTAGCGAAGGGCCGCCTCGACGTTCTCGGCCGTCTCGACCGACCCGGGCTCGAGCAGCCGCGCGGCGCCTTCCAGATAATGGACGTGCTTCGGCACCGTGACGCGGCCATCTTCCCGCACCGGAAGGGCCAGCAGGCCCAGGTTCATGGCCCGCCAGGCGCCCGGCACACGGGACGAGCGGCCCAGGCACAGGTAGGCCTCCTGGCCGGGTTCCAAGTGCAGGGAATCCGGGTGATCGTAGAACTGCGTCACGAAGAGGCGGTCGGGGCACTGGCCGGCCAGGACCTTCCGGACCTCCAATAGCATCACGCGTTCAACGGGTCTGGCGCCCGCCCTTCCGGGGAGCGAACCGGCGGAGCCGTCTTCCGGCCCGCCGATCTCGTCCCAGCGGATCATGCGGGCCCGCACCACCACGTCGGCACTCTGGACGATCTGAGGGAACTCGCCGACACCGACCATGGCGTGCCCCCTCGCCGCGAAGACGGCGACAAGGGCGGCCAATCCAAGAACCCGGCACAGGTGGCCACGCATGGTTCCCCCCGGAAGGAAGTCGGCTTCGCACGTACTGAGTTATACGAGAATGAAGGGACGATGGCGGGGGAAAGGGGGACGGCCGGGGATGGGGCCGGCCGACGTGCCTCAGGCCGACGGGTCCGCCGGGCCGGCCACTTCCAGGGCGACCAGGGTGACGTCGTCGGCCAGGCGCCGGCCGCCGGTGGCGCCGCGGACGGCGTCGAGGACGGCGTCGAGCAGGGCCTCCAGCGGCAGCAGGGCCGCCGTCTGAAGGACCTCGCGCAGCCGGTCCGGGTTCGACCGGCGGGGGTGTTCGACGCGTTCGGCCCCGTCGCTGTAGAGGAGCAGCCGCTGGCCCGGTTCCAGGATGCGGGTGCAGGTGTCGAACGCGGCGTCGGGGAAGATGCCCAGCAGGGGCCCGCCGCCGTCGAGCGGTTCGAGGGCGGCGCTCGAGTCCAGCAGCAGCGGTTCCGGGTGCCCCGCGCGGGCCCAGGTGCACTCGCGCGTGGCCTCGTTGTACAGGCCGTAGACCATGGTGATGAACGGCGTTTCCTGGAGTTCGGCGGAGAGGAGGTCGGCGTTGAGGAGCCGCAGCGCCTCGGCGGGCGGGATGAGGTCGTAGTGTTTGCCCTCGATGTGCTTCGTGCGCAGCGACTTCTTGACGAACACCGTCAGCAGCGCCGCCGGAATGCCGTGCCCGACGGCGTCGGCCACGTAGAAGCCGACGTGCTGCTCGTCCAGACGGAAGATGTCGTAGAAGTCGCCGGCCACCCAGGCGGCGGGTTCCAGGCGGGCGGCGAAGGCGGCGCCGTCCATGGCGGGCAGGCGGCGCGGCAGAAAGTCCATCTGGAGCCGCTGGGCCAGACGCAGTTGCTCGTCCAGGCGGCGCGAGTGTTCCCGCAACTGCTCGATGGCGCGGGCGGCCGTCCGGGCGGCCCCCGACAGGCTGGCCACGCGGGCCCCCAGTTCGGCCGGGTCCTCGTCCGGGCCGATGACGTCGACCGCGCCGGCCCGGTAGAGGGCGATCCGCCGATCGGCCGGCAGGCCGTCGCCGACGACCAGCACCGGGGCGGGTCCCTGGGCCAGCCGGGTCACCAGGGCCGTGGCCCGGGCCGCAAGGGCCGGGTCGTCCGACCCCGCGTCGACCAGGACGACGCCGGCATGGGCGGGGACCGCCGCCAGCGGGTCGTCGCCCGGCGCCAACCTCACGGGCTTGGCGGCGAGGGCGGCGCCGAGGCGTTCGGCGGCGGCGGAGGGCGATTCGAAGAATACCAGGCGCAGGGGCGGACCGTCGGCGTGCCTATCGGCTGTCGCGGACCCAGAGGACGCGGTCATCGTAGAAACTGACGCTTCGCTCATATTGGCTGCCGCCGATGCCTCCGGACCGGATTTCGTATTCCCAGACGACGCGGCTGTGGCCGGCGGCCCGCTCGGCCGGCAGCGTGACGTCGCGCTTCTCGACGGGGGACCCCCACGCCATCTGTACCTGCTCGGGCGTCATGCCTTCCCGGACCTCGCGGCGCAGGATGGCATCCTGCTTATCTTTCGGCACTTCGGCCCAGGTTTGATAAACCCCAATTTCCTGGAGGTAGGCCAGGCGGAGGCTGAGCGGCTTGTTCTTGGCCTCCATGTAGCGGTATTTCGACTGCTCCAGCGGCGTCATGAGGTTCAGGTAGACGTCGCGGCGGGTCTGGGTGCCGCCCAGCGACCACGTTCGGCAGCCGGCCGCGGCGGCGCACGCCACCGTCAGAACGACCCACAGTACCGGCCTTGCCTTGGTCACGGCCTTGACTCCTCGGTTTCGCCCCGCGCCAGGCGGTCCAGGTCGTCGAAGAAGCCGGGGTACGTCTTCGTCACGCAGCCCGGGTCGGCGATGCGGATGCCCGGGGCCGCCAGGCCGACCACGGCCATGCCCATGGCGATGCGGTGATCGCGGTAGGTGGCGATCTCGGCCGGGCGGACCTTCTCGGGCGGCGTGATGGCCAGGCCGTCCGGGTACTCCTCCACCTTCGCGCCCAGCCGCGCCAGTTCCGCCGCCAGGGCCGATAGCCGGTCCGACTCCTTCACCCGCAGGTTCGCCACGTTTTCGATGACCGTCCGCCCCCGGGCCACCAGGGCCAGCGGCGCCAGCGTCAGCACCATGTCGGGCATGGCGTTGAGGTCGACGCGGAGGCCCGTCAGCCGCTCCGGCCCCGTCACCGTGACGCCGCCGTCGGACCACTCGACGGTGCAGCCCATCGCGCGCAGGACGTCGGCGAAGCGGGCGTCGCCCTGGGCGCTGGTGCGCGCCAGGCCCGGTACGGTCACGCGTCCGCCCGTTGCCGCCGCCGCCGCTAGGAAATAACTCGCGCTCGACGCGTCGGGTTCCACCGCGTACGTCCGGGCCGCGTACGCCTGCGGCGCGGGCACGTGGAACCGGGCGTAGCCGTCGCGGCGGACCTCGGCCCCGAACGCCTCCATCACCGTCACGGTCATGTCGACGTACGGCTTCGAGACGAGGTCGCCGGCCATCTCGACCATCACGTCGCCGGCGGCCGTTGGGGCGGCCATCAGCAGGCCCGACAGGTACTGGCTCGACACGGTCCCGGCCAGCCGGACGGTCCCGCCCGCCAGGCCGTCGGTCTCCACGACGACGGGCGGGCAGCCCGTGCCGGCCTCGCTGCGGGCCGAGACGCCCAGGGCCGCCAGGCCGTCCAGCAGGTCCTGGATGGGCCGCTCGCGCATCCGCGGCGACCCGTCGATGCGGTACCGTCCGCGCCCGGCGGCCGCCAGGGCCGTGATGAACCGCGTGGTGGTGCCCGAGTCGCCGGTGTCGAGGTCCCGCGGACCCGCCGGCACGCGCCCGGCGCAGCCCGCCACGCGCATGCATCGGCCGGCCTCGTCGGTCTCGACGGCGATGCCGAGCGAGGCGAGGGCCGCCGCGCAGACCCGCGTGTCGTCCGACAGGCCGGCGCGCTCCAGCGTCGAGGCGCCGTCCGCCAGGGCCGCCACCACCAGCGCCCGGTTCGTGATGCTCCGCGACCCCGGCGGCCGGATGGTCCCGCACACCGGCCCCGGGGCGGGGATGATCTCGCGAACAGTCATGGGCAAGACTGTATCGGCCCGGACCCCGGCTTGCAAGGGGAAGGGGTTCCGAGCCGCGAGCGTCAGCGAGCGGGCACCGCTCCCTCACGGTCGCGGCTCGGACACGGCCCCGGTCGCGGCTCGGACACGGCCCCGGTCGCGGCTCGGGAAGCGGCACGCTATGTGCGCCCCTCGGCCCGCGCCTCCAGGACGTCGCCGGCCACGCCGGTGAGACGGACGGGCACGAGGTCGCGCCGGCCGGCCCCGCCGGGCAGCGGGCCGCGGACGGCCACGCGGACGTACCGGGCCGCCAGGCCCTCGGCGGAGCCGTCGCGGCGGACCGCTTCGACGGCCACCGCTTCGCGCCGGCCGACGAGACGCCGGCGGTACGCGTCGGCCAGGGTCTCGCCGAGTTCGGCGGCCCGCCGGCAGCGGTCGCGGACCGTCCGGACGGGCACCCGGCCGGGCATGTCGGCCGCCCGCGTCCCCGGCCGCGGCGAAAACGGAAACACGTGCATCCGCGCAAAGCCGGCCTCGCGGCACGCGTCCAGCGTCCGGGTGAACGCCTCCTCCGTCTCGCCGGGGAAGCCGACCAGGACGTCGGTCGTCAGGGCGGGCTCGTCGAGGGCCTCGCGGACCCGCGCGGCGGTGCGGAGGAAGTCGCTCCGCGTGTACGGCCGCCCCATGCGGGCCAGGACCGCGTCGTCGCCCGACTGGAGCGAGAGGTGCAGGTGCGGGCAGAGCCGCCGGGGCTCGGACGCCACGAGCGCGAGCAGCGCAGCGTCGACCTCCGCGGGCGACAGGCTGGAGAGGCGCAGCCGGCCCAGACCCTCGACCGCCAGCAGACGCTCCACTAGGCCCGGCAGCGAGAGGGGCTGCCCCAAGTCGCAGCCGTACAGGCCCAGGTGGATGCCGCAGAGGACGATTTCGCGGAAGCCCTCGGCCACCAGCGTCTCGGCCGGCCGGACCACATCGTCGGGCGGGACGGAGCGGACCTCGGGCCGGACCATCGGCACGATGCAGTACGCGCAGCCGCCGGGGCACCCGTCCTGGACCTTGAGCATGGCCCGGCTCCGCGGCTGCGACGCGGCACTGGGCGCGGTCTCTGTGTCGGCCGGGGCCGGCTCGGAGGCGGGCAGGTGCCCCGCCTCCTGGAGGCGCGCGAGGAGCCGGTCCTTGTCGGCGTCGGCGGCCAGGAGGTTTGCCGCGCCGTCGAACGGCCCGCCGCCGGCCGCCGGATGGACGCCGCAGCCCGTGACGGCGACGGCGGCCCCGCGTCGGGCGGCCCGGCGGAGGCGCTGTCGGCCCTGGCGGTCGGCCTCGGCGGTGACCGTGCACGTGTTGACGACGACCAGGTCGGCGTGTCCTCGCGGCGGGGCCTCGCGCAGGCCGAGCCGGCGAAGGCGGTCCGCCAGCGCCAGGCCCTCGGTCTGGTTGACCTTGCAGCCGAACGAGACGACGCGGAACGTGCGGATAGGGTCGGACATCGGACCTCGCAGCGGTGCCGGCATTTCGCGCGGCGGGTACGGAGACCCGCCGCGCGGGTGCCACGGATTGCTCGCAATCCGTGCGGCATGGGTCGGCACACGGTTTGACAAGCAAACCGTGGCACCCGCGGGCCTACGTCTTCGGCCCGGAGGCGTTGCCGCCGGGACGGCCCGGCCGGCGTCTCGGCCAGGCCAGCAGCAGCAGGATGCCCACGCCCAGGGCGATGAGCCAGTACGGCGGCGCCGGCTCGGTCTCCTCGGCCGGGGCGGCGCCCTGGAACGTCACGGGTTTGCCGGCCCGGACCCACGCGGTGTAATAGAGGTCGGCCAAGTGGGCCGACGCCTCGCGGAGGGCCGTGGCCAGGGGCGATCCGCGCTGGGCCAGTTCCTGCGCCAGCGTCCTATAGTAGACCCGGGCGCGGGCCGAATCCACCTGGTCCAGGTCCTCGGGATGCTGGGCGGGGTTGTACCGGCCGGCCTCGCGGGCGGCGGTGTCGGCCTCCAGGATGGGCGCCACGCGGGCGTGGGCGGCGATGAGCCAGTCGAACAGCCGGTCCGTCGGGTCGGCCAGGTAGTGGACGATGCAGCGGCCCTTTTGGGCCTGGGCCCGGTACGCGTCGCGGCGGCGGCGGATCAGGCCCACCTCCAGGGCCTTGCGGATGCCGTGGTTGCCGGTGAGCTGCCCGTCCCCGTTCTTCGTGGTGTGGAGGGGCAGGTGGAGGTCGGTGCTGTAATGGGCGAGGTCGCCGGCGGCCGCGAAGACGTCGTCGGTGCGGCCGTCGCGGAGGGCCTCGGCGAGGCGCTCGAGGGCGTCGTCGGCGGCCCACGGGGCGGAGCCGGCCGTCTCGAACGTCTCGGCGCCGAACTGCTGCTCGGCCTCGGCCCGGTCGCGCGGGAAGCCGGTGAAGGGCGGCGGCTGGTCGGTGACCGCGTCGATCTCGAAGTACTGCCGCGCCTTCTCCGCGGGATCGTAGTGCGGCGAGCCGGCGTCGGCCCGGTCGTCGGCGGCCGCCACGGCCGACTTCAGCCGGTCCAGGCGCGGCCCCTTGGCCAGCAGGCCGCGCAGCGGCTGCGGGAGACGCCGGACGGCTTCATCGAGGACCAGGTCGCAGGCGGGACCGCTCCGGGGCGGGGCGGCCGGGGGCTGGGCGGCCGAGGGTTCGGCGGCCGGGGCCGGGGCTGCTCGCAGGCGCTGCGTCGGGCAGCGCGCCAGGCACGCCGTCAGGCAGGCCGCGAGCGCGGCAAGACAAACGGCTCGCCGACGCGAGCCGTGGGGTGATGGATGCGGGGCCGGGCCGGGCGTCGTCATTCGGTCTGGGGTTTGGGCGGCGGCAGTTCGTCTTCGATAGGCGCCAGTTCCGACAGTTGGGCGGAGACATCGGGCTGAATCGGCTGGAGTTCCATGCTCTTTCGGAGGTGCTCGATGCCCTTTTCGCGTTCGCCCAGGCGGAGCAGCATGTCGGCGTACTCGCGGTGGGCGCGGGCGTTTTCGGGGTCGGCAGCGACGGCCTTGGCGAGGGCGAGTTTGGCGTTGAACGTGTCGCCGCGGTCGGCGTAGAAGTGGGCCAGGTTGATGAACGCCTCGCCGGTGTACGGGTTCGAGCGGGTGCCCTGTTCCAGCATGTCGCGGGCCTGGGCCGGCTTGCCGAGTTGGAGGTAGCAGTCGGCGGCGTTCTTGTAGGCGGCGACGATGCCGGCGTCGAGTTTGGTGGCCATCTGGTAGTTGAAGATGGCCTCGGTGTACTTGCCGAGCGCCTGCTCGCACATGCCGCGGTTGAAGTAGTAGGTGCCGACGTCGGGGTTGGCGTCGATGGCCTCTTCGAAGGCGGCACGGGCCTCGGTGTAGTTGCCCCGGCCGTAGGCCTCCATGCCGGCGCGGTTGAACTTGAGGCTGGGGTCCTCGCAGCCGACGGCTGCGGCCGCGCAGAGGATGGTCGTCAGGATTGCCGTTATCCGCAAAGTGCGAGCCGACCGCGCAGAACCGTTGCTCGACGCCATGGGTCCCTCCTCTCAACCTGGAACCGGCCCGGCAGGCGCAGCGCGGGCCTTCGGCAACGGTTGATTATGCTTTTTGCACGCGCGGCGATGCAAGGAAAAAGCCGGGGCGGGGGGTGGACCAGGTGGCTCGGCAGCGGCGCAGCCGCGGCCCGGCCAGGGCCGTGCCACCCGGCCACGGCGCACGGTTTGACGAGCAAACCGTGGCACCCTCCCGGCAGGCTGGCCCGTCAGCGGGCCGGGTTTTCGTACCAGATGACGCCGAGGTTCTCGGATTCCTCGCACGTCAGGACGTCCAGGTCGCCGTCGCCGTCGAGGTCCAGCGGGACGACCAGGTCGAACTTGACGCCCTCCGGGCCGCTGATGTCGCGGGCCGGCCAGTCGGGCGAGGCGAACGCCTCCGGCGTGTTCCTCAGCCACATGACGCCCGAGAGCGGCCGCCTGGCGTGCTCGCACGAGAAGACGAGGTCCTTTCGGCCGTCCAGGTCGATGTCGGCGACGGCCACGGCCTTGGCGGTGCCGGCCGTGTCGGGGATGCGGATCGGGAAGGTTTCCCATTGCCGCCCGCCGCGCGTCTGCTGGCGCAGATAGAGGATGTCTCGCGGCTTGGTGGCGACGAGCACGTCCTCCAGGCCGTCGCCGTCGAGGTCGGCCCGGTCGAGGAACATGACCTCGCGGCCTTGGCCGCCGATGTCGTGGCGTTTCCACGCCTCGGCGCGCGTCAGGTCGGCGCCGGGGTTCCGGAGCCAGAAGACGCCGCGCGTAGGGCCCTTGCGGTCGCTGACCAGGATATCGAGATTGCCATCGGTATCCATATCCTCCAGGCGGATGGACATGACCCAGGCGACCTTCTGGATCGGGTGCCAGGTCCAGGCGGCCAGGTCGCGGGGTTTGTCCATGGGGATGTCGAACCAGCCGACGGCGGCGCCGTCGCCCTTGCCGGCGGCGATGAGGTCGTCGCCGTGCCGGCCGTCCACCTGGGCCGGAACGCAGAACATCCACATCATCCGGCCCTTGGAGGCGGGCACCGCCTCGGTCGTCCACGCCTTCGGGTCGAGGTACCGGGCGGGGTCCTTGGGGGCCCAGTGGACGAACATGGTCCGCGTCCGGCCCTCGCAGCAGGAGACGACGTCGGTCGCGCCGTCGCGGTCGAGGTCGACGAAGACGGCGTCTTCGACGTTGGGCGTCTTGCCGACCGTGACGGCCGGCCACTTTCCCTTGGCCTTGGCGGGGCCGGGGTTCAGGTAGACGCGTGTGATGCCGCCCTGTTCCCAGCCGGTGACGATGTCCGGGTGCGCGTCGGCGTTGGCGTTGCCAAGGCGCGTGCCGTCGGCGCCGCGGGACGAGTCGTCGATGGTGTGGCGGATCCAGGGCCCGTCGGCCGTGACACGCGGTGCCAGGCCGAGGGCGACGATTGCCGTCAGTGCGACATGCAGCGCGATCGTGCGAGTCATGGATTGCCTCCTGCTGCTCACGGCGCCTCGGCCGGTGCTGTTTCCGAGCCGCGAGCGTCAGCGAGCGGGCGCCGCTCCCTCACGGTCGCGGCTCGGATACGGCGCGGGTCGCGGCTTGGGCGGCGCTGTTTCCGAGCCGCGACCGTCAGCGAGCGGATGCCGTTGTTGCCGTTGCTGTTACTTGCCTTTGCCGTTACTCGCCTTCGCTGTTACGCAGCCTTGCTGTTTCCTCTGCGTTCTCTCTGCCCCTCTGCGTTCTCTGCGTTAAAAGAGGAATACCGAAGGCGCCGGAACGCGGGGTCAGCCCTTGTAGTCGCGGGCGCAGCGTTCGCGCCATGCCTCCCACGCCCGAGCCATGTCGGCGGCGCGGTCGGGTTGGGTCTTGGCCAGGTCCCGCAGTTCGCAGCGGTCGGCCTCCATGTCGTAGAGTTCCCAGTCGTCCTTGCCGTGCTTGACGAGTTTCCAGTTGCCCTGGCGGACGGCCTTGCTCTGGCCGAATTCCCAGAAGAGGGCGTCGTGGCCCTCGCGGGGTTTGCCCTCGAAGAGGGGCCGGAGCGATTTGCCCTCCATCGGCAGGACCCTGTGTCCGGCGTATTCGGCGGGGTACTCGGCCCCGGCCACGTCGCAGAAGGTGGGCATGACGTCGATGATGTGGCCGACGTCGCGGGTGTTGATCTGGCCGCCCTTCGTGATGACCTTCGGCCACGTGACGATGAAGGGCGTGCAGATGCCGCCCTCGTGGTCCCACGACTTGTACTTGCGGAACGGTGTGTTCGAGGCGTTGGCCCACGGCGCATCGACCGTGCGGTACGAGGGCAGGGGGCCCGGCGGGATGTCGGGCGTCTTGTTCACGTTCTCGGCGCAGCCGCCGTTGTCGGCCAGGAAGATGATCAGGGTGTTTTCCAGGCGGCCCAGTTCCTGGAACTTGGCGAGCACCCGGCCGATGTTCTGGTCCATGCGGTCGATCATGGCGGCGTAAACGGCCATCTTCAGCGCCCACTCGCCCTTGTTCTTGGCGTCGGCCCACGGCGTGACGCCGGGGTCGCGCGGCGAGGGGTCCGAGCGCCGGTCCATCAGCCCCATGGCCACCTGGCGCCGGAACCGCTGCGCGCGGATCGCGTCCCACCCCGCGGTGTACGTGCTGCGGTAGCGGGCGATGTCGTCCGGCCAGGCGTGCAGCGGGTAATGCGGGGCCGTGTACGCCAGGTACAGGAAGATCGGCCGGCCCTCCTTGCCGTACTCATCGAGATATTGCAGGGCATAGTTGGTGAACGCGTCGGTGGTGTAGAAGTTGGGGTCCTCGGGCGTGTAGGGCTGGTAGATCTTGTCGTCGATGGCCCAGCGGCGCCAGCGCGAATACTTGCGGCCGGGCGGCGGCTCGCCCTCGCGCTCTCGGCCGGGGTTCCAGAAGTTGCAGCAGCCGTCGGCTAGGCCGTAGTAACGGTCGAAGCCGCGCTCGACGGGAATCTGGCTCTGGTGCCATTTGCCGGCCATCAGGGTGCGGTAGCCGGCTGACTTCAGGACCTCGGCCAGGGTCGCGCTGTGCTTGAGCGGCCGGGTGCCGACCTGCTGATCGTAGAGGCCCGTCAGCAGCGAGGCCCGCGTGGGTCCGCACTTGGCGTTGTTGTAGCACTGCGTGAAGCGGATGCCGCGCTTCGCCAGGCCGTCGATGTTCGGCGTCCGGACCTCGCCGCCGTAGCAGCCGAGGTCCGAGAAGCCCATGTCGTCGGCCATGATAAGGAGGATATTCGGGCGGCCGTCCTTGGCGGCCGGAGCGGCGCCGCCCGCGCGGGCGCGGCGGGCCGGGGGACCGAGCGTCAGGCCGGCGGCCGCGGCCGCCGCGGCGCCTCCCGCCGATTGCAGAAACGTGCGTCGCGTGAATGTACCTGGTCGATTCATGGCGTTTCCTTGCTCCAGGAATGTGCTAACGTACCCGCTCCCTGACGGTCGCGGCTCGGATACCGGTCGCGGCTCGGATACGGCGCTGTTTCCGAGCCGCGACCGTCAGCGAGCGGATGCCGTTGCCGCCTTTGCCGTTACTCGCCTTGGCCGCTACTTGTTCTTGTCGTTACTCGCCTTCGCTGTTCTCTGCGTTCTCTGCGATCTCTGCGGTGAAACCGGACTGTGGGGGCGCTACCCGCCACGATACCGCCCGGCCGCCCGGCCGCCAACGACATTCCCGCGTGACGCCGCCGCCCGCCCGTGCTACGATGCCGGGCGTCCCGAATCGGAGGCTGCCCCATGTTTCATCGCACGGCGTCGGGATGGGTGACGGCAGTTCTGGCGGCGGCCGTGACGGCCTGCCCCGTGATTGCGGTCATGGCGAGCGCGGCACAGGCGGCGGCCGGTGCGCCCGCGCCCGTCCGCGTGACCGACACGCCCGGCCTTCGGGCCGCCATCGGCCGGGCCCGGCCGGGCACGGTCATCGAACTGGCGCCCGGCACGTACGCGGGCGGCCTGCACGTGACCGGCGTCCGCGGCGAGGCGGGCCGGCCCGTCGTCATCCGAAGCGCCCAAGCCGACCAGCCCGCGGTCTTCCAGGGGGCGGGCCTCCAGATCTCCGGCGCCGCGTACCTCGTCCTGGAGAACGTCGTCGTGCGCGGGTCGCCCGGCAACGGGTTGAACCTGGACGACGCCGGCCGGCGCGGCACGCCCGCCCATCACCTGGTCGTCCGCGGCGTCGTCATCGAGGGCGCGGGTCCGAAGGGCAACCTCGACGGCATCAAACTCTCCGGCCTCGACGATTTCCTCCTGGAGCGGTGCACCGTCCGCGGCTGGGGCGACGGCGGCAGCGGCGTCGACATGGTCGGCTGCCATCGCGGCCTCATCCACGCCTGCCGCCTCGAGGCGAAGGCCGACACCGCCGCCAACGGCGTCCAGGCCAAGGGCGGGTCCAGCGAGATCGTCGTCCGCGGGTGCACCTTCCGCGACGCCGGCAACCGGGCCGTCCAGTTGGGCGGCTCGACGGGCATGGCGTACTTCCGGCCGCCGGGGGCCAAGTACGAGAACCGCCGGTCGGTGGCCCTCGGGAACGTGGTCGTCGGGGCGGCCTCGGCCGTCGCGTTCGTCGGCACGGAGGACTCGGCGTTCCTGTACAACACGGTCGTCCGGCCGAAGCGGTGGGTCCTGCGGATCCTCCAGGAGACCCGGGACGAGGGCTTCGTGCGCTGCCGCAACAACACCTTCGCCGGCAACCTGGTCGTCTGGCGGGCGGGCGACCTGGCCGAGCACGTTAACATCGGCCCCGACACGCATCCCGATACGTTTACGTTCAGGGAGAACCTGTGGTATCAGCACGGTGGGCCGCCCGGAGCGAGCCGTCCGCGCCTACCTGTCGAGGAAACGGGCGGGGTGTACGGCCAGGACCCGATCCTCGCCGACCGCGACGATCCTGTCGCGCCGGACAAGGACTTCCGGGCGTTCGGTCACACCGCCCCGGGCGAGGCCGAGGCGTGGAAGACCCTCGCCCGACCGATGGTCGAGTGGGCGGCCGGGCAGATGCGGGAGGCGGCGGGCACGATGTAGGCGGGGCCGATCCGAACCGCGAGCGTCAGCGAGCGGGTGCCGCGGCCGGCACGTTGCAGGCGGGGCCGATCCGAGCCGCGAGCGTCAGCGAGCGGGTGCCGCTCCCTCACGGTCGCGGGTCGGATACGGCGCGGGTCGGATACGGCGCGGGTCGGTTACGGCGCGGGTCGCGGCTTGAGTCATGTAGGCCGGGGCGCAGCCCCGGCAATCCATGTATCGCCGGGACTTCGTCCCGGCCTACGCGATGGCAAGCCCTATCCTTTCTTCAGCGCCTCGACGACCCGGGGCAGCAGGCGGCCGGGGTAGCCGCCCTGGCCTTTGGCGGCCTTTTCGAGCCGGGGCAGGGCGGGTTTCGCCTTCGGGCCCAGGCGCTCGAGCGAGTGGGCGGCCAGCAGGCGGGTCTTCTCGCCCGGGGCCGACAGCGCCTCGACCAACCGGTCCAACCCTTCCTGCGTCTTCCCCCAATCCACCAGCGCGTGGGCGGCGGCGATGGGTACCGAGGCGGCCTCGTCCTTCAAGAGGCCCCGGACCTCGGCGAGCACCTCCGCCGGCGGCTCCGACGGGTACGCCTGGTGCAGACCGACCACGGCCCAGTGGCGGACGGGCCCGGCCGGGTCCGCCAGGGCCTTGCGGTAGGCCGGGACGCCGTCGGCCCACCGGCCGTCGAATTCCTTGATGGCCAGGATGCGGCCGATGAGGCCGCTGGCGTTGATCTCGGTCCGCCACGGCGTCGGATCGGGCCCGGGTTTGGCGGGCGGCTGCCCCGCGTCGCCGTAGGCGAACGTGGTGGTGCTGCTGTCGGCGTAGCCGAGACGGCAGGCCTTGGCGCGGAGCCGCTGGCCGGGCGCCACGGCAACCGGTTCGCCGTAGACGAGCCAGCCCTGGGGCTTGGCGGCGGCCCGCGGCGGTTTCCTGGCGCCGATGGCGACGGCCTGGAGGTTCCCCAGCCGGCCGCCCACCTGCTTGACGGGCGTGACGGTCACGGGATAGGTGCCGGGCTGCTGGATGTCGACCTCGCCCACGCGGACCCACACGTAATCGTCCCAAGCGGCGGTGTGCCGGATGGCCCCGTGCAGGGTGGCGTCGCCGACGGTCAGTTCATACTCGGCCCCGCCTTCGCCGGCGTTGGCCTGGGCGACCCAGACGGGCAGCCGGCCGGCCCGGGGGATCTCGGCCTTCCAGGTCACGGACGTATCTTCGCCGCGCCAGTGGCTGATGACGTCGCCGCTCTTCTGGGCGCCGTCGCCCTGGATGGTGGCCTTGGCGGCGGAGAGGAGGACGGCCTGGTCGCCTGCCGCCGCGGTCCGGCCGCCGGTCCGTTCGTAAAGGATGGACGCGCCGGGCGTCGGGCACGTCAGTCGGACGGTCTGGGGCTTGCCGTCGCCGCCGGTGGTGACGGTGCAGACGGGGGCGTCGGTCTTGCCGCTGCCCTTCATGCGGTCGAAGTCGCACTCGGGGATGATGCCGACGTCGCCGATGGCCTTCATTCTGGCGTAGAGGGCGGCCTCCATGCGCTGGAGGACCGCGCGATGGGCCGGGTCGCCGGACAGGTTGCGGACCTCGTGGGGGTCTTTGGCGATGTCGTAGAGTTCGTGGACGGGCTTGGTGGGCTCGAAGAACTGCATCTGGGGGCCGGGCTTCAGTTCCCCCGCCGCGTGGAGGCGTCGCATCTCCTGGAGGATGGGCGTCTGGTCCATGTAGTTGATGATCTGGCCGCGCGAAAGGTACGGCATGAAGTTGCGGATATACTTATATTGCTTGTCGCGCAGGGCCCGGATGCAGTCGTACGTCTCGTCCATGCGGTCGCGGGCGGCGTAGACGTAGTCGGGTTCCCGGCCCTTCTGCGGCCCCAGGAAGGCCCGGCCCTGCATGTGGCCGGGAATCGGCACGCCCGCCAGGCTCAGGACCGTGGGCGCGAAGTCCAGGAACCGCGCGAACGCGGTCTCGACCGTGCCGGGCGCGACCGAGCCGGCGTCGCCCGCGCCGGCCCACGCCCGCCACGCCGCGGGCACGCGGACCATCAGCGGGACGCGGATGCCGGAGTCGTACACCCACCGTTTGCCGCGCGTCAGGCCCCAGCCGTGGTCGCCCCAGAAGAAGACGATGGTGTCGTCGGCCAGGCCGGCGTCCTCGAGTTCCTTGAGGCTCTTGGCAATCTGCCCGTCCAGTTCCGACATGCGGTCGTAGTAGCACGCGATGTTCTGCCGGACGATGGGCGTGTCGGGGTAATACGGCGGCAAGGGGGCCTTGGCGGGGTCGTGTTTCTGCTGGCCCTTTTTCCAGCGGCGGGTGCTGGACTCGTGCGTGACGGTGAAGTTGAAGACGGCGAAGAACGGCTGGTCCGTGCGGGGCCGGTTGCGCCAGTGGGCGTTTCTGCTGGACTCGTCCCACGCCGCCGGCGGCGGCTTGAACTGGTAATCGGTCTTCGAGTTGTTCGTGCAGTAGTAGCCGGCCGCACGCAGGTACTCGGGGAAGCACGTGGCCTCGGCGGGCGGCACGCCGCTGCACCGCATCCACGACGTGCCGAGGGTCGTGTGATACATGCCCGTGATGATGCCGCTGCGCGCCGGGGCGCAGACCGGCGCGTGCGTGAAGGCGCTGTCGTACCGGACGCCCTGGCCGGCGAAGCGGTCGAGGTTGGGCGTGTCGGCGTACGCGTCGCCGTAGCAGCCCAGGGTGGGGGAGATGTCCTCGGCGCTCAGCCAGAGGATGTTGGGGCGCTTGCCGCCGGGCGGCTCGGTGGCGGCCCGGGCTGTGCCCGTCGCCGGCGACGGGACCAGGTACGCCGCGGCCGCGCCGGCGGCCGAGGTTTTCAAGAACGCGCGTCGCGAAAGGTTGACCATCGCAGGCCTCCTGCCTCTGGTGCTGGGTGCATTCCTCTAAACTACGCCGGACGGCCGGCGGTGTCGAGCGTTTCTGTGCCGCGCGGCGGCCTTGCCGGGCCGCCGCGCGGAAGTCACGCGGGCGGGTGCCACGGATTGCTCGCCATCCGTGCATCGCGGGTCGGCACACGGTTTGACAAGCAAACCGTGGCCCCCGGCTTGTCACACGGGCCGTGCCGGCCTCGATCCCCCTCCGTCACAGGGCCAGCAGCGGCAGGCCGGCGACGAAGACGAGGCACCCGCCGACGAAGAACGGCAGGGCCGGCTCGGCCGCCATCAGCGGACCCGCCAGCCCCACGCCGAGCGCGAACCCCAGGGCCGTCACCGCCTTGACGCGGGCGACGTCGGCCCCGCGCTGCTCGGGCCGGCTGTAGGTCTGGATGAACCGCTCGTGCATAGGAATCCACACGCCCGCCCCCAGCAGGTCGTGGGCCGCCCACAGGCCCGCCACCAGCAGGAACGACCCCGTCAGCCAGTCCGCCAGCGCCGGCCCGGCAAGGACGACGCCCTGCAGCGCCATCGCGCCCAGGTACGTCCCCTTGCCGCGGCCCGACAGGAGCGGGGCCACCAGGAACATCGGCACGCCCATCATCAGGCGGTGGACGACCGCGATGAGGCTGATCAGGGCGAACTGGGCGCCCCGGCCGCCCGCCGTCCAGACCGACGCCAGGGCCGGCCACGTCCGCTCCAGGTACGTGTCGAACGCGGCCAGGTCGCCCGCCCAGGGGCCGTCGAACTGCTCCCGGAAATACAGCATCCACAGGCCGTGGCTGATGCCGAACCCCAGCAGCGCCAGGAACCCCGCCGCCATGATCAGGTACAGTTTCGGGTTCAGGTCCGGCGTGAAGACGCTGCGGAGCGTCAGGCGGACCTGCTGCTGGGGCGGGGCCGGGTGGTACCGCTCGCGGAACAGCAGGAAGAACACCGCCGCCCCGACCGCCAGGGCCCCCGCGCCGATCCAGAACAGCCCCCGGTACGACAGCACCGCCGCCGACCCTACCCCCACGAATCCCACGCACAGAAACCCCAGGCCGTGGACGCTCGCTTCCAGGCCGGCCATCTGCCCGAACCGGTGGGTGAACCGCTCGGCCGGCACGGACTCGTACAGCAGCACCCCGCGCAGCGTCCGGCTCAGCGACACGCACGTCCGCTGGACGGTCTTCAGGAGCGTGAGCAGCGCCACGTAGGCGGTCAGCGGCGTGACGGCCGTGGCGGCGCCCAGCGCCAGCAGGTTCCCGCCGTAGATGCCCTTCCGGCCGAAGCGGTCGGTCAGCCGGCCGCCGTAGACCATGATGAAGAAGTTGACGGCCGCCCCGGCCGCCAGCACCAGGCCGATCGTCTCCAGCCGCACCGCCACGTCGTCCAGGTACAGCGGGAACGCGAGTTCGTAGATGCCGAACGCGACGCCGAACAGGCAGTTGGCAAGGATGAGGGCCAGGACGTTGCGGCGCACCGTGGACTCCCGGGTCGAAGGTCGCGTGCATTATAGCGGCGGGCGGCGCGGTGAAAAGTCGCGGCGCCTTCGCTCCCGGCCGGGCAAGCCGGCCGGGCCACACGCGGCTGGCTCTACGTCCGGGCCAGGTGGACGCCTTTGCCGCGGAGGTACTGCTTGGCGTTCAGCGCCGCGGTGACGCCGTCGGCGGCGGCGGTGGCGGCCTGCTTGAGGGTGTCGGCCCGGACGTCGCCGGCCGCCCAGATGCCGGGGACGCTGGTGGCCAGCCGGCAGGCGTCGGTCCGGATGAACCCGCCCTCCGCCAGGTCCAGCGTGTCCTTCAGGAACGCCGTGTTCGGGTCCAGGCCGATGAAGACGAACACGCCGTCGCAGTCGACCAGGTACTCCTTGTCGGTGGCGCGGTCGCGCAGGCACAGGGCCGAGACGCGTTTCTCGCCGACGATCTCCGCCACCTCGGTGTTCGCGAGGACGGTGACGCGGTCGCCGTGCGAGAGGAGTTCGTCGACCAGGATCCGCTCGGCCCGGAAACCGTCGCCCCGCAGGACGAACGTGACGTGGTCGGCGAATTCCAGGACGTGGATGCCTTCATCGACGGCCGTATCGCCCCCGCCCACCACCACGACGTGCTTGCCGCGGTAGAACGGGGCGTCGCACGTGGCGCAGTAACTGACGCCGTACCCCATGAGCCGCTTCTCGCCCGGCGCGCCCAGTTGGCGATACTGGCTGCCGACC
>Ga0180434_10004107_pt1 | contig 17919 bp, 14 predicted proteins | sample SS_ome_7_FD_132453 | JGI IMG/M metagenome (GOLD analysis project Ga0180434, IMG submission 132453) | Hypersaline lake sediment archaeal communities from the Salton Sea, California, USA - SS_1_D_2 metaG | ecosystem: Environmental > Aquatic > Non-marine Saline and Alkaline > Hypersaline >...
AAACGCTTGTTCAACCGGGATGCCTCGGACATGGCGAATGCATTTCTATGTGGATATGCCCAATATCACCCAGAAGTCATTCACCATCTGTCTGAGGAACTCGTTCCTTTGATGCGCCGCTATTATCGTAAAGTTGTTTGGCACCTGGCGCAGCAAAAATCCTACTGTAGGGCGATTAGATATGTACTATATCAATCGTTCATTTATCCGAGATTTGTCTGCTACCGTCCGGAGCAGAGATACGACCGCTAATTATCCTGGTGGAGGTTTCGGCTGATCATGGATACCCTATATGAAAACGAAATAGACATTCGGTCAAACGAAGCGGATCTTTATTACGAGCCTGTCGAGCGGACATCCGACATCGAGTTGCCGCCGGCGATGAATACCTTGCTCCTTGCAACTTGGATTCTGGTCTCTCTCATCGGTTTTGCTGTCATCTTCCTGGCAAAAAACCCGGTGGCAGGCACTATAATCATAGCGGTGCCCACCCTCATCGGTATGGTCATCAAGCCGACTTTTGCCCTGTGTATCATGATGTTGGTACTGCCGACGGGGGCAGGCATTGGCTACAAACAGACTTTCAGTCTCGACCGCGCAATCGGCATAGCGCTGGCCGTGAGCTTCCTGTTAAACATACTCATCACCCGGCCACGCCTGCGTATCGGCAATAGAGCGCTGTGGGTAATAGGCTTATACACGCTCTGGGTGATCCTTAGTTCGCTGGCGGCTCCTTACTTCGGTCTTGAAATGCGCCGCGCGTTCACGCAGGTTCAGCTTCTCGCTCTTGTTTTGATTGTGTATTGGATACTCCAGACAAACAGCGAAAGTACCTTTCGCTGGGCGTTAAGGGCCTTTGTCATTGGGACGTTAGGCACTGCTCTGCTGGCATTTATGAGCGGGGCAGCTATGAGAACGATGGAGTCCGCCGAAGCCAGATACGCAGCTACGCTGGGGGAGGCAATCGATCCAAATATGTTAGCCGCTCTGACCAGCATTGCATTTCTGACAGCCATCTACTTATTTGCCCGTGACCGAAATCTGTGGCGGGTAGTGCACCTCGCTGCGATATTGTTTCTACCCATAATGCTGCTGTGGATCGGCTCTCGTGGGGCCTTGATAGCGATGGCATTCACGCTGCTCTCGCCGCTGTTGTTCATAAGACAAGTGGTCCGCAGGCCGCTTCTGGCGCTGCTGCTGCTTGCAGCTATCGCGCTGGCTTCGGTCTCTGCAGGGCTTCTGATAGAAAGCGGAGAGCTGCAGGCGCCGGTTTTGCAGCGATTGACGGATGTCGGATACGCTATCGAGAGCATCCGTACGCGGATGCAGCCTATCGGGCGAGCCGTTGAAGCAGTCACTGAGTATCCCGCCGGCACCGGCTATTACAGTTGGTTCGAGCGGGCCGGAACCAGGATTTGGCCGCATAACGATTTCTTCTTGGTTCTTGGGGTCTATGGAATACCTGCCGGTTTACTCTTGGTGACTCTCGTGATTATGCTGATACTCACGGTGAGGCGAATTCCGCTTACTCCCGAAAAACTTTATGCTAGAGCAGTCTTGACGTTCCTCCTAATTATGGGACTGAATATCGGACAGGTTTTTAAGAAATACTACTGGCTCTTCTTCGTAATTGTCTTGTTAGCCGAGCGGATAGGCTGGCTATACACCGATACCCTTGAGGAATTGCCAAGGCAAGCCGATGAAGAAGAAACTGCGGATATTGACGATTACGCATATGTATCCCCGTGAGGATCTCAAGAGGCACGGGATCTTCATCTGTCGCGAGGCTGAATATCTTGCCAAATACGGTGTCGAGTGCGACTTTTTGGTGGCACGGCCGTGGGCGCCGTGGCCCCTGTATCATATACCCAGATGGCGGACCTACGGACCGGCAAACCCGCTGTCCGGACCAGCGAACCTAACCGCCCGGCAAGCGAGATACTTTCGCACTCCCGGGTTCGCGTTTCGGGTATACGAAGGCAGATCTATGGCGCGGGGCCTCATCCGCCAGGCCCGCCGTTGGCACGCAGAAAAACCATTTGATACGGTTCTGGGGATTTCCATGAATCCCGACGCCGAGGCTGCGGTGATTATCGGCAAGAAATTGCGTTTGCCCGTGGCGTGTCTGGCGGTTGGAAGCGACGTCATGGTCTACACGAAGCGGCTTCGCAAGTTATGGAAACACCTTGGGCGAATTCTGGAGCAGACTGATTTGCCTGTGGGTGTAAGCGAATCGATCTGTCAGAAATTAGCTGAAACGGGCAAGTGTAAACGCCAGCCCCTGTGTGTATATCTTGGAAGAGACACAAATGAGTTCTCACCGCCAAAAGACAAAAGCAAGCTTCGCCGAGACTTGCGGTGGGCCGATCAAGATATCGTGGCTGTGTACGTCGGAGCGCTGTTCGATACAAAGGGCATGAACGAATTGGTTCCGGCTGCAGAGGGACTGCTTCGAGAGTACGCCGATTTCAAATTAGCGTGCGTCGGCAACGGCCCAGCGATGCGGAAGCTCATTGAACTAAGAAAAAGGCTCGGCAGGGACGATGCGGTCGTTTTGCCAGGTCAAGCGCCGCCGGAAGATGTCCCGCTCTATTTAAAGGCTGCGGATTTTATGGTCCTGCCCTCGCACAGTGAGGGCATGCCTCAAGCGGTACTGGAGGCTATGAATTGTGGGTTGCCTGTCGTAGCGACAAGAGTTGGCGGCATTCCGGAGGCGGTAATTGACGGCAAGACGGGCATACTCGTTGACGCGAAGAACGCACGCTGGCTTACCGATGCCATGGAGAGGATGATCAAGGACAGAGAATTCAGACTAGGCGCCGGGCAAGAAGCACTGGCGCATGTCCGCAAAAAGTTCGACCCAGACCAAAATGCAGAGAAGTTTGCCAAAGCATTATGGTCATTAGCGCAGCACGCCTGCTGAGGCGCAGACCGAAATCATAGTGATTCGGGTTAGGAACTTCGCCGCTCGTGTGCGGAAACCAACACACACGCGTATGTCATATTTCGACTGTACACTCAGCGCTTGACGTGCGCATCTTCTACCGGGAATGCCGCTCCTTGGTGCAAGCTGGTTACGAAGTTCACTTGGTAATTCCCAGGGCGGAGAATAGTGTAAGAGACGGTGTCTCTATACATTGCATCCCTGTCGTGAAGAGCAGGTTCGTCCGGATGCTATTGATGCCGTGGGTCGCGATGAGAAAAGCTCTTCAGACAAAGGCATCGCTGTACCATTATCACGATCCCGAGCTATTGTTCATGGGTTTCGTCTTGCGATGGATCTTAGGCAAAAAGGTCATTTTTGACGTGCATGAACCCGTTGCCCTTCAGGTCATGAGCAAGCCCTGGCTGCCGAGATGGTCTCGCAAGGCCATAGCATTGCTGTATAGACTTATTGAGAAAATCTTTAGCCAGGGGCAAGAATTGGTGCTTGCCAACGAATATAGTGTAGCGCGGCACCCACATAGGGCGTACCTGGTTCGCAATTATCCGTTGTTCCGGGACGATGTGGCGGGTCTGGCAAATGCTAAAAACAGGAATACTGATCCACCGTTATTAGTATATGTCGGTGGTGTGGCGAGAATTCGCGGGGCTATGGTCTACGTGGAACTGGCAGGCAAACTGGCGCAACGCGGACACGATTTCCACATGCAGATTGTGGGACCATGCAGTGAACAATTGCAGACAGAGTTGAAAGCACGAATCGAGAGTCTGGGTCTGCAAGACAAAGTCCTGCTAAGGGACCGCATCGATTGGCCCGAAGCGATGGAGCTGGTTTCAAAGGCGACGATTGGAATGTGTCTGCTGCTTCCTGTGCCCAACTACACAGCGTCGCTGGCTACGAAGATCCTCGAATATATGATGTTGGGAACACCGGTCCTGGCCTCGAATTTCGATTGCTGGCGGGATATCGTCGAGGGAGAAGGGGCCGGCATGATGGCGGAACCGACGGACATTAACGAAGTGGCGGATGTATGCGAGTGGATGCTTAACAATCCGGATGAACTCAGAGCTATGGGGCAGCGCGGGATGGAGGCGGTACGGTCAAAATACAACTGGTCCTCTGAGTTTCGAGAACTACTTCGATGCTATGAGACCGTGCTTAGCAGATAATCTCTGGAGATTTAGATCGCGGGTTTTGATAAGTGGGAGGACAGTGACGTGCTGAACGTATTTCTGGTGGTTGGTGCACGGCCGAATTTCATGAAGATGGCGCCGCTGTATTTCGCGTTGGAGAAGGCGGGAGTCTTCAATCCTGTGATTGTGCATACCGGGCAGCATTACGACTACGAAATGTCGCTCGCGTTCTTTGAGGACCTTGAGCTGCCCGAACCGCACTATTTCCTCGGCGCAGGTTCGGGAACCCATGCCGAGCAGACGGCAAGAATAATGATAGAATTCGAGAAGGTCCTCTTGCAGCAAAAAGCCGATCTTGTCATCGTGTTCGGCGACGTGAATTCCACGCTCGCGTGCAGCATTACCGCCAGGAAGCTTCTCGTTCCGGTTGCCCACGTCGAGGCGGGTCTGCGCAGTTTTGATGAAACGATGCCGGAAGAGATAAATCGAAAGCTGACGGATGGCATCGCAAACATCCTGTTTACGCCGTCACCGGACGGCGACAAAAACTTGATGAATGAGGGCGTGGATCACGGCAGAATACACCGTGTCGGCAACATCATGATCGACGCCCTAATGACAATTCTGGAAACAATAGACGCTTCGTACGAGAAAACGCTGTTGCAAAAACTCAATTTGAAAAAGAGCAATTACGTCCTTGTCACACTACACAGGCCCTCCAATGTAGACGACCGCGACACACTGGCGAAGATTCTCGATTACCTCGAAGCTCTTTCCAAGAAGACGTCGGTTGTATTTCCCATGCATCCGCGAACGAAAAGGAACATGGAGAAGTCCGGAATGAATGTCGGTCGCGCTGCCGGGCTGAGGATCATCGAGCCGTTGCGATACAAAGAGTTTATTACCCTTGAGAAAAACGCCATGTTCGTTTTGACCGATTCCGGCGGCATTCAGGAGGAGACAACCTATTTAGGGCTCGCCTGTCTCACCCTAAGGCCGAACACAGAAAGACCGATCACCGTCACCGAAGGGACAAACGAGTTAGTGGATCTGAGCAACATAGAGCAAGAATCAGAGTGGAGTCAATCTGGAAATTGGAAGAAGGGAAAAATCCCGGAATTGTGGGATGGAAAGACGGCTGAAAGAATCGCCCGGAAGATCATCGAGTTTTGTGAAGGTTCGCGGAGTGGGCAACGCCGTGCCGGCGATGCCTAAACGCCTGAACACACTCATAACTTTTGTGAGTCAAAGGTAGTTAACGAATGAAAGTTCTGTCCATAGTTGGCGCCCGGCCTCAGTTTATCAAGGCTGCTCTGACATCACGAGAGATCCGCGAAAAAGGGCTGCAAGAAATCCTCGTCCATACGGGCCAGCATTACGACTTCAATATGTCCGAGGTGTTCTTTCAGCAGCTCAATCTGCCGAAGCCCGACTATCACCTGGGCGTCGGCTCCGGCAGACACGGTGAGCAAACGGCAAAGATGCTGCTGGAGACCGAGAAAGTACTGCTCCAGGAAAAGCCGGATATTGCTCTTGTGTATGGGGACACCAACACGACGCTGGCGGGTGCCTTGGCCGCCGTCAAACTCCACATTCCTCTGGCCCATGTGGAGGCGGGACTGAGGAGCTACAACAAAAAGATGCCCGAAGAGATCAACAGAATTGTGGCGGATCACTGTTCGGACATCCTTTTCTGCCCCACCGAGACCGCGGCGAAAAACCTGCAAGCGGAAGGCTTCACCAATGTGGCCAACGATGGGAAATTGATCAGCCGAAATCGCCCCTCGGTGCCGTCTTGCCGCCCAGCCTCACCCTTAGTTATAAATGTCGGAGATGTGATGTTTGATATTGCGCTGCAGGCGAAGCAGCTAACCCGCAAGGGAAAGAACAATGCCGCACAAATTCTGAAGGAATACTCCTTGAAGTCACGGGACTACGTCCTGGTGACGATCCACCGGGCGGAGAATACGGATATCGAGAAGAATCTGAAGAGTATTATGGCAGCGTTAAGTCAAATCGCCGAAACCGGACCGAGGGTTTTCTTTCCCGCTCATCCAAGAACAAGAAAGGCTTTGGAAAAATACAACCTACTGCAATCCGATTCTACCACCCGGATAACCGTAAGTGAGCCCGTTTCTTACCTGGAGATGATTGCTTTGGAGAGCAACGCGAGGTTAATCATTACGGACTCCGGCGGCGTCCAGAAAGAAGCGTATTTCTTCAAAGTCCCTTGCATCACGCCGAGAAAAGAGACGGAATGGACAGAGCTGGTCGAAATCGGTTGGAATCAAGTGGTGGGAGCGAAAAAGGCAAACATCGTCAAGGCAGCCTTGGCTGCACTACAGCAAAGCTGCGAGGACAAACAGTGGGCGTGCTTTTACGGCGATGGAAGGGCGTGTGACAGAATCGCGAAAGTCCTGCAAGACTGTTTGTAGTCCCAGGCAGCCCTTATGGAAATCTCTGTGGCTGACCATCAGGCGACAGCAACCGCGCGGCCCAGGCGTAGAAACACAACGGAGCATTTTCCATCGCCTTATTTTGAGCGCCTCTGGGAATATTGGGGCCGCCGTTGGTCAGGTCATAGGCAACGGAAACGAACAAATCGCGAAGTCCATCGTCATAGGCGGCGAGACGATGCCAGCCGAACCAGATATTACCTCCCTGGCCCGGTCCTAAACGTCCCTGCTTTGCGTCACTACCATCGACATAGTTGTTGAAGTGAAAGGGGCCTTTGGCGGGTGCCCAAATTTGGTATCGAAACGTATTTATGAATCCATCGAGAGTTTTCCTGCCGACAAGACGCCGCTCGTATGCTTTTGTAGCAAGCCAGACCGTTCGGTTTGCGTGGGACGTATCCAACACGGCCACCTTCCTTGACGCGGAGCTGGGAATATAGTGCCACACGTAGCCACCGGTACTTTTGCGCGGCACGACCCCCCAGTCATCGGGAGCCTGGCGGTCCAACGTGCTGAACCCCGGCGGGCGCCGGGCAAGATTCGCCCGTTCGCCAACATACAGGTCCGTCAAAAACTTGGCCCATCGGCCGTAATCGTACTTACGATAGCCGAATTCATCTAAATCCATACAAATTACGGCGAAGTATTCGCGTTTGTCACGAGCCGAGTCCAACAGAATCAGCAGATACTTGGTGGACTCCGGCCCTCTCAGTTGTGAAGGCCTGATGGTGGGGATATAGAAAAGCCATTTCTCAACGATGTTTTTTTCTACAAAGTCGGCAATCTGTTTCCAACGATCCTGCCCGGCTTGCCTGAGTGCATCCGCAACCATAAGAAAGCCTGCCGCTCCTTGAAAATCGCAGATTTGATTATGTCCGCCTTTCTGTTTTTCAACCTTTTTCAAGAAAAAGCAGGGCCATTTACCCCTCGACTGGTTGTGCCAGAGCAATGGTTGTGGGTTTGCCTCAGCAGCAGCTATCGCGGCGAGAACCAAGTCTTCAGCCTGTTTTAGATACACTATTTTCCCGGTGGCCCGCCACATGTCGATGAGGGCCTGGAGTTCGCGACGCAGGTAGTAAACGGCGAAAGCATCGGCGAGATTTCTTTGCCTGTTTCTTGAACGGTGACGAGCATATTCTTTATCGAACGCAGCGACGAGTCTTGCCTGCAATAAAGACCGATTCTCCTGTGCCAAAGGCGACAGGTTGGACTTCAAAGCCGGGATTGCAGTCGGCTCAGCGAACGCAGACGCAAAAACCGGCATGCATATCTGGGCAAGAACTGCTGAGAGTAGAATAGAGCACGTTATGGCCCGGACATCTGTGCGACCCCGATTCCGTATCATGTAGTTAGTCTCCTTGCAGGCCAGGACAAAAAGCTACTAAGTTACGCGTTGCCAGTCCAAGAACGGATAACCTGTCCAGGTGATGGTCGAGCGGCAGCCAAAAAGACTCCTTTCCATGTTCGCAAACGGCCCGAATGGCAGCAGCGGTAATCGTAACGCCTTTATTTGCAGAGACATACAACAGTTTATCACTCTCAGCGTCAGCGTGAGAAAACGAAGCGAAGAATCTGGCCCACAACGGAATGCTGCCTCCTGGTGGTAAGGGCTGATGTTCTGTCTTGAACTGAGCATGATCATCGAGACTGTTGGTCTGAGTTATATGGTTGACAGACACTAAGACGTTATTATATCTTATAGAAACAAGATTACAAGCGCATAGGAATCTGTTTGTCTCGCCAAGGCGGTGCAAAGCCCATCATGTATCTGCCGATGTCGCGAAACACAAGGAGGCCTGATAGGAGGGCAACGAAATGAAAAGGACAAGTCTTTTACTTGCCATGCACCTGATGATTATACCGGGTTGTATTTCCACGAAAGACACTCTACACAGCATAACATCTGCGACGCCGAAAGTGCCAGCTGCCGCCGACATACGTGCCTGGCCTGAGGGACCGCCGGATGAAGACGCCAGCGCCTGGCCTGAGGAACCACCTGTATCGCAAGGACAAAGCGTTGTCGGAATAATGGCTACGGGTGGAAATAAGTCCTATATGGAAGCCTACACCGATAAGAAGAGCTATAAGCCTGGGGAAACTATACACTTTCATGTTTCCACTACCGCTGCAACTTATAGCATAGAGATTCTCAAGGAGGGATGGACTCGAAAAATGATAGCCAAGGTGACCAATTTGCCCGGCGAGTACTATCCTACCCCTGTCTATGAGCAACGCCCTTGGGCAGAAGGAGCAGATTGGCCGGTAAGTTATAGCTGGCTTGTGCCGGAAGAATGGGAAAACGGAAACTATCTGGCGCTATTGCGCACAACCAGCGGTGAGTACACATATACGTACCATCCCTTCATTGTCCGGGCCCGCGTTCCCGGCTCTTTCAGCAAGGTGGCTTTTGTTATGAATTATAATACCCGGCAGGCTTACAATAAGTGGGGTGGCAAGAGTCTGTATTGCAGTCTCGTGCCCGGGGACCGACATTATGCGGTGGCTGTATCGTTCTTGCGGCCTTTCGGCGATTCCGCCGGCAGAGGCACAAATTACTGGGGTCAGTACGCGCTTAGCAGTCACTTAACTGCCGACGGGTTTGACCCCGAATTTATCACTGAATGGGATATTCACTCTGATCCTACTATTCTACGGGCCTATGATGTGGTCGTCTTTGCAGGCCATCACGAATATATATCTCGCAGAATATACGATGCTCTCGATGCCCATCACCATCGGGGCGGACACGTAGCGTTCTTTTCCGGCAATGATATTTACTGGCAGGTTCGATTTGAGGACAACCCTAACAAGATGATCAGCTACAAGAGCTACGCAACGCGCGAAGACCCTATGATGGGCGTTGATAACTCTCTTGTTACGACCCTATTCAGGTGGCCGCCAGTGAACCGGCCGCCGGAGGTGCTGCAGGGTGTTGCGTATGTGCCGTACTCCTATTGTTTTGAACGGGAACATTTTATTGTGCAGGATAGTAGCCATTTTATATTCGAAGGAACAGATTTGCAGAACGGCGACAGCTTAGGCTGGCAAGCCGCCTCAGGCGAAACCGATTATTTCGGACCGAATTCGCCGTCCGTTATGGACATTGTACTAACCGCTCGGCGAGACCGAGTTCGTCCGGGGTACGAGAATTATGTGCAGGTGAGCCATGTTGATGCCGCTGCCGTCTACTACGAAGACAGCCCTGAGTATGGCTTTCCAAATGGTCGCGGTGGCCAGGTCTTCTCCGGAGGCACTACTCATGGCTGGGGGGACGGCGTCGGCTACTGGACCTTAGGGTATCAAACCGTTCGCAGGGTAACCCACAACATCATTCAGCACATGATCGACGCACCAGCGCCAGACCCTGAATTCAAAAATCTGGCCACGTTGGTGTCACACTGGCTTGATGCGTGTGGCTCTCCCGACTGGTGCGAATACACTGATTTGGACATGGACGGCATTGTTGACCTGAGCGACTTTGCGCACTTGGCCACGTCCTGGTCGAGTCAATGAATCTACCTACGCTAAGATAGCACCGCCGAAGGTGGTGGTCGCTTACGCCTGCAAATAACTAACTATGTCAAACTGACCGATTTAATGGCGGTACTAATCTTAGCTCTTTTGTTGGTAAAGGCATATAGCCATTTGTCATTCTGAGCGTAATGCAGTGAAGCGCCGTGCTCCGGCTGGCCTTCGCTCAGACGAGAAGAATCCGGGCTAGGACGAATGCAATTTCGCACTGCTAAGGCCAGATGGTTCGCCTCCTCGCGTTTGCGTAGCTGCTTCGGCGGAGCGAGGTCGGCTCAGCATGACAATAAAAAACGGTCAGTTTGAGTAACTATGTATACCCCGGCATTTTACAGCAAAATGGCTCAAGACCATAGCCAGTGCCGTTTCCATTGAATAAGTTTGACTTTTGTTCTTATGTCATTCCGGCCTTGAGCCGGAATCCAGATTCAAAAACCTGGATTCCCGCTTTCGCGGGAATGACAGGGTACTGAATCAATCCTGACAGAATACTAGTAGTCTGTCACAGCTCAATTGATGGGTATTATTGCACCAGCCTGCGGTCATTGCGAGCGCAGCGAAGCAATCTGAAAAGCTGTACCGGGTTGAGATTGCCACGGCCACATTCTGTGGCCTCGCAATGACAATTCCTCAAATCACCTGTGAAAGAGCACTAGGACACCCGGCGACTCAATCGCATGGGGATATGTCCGCATCGGTTGAATAAATGCGCACCCAGACTTACAGGTCGGCTCAAGATGATATTTGGCAACCGGCCCGAAAGTGATTACGCATAGTACAGGGCAGGTCGGCTGTGCTGGTGCTGCCGGGGAACTACTAATCGTCAATTGAGCTGCAACATAACAGAGTTAGACTGAGAAGATGCACATCTTCTATCTGCACCAATATTTTGCTTCTCGCAAGGGCATGACGGGGACAAGGTCTTATGAATTCGCCAAGCACTTAGTTGGAAAACGTCATCACGTCACAATGCTGACTTCGGGCCTATCCAATGCGGAGTTCCCATTACCAAAGGGACAGAAGTACGACCATACAGAGATCGATGGCATCACCGTGATCCCGATTGCAGCAGGATATAATGACCCTCAAGTCGGCACGGGCATGAGCGGCCTGCAGCGTATGCGAAAGTTCCATCACTTCGCAAGGCTCGCCGCTCAAGTAGGCAGAGAACTCGACAGGCCGGATGTAGTATTTGCCACGCATACGCCGTTGCCGGTTGGACTGGCAGGTGCTGCGCTGGCCCGTCACTTCCGAGTTCCCTTCGTTTTTGAGGTTCGAGATTTGTGGCCGGAGGGACTGGTCGATTTGGGAGTCTTGAAGAATCCTCTTGCAATATGGTGGCTGCGCCGAATGGCCCGAAAAATATATCGTGCGGCCGACCATATTGTTGCACTATCGCCCGGTATAAAAGAGGGAATAGCCCGCACGGGCATTGGGCCTGAACGGATAACCGTGATCCCTAACGGTAGTGACGTGGACCTGTTTCGCCCGGATCTGGATGGTTCCAAGTGGCGCAAAGAGGTCGGGTTGGGAGGTCGATTCGCGGCGATCTATTTCGGGGCGATGGGACAAGCTAACGGCCTCGAATACATCATCGAAGCCGCCCGCATCTTGGCCGAGCGAGGCAAAAACTCCATAGCCTTGGTTCTGGTCGGCGACGGAGGGAAACGAGCTGCTCTGGAAAAGATGGCTCAGAAATATGGACTCACAAATGTGGTTTTCGGCGAGCGGGTCAGCAGAAGTGAAGTTGCGCGAATTGTCGCATCTTGCCAGGCTTGCATGACTATCATCCGACCGTCCAGGGACAACACCTGGTCTCCGAATAAGATGTTCGATGCGTTAGCTGCCGGCAAGCCGGTCTTGATAAACGTGCCGGGCTGGCTGGGCGAGATGATAGAGAAGAATGGCTGCGGCAAGTGTCTCGACCCCTACCGCCCGGAGATGTTAGCTGATGCCTTGGAGCAGCTCGCAGCCGCCCCGCAGTTGTGTCAGCAGATGGGCAAAAATGCGCGTGCATTGGCCGAGCGAGAGTTCGACCGAAACAAATTGGCCAACCGCCTTGAGACCGTCCTGCTAAGAGCAGTTGAGGCAACGGGAGCTTAAATAGCCGCGAGATATCGACCAAAAACAGTCTGCCAGGCTTGCCAACAGACAACTATGAGACTTCTCATACTGACTCAGTACTTTCCACCAGAGATGGGAGCACCGCAGTCCAGGTTGTATGAGCTGGCAAGGCGACTGAAGGAAATGGGACACCAGATCACTGTGCTGACCAGTCTGCCCAACTACCCCACAGGCAGAATACTCGAAGGGTATCGCGGCAGAGTAAGAATGAAGGAGAACATGGAGGGCATCAGGATAGTCAGGACGGTGCTGTACCCTTCAAAGTCCAAGAGCCTTCTGCCTCGATTGCTCAGTTATCTGTCTTTTGCAGCCAGTTCCCTGCTAATCGGCGTGTGGGGATTGGGAAAGCAGGATGTAGTGTTGATCGAAAGCCCGCCCCTATTTTTGATGCCCGCCGGCCTCATCATGACCAAAATGAAGCGCGCAAAGCCGCTTATGATGGTGGCGGATATTTGGCCCGACATCATTATTCGCATGGGGCGCCTTTCGTCCAGCAGTCTGTCAGCCAAAGCTATGCTTTGCCTGGAGAGGTTCTGCTATGAACAAGCTTCGGCCATTGCCCTGACCACACCCGGGATGTACAACCAGATTCGAAGTCGATTTCCACACCTGCCTAATGTAACCATAATCTCCAATGGTGTTGACACGCGGCTTTTTCGGCCGGACCTGCGCGAGCAGAAGCTCCGACAGGAATTTCGTGCTGGGCCGAGCGACTTCCTGGTAGGCTACTGTGGTCTGCACGGTCTGTGCCAGGGACTGGAGGTCGTCTTGCAGGCCGCTGGAAAACTGCGCCACCGAACGGATATTCGATTTATCATGGTGGGAGATGGGCCTGCCAAGGAGAGCCTGGTACAGATGGCAGAAGACATGAACTTGCAGAACCTGCGTTTCTTGGATCACCGGCCAAAGCCGCATATACCGCCCATACTGGCATCGCTTGACGTTAGCTTGATGCCTTTGGCTTTCAGATTGCCGGGGGCTATGCCGTCAAAGGTCTACGAAGCGCTGGCTTCCGGAGCCGTTCCAATAGTGGCAAAAGGAAGCGATGCCGCCTTACTGATAAATCAAAACAATGCGGGTTTGACCTACGAACCAGGCGATGCAGAGGAACTGGCCCGCGCCATTACCAAACTCGCAGATAATCGCGCGCTGTGCAGAACTATTAGAGAAAACTGTCTTCGTTTGGCCAAGAGATTCGACCGGGAAGTACTCGCCCAGCGTGCGGCCGAGACGTTGACCGCCGTAGCTGAGGGCAAGCCCCTGCCTCCAGTAAGTTGGTAATCCTTCCATCGTGATGAGCGGCATTCTGACCTATCTCGAAGTGTGCAAATGAAATTTGCTCACGGTTTCTACACATATTTGTGCGACGCGCTCTTGATTCGAGCGGATTAAGAAGGCACAAGAAACACATAAAATAGTTGCAATGACACGCGAGCCTGTCAGTCACCTTGCTCACAAGGGCGAGATATACGTAAGAAATGCCGAGCTTGCAGATGTGGATGGTATGGCGCGCTGCCATGTGGAAGCGTTTCCGGGCCGCTTCATGACTGAGATGGGCTGTGCCTGGCTACGCAGGCTGTATCGGTTCTTCATTAAGCATCCCGGCGGTGTTTGTTTAATCGGCGTTGACCCTAACGACAAAGTAGTGGGCCTTGCTGTGGGCGGCCAGCCGGACATCAGGAACCAGTTCCTCGGATACGCGATGGTTCGATTCCCCGGCACTATCTTTTCGAAGTTCGTCACCAGCTCCATGGTCCGCCGAGTTCTCTTGCGAGAATTGCGTCGCAGGCTGGGCCGGAACAAGAGAGGGGCTTTGCCTTCGGAGATTACACGCCTACAGGAAACTGCTGTTCACTGGGGTAATCTGTTGTCAATTTGCGTCCGACCGGAGTGTATGGGGACAGGTATTGCCAGCGAACTCATTGAGTCGTTCGGACGCGCATGTGCTGCAAAGGGGTTTGACCGTCTGAGCCTAACAGTGGTTCCTGAGAACTCTCGCGCTATCGCCTTCTACAAAAAGCACGGCTGGCGCGAGACTGACAGAAGCAAAAGCAGTGTGAGGTTCATCCTGGATCTGACCGACACATAGACTGCGCCTGCAGCTTGATACTATAGAGCGGCTTGGTTCACAGCATACCGTAGGCCATCCCTGCAGGCGGTAGGGGAGTTCTCAATGAGCAGTATCATAGAGCGGTACGAACAAGAGTTCGCAAACATCTTTTCAGCTAAGCGAGCCTTCGCGTTTTGGAAGGGCCGGGTGGCCCTATATGCAATACTGAAGGCAATGGGAATCGGAGGTGGTGATGAAGTCATCGCCCCTGGATATACCTGTGTGATGACTGTCAATCCCATCAAGTATCTGGGCGCCAAACCGATTTACGTTGACATCGAGCCGGCCACATACAATATCGATATAAACTTGTTGCAAGACAAAATCGGCCCAAAAACAAGAGCTATAATCGCGCAACATACGTACGGTTATCCTTGTGATGTGGATGCCATCAGGCAGATAGCTGATACAAACAGCATACCGGTTGTCGAAGACTGCTGTCTGGCTCTCGGCTCAGAATACAAGGGGCAAAAAGTCGGCACGTTTGGCAAAGCCGCTTATTTCTCGTTCCAGTGGAACAAGCCTTACACAACAGGTCTGGGAGGAATGGCCCTGACCGACGATATAAATCTGGCAGGACGAATCGAATCACTACAGGCCCGTGAGATGTGCAGTCCTTCGTGGAAAGAAGCCGTTATGCTTTCGGTCCAGTTGATTGTTTACAGGCTATTTATCTATCCCAGGACCACAGCATTGGCCCAGGCTTTGTTCAGATACTTGACGAAAAAAGGTGCGGTCATCGGCTCATCAAGCATGGCTGAATATGCGCCGGTGATGCCGCCGGATTTCTTCAAAGGCGGCTGTGCCGCTCAGGCCCGTCGCGGCTTAAGACAAATACGAAAGATCGAACAAAACATAATACACAGAAGAAAAATGACGGAATGTTACGACCAGCTCTTAACAGAAAAAGACTGGCCCGTCCCTCAATATGATAAGTCTACGATGCAACCGGTCATGGTCCGGTATCCCGTGAGAATTGCAGAGAAGAACAAGGCCCTTGCAGAAGCGGCGTGTCGAGGCATTGAGCTTGGCAGTTGGTTCGAATGTCCCCTGCATCCGATTGAGACGCCTTTAGCGGCATACGATTACGAACCGGGTATGTGTCCCGAAGCGGAAAAGGCAAGCAACGAAGTTGTAAACCTGCCGCTGCATCCGCGCGCCAATGAAGCAACCGCCCAAAGGACCGTAGAATTCATAACCCAATTTACCCCTGTACGATGAAGAGAATTCTCGATCTCATCCTCAGCTTGGTCGCCATAGCTTTGCTATTGCCAATACTCGCCCTTATAGCATTGGTAATCAGGCTTAGCAGCAAAAGCACCGCAATATTCAGACAGGAGCGGGCGGGGAAGGGCGGCAAGCCGTTTACCTTTTACAAGTTTCGAACCATGAAACCTGATGTCGAACCATTTGGGCCCAGCCCCAAATCCGGCAGCGACCCGAGACTTACCAAAGTGGGCAGATTTCTGCGAGAATACTCGCTCGATGAACTGCCACAACTGTTTAACGTACTAAAGGGCGACATGAGCATTGTCGGGCCACGGCCGCTTTATGTCTCGCAAATGGCGGAATGGAGTGAGCGACAAAAAAAGAGGTTGCGGGTGAAACCGGGCCTGACCGGGTTGGCGCAAATCTCCGGCCGCGGCACGTTGACCCGCGAAGAGAAACTCGAACTCGATGTGAAGTACGTTGAGAACATGAGTTTGTGGCTGGACATGAAGATAGTGCTCGCAACGATTATCCAAGTCTTCGGACGAAAACAGATCTATGAACAAAAGTATTCACAGAGTGAGTATACCCGCGGCCAGAAGGAACCCTAAGCAGGTGCATCACCAATGACAGCCGGAATGAAAGCCATTGTTGTTTTGATGTTCGTCCCGTGTCTATCGGCCGGGGCATTGGGGCCTAATGAGATTCTGGTCATAGCCAATGCGGACAGCGCAGCCTCTATGCAGATCGCTCAATACTACTGCCAAAAGCGACAGGTTCCAACGGAAAATATTTTCACGATCTCGCTGGGACCAAGTCTAAGAAGCGCTATCAGCAGGAGCCACTACGAAGAGAAAATCGCGGGGCCACTACGGAAGAAATTGTCCGGCGGGGAGTCTTCAGGCAACATTAAGTGTCTGCTGACGACCTATGGTGTGCCATATACGGTCGGCGGACGAGGCCCCTTAAGTGGTCTCGAAAAAGAGCTGAAACAGCTTGAAGAAGAGCTGCAACCGGAAAAGGAAAAGCTCGAACGGTTGAAACAGCAGCACGCTTCGCCCGCTTTGCGAGAATACCAACGGACTTCTCGAAAGGTAACGCTCCTGCAGCTTGCGATTGATCGTATCAAGGGTAAGGAAACAAACGCCTCGGTTGATAGTGAGTTGTCAATGGTGTTGTTCGGCCACTACGATCTATACCGATGGCGACCGAACATGCTCCGAAACGCCGGCTTGGGCACAGGCTTCAAGACGCTTATGGTCTCCCGTATCGACGGGCCGGGTTACGAGATAGCCAAAGGGCTCGTGGATAAGGCGATGCGGGCAGAAAAGACAGGGCTTATCGGCAGCGCTTGTATTGATTCGCGTGGTCTCGTGAAGAAGGACGTAGCGGGACAGTTTGATCAGTCTTTACGTGACCTGGCCATCCTCGTGAGGCTGCGGACAAACATGCCCGTCAAGCACGAGCGAACAAAAGAGCTTTTTGCGCCCGGCACGTGTTCGCAGACAGCTCTTTATTGCGGCTGGTACAGCGTCAGTCGTTACATTGACGCATTTGATTTTGTGGACGGCGCGGTCGGTTACCACATTTCCAGCTTCAGCGCCAGGGGCTTGCGGGACCCCAACAGTACACATTGGTGCCCGGCTATGCTTAAGGGTGGGATTACCGCTACGCTCGGGGCCGTGGCTGAGCCTTATCTTCACTCCTTTCCCAAGCCCCAGCCATTTTTCACCGAGCTGTTCGATGGCAGTTGCCTTGTGGAGGCGTTCTATCGAACGAAGCCCTTTAATTCATGGCAGTTGGTCCTTATAGGCGACCCACTATATCGCCCTTTCAAGAAAGAACATTCGAAGGGCGAACAAACACCTTAGCGGCGTCTCTGCTGTTCGGTGGAACCCTCCGCAGAAAACGAGTTGCGGCTCTCGGCCAATCTGTCCCGAAGTAAAGCAACGACAAAAGCTACGGCAACAACAGTTATAATCCCCCCAGCAGCAAGGGCCATATCCCGCGTCTCAAACGTCCTGCCAAACATCAACGAGCCCAGCTTTGCAGCGCAAAGTAGGCCCATCGGAACTGTCACAGCCAATATTATCCATTTGGCTCTTCGATCGTTCAGCGGGAGGAAGAAGTAGATATAACCAAGCCAAAGCACGGTAAAGAAGGCATACGCCAATAGATGAAACGCCGTATTTGTGATGGGCAGTAGCTCGTTCAGATTGGCTCTCGTAAGGTTGGTCAGAATGAAGATGGCAGTGCCGACTACCACCAGCAGCGCGGGCCAAAACGTTACTATCGTCAGCAACATCAGGCTTGTCAGCGTACCTGCCAGATTCGCGACAAGGTCACCTATAGCACACGTGCGCCCGGCGCTATAGCTCTGCAACAGCTCATCCAGAGCGCCATATCCAGCAACAA
>Ga0180434_10004108_pt1 | contig 17918 bp, 19 predicted proteins | sample SS_ome_7_FD_132453 | JGI IMG/M metagenome (GOLD analysis project Ga0180434, IMG submission 132453) | Hypersaline lake sediment archaeal communities from the Salton Sea, California, USA - SS_1_D_2 metaG | ecosystem: Environmental > Aquatic > Non-marine Saline and Alkaline > Hypersaline >...
ATCCCCCCCCGTTCCCCGGCCCCCCTCCTATGTGTCCATTAGTACACGTGTGAAGAAATGGCACACCCCGAGGGCACGCGCAACGCACGCAGGCACAAGCACATACGAGAACCAGACCCCGGGGGACCCCTCGACAAAAGGGCGCGGCTACCTCCCCTAGACCATTACGGATGGAGAATTATCGGGTTCTAGAACTGAGTATACGCAGGGGGGTGTTTTTGGTGGGCGGGGTGGAAAAGGCGATTGGGGCGTATCCCGTCGAGCGGATTGGCGAATAGCGCCGATTTTGGTTATTTTCGGGCGGCTTGAAATGGGGGATTAGGGGCTGTTTTCGGGGGCTTGGTTTTCGGCGGGGTCGACGTCTTCGTATTGGAGGTTTGGAAGGGGCACCCCGTTGGCTGTGGTGGCCGCCCAGACGCCTGCAAGTCGCTCAAGGAGGTTCCGTGCCGTTGCCTTCGAGATGATGTCTTCTCCTTGCAGGGTTTCTATGGTGGTCCTGATTTCCAGGATATGGAATCTGACGGCTTCGATTCGTTCTCCGCTCATTTGTCATCCTCCTGGGCTGTCCGCTCGTTGCGCAGCGGCACTAGCCCCCACTCGGGGAACGCCTGGTGGCCGTGTGTGATTTTGATTTCGGGCTTGTCCCACGGGAACGGTTCGAGGAATTGGAGGCTGGTTGGTGCCAGTGGCTTGACTTCGCCGCCTTCGTCTGCGACCAGCGCCGTGGTCGCGTCGATGTATATGAGCCTGTAGACCTTGCTGGCCTCCCACTGCCGAACTCTTGGGTATTCGTTCATGGCTTCCCCCCTTTGTTTGGTGGACCGGGAGGGACTCGAACCCTCGACCCCCTACTTGCAAGGCAGGCGCTCTCCCACCTGAGCTACCGGCCCACCCTGTTTGTTTCGGGGGAGGGGCTGCGTATTTCCCCTCCCCTGGCCCCGAAGGCCGCAACCCCCGGGGAGCCCGCCGCGCGAAAACAGCGGGTGTTGAGTCCAGAATATAACCCATCGACACGTTTGGCGAAAGTGGGCAAATTTCCCCAATCTATGTATGTTCGAATATGCAGGTGTGGATTTTTCCCCAGTGGCGTGTTATGTTGGTCGTGTTATGGATAAGAACGACGAGATTCTTGATCGGCCGGTGGGCTTCGTTCTTGGGATGATGCTGATCTGGCTGTTGGCAGAGCATTTGGGGTGGTTGTGATGGCCAAAGAGGGGAAGATTTGCCGGGGGCCGAGTCATGCGCGGGCAACCCGCCTGCCATTTTCTGCATTTTCCAAGGACCGTGCCCAGAAGGACGGGTTCCAGAATTGGTGCCGGGACTGTCAGGCGTTCCATCGTGAGGAGCGGGCTGTAGAGCGCGAAGAGGTTGACCGTCAGATCGACCGTTCGAAGAAGGTCACCCGTCAGAACTGGCCGAAGGACGAGGTTGAGTGCCGGACTCTGCTGAAGGAATTGCTTTTAGTGTCCTTGGTGGAGAACGAGGGGGACTTGATCGAGGTGTCCGAGTGTTTGAATCGTTCGGTGGCCGAGATATTGGATTTCGTTCGATCTGATGAGGAGTTGGGGGACGCTTGGTCGAAGGGGTTGGACGTTCGGGCCATTCGTGCTGAGTCGGTGTTGTATCGGAACGTGAATTCTGGGAAGTCATCTGATGTGAAGATGGCGCTGACGAATTTGTCTGCCGACAGGTGGAGCGACCGGACGAAGGTGGAGTTGGGCGGTTACGAGCCTGCTCCTAAAGAACTAGGTAGCGTCTTGGAGATTGTTCGAAAGGAAGAGTCGGAATGAGGCTAGTAATTATTTTGGTGGCGCTGCTGGTTTGCGGGGCTGCGCTTGCGGTAGACCTGAACTCCTCTGATCCCGTCAAGTTCTACTACAGCGGCGGGCATGGGGTTGGGTCAGGAGACGGCGGGTACGCGGTTCTAGACTCGGTTTCCAATGGGGCCTCGTTCTCGGAGTTCGAGCAGTGGTACCTGTTCCAATCTCAGGCCTCGGAAGATGTGCGCTTGCGGCGGTACTTCGAGGGCGCTTGGGAAGACATCGGGGTCACGATCCCCTCTGGGAAATCGCTGGTAATCAACGTGCCCTATACAAACACGAAGGCTGCGTCGGGCTATAGCCATCAGTTGGTTTGGTTTAGCGCGGTCACGGACTCTGTGGAGATCATTCCGTGGCAGCGATGAGGACAGTCGGCGTAGCCCTTGTCCTGTGCTTTCTAGGACTCCTGTTGGGGGCGAATGTCCCCGATATTGGCTTTGATGATATGCCACTTCGGGCGGGGCTGTCGAACGAGATGTCCGGGCGCGGCGGCGCCGAGGGCGGCAACTGGAACGGCAAGACCTTCGCGGTCATTGTCACCGCAGACGACGGATTCGGCACGATCTACGACGGCACACCGAGCGAGCAGGGCGTCAACAACCGATGGGCTGCGATTTTTGATAGCCTCGGCGTGGGCTATTCGCTTGGCCTAAAGCAAGGGTTTGTGGAGGATGGTCCGGCTGGCGGGGCGCTTACAGTCGCGGAAGCCCAGGCGATTGTCGATCTTGGTTCGATTGAAGTAACCACTACCGGGCGAAGGGGATATGTGAACGGCCTCGCCGCAGTGTCGGACACAGCCGTCATCTCGTATGTTCTTGAGCGTTCATGGGTGGACAGCACCTACGGCGCAGGACTGCCCAAATCATATATCCATGATGGCAACTATTCGAATTATCACATCATGGCGAAACTGGTCGAACACGGGTACACCTCTGGGCGCGGAAGCAAAGAGGGCGGCGGCATGGACGCCAGCTTTAATATTGGTGGGTACAAGCGGATGGACCCCCACAGATATCTGCGGTGGGATGAGCCGAGCAACCTGTACGCATATGCTTTCGACTACGGCGAGGACGGGGCATGGGGGCCGGGGCTTTTTGGCTCTCACAACAATTTCCCAACCGAGTTTGCAGACAAGGCAACGGTCGAGGCTAGGCTTGATTCGCTCTTGGAGCGTTCAGCCAACGGCGGATATTACCCGGTCGTTCTGTTGGTGCATGACATCCCATTGGGCGAGCAAATGCTGTGGACCATCAATCACCTCCATGCGCGGGGCGATGTCTGGGTTACGACCCTGGAAGAGATGGCCGAGGTGTACCGAGCGGCTCACGTCCCTGTTGATCCGCCCAGTTGGGCGCTGTTTGCCAAGCTGGAGGGGATTACCGCAGCCGACTCCATATTCTGGGGGCCGGAGCCTGCTGAGGTCTCATATAGCGACACGCTCACTTACGTCTTCAGCAATGAGGCAACTCACGCGCAGGCGACTACCGGAGTTGACTATTCCTATAGTGACGGCATGTATTTCGCGATGCTCGATCCGGACAACCCGTCCGATGTCTCGTTCACCGGGTCGGTCAGGGCCGACTTCAGGGATCTCCCTCTAGCGGCGGGTAACAATGAAGAGCAGGTGTTGCTCACGTTCAACGTTGACGAGCTTGCGGGAAAGACAATCACAGAAGCTCGCCTGTTCTACTACGTGACCTCTCAGGCGGGTGATGTGTCGGCAAATGAAGAGGACTTCTTCTGCTCGATCGGTGTCACGGATCGGAACATTGTCCCCAACATTCGCTCGAACGATATCAGCTTTGACAACTATATCGATGCCGAAGACTCGACTTGGGCATCCGCTGGTGTCGATTGGTCAGACTATGAGTGGTACACGGACTTCGGTGATTTCGTCTACCCGTTCACCAACCCGACCCCATCGACATATCGCAGCGATGTGGTGACGGATTACGTCCAGTATGTCGTGGACAATGACCTTTATGCCGCAACCTTTCTTTTCACGGGGAATTACCGCAACGGCACTCGCAGGACGTTTGGATTGCTGGCCCATACCTATGCCGCTGCGTATCGCCCCTTCTTGCGGGTGACGGTGGCTGACTAATGAAGAAGCAGGCCGTTCGCAGCATTGTCCAAAAGCAGCAAGAGGTGCTGTTTCGCGGAACGCCGGAGTTGGGCTACACCGACTCCGGGCTGTGGAAGTTTCTGGGCCTAGTGATGACGAAGGACGAGCATGATTCTCTGAACCCGGAGAAGCCCCTGCTGTCCGACGGGGACACCTACGCAATCATCGTGTTCCTGTACATGCTCGCCTGCGAAGACCTGCTGATTCCGAAGTCCCGGCAGATCCGCATGTCGTGGTTTTGCGCGACCTATGCCTTGTGGAGCGCGATGTCTACAAAGCATCGGCGCATCGGATATCAGACGAAGAAGGAAGAGGACTCATACGCCCAGACCACTAAGGGCCACAAAGACCCCGGTGGGGGCAGGATCGACTTCATACACCGAAAGCTTCCCGGCTGGTTGCGCGACCCCCACGTGTACTCCGGTAGAGGCAACTTGGCGGGGCAGATGAATTTCTCCCCCGACGACTACATTGGTGGAGTTCCCTGCCCCTGCACCGGGTCGAAGATCATCGGTATGCCGCAGGGCGCGCATCAGGTCCGGCAGTATACCTACAGTCTCTATATCAACGACGAGTCGGCCTATCAGGACGCCTACAAGGAGGCAATGGTCGCAGTCGGAATGGCGGTGGACAGCGGCGGGCAATCGATCTCCGTAAGCTCCGTACAGGCCGGGTCGTTCTTCAATCAGTCGGTGCTGAATGTGGATGCCGCGAGCCGGGCGCACATCCTGAGCCCCGGGGATATGTCGATCCAAGAAGTGCCCCCGGTCGTGCAGACGGCGCTGGATATCATGGGGATTGAGTGGCCGAAGGGGATGCGGTCTTGGAAGACGAAATCCGGCGCATATGCCCTTGAGGTCCACTACTCGTCAGATCCCAAGAAAGATCCCGAGAGGGACGGTGCGGCGTGGCACGCGCAGGCAGTGAAGAAGCCGGGATACGAGGGGGATTACGAATCTGTTGGCTGGCAGACCGAGATGGAGATCAACTACGAGGCGGGCGGCGGCGACCCGGTGTTCCCGTTCCTCCGGGCGAGCAGCCCCGTTTTCATCGAGGGGTTTGTGCCCGATCAGATCCGCAACAAGATGCGGTTCTATGCCGGGTATGACTACGGAACCCAGAACCCGTCGGCGTTTGTTGTTCTCGCGGTTGACCGGGAAGGGCGCATCTACACGGTTTGGGAACTCTATGAGCCGTGCAAGAACATGGCCGAGCATGTGGCGAAGATCAAGGCGTGCCCGTACTTCGACAGGATTGAGAAGATTGTTTGCGACCCGTCTATTTGGGCGAGGACACAACAGACCGCCGCGGGGCTCAAGACCATCGCGGACCTTTTTGCTGATCACGGGCTTTATATGCAGGCCGGGCGCAGGGATCAAGATGCCCCGGTTGCGATCATGCTCAAGTCAACGCATTGGGCCGACGAGGACAATCCGACGTTCTTTTTGACGCAGGCCACGCCGAACACCAACAAGGAGTTCCGCGAGGCCCGCTGGCAAGAGCATACAAGCGCGGCGATGGAATTACGGGCGAACCGCCCCGAGAAGATCCGGCAGAAGGACAATCACACGATAGACGCTGTTTCTGTCTTGCTGGATGACGGGGTTGATCTCCCAATCGAAGTGACTGTTCCGGACGATTACGGCAGCTACGACTATCACCGTCGGCAGATGAAACTGGATAACGCGAAAAAGGAGCGGGCAAGAAGTGGATTCTACATCCCCTAGCGCACGGGTAGCGAGCGAAGAGGACATGGACGGGCTCTTGGAAGATATCGAGGTCCACACCCCGGCGCTGGTCCTCGGCGAGCAGGTCGAGGGCGACGTCTATCTTATCCACTTTGACTGTCCCCGGTGCCACGCGAGACTGACTACTGCTGGAGTTGGCTTTGTGAAGTTCTTCTGCTCGGCCTGTGCCGACAGGCGCGGGCTTGATATCGAGATGAGGCGCAGGTTCGAGGGGATGACCGATGAGTGAATATCTCAACCGACCGGAATCTTCTGATGATCGCGTCAACGACATCTTCGGCAAGATCGAGCGCGGCCTCCGCAAGCGGAGCGTAGAAGAAAAGCGGTGGCTCTACAACGAGAAGTTTGAGGATCTGTATCAGTGGGGCGGTGAGGATCTTGTTCGCGGAGTAGAGGACGAGGTTACCGTCAACAAGATTGCCTCGTATATCCGCAACTACCGCGCCGAGATCTGCTATAACGACCCCCGCGTTAAATACACGCCGAAGCACCCGTCCGGGTGGGAGCCGATCAAGGTGCCAGTTCTGGGGCAAGACGGCAGGCCGAAGAGGGGGCCGGACGGCAAGCCCGAGTTCCGTGAGATCGTCAGGGCCAAGGCCCGCGAGTCCCTTGTCAACTCGATCCTGTCTGCTCCGGAGCAGAATCTACAGCAGACCTCCGGCCTGTTTACGAAGTCAGGGATTATCGCCCACGGGATATTGAAGGCCGCATATGAGCCGGTTTATTCCACCGCCCCGGAGCCGGACAAAGAACAGTACATCCAGCGCAAGGACGGCAAGCTGGACCTAGAGCCGTTCGCCAAGACCGAAGACGGCGCGCTGGTTGAGGGCGAGGATAAGCCCCTGGTTGAGAAGAACGATATCCCGGTGTGGGAGCAGTTCACCGTCAAGTGGGTCAGCTACAAGAGCATGATTATTGATCCGGACGGCGGGCCGTATTGGGATGACCATTCTTGGGTTTGCGAAGAGGAAATCCGGTCTTTCGAGGAAGTGAAGAACGACCCACTCTACGAGAACACCGAAGATCTGAAGTCTTCCGGCAGGCGAATCAGCGACTTCCCAGAGGACAAGAGCGATCCTGTCGGTTCTCGATACTCTGCCGGAAGTGACCCCGAGGGCGAAGAGGACGAGGTCAGCCGCCTGTTCCACTTCTTCGATTTAGACGAGGAGAAATACTACCTGCTGTGTGATGGCGGGACAAAGTTCCTGCGCGAAGTCACATGGCAGGAGATGGGCATTGTCGATCATCCCTACGAGGATTTCAGGCCGACCCTCGGCACAGACGGGGAGTGGTATCAGCGACCAATTATCTGCGATCTGATCCCGCTTGCGATGGCGTACAATGTTCTCGCAATGGCGCTTATTCGTGCAGGGCAGCAGACCACGCGAAAGGTGTTTGCAGAAGAGGGGGCGCTTGATGATGATGCGATTGCCGCCCTCATGTCAACGCAAGACCTCGCCGTTGTCAACGTCAAGTGCAAAAAGGGCGAATTGCACAGCAAGGTGCTTCCGTACATTCCGCCCCCCGCTTCGCCGACTCTATTGCAGGCAATCGAGAGGGTGTCGCGGGACTTCGACGAGATCGGCGGCATGAGCGGAGAGGCGCAGGGCGTGTCTCGTTCGGACAGCGCGACCGAGGCGAACATCATCGAGTCGTACAACCGGGGCAGGATCGGGCACGACAGGAAGATCCTGTCCTCCTCTTGGGAGCGGCTGCTGAAGAAGCTTGACGATCTGGTTGACCGGCACATGACCCAGCCAAGGGCGGTGCAGATCCAGGGAGAAGACGGGCTGCTGTTCACGGCAATCATCGATCCCAAGGAGATCAAGGGCGACTACGAGGTCGGGGTGGACTTCCAAGACCTCGCCCCGCCGAACACGGCCCAGCAGTCGGCTGCGAAAATGCAGCTACTACGGATCTTCTCTGAGAATCCGCGCATGGCGTCTGACGAGGCCGTGGTCCGCGAGTTGTGCGAGCCCCACCAGATCAAGTCAGAGAACTTTATCAAGGGGATCGTCCGGAAGGCCAACGAGGAGATTCAGTTTGAGCGGCAGATGGCGATGGCCGCCGCACGCGCAAAGTCGCAGAAGCAGATGAAGAGGCCGACAGACGCCCCGGATAACGAGGGGCAGGCGTTGGCCCAAACCGGGGGCGGGCAGGTTCCAAGGGGGCAGAGACCAGCATGATATACGATCTAAAGTGCAAGTGTGGAGAGGTCAGCGAACATGTCTTCGGGATGAACGAGGCAGATGGCGCGGGTCAGTGCCCGGCTTGCGGCGAGCGCGTAACGCGGAAAGATAACCGGGTGCCAAGCACCTTTAACATAGCCGGGTGCCACTCGGCAGGGAAGCCTGTCCCGAATTACAGCGGGTACTACGACGAGGCGCTGGACACCTGGATCACAAGCAAGCAGCACAGGCAGGACGAGATGGACAGGCGTGGGCTGGTCCCGTATGAGCCGAATCCTACCCTGAAAAGGATTTCGGACGAAAACGCATACATTCGCAGAAACTCCAATTCCGGGGATCTCGAAGCGGCGGGGGCCATCAAGCAAAACCACAAGGCCGCAGACAAATTCAGGAAAAACACCATCAGGGACTCAATCGTTGATAAAGCCATTGATGGGATCAAAAAGGAGCAAAGCTAATGGGTATTCGCGATCAGATTGATCGGTATGCGGAAGAGCATCCCGAAACGGTCGATGCGGAAATCGAAGAGCCTGCGGAGGACGAACCGGTAGACGAGTCGCCCGAGGAAATCGACGATGAGGAAGTCGATAATCTGGAGGAAGAGGAGGACGCCGAAGAGGACGAGGAGGCGGACGGGTTTGATTACGCGGGGTGGGATCCAGACAACTGGTCGCGCCGCCCCGAGGATCTTCCTCCCCCGCTGCTCACGACCTACAAGACGATGCAGGGCGGGTACACGAAGAAGATGCAGGAGCTTGCCGAGCGTGGGCGCATTCTCGAAGAGCGGGAAAAGCGGTTCCATGAGCGGGAGCAGCAGTTTCGGGCGACCGAGGCAGCTACAGAAGATCCGCGCCCGGAGAATCCAACCGAGGACATGACCGCCGAGCAGGTATATCAGCGCATGGATGAGATCACGCGCTGGAACGTGAGGCAGGAAATCAATCGGTCGAAGCCGAAGGATGATCCGAAGCCGGACGCGCCGACACGGCCAGCAGGGGTCGAGTACATTGAAAACCACCCTCAGTGGAACCAAGAACTCGATAACAAGATGGCTGCTCTTGCAAAAGAAGACCCTTCGTGGTACGAGGTTCTGAAGACCGAAGCAGGCGGAAAAAGGCTGATGGAGGCGGCTCAACGAGAAATGGAACTTGAGTCACTGAAAGAGTCAAAGACCGCCAACGAAAAGAAGGCCATTCGAGAGCAGGCGAGCAAATCCAAGAAGCGTACACCGGGCGCTAGGAAGAAGAACCCGGGCGTGGACGAGTTTGCCGCTGTTTTCGATGAAAAAGACCCCATCAAGCGGGCGAGGAACATCATCCGCAAGAATATGGGGTAATAGCGAGGTGACAAATTGAGCGCAACGACTCGGGACGCATATAGTCTCAACAAGCTGTACACTTCGACTGCGGAGTTGATCCACAAGTCGGGTGCGGTGCGCGATGCGGTTACGACCTCTAATGTGACCGTGAAAAAGTTGATGGAGGCCAGCCGCCTCAAGTATGACGGCGGCACGGTGATCCAGCCTGCGATTCAGTACGCGCACAATCAGACGATCAAGTTCTATCGTGGGCTTGAGAAGTTTGAAACTGATCCGCAGGAATTCATGACGGGCTACGTTCTTCCGTGGGCGCACCTTGGCGGGTCTATCTCGATCAAGGGTACGGACATGCGGGCGAACAAGGGCAAGGAGAAACGGATTGACCTGATGGAGCGCGAGATCAAGGCTCTCATCGACGGCGAAACCGAACTCCTGAATCGCGTGCTGTGGGAGGTTGACAACCTTCAGGCCACGACCCACCCGTACACCAATGACGGCGGGCGCGAGTTGATTGGTATCCCCCTGTGGATCCAGGCACTCGGCTCGACTTCCGGCGGCGGCGCGTCTACTCTGGACATGGACTACGACATTGGCGGCATCGATCAGTCGGCCAATTCGTGGTGGATGAATCAGTGTGTTGACGCGGGCGGATCTCTGACGTCTGTGAGCCTGAAGAAGACTCTTTCCAAGGCCTACAACAACTGCTGCCAGCGAGCGGGCGGGAAGCCGAACTTTGGAGTCATGGATCAGAACACCCATGAGTTGATCGAGTCCTCGATGCAGGAGCAGGTTCGCTACGCGTCGAAGGATCAGGCGACTCCGGGCTTCCCGTCCATGTACTACAAGGAAGCGGAACTGGAGTGGGACGGCTACGTCCCCGATATGGAGACGAGCGGCACGAACAACGGGCCGCTGGCCACCGGCACGGCGCTGACCAAGGGCTCGATCTTCTTCATCAACACGGACACCTTCACGCTCTACATGGGCAAGGAAGCTGATTGGAGCCCTCGCGGATTCCAAGATAGCTACGACCAGGACGGGTCTACCTGTCTGTACATGGCGGACATGCAGTTGGTGTGCGAAAACCGGATCAAGAACGGCGTGATCTTCGACGTTCCTCTGACCCTTTCTTAAGGAGGTGAGATAGATGAGTGTTCAGATTGGACCGGGACCGGCAAATCTCGTCGCACACGACGACATTAAATCGTTTCTCGCGGGAGAGGCCATTGCGGCCGGGCAGCTAGTTTCTCTGGATGGCAGTGCGTCCGGCGAGGCGCGGGGCTACACCGTCGTTCTCGCCAATTCCGGTGCGGCGGCTACGACCTATGTGGTCGGCATTGCCAAGGCGGCCATTGCGAGCGGCTCTTGGGGCCAGGTCTATGTCGGTGGATACGTCCCCGTCGTGAAGACGGATAACGGCGTTGCTGCCGGGGACTTCCTTGTCGCCCACACGGTTGATGGCGAGTGCGATACGATGGCTGACGGCGAAGAGGAGCAGGTATTCGGCATGGCGCTGGAAACCGACACCGGTGACGAGGCCGCGTGTCTCCTGTTCAGGCGCATCTAGGAGAAGCGATGAGCGAAGTGTTGACCGGAACTCTGGAGAAGCTGAAAGATATCATGCCGAATGACATCGGGGACAACCGCCGATTCTCGGACGACGACGCGGAGCGGTATATCATGTTGACCGACCGTCTCGTCCGAGAGAAGGTAGAGAACCGACATCATGAGCAGGAGATCTCTCTCGTCACCGGAACGATGGAATACACGCTGGACTCAGAGTTTATAGATGTTCTCAGCGTGGAGTTTTCTTCGGACGGCACCACATATGATCGAGAACTCAAGCCTGTGACGCTAGATGATCTGGACAAGATCAACTACAACTGGCGCGACAGCGGGGGTTCCTTGCCGGGTGTATATGCCCTGATAGGAACCCCCGGAACCCCCACGGCCAAGATCCTCATTTGGCGTCCGCTTAACTCGGGTGGCACGCAGACGATCAAGGTCATCGGGCACGGCATTGGCGGGACTACGGCAGACCAGCCCGACTACGTTCAGGGCAAGTGCCACGTTCCGCTGATTATGGCCATCGTAATGGCAGAGGAAGACTTGAACGAGGCGCTGAACTGGTATGCCCGGTACAACGACGGGTGCTTTGACGTTCGGGGCAAGTCGCGTAACCGATATGCACAGTCTCCGGTGAGGGTCCGATGAACACTTGGACGAACATCCTTGCTGCCTTCAACGACATCGTTCGCGACAGAAGCGACCGGTTCTTTAGTGCCGCCCAGAAGTTGCGGTTTGCGAATCGGGCGCTGCGTGAGATTTGCGAGCATTGCGAATATACAGAGGAATACGAGGACATCAACACCGTCGCCGGAACAGCAACCTATGAGGTGACGGCTGATGCCTATCGGGTGCTTCGTGTGGAGTACGACGGACAGGCAATCACGCCGATCCTCACCGACGACCTAATGGCCCTAGACGCCAAATACGCGACGAGAACCGGAACGCCGAAGTTCTACTATCTTGGCGGGATGACCGGGAGCCAGGATGCGATAACGGTGGGCCTGTCTGATGTCCCGAGCGTGAGCGTGGAAAACGGGCTGCGGGTGTGGTACTCCGCGTATCCGACGGAGATCGTGGCCGGTACTGGCGAGATCGAGATCCCAGATTGGTCTGTTAGCGCGGTGCTGTTCTACATGCTGCATCTCGCGTATCTGACCTCTGGGGTAAGGAAGAACCTCAAGACTTCCGAGTTCTTCCGGATGCTGTATGAGGAAGTACTCGATGCACTGGCCCGCAGGCGCAACTCCCGGCTGCCGAAGAAATGGAAGGGCGGCGAAGACCCGCGCATTACGGTTGCCTCGCTTTCGCAGTTGCCGGACCACATCCAAGAAGGCCCGGATGCCCCGTATGAGTTGGGCGAGGGGCTTGCGCGGGCGACCAGCATTACCCTGACATCTGCGGAGGTGGCGCTCGGGACCGAGTTCTACCTGTTCTGGGACGAAGTGCCGGATGCGGCGTATTACACGGTTTGGCGCGGCACCACAAGCAGCCACTTGCTTGAGATCGAGCGGCTCAATCCTGCGTTCCAGTCAGAAATTGATGGCTACACCGACGATACGGCGACCACTGTCGGAACGTACTTCTATGCGGTGTACGCGACTGACGAGAACGGGTACCTTGGCGAACAATCTAGGCTCTTTGCCTTGACGGTGACGGCATGAAAAAGCAACACGGCACTCGCGGATTCACCGGACTGAATGTAGGCTCTGCCGATCACCTGATCGAGCCGCATGAGTTGACGGAATCGGAGAACGGCTGGACCGACGAGATGTTCATGTGGAAGACCGCTCCGGGGCCGGTGCGGAAGTACTCTGGATATTCAAATATCGTTGCCCTCGCGGCGGGCCGGTCTGCTGGCGAAGACCGGGTGGTCTATGCGGACTCGACTCTGAACAAGCTGTACGATAATGGCGATGAGGTCGCGCTGCCGACCGGGATGACCATTGTTTCTGGATGCAGGATTATCGCACTCGATGACGGGTTCCTGATTCTGGGAGACACGCTCAACTACATCTATGACGGCGTTGTCGTTAGGGAGTGGGGGGCGTGGCAGGGAGACGAGACTCCGCACTCCCCGAATGCTGCGGTCAACGCGAAGGCGGCATTGGCGACGGTCTCCTCGGCTACGGCGGCATCCCCCGTCGTAATTACGCCAAGTGCAGACACCGGCCTTTCGGACGGGGACGAAATTGTCATCACGGGCCATAGCCCAAGTGGGCTGAATGGCACCTGGACAGTAGACAATGTCGATGCCTCATCTCCGTATACGTTTGAGGTCAATTGTGATGGATCTGGATGGGATGCCGGGGGCTCGGGAGGATCCATCTACTCGTCCTCTGGGCACTCGGGAGACTACCTGTTCTATTTGGTTCCGGTTCTTGAGTTGCACAGCGGCCGGGTCTTGGTCGGAACTCCCGTGGGCATGACGGACTCGTCGTTGAAGGATATTTCGGAGGCGGCGGAGTTGTTCTCGCTTTCCGCCGATGACGAATGGTCGTTCCGATATGGCCTAACGTGGGAGAGCGTTTCTGGGCAAGCCCTGCCTATCACGGGCACCATCGGGACTGATTACACGCCAGGCCTCAGGCTCTATAGGACAAAGGCCGGAGGCTCTGACTTCTACTTGGAGGACGAGTGGTGGTACGGCGACGACGCAACGCTGACCGGCGCGGGCTTCCTGTGGGCAAACGAGGCAAACAGATACTATAGCCGGGTTCCAGATATTGACCTTGGGGCAGTCTATTTGCCCTCTCTTACCTCGCACTCAACTCCGGCGCGTGCCGCGCTGGCGTGTTCTGCCGGGCATCGGGTGTTCTTTGTGCCATATGGCAAAGAGAACGAGTTGCACTGGACGGGCCTTGATGGGGTTGAGTACTCCGGTCCCAGCGATTTCATCCCGGTTCCCGACTCGATCAACGCCATTTACGGCTACCGCGACCGGGTGGTTATCTGGTCCGCTGACCGCATGTGGATCTTCGACCTGACGGGTGGCATCCCGGACCTCAAGGAAGTGATTACGCCGGTTGGGACTACGTTCCCCGACGCGATTGCGCGAACCGATGACGGGGTGTATTTTCTGCGAGAAGACGGTCTGTGGCTGTTCGACGGGCTCCGGGCAAGGTGTGTCTCCCGCAAGGCGTTTTCTTCCATTTCCGAGCCGAAGACGGTCTGCGCTGCGGGGGATACGATCTACATGTCAGGAGAGTCCGACTCCTACGTTGTTAGGATCAGGGACAACGGCTGGAATTGGCACAAGTTGCTGGACCCGCTTCCGTATGCGGACGATACCAGCGGGAAGATCTACGCATCAGACGGCCGCCGCGTATACGAGATGTTCGCCGGATCTTCGCGTGGCGGCAAAATGACCACCAAGAGGTTCGACAACGACGGGCAGGAGTGGACGGTTACCAAGGTCTTCGTGATGGTGAAGGGCGCGTCTAGCTTCGAGATCACGATCAACGGGGATGCGGAGGGTGATTATCAGTCCCACCAGGAGCCTGCTGGCGCTACGGGGGACGAAAGGCGGCTGGCCGAGGTGTCGATACCCCGATGGGTCAACCCCGGCTTCACGGTCACGGTAGAGACGAGCGGAGATTTGGAAGTTCACGGCATCTGGCCAGAGGTTACGAAGTGATTGACCGCGTTGACGGGTTGACAAAGGGCGAGGTGAACGAGCGGATCGACCAGATCAACTCGGAGTTGAAGCGGATTCGCGGCGAACAGAACGCGAACATATTAGCAGATGAGCAACCGCGCAACCCCGCAAGAGGGCAGGTGTGGTTCGGTGACGGGAAGATCTACCTGTGGAACGGCAGTGAGATCGAAACATACAGCAAGGACTGAGGGATGTTCAAGGCAGCAGTGATGATTCTGGTAGTTCTCTTCTCTGGAATTGCCTTTGCCGCCCCCGCGAACCTCGATTGGGAGGTTGCACAGGGCGAGGATTCGTATATCACCATGACGTTCACCGACGAGTACGGTGACCCGGTAGATGTCTCTGCCGACTCGTTCTACTATACGGCGATCTCCGCGTGGTCCTCGGACACGCTTTCGATAGATACTGCGGCCATCGCGAAGTCCGGGTCTGGGCTCGGAGTGGTTGACACGATCACGCTCCACATCACCGACACGGGCTCGGATATGGCGCGGGGGTACTATATACACGCTCTCGGGCGCGTGGCCCCAAATGGCGATAAAGAGTTGGTTGTTCGCGGGCGGTTGCTGGTGACAAACAATGCCGATCCTCTCGGCTGGTAGGAGTGTTGAAATGAAGCGTTTGCTTTGGCCCGTTCTGTGTTTGCTGCTTGCTGCGGTGGTTGCGGGCGCGAGCGACTATGAAATCGTGGTGAGCGACACCCGCGTTCTTGACTACGGCGGGACGTACAGCATCTCTGCATATGGAGCAACCGGGGACGGGGAGACGGACGACTCTGCGGCGATCCAGGCGGCGATTGATGCGGTTGAGGCGCTGGGCAGCGGCACAGTGGACTTCAACGGGATGACCTGTCTGGTGGCTTCCGGACTGACGGTGGACCCGACGAACAGCTCCAAGGAGATTGCCCTGGATCTGTACGGGGCGACGGTGCTGGTTGACACGACCCTGAACGGCGCGGTGTTCACCATCGGGGGTAACGTGACGCTCATGGGCGGGCTGATTACCACCGAGGACAGCTCGTTGGATTGGGACTCCACGGTGGGCGTGAAGCTGTCAGACTCGTACCGCAGTCGTGTGGTTGACACGCAGATTCGGAACATGGAGAAGGGCGTCGAGCTAACCGCAGACGGCACGGGCTGCGTCCACAACTATGTGTCCCCCCGGATGATCTACGACTGCAAGTATGGCGTTTACATGACTCAGCTTGGCGCGGGCTGGACGAACGACAACACGATTGCGAACGCCTCTGTATTCTACAGCGCCTCGCTTAACTCTGTGGACTGTAGCGACGGGGCCGCGATTTGGGCAGAGCCCGACGGCGGGGCGTCTACCATCATGGAGAACAATCTCTTTGAGGGGCTGAGCCTAGAGAACGGCTCGGCGCAGGCTGACGGGCTGATTGCTGACGCGATCTATGGCACGTTCTACATGTCGCAGTTTATCGGCTGTCGTGTCGAGGGATTTGACGGGGCGGCGGACACGCTGAGTAGCATCAACATCCAGAGCGCGGGCGAGGGCAACGTATTCATCGGCGGCTCCGGGCTGGAGATAGAGAAGTTCCGCTACAAGCGGCAGAGCGGGGCATACGACGGTCGCCGGGCGCACCGGATGGTCGGAGAGTTTCAGAACAAGGTGGGCGGCGGGCCTGTGCTGGAGTTGCACACTCGCGGCTCCTATGACGCGCAGCCCGTGTTCGACGTTCTGAGCGCGGCCTACGACACCCTGTTCGCCGTTCGCGGCGACGGAGCCCTACAGGTGGAGCCCCGCTCTGCCGCGCCAACTGCCCCCGAGGCAGGGACGATCTACTACGATTCTGACGATAATAAGCTAAAGGTCTACAACGGAACGATCTGGGAAGACCTGAACTAGAAGGAGAGGGCGATGCCTTTCGGATGGGATGATGCAGCAATTCTAGGCGGGGCGGCTATCTCCGCATACTCGCAGCCAGATCCGCCCGAACAGTTGGCCGGGAACCTCGTTCCAACGGACCCGCGACAGTTCGAGTTCTATGGCGACATGCTCGAAAACTTCCAGACTGGCGGAGGTGACTTCGGGTACGGGTCATACATGCGGGCGGGCGAGTCTCAGCTACAGCAGGCGCTTGCGGACCAAGGTATTGGCATGGACTCTGGATACGGGCAGTCCCAGCTTATGGAGTTGATTGCACAGGCTCAGGCGTATGACGCGCAAAACCGGCGCGACTACGGCCTGAGCCTACTGCGCAGTCCGCCGAGTACCGCTGTTATTACCGGAGAGAACCAAATCCCGGGCGCAAGTGCGGCCGGATATGGGGGGCACAGCGAGTGGAACGAGCAGGCGCGGGCATTGAACGAGTGGAACCGCGAGATGTTTGGCGATGATGTCGAACTGATTCCCTACGTCTAGGAGATAGAGATGGCTCGGAATATGGGCAGCAGGGTTGGGCGAGCGGTTGGTGCCGGGCTGACCTCTTTGGGCCAAGTCATGTACGACCGCAATCAGCGGGAAGAGCAGTACCGGCAGGAGATGGAGCGGTGGGATCGCCGCATTGCCGAGGAGCAGCGCAGGCACGACAGAAACCGGAACGAGACGGACCCGGTGCTGACTCCCGGCGAGGTTGTTGGCCTGCCTCCGGCCATCCGCTCCCGGCTGCCGCAATCTCGTATTGGCCTGCCTACAGGCGGCACGATGCCCTCTCCTGTGATGCCGAGGCAAAGCCAGCTTGCCCGCGCCATCAACATGGAGAACATGGCCTCTGGCGGCACGCAGGTCCGCGAGGTTGACGGTGTTCCGATGCACGGGACGGTTGACGCCTACGGGAACTTCCACGGCAAGCCGCTTTCGCAGGGGCGGGCAGCCCCCACAACCTGGAAGTCCTATGACCGGACGCTGGATGACGGGCGCAACCAGCGGTACAGAGTCAGTTCTCTTGGACAAGAGCAGGTCATCTATACCGATCCGGTTGAGCGCGTGAGTGAGTCGGATATTGCGTTGCGCGAGAAGCGCATGAAGAACCTCCGGCATCGCATCGGGGGGGCAAAGACCGAAACCCACCTGGTTGGCAAGACGGGCGAAAAGACGCGAGTTGCGTCAGACGTTCCTGTCTATGGTCCCGCGTGGGGTGACTTCGTGCCCGATGTCGAGGTGGCCAAGGTGGCCGAGCAGATTATGCCAGAGGTTGCAGACCGCATGATTGCAGAGAATCCGGAGGTATCGGACAAGGAAATTGAAGAGGCCGTGATCGACCTTGTTATGCCGATGCAAATAGAGCGGAGCCTTGCCAAGATCGGAATCCAGAAGATCGAGGGAGAGTGGCACCGGTCGGGGTGGTTCGGGCGAACCCACGCCAACGACTTCAAGGAGATCGCCAATAGGATTGACGAAAAAGAGGACGAGCTGGGTATCCCGACAAAGTGGTTAATCCCGTATATGCGTGACGAGATCGGATTTATCAACCCGGTGGAGATCCTGCAAGGCAAGAAGCCGATTTACGCAGACGGCGACGGGCGTAACAA
>Ga0180434_10004110_pt1 | contig 17915 bp, 14 predicted proteins | sample SS_ome_7_FD_132453 | JGI IMG/M metagenome (GOLD analysis project Ga0180434, IMG submission 132453) | Hypersaline lake sediment archaeal communities from the Salton Sea, California, USA - SS_1_D_2 metaG | ecosystem: Environmental > Aquatic > Non-marine Saline and Alkaline > Hypersaline >...
AGTGTTGAGTTGTAAGGGTGGCTCCATCTCCGTTGGTGAGAGTACGAACTTCGCAATCGGCTGTATCGTTCATGCTGCAGGCGACGTAATCCTCGGGAAATACTGTCTGCTTGCGGCCGGATGCTATCTCGTGGGTGTGGGAAATCATGGATTCGAGCGTACCGATATTCCCATGATGATTCAGGAAAGCAAATCCGTTGGAATTACCATAGAAGATGACGTATGGCTTGGGGCGAAGGTTGTCGTACTGGATGGGGTTCATATAGAGCAGGGATCCATAATAGGCGCATGTTCAATGGTGAATAAACCCATTCCGCCGTTCACGGTCGCCGTCGGTATTCCGGCCAGGGCGATCAAGTCTCGCGGATAGATGCGCGGTTCAATCTCCATCATCGCCAGGGGTGTTTGCAGCCTCATACTCATTGGACTGCTTCTGTATCGCACGGATCTGCAGAGTATCGCTGACAGTCTATCCGATATTCGAACCGGATGGTTCGTTCTCGCCGCCAGCCTTCATATCTCAGGAGTGTTTCTCACGGCATGGAGGTGGTGGATCTTACTGAAAGCTCGCGAACTCAATGTGCCCATCCTGTATCTGGCCCGGTCTTTCCTTATCGCTTCATTTTTGAACTTTTTCTTCCCTACAAGCGTTGGTGGCGACGTATTCCGCGCATATGACACGGCGAAGTATACCGGTGAACCGGAAAAGGCTTTGGGGATTCTTCTCGTAGAACGTCTGAGCGGGCTTTTTTCTCTCGTGCTCCTTGCCGTCCTCGCGTCTCCCTGGGTCGCGGCTCTGTACGGATCCGCCGGATTGGCAACGACTCCTGTAGTCATCGCAATTATATTTATCGTCGTTTCTCTATTGCTATTCTGGAAACCGTTTATTGCCGGAATAGGCAGAATGTTCGACCTTCCCGTTCTCCGTAAGGTTAAACGCAAAGCCAGGGATGTACATGAAGCAATGACATCCTTCCGGTTTCATAAAATCGCATTCGGATATGCGTTTCTCGTGGGGTTGTTATTACAGCTCAATTTCGTCCTGCATCACTATTTCATTGCACGAGCCGTTGATATGCCCGTGTCGTTTCCCGTATTTCTGTTTCTCGTTCCCCTTGTGAGTGTCCTTTTACTCGTTCCCGCGAGTCTGAACGGTATCGGTCTCAGAGAGAATGCATTTGTCGTTCTTCTAAGCGTACTCGGTGTACCGCGCGAGCAGTCGATCGCGTTTTGCGCGCTTCTTTTCGGCGCAATGGTACTATTCGGTATCATAGGCGGTATTGTCTATGCCGTGGGGGGAGGAGTACGGCGGTCTGATTATCCAGAAGACAAACATCGTTGATACGGGTGGATTCGAATTCACACCGTGAAAACCACAAAGAAGCTATCAGTCCATCGAAGGGGCGCACACCTCGCAGCCGCACCTATCTTGATCGTCTCATGACGAAACCCGGTGAAAAATGCAGGTTGGGAACGTCGTATGGAATACATGAGCATTGACGTGATCAGGGCGCGTCTGCATACCTTGTTTCGCTGGTGATGATTTTCCGAGGAGTGAAAATACCCTATGAGCGAACGGCGAAGAACCATCCTCATTGTTGATGACAACGAATCTCTGAGTCGCCAATTATCAGTTTTTCTTGAGGGACGAGGATTCAGCGTCCGTGCCGTGCGCTCAGGGGAAGAGAGTCTTGTGGTATGCTCTTCCTCAAGAATTGATATCGTTCTTCTCGATCAACAACTCCCTGATGGAGAAGGTTCGCGATTCTGTACTCCGATATCAGAGCGCACTGAAGGCGCAAAGGTTATTTTCATCACGGCCTACCCCAGCATGGAAAATGTTCTGAAAGCATTGCGATCAGGTGCATACGACTATCTGGCCAAACCGTTTGAATTCGAGGAACTCGAAATTATCATCGAACGTGCCTTGAAGATCATGGAACTGGAGCGCATGGCTACACTCCAGACGTACCGTGCTGACAAGGAACGCGAAGAAGCGGTATTCATCGGGGGAGACGGTGGTCTCGAGGAAATAGAAAAACTCATGAAGATTGCCGCGTCGGCAACAGCTCCGGTTCTCATCACCGGAGAAACCGGTACAGGAAAAAACCTCGTGGCAAAGGCAATACATCATGCAAGCCACCTCCATACCGCGGGATTCGTAAGCGTAAACTGTACAACACTTCCCGAGCATCTGTTCGAGGCGGAGTTATTCGGGTATGAGCGCGGAGCATTCACGGGAGCAATCGCTCCCAAACGAGGATTATTCGAAGTTGCCGATGGCGGATGTTTATTTCTCGATGAAATCGGCTGTATTCCCTATACACTCCAATCCAAACTCCTGAGCTCCATTGAGGATGGCACTATACGGCGCGTGGGGGGCGTAGCTGATCGCAGAGTCGAAGTCCGTATCATAGCGGCCACGAATCTCGATATCGAGCATGCGATTAAAGAGGGAAGGTTTAGAGAAGATCTGTATTATCGACTCAATGTGATTCGTATACACATACCTCCTCTCAGGGATCACCGTGAAGATATACCCGCCCTCTGCTCCTACTTCCTGCGGCGGATTCTGCCCAATGAAGATCTTTCAATCTCTTCGGAGGAGTTGAACAAACTCCAGTCCTACATGTGGCCGGGTAATATTCGGGAACTGGGTAATGTTATTGAACGCGCAGTACTTCACCGCAAAGGAGCGGAGGTGCGACCATCGATTTTTATCGACTGGAGCACTCAGAGTCCGGGCATGGGGAAATCGATATCATTTACTCCGGAAGAAGACAGGCTGTTGCCCGTCATGCCAATGGTTGAGATGGAGCGCCGGCTCATACGAGCCGCTCTTGAAATTGAAAAAGGTAACTACACACGGAGTGCCAGACAGCTCGGCATCTCCCTTTCGACATTTAAAAGAAAGGTCAAGAAGTACGGACTCGGGCGCGGTGGGTCATAATGAACCAGTGGTTCAAAATAACCCACCAAGATGGGCCATTTTGAATTTTTATGTTGCTTAAACTGTCGTGGAATGCCTATTTTCTTGGTGGTATACTTATTGCTGTCAAAGTATAGGATACAAGATAGATGGCAAATGGCACGAGGGCGGGCAGCGTAATGCGGGCACCGGCCTGTGAACCGGCGAGGATACTGGGCGATATCCTCGCCGGTTCCTTTATATGGAATCATCACCTGATACATAGCTCCTTTGAAATTCCGGATAGAATGGTCGTTCACTGGTGGTGCGTTATGGAGCGGTCTTCCCCGGTTCCTTGATTCTTCGTTCAGGATTTCCAGCCTGATGTATGAATCCACGGTGTGTGTTACCATAATCAATCCACACAACGAATCGATTCGGTGGCTGATCAACCTGTGGATAGATAGCCGCCCAGCCTGTTTATACATTCACGAAGGCATTATTTGGGTTGTTGTTTTTGAGCCGGGCTGTATAGTTACCAAGAGAATGCGATGCTTTTCGATCACGGATGCGTTATGGACTACCCGATATTGGGGGTGATGGATGAATCTGAGAAGCAACGATCGCGATGTTATAGCTCGATTACTCAATGATAGACTGCAGGATCCCGTGAGAATCGCGTTTGTTTCGCAGGAGAGTACAAATCTCGAACCACCGTTACATACGCCCTGTCACTGGTGCAGCGAAGCGGAAAACCTCATCAAAGAACTTGTATCCCTCAATGACACGTTATCGCTGATCGCGTACGATTTCATGAAAGATACCCGCGTCGCGGAAGAATATGGCGTGGATAAAATTCCGGCCCTTATTCCCCTGAGCGATCGCGACCATGGCATACGGATTTTCGGCGTTCCCGCAGGCTATGAATTTGCAGCGTTCCTGGAGGCTGTCGTCGATGTTTCGCGGGGGGAGACGTCATTGGGACAAAAGACAAAAACACGCGTGCGAGATCTCACCCGCGATGTTCACATTCAGGTGCTGGTGTCACCGACATGTCCATTTTGTCCCGCCGCGGTGCGCCTGGCACATCAAATGGCTCTTGAAAGCCCGCGCATACGCGCTGATATGATTGAAATACAGGAGTTTCCTCATCTGGCACAACGATACAACGTACAAGGCGTTCCCAAGATAGTGATAAATGAGAAGACAAGTATCGAAGGTACTCCGCCCGAATCCCTCCTCCTGCTTCATATCCTGAAGGCGAGTGGAGACCTTACGCCTGACGAGGATAAACAATTTTTACTCTACAGTCGATAGCCTGATTTCGATCGTGAATACGGACATACGCTATGATCACTCCCGGTGTTTGATGTCATCATGTGATTCAGTTCCCGCATAGTAGAACAGCACGTAAAATGGAGAGTATTGTGAATCCTCAAAATCCAGAGTTGAACGTTGCATCACCAGCGTTTCATATATCCAGGTGGGCGAGAGAGTTTTATGAACTAGATGCCGAGGATTTCACGCCCTTCGGAACGCTACAGGTGCGGTCTTTTCATTCGGCGCGGACCATGGTTCAGAAGATAAACGAACGAAAGGATCTCATCGTTTATCCAGAACGGGCGATTTACGCGGGCGAGATCAATGCATTGGCCCTTTTGAGTCAAATCCTCGAACTGATCTTTGACACTTTTTGGGAGCACACCGACGAGATTAATCTGGAGCAGGCGGTATTCTGGCTGGATACGAATATAGGCGAGGATTCGGTGGATCAGGTGTTCTCTTCCATCGCAGCCGATTTTTTACCCTCCCCCGATTCGTTAGGTCCTCCTCCCGGTCAGATTGAGCACCCCGCACAGGTTGAACGATCCACCATCCGTTCCCGATACATAAAAAAAATGATACTCCTGTACGTACAGAACGAGAATCCGGCAGCGCATCGACTTCTTGACCTCTATGATGATGAGCGGTTGGAACATGATACAAGGTACGTACAGTGTATCGACTCACTGGAAGAGTATTTCCGGCGCCAACCGGGGTTTGGCACGGGCAAGAAATCGATTCTCGATATGCTCAGGGAACCGGCCCGGAAGTATCCCCATTCCCTTGCTGAGCAACTTGAATATATCATTAGGTCGTGGAGCATTCACCTGGGCAGCCATCTATACCGTCTTCTGAGCGCTCTTGATCTGATTCAGGAAGAGGAATCCCGCATAGCCGGCCCCGGTCCATCGGAAGCTCCATTCGAGCCGGGTATCGAACTGGACGAGGAAAATTATTCCCAGGACAGTTCCTGGATGCCCGAACTCGTCTTGTTGGCGAAAAGCGTCTATGTCTGGTTATACCAGCTCTCTCAGAAATACGCGACAACCGTGGCATCACTGGATGATATACCCGATGAGGAACTGGATGATCTTGCACGAATCGGATTCACGGGTCTCTGGCTTATAGGGGTGTGGGAGCGGAGTGACGCATCGAGACGCATCAAGCAATACAGTGGCGATGAAGGCGCTACCGCGTCCGCCTACTCCGTATATGACTATACCGTGGCGAAGAATCTTGGCGGTGATGAAGCATTGGACCGATTCAGAGATCGGTGTGGAATTCGTGGAATACGGCTTGCCGCTGACGTCGTTCCGAATCATATGGGGATCGATTCAAGATGGATAGGCGAACATCCCGACTGGTTTCTGGGTCTGGACTATTCACCTTTTCCCGCGTATTCGTTCAACGGAGCCGATCTGTCCACTGATCCGAAATACAGCGTATATCTGGAGGATCATTATTACGAGCGAACCGACGCCGCGGTTGTATTCAAACATGTGGATCATGAGACAGGTGTGGTCAGATACATCTATCATGGTAACGACGGGACCATGATGCCCTGGAACGACACCGCGCAACTCAACTATCTGCATCCCGCGGTACCCGAGGGGATGATTAACACAATAATCAATGTTGCCCGTCGATTTCCTGTAATTCGGTTCGATGCCGCGATGACATTGACGAAACGTCATTATCAGAGGCTCTGGTTTCCTCATCCGGGGGAAGGTGGCGCAATCCCGACCAGGGCCGAACATGGGCTGTCGCATGAGGAGTTCGGCCAGAGAATGCCGGTGGAATTCTGGAGAATGGTGGTGGATCGTATCGCGGCGGAGGCCCCTGACACCCTGCTCCTTGCGGAAGCATTCTGGCTCACCGAAAGCTACTTCGTGAGAACGCTTGGAATGCATCGAGTGTATAACAGCGCGTTCATGAATATGCTGCGGGATGAAGAGAATGCGCGGTACCGTCGCGTTGTTACTGAAACCCTCGAGTACGATCCCGAGATCCTGAAACGATTCGTGAATTTCATGAACAATCCCGATGAGGAAACGGCGGTCGTTCAATTCGGAAAGGGAGACAAGTATTTCGGAACATGCGTGCTCATGGTCACCATGCCGGGATTGCCCATGTTCGGTCACGGACAGATAGAAGGGTTGAAGGAAAAGTACGGTGTTGAATTTCTTCGGCCACGAATGAACGAAACGGCGGATCATGGCTTTTTGGAACACCATTGGCGCGTCATATCACCGCTTCTGAAGCGCAGGAGATTGTTCGCCGGCGTAGATGATTTCATGTTCTACGATTTCCGGTGCGACGATGGATCAGTTGATGAAAATGTATTTGCATATTCCAATGCCGATGGTATCGAGAGAAGCCTCGTTATCTTCAACAATGTATATGGGCATACCGCCGGTTCACTGGATCACTCCGTTCCGAAACTCGTTCGCACGCAGTCAGGTTCACGAGAACTCAAAGCGAATAGACTCTCTGAGGCGTTTCAATTGAGCACGGATCCGGCGGTTTATTCAATCTTCAGGGACGTGATGACCGGTCTCGAGCATATCTATTCAAACCAGGAGTTATTGCATTCCGGATTGCGTTTGGAGTTAGGGCCATACGGATGCATGGCACTGCTCGATCATCGCCAGGTACATTCTTCAGAGCATAAGCGGTATGATGCAGTGGCTGCATATCTCGGAAGTCGCGGAGTCCCAAGCATCGAGGAAGCACTCTCCGAATTGCCACTCGTAGAGATCCATGGATCCCTGAACGACATTATTGATGAGGCATTTCTTCAAGAGATAGTCAGAAACGGCGACGATTCCACGTGTAGCACGGAATTCCGATTGCAGTTTGAAGAGCGGATCGAACCGCTCATGGCCGCCATCAAAGACTTTATCGTAAGTGATGCGGACTACGGAGCGTTCATAACGGCCGCGGGCGATGATTTCGAATGCCTGCTCACGCACCCAGACGTTTGTTCTTCGCTTCTGGGTTCGGACGATCCCGATGACGCTGATTTACATTCGCGTCTTCTTTTCTGGGCCACCGGCTATACCTGGGTTGTTCTGCGTCGGTTGGGTTGTTTAAGCGGCAATGATTCATGGTGGTCGGTAAGCAGAAGCTGGATCGATGAATTCAGGCTAAGTAAGAAAATTGTCGAACTCTTTTGTACCGTTGGAATCAGTTCCGAAGAAGGACAGGGAATCATTGATATTGCACGTATTCTGGTATCACAACAGAACTGGTACTGTGAGGTGCTAGATGCGGAAAAACCAGCGCAAGGGCTTCGAGAGCTCTTCAGCGATACAGACGTGCCTGATTATCTCAGAGTCAACCGGTATCATGATGTTCTCTGGTTCAATAAAGAGCGTTTTGAAACGCTCATGATCTGGTTGGGATGCATTTCCCTCATACACGATGAACAGCCACGCTGGAATGTTATCGAACAGACCATATCTTACATCATTTCAGAAGCCGGAGAATCTGGATATCGGGTCGTGGATTTTTTCGATAGCTTACACCGCGGATTTCTTGAATCCCAAAATTAAGCGCACATCATCTACTCTGGCTTCGCCCGGGCGAAGCCCGTTCGATCCTTCGATAAAACTCAGGGACTACGACTGTTCAGAGCCGGGGAGGTTCTCCCGTTTTTCATCCTCTCTGAAAGAGGAGGACAGGCGGAAATTTCAATTTTTTGAAGCTGATAGACGAAGTCCTTGAGAGTACCGAAAGGATGGCCGACATAGTCCCCGCGCTCGACGAAGTCCCTGAGCAAGACATAGTAACCATGAGTTTCATCAAATGGGCCGAAAAGGCAGAGGGTTGATAGCTAGTACGACCGAAAACTGACACCGCATGCAGTTTCGTGATTGATGCCGAAAGTTGGGGAGAAATACGGGTTAAAAGCGATAATATCCAATGCGGCGCGAATCCATGGATTCCCATGAAATCCGCGTGCTTCGAATAACATAAAAGCATCTATCAAGCAGGGGATCGGGATTATCCTGGAAAAAGCAGTCAGCCGTTTCACCGATGCAGTTTATCAGATTCCAAGGATCCGGAGCGAAATACGGATCAGCGGATCGGTATACCCGGTAGCCCTGGGCTGTTGGTACCGCATCCCAGGTTATATCAACGGTACTACCAGAAGTATGAATCGTCACATTCTCAGGTGGACTCAGATTCGTCCGAATATCCTGGCAGGAAAAGTCATAAAGACCCAGTTCATAGGGAGGTAACGCAGCATTCTGGCAGTAGGAGTCATTGTATACGGTGATTCCGTGGAGAGCCCTCTCCCGATTTATGAGATCGATACCCCAATGTTCTAGGGAGACCGGATCGGTGGAGAGTATCATGAGATTTGGCGTCTGGGTCTCAGGAAAGAGATTCCAGGTCTGTGCGGGACCCTCGGGTCCGTTGACGTAGATACCGAATAGTCCTGACAGCGCGACAAGGCGCGTTTTGTTTCTGATATGTTCCGAACCGGCAAGGGATAGTATCTGCGGTTCATATGAGAGGCAACTCATCGGTCCGACGCTTCCGATATGGTTCTTGAATGCTAATGTCCAGTATTTACCCGATTGGCTGTGGTTCTTCAGAACCGGACAATTGATGAGATAATCAGCGTTCACGATGTGCGAACTGAGCGAAAGATATCGATCACCGACCCATACCTGTGTTCCCGGATCAGGATCGCTTTCATCCAGAATAACCATGCCGGGGAAATGCTCCGCCGTAAATCCGCATTGTGCCATGGTGGATGAAATATTCGATGGTATCTTATCGTAGATCGTGATGTTCGAAGGGGAAAAGGCACCACCGCATGTCTGTAAAAGGAGATCGGTCAATGCCTTGACCATCTCCCAGCGCGTCGGTACGTATGGGCTTATGATATTGACCTTTATGGCGACTTTCTTGGAGGGATTAATGCCGGGAAACAGGGATTCCATGGCATGTACGGGATTCGATTCATCAGTCAGGGATACAAGTGATTGCTGAACCATTTCAGCAACTACCGCGTCGTTGATCGAGGAACCATCTGTTGCATTATGATTTTCCCATAATGCAATTCGCCCGGGAAAAATGTTGCCGGATCTGTACGGTTGTCCCAAGGCCGTTCCAAGGATCATCGTGCCGCCAGCAGAGAGGGCTGTGGTTTTAAGAAAGCCCCGCCGTGATATCGTTCGCATTGTTCGCATAGCTTTCGTTGGTATTGTTGACGATTTCAGGGAATAAATGTGACGGTACAGTCACGTCACACGTGATACAAAAAGCAGGAATCGTTCCCGATAATCATGAATCGAATAGGGGAATCAACTGGTTTTACGCGTGCCGGTAGCATCGCGATGCGGCAAACCGATCCCGGTGGTTTCCCTGATCTCCTCACGGCGCAAAACCGGGCCTTCGACGCACACACGGATTCCCGAACCATCCAAACAGCATTGGCCACAGATACCGATACCGCATTTCATGTACCGTTCGAAGGAGAGTTGAACATCGATGCCGCGTACATCAGCTATCTCGAGTATTCTGGCAAGCATGGCTTCCGGACCTGCCGCACAGATACAGGATACGGTTTCGGTATCGAGAATACGCTTCATCTCCTGTGTCACAAGCCCTTTGCATCCTAATGAACCGTCCTCGGTTGTACAATAGATTTGATCATCATACAATTCGGATCTAAAAATAACATCCTGTGCTTTTTTCGCACCGATTAGAAGGATGTATTTCATGTTCCGGGTTTGCATGAATCGTGAAAGGTATCGGATGGGAGCGAGCCCTATGCCACCGCCGATGAGCAGTGCATGTTCACCCGGTTGGAATCCGTGGCCGAATGGGCCGCGCAGACCGAGATAATCCCCTACATTACACTCCATGAGCTTACGGGTAAACGGTCCCACGGCTTTCACTGACAGCTCGATATATTCATCCGTGGCATCTGATATGGAGAACGGTTTTTCATCCACGCCCGGGATCCATAGATTTACGAACTGACCGGGATAACTCTCAAACACGGGATCGAAATAGAAACTCTTGAGATCTGGTCCGTGTGTTACAATTCTTCGAACGGGATAGCTCCGCATACTGTCACTCATGAGCCGATCCCCGTACATCTTCCAGGCATGAACAGCCAATCTCTTCGAGCAGTGTTTTCAGGTCACCGTTTATACGTGCGAACACGTCGATCCCCCCGTAGTAGATTCCTGAACCGATGCCAACGGCGGTTGCTCCGGCCATAATGAGTTGCAGGGCGTCTTCCGCACCGGTTACGCCGCCTGTTCCAATGATGGGAATCGTTACTTCCGGGAAAATCTCAAATACCGCCCGAACGGCGACAGGAAACATTGCCGGACCGGAGATACCCCCTGTCTTATTCGAAAGGATCGGTTTTTGAGTCCTGTAATCAATGAGCATTCCGGGCCCCACGGTATTTACGGCATTAATGATGTCCGCTCCATTATTCTGACATGCCCGAGCCATGGTCTTGAGTGACGGGCAATTCACCGTCAGTTTCACCACCAGGGGCAGGGAGCCGATGCGGTTCCTCACTAAACGAACTATTTCGGAGGTATCTTTGATACTTGCGCCGAAGGGTGTCCCGAATTCGGAACTGACATTGGGACAGGAGACGTTCAGTTCGACACAATCAGGTTCGGCCATGGAAGCTGTTTCAGCCACCACGGTAAACTCTTCAACGGTACGACCGAATACGGAGGCTATAATTGGTGTCCGACATTGAGCCTTGTAGGCTCGTATCTCGTCGACCATGACATGCATACCGGGATTGGAAAGCCCCACTGCATTGAGTAATCCATGAGCAAAGGGAATGATTGAGGGATTTTTATGACCCGCCCTCGGCTCGATTCCGAAGGATTTTGTGGTGACCGCTCCGGCGCCATGCTCCGCAACGCGCTTCAACGATGATGACGTCAGTCCCAGTATACCGGATGCGAGTATCAGGGGAGAAAGGAGATGTACTCCGGCCAGGGATACGGCACATGACGTGTCTCGATGCAGTTGTGTCACCGGCTGTGGTCACCGAATGAGCGGACGTAGCTCATCAAGCTGGAATACCCGTTCGCAGTATATGCACCGGTACGTTTGATTGGACTCATTCTCCATTCGAAAGCATGTTTCCATATGATGTTCGTAGTTGGTTATACAGTTCGGATTCCGGCATTCCAGGCGATCACGTACTTCCCGTGGAGAACGAACGGTAACTTTTTTCTCTACGGCATAATCACTGATCTTCTTGATGGTTACACCCGGGCAGATGAGTGATATATGCTGGACCATGGGGGGCGTGAGATCATCCACCTTCAGTTTGATCATATCTTTCCGTCCGAGTTTTGTACTTTTGTAGTTCAAGCCCAGTGTCACGATGATGTCTTTCATGAGATCATCTGACTGGATTATCTCGAGTATCTTGGCACCGAATCCGGCGGGAATGTGATCGATGACAATACCCTTCTCAATCTTCGGGATATAGAGAAACTTTTTGTCCTTCATATGGATTCCCCCAGGAGTTTGAGAAGTATGGCTTGACGCATGAAAAGACCATTTCTCACCTGCTGGAAATAGCCGGCGTATGTAGTTCTGTCCACACTGTAGGAGATCTCGTTCACCCGAGGCAGGGGGTGGAGAATCCGGAGGCTGTCCGGAGCATGTTCCAACATGCCGGTATCGATACAATAGCTGTCCTTCACTTTTTCGTATTCCACGAGATCCGGGAAGCGTTCTTTTTGAATTCGTGTCATATAGATGAGATCACAGGTAGAGAGCGCTTCCTCGATCCCCGTCGTCTCGGAAAATGTCGCCGCGTCTTCATCGTCGCGCATCAGATATTCGGGAAGTCTGAGCGTTTCCGGTGAAACGAGAAGGAAGTTCTGTCGCGGGAATTTAAGAAGCGCTTGTATCAGCGAGTGTACAGTTCTTGAGTATTTCAAATCGCCGACAAATGCAATACGGAGCCCGTTTATCTTCCCGAAAAACTTTTTGATAGTATAGAGATCGAGCAGTGTTTGACTTGGATGCTGGTTGGTTCCGTCACCGGCATTGATCACGGGGAGATAGCTGATCTCCGACGCGAGTCGTGCGGTCCCCTCCTTTGGATGGCGAATGACGATTATGTCGGCGTAGTTCTCCACGGTATGGATGGTGTCCACAACGGATTCCCCCTTGGCAACCGAGGTGATCATGGATTCACTGAATCCGATGACGCTGCCCCCAAGTCGACACATGGCGGACTCGAAGCTGAGACGCGTTCGCGTACTCGGCTCGAAAAACATAACCATGAGAATCCGCCCGAGAAGGCGTGACCCCTTATCGGCGTGTGGAATGCGTTCAACCTGCTCGGCGAGCTCCAGATACTCCCGTATATCCCCGGCGCTCAAATCGTCCATGGATATGAGATCCCGCTTCATAACACCCCCTCCAGATGTTGAGTTGTTTCCTCTATAAATGCGCGTCTGTCGGATGCACCGATCAAAGAGCGGCCTATAATGAGATGGTGTGTTTGAATAAAATCGAATGCGTGTGGATCCCCTCCCTGTTTGCCGTAGCCCGGAGAGTAAAACCGGCATCCCGAATCAAGGTCGGTGCGGGTAATGATCGTTCTGACGATATCCGGCTTCGTAAGCGGTACGACGAAATCTCTGACACCAGATTCAAATGCCGTATTGAAGATTGATGTGATTGCTTCGTCGGTAATATACCCGCCTTCCGAGACGGTATAGCGGGGATGCGTCATGAGCGCACCGACAATGACCCGCATCTGTGCCGCCACCAGTGCTTCGATCCATGCCGTGAGTGTTACGGGTCCCGCCTGAGGAAATAAAATAACTTCGTCGATGCCCGCACGTTTCATGGTATCCGCAAACAGAACGCCGGTGGCTGGAATGTCTGTCGCTGCTTTCTGGTGGTCATAGATAACGGGTTTTGTGGAGATGGCACGGATACTGTCAACAACACGGGGAAGGCCGAATCCGAGGCCGAGGGAAAAGCCTATTTTATATCCGTATATGATATCGAGGTCATCGATCTCCTCGATCATTGATTGGATGTCGGTGAGATCGGTGATGTCCAGAGCAGGTATGATTCCGTAGCGTTTATCAGCCATTATGTCCCTCATAAAACCGTTTCATGTGAACTGCATTGGTATCTCCCGTACGTTCGAGATACCCGATGATGTCAGGAAGCGTGACAAGCGCGTTGATATCGACGCCCCCCACGTCAACCGACTGGTTCTTCCGCCGACGATCAACGGTGACTACGATGGAGACGGGCGCGATATCGAAATATCGGGCCAGAAGATCAACCGCCTCCTTCTTCGTTCCACCTGAGCTGATTACGTCGTCAATTACTAACACCCGGTGGGATCGTTGTGGTATGGCACCAACGAACAGTCCGGTTTCACCATGGGATTTCCGTTCTTTGCGGGCATAGCAGATCCCGATTTCTGAATGGAATCTGTGATATGAAGCCATTGCGGTTGCCGTGGCCAGGGAGATACCCTTATACGGGGGACCGAACAGGATATCAATCTCTCCGATGGTCTCATGGATGAAGGAAGCCAGAGCGTCTCCCATAGCGAATAGATGGGAGCCCTGAGCGACCTGCCCGAGGTCGATGAAAAACGGCGATGCCGCCCCGGATTTCAGCGTGAATTCGCCGAATCTGAGGGCTCCGGCCTCGATGAGCACACCAATGAAATCATCGCGATGAAGAGTCATTGAAACTCCCTGCATTTTCGCCCGAAATCCCGAGCGGATAATCATTCAATCCACGCATGTCTATTCCCATTCTATGGTCCCCGGTGGTTTCATGGTGAGGTCGTAGAACAGGTAGCCGGCGCCGTCGACGGTCTTGATCTCGTATTCTATGGATTGGAAAAGAGACCATTCCATCTCATACACGTCGGCCGTCATGGCATCCCGTGAACAGACCGGTCTCAGTACGAAGGCTTGACGGTTCTCGCTGTCAAAAAGAGGCAGTGATACCACGGGCATCTGCCATATGTCGGCGATTCCCTCGATCTTCCGTGTCGCTATATCATCAACACGTCTCAGTCGCTCCACGATCTCATTGGTAAGACTGCATGTACGGAGGATGAGATCATCCGTCTTGAATGATCGAGTGGATAGAATGACGCGGTTGATCGTTTCGCATCGGTTGACAATTCGCGAAGCGCAGGCGCGATACCGGCTCCAGTCTTTTCGCGAATCATCGGAAGAATCCCAAATGAGAGCGGGGTGATGATAGGTCCGGGCATCGCCTTGAACTCCGACGCTTCGAATAGGCAAAACCATGCCATCACACTCGAACGAAGCGAGGTGTTCCCGCAGTGATCGCTGCATGTGTTCATCGATTCCCGGATCTTCTTCGGCAGAGGAGCAGATTACTCTTACGGCAAGACCGGGTCCGGGAAACGGATGTCTATTGAGTATCTTCTCGGGAAGGCCCATGAATGCTCCGAGATCTCGAACTTCATGCTTGTACAGGTCTCGAAGCGGTTCTATGACGCGATTCCTTCTGATGAGGGCGTCGATCTCCGGGACCCGGTTATGATGAGTTTTGATTCGTTCAGCACGCTTTGTGGCGCCGCTTTCGATTCGATCCGGATATATCGTTCCCTGCACGAGCAACCACCCCGAGTCGAGCCCCATGGGACCGACTTCCCGTTGAACGATGTCCACGAATAATTTTCCGATTCGTTTCCGCTTGTCTTCCGGATCCGTGATACCCGAGAGGGATTCATAAAAATCATCCGCAGCATAAACGATGTGCATGGAATCGAACGAGATGTCTCGCATATATGACATCACCGATTGGACTTCATTGTGACGCATGAAACCGGTATCCACATGTACGGCATGAACGCGATCAGTGCCGACGGCTTTGATACAGAGGTCAAGGCAGACCATGGAGTCTACTCCGCCGGAGACGAGGAGAAATAGTCGGTCGGAACCGATTCGGCGGCGTATATCGTCAATGATTCGGTCATGCATGAGTCGGGAGGTCCATACGCGGGGGAGCGAGTGACCGCGGGGCAAGGCAAGACAATGGCGCACGAAATTCTCGAGGATACGATCTCCATATTCCGTATGCGAGACTTCCGGATGGAACTGCAGACCGAAAAAGCGCCCGTTTCCGGATTCATAGGAAGCGATTTCCACATTCTCCGAGGAAGCAGTTCGCATAAAACGCTCAGGTATCGCAACCACATGGTCGCGATGACTCATCCAGACGTGAAACCGGTTCGGAATGTCGTCGAACAGGATATTCGGGGTGAATGTATTGACGACAACACGACCGAATTCACTGGAAGAACCGCGGGCCATGGATCCACCGAGGGAAGATGCGATGAGCTGGTGTCCGTAGCAGATGCCGAGAACAGGTACGGATACGGTTGAAGAAAAATCTTTGAATACGTTTTCATCCACAGGTGATACCGTGTCCGGACCACCGGAGAGTATGTATCCCACACACGTCGGCGCCGGGGCTTCAATGAGCTCATCGAGCGAATATATTCGAGAGTAGATGCCAAGCTCTCTGATACGTCGGGCGATGAGGTGGGCGTACTGCCCGCCGAAATCGACGACCCCTATTCCTTTCAGGGCTTTTTCGCGCACAGACGCTCCTCTTCAATCTGTCGCACAACGTCGTTGGTTACGCCGGTGGGGTACTCACCGGAAAAACAGGCATAACAGCACGGGAGATCATGGTACAGATCTTTGAGATCCTCGAGGGATTGATAAATGACGGCATCCGCCCCCACATAATGGGCGATCTCCTCCGGCCGATAATGCGCCGCAATGATCTCCTGTTTGATTGACATGTCGATACCGTAAATACATGGAAACTTGATAGGTGGAGACGCAGACACCACATAGACTTCCGACGCTCCTGAGTGTCGAAGCAAAGACACCAGATGTTTCGCCGTGGTGCCCCGGACGATGGAGTCGTCAACAACAGCGACTTTCTTGCCACGTATGACATCATGGAGGGGATTCAGTTTCTGACGTACGAGCAGTTCTCGTTTCGCCTGGGTCGGCGAGATGAAACTCCTGCCGATAAACGGATTCTTCGCAAGCCCCCGCCTATAGGGTATATCGAGTGTTTCCGCCATGCCCGAGGCGAAAAAATAGGCCGAGTTCGGGACATCGATGATGATATCGGGTTCGAGTTTCGCGCGCTGGAATGTGGCCGCGAGTCGTTTCCCCATACGAACCCGTTCAGTGGCGACCAGGCGATCATGAATCGTTGAATCCTCCCGGGAGAAATATATGTACTCGAAGACGCAGAACGCCGGTGAAGCCTGCCGGCATATTCTGGAGTGCAGTTGCCGATGTTCATCGATGAACACCGCTTCTCCCGGTTCAAGATCACGCATGAATTCGTAGCCCAGATAATCGAAACAGGTGGTTTCCGATGCCAGGGCATATACGATTCCTTTATCCGTGTACCGTTTTCCCATGACCAGTGGACGGATGCCGTGCGGATCGGTGAAGGCGAGGAATCCCCTGTTGGCTATAATCGCAATGGCTGAATACGCGCCTTCGACACGTTCCTGTGTTGCTTCAACAGTCTCGAAAATGTCTTCGACAGAGAGGTGTTTCAGATTCTTTTGCTCGAGTTCGGATGCGAAGGTGTAGAGTATGAGCGCGACGTCATTGGAGGTTTCGAGAAGACGGTGGCGTTCTTCATAGAGATATTTGCGGAGCGTGATGAAGTTTGTCACATTTCCGTTGTGCACCATGGCGAGACCAAAGGGATAATGTACCGCAAACGGCTGGGCATTGTGCAGATTGGGCGTGCCGACGGTGGAGTAACGGACATGACCGAGACCACAGTACCCTTTGATGGGTTGGGTGTTTTTGGTGTCATCGAACACCTGGGAAACATGTCCGAGTCCCTTTTTGACTCTGAAGTTACCGTTGAATGTAACGACGCCTGTTGAATCCTGACCTCGATGCTGGAGCGCGGTCAGGCCGTGAATCAGTTCCGAGGCGACATCTTCATGTCCGAAGATGCCGAGTATGCCACACATAATTTCCTCCTCGCCCCGCTACTCCCGAGTAAACGGTGCTCCGGAATTCGTACAGAGACATAGTATCATATCTCATCCATCGCTCCGGTGGTAATGTCTCCCCGCATAATACGAAGGAGAACGGCACTGTAGAATGTATGTTCGACGGCAAGTCCGCGTCTTTCGATTTCTTCAAGGGTTTCAGCTCCCCTGAGATCCACTGTTTGCTGCGCCAGTACGGTTCCCGTATCCACGCCTTCATCAACACAGTGAACCGTAATTTTTGTAGTGGAAAGCCGTTTTTTATATGCCCATTCATATCCACCCAGTCCACGAAACCGGTTCGTATCCGCAGGGTGAATGTTTATGATCCGATTGCGGTAGTGGCCGATGAACTGCGGTGAAAGTATCCGCATGAATCCGGCCAGGACGACATAGTCGATCCCAAACTCTTCAAGGACTGCTGTCATCTCACGTTCGAATACCCGTCGCTTCTTTGATGTCGAGTCCACCACCGCCGTGGGTACGCCCAGGTCATTTGCCACTCCAAGCCCCGCAGCCCCGGGTACATTTGATAGTACCACCGCAACTTCGCACCAGCCCCGGAGAATGCCATCACGGGTGTTGCGAACGATAGCCTTCATATTACTG
>Ga0180434_10004112_pt1 | contig 17914 bp, 14 predicted proteins | sample SS_ome_7_FD_132453 | JGI IMG/M metagenome (GOLD analysis project Ga0180434, IMG submission 132453) | Hypersaline lake sediment archaeal communities from the Salton Sea, California, USA - SS_1_D_2 metaG | ecosystem: Environmental > Aquatic > Non-marine Saline and Alkaline > Hypersaline >...
CTCTTGACTAATCTCTTCGGCTAAAAAGTCTATTATTTCAAAACTGCCTGAAAGACCTTCCGGCAGAACAAGATGCCTTACCAAAAGGCCGCGCAAAGCAATTCCATTTTCCACCTGCAAATCTCCCACCTGCCTGTGCATCTCTTTAAGGGCGGCCCGGTTTATCTGCGGATAATCCGCCGCGCCGGAAAGCTTCTCGGCAACCTTTGAATCCGAATACTTCATATCCGGCATATAAATATCCACCATACCGGCCAGGGGTTCCCCTAAACGCATTATTTCGCGTTTGGGGCGCCCCCAGAAGCTCCAGCGCCTCAACAGAATCATACCCACCTGTATTATAAACGGCTTACAAATTTCCCACAAAAAGTCCTAAAAAGCTAAATGTCCGAACACCCATTGAGTTGTTCCACGCTCCGGAGTTACAGATTATTCGCTTTTGCGTATTTTAAAAAGCCAATTTTTAACGTATTTCTTTCCGCAAATCGCTTAACAACACACCCTGTAGTTTATGTAGTTCGACAAGACAGTTTACATATTCGACCGCCTTTCTTTGGCGGGAAGACTTTTTTACACCCTTTTTGGTCTTGTTAGCCACCTTTTTACGTTTCTTTGTAGATTTTGACATTTTTTCAAATCTCCTATTGACTAAGTTCACATACCTGTTTAAAATGTCCATCAATACAACACATAGGTGGAAAATAATAACGTATATGCGAAAGATTGCAATAAAAAATTCTCATATTTGTGAAATATATGAAAAAATATGACGAAAATGCGATGATTCAGCGAGTAAAAATCCTCCGTACTCAATACGCTGGTACCAGAGGCAGGAGTAAATTTGCCAGGGCTTTGGGCATAAGCCCTTCTACATACAGCTATTACGAAACAACGAGAGTCCCGCCCATTGAGATTTTACTTAAAATGAGTGAGCTTACCGGTGCAGATTTGAAATGGCTGCTTACAGGTCGTCAACCCGATAAAAAGACATCGACCAGCCTGGAAAATTTCGCTCTTTCTTCGGACAAACTGGCCACAAACAGAACAAACAAACAACTTTTTCAAAAATTAGATGAATTATTAGTCCAAAATCCTAATTTAGCTGAACCAATTATCGCTTTTATTGAATTATTTTGCGAAAAAATGGATTTTGAACAAAAAATTACCATACAACCGACGCTAACGAGCCCGAAGCGGCCAGGCTGGATCCCAATTCTCGGCAGAACCGCCGCAGGTATTATTCACTTCTGGGACCAAACATATCTGCCAGAGCCGAAGCAGGCGGTTACCGAGCTTAATGCATTGGTCCGAAAACACTTAGGCAAAACAATAGTCAGCTCAGTCGATGGTGCGTTATCAATTGATTTGCAGGCCCGCACTCTGCTGGATAGCATCAAAGGTAAAACTGCCCGGGCAAATCTTATTCAGGTTGGCGGTGAGCAGCAAGAGCAAATTTTTGAGTTTGTTCAGTGCGAAGAGATTTTCAAAATCTTTCCCGACAGTTTTGCGCTGCAGATAGATGGTAACAGTATGTCGCCGAGAATAAGCAACGGCGATATCGTAATTGTAAGTCCGTCAGTGCCGGCAGCACAGGGACATATTGCTATTGCACGCATAGCAAATCAAATAGGTGTTACGTGCAAACTAATTAGAACGACCGAAAAAGAAGTTCACCTCATACCAATAAACGAAAAATACGAAACAAAAGTTGTGTCCAAAAAAGATTTACTCTGGGCACTGGCGGTTCTCTGCCATATAAGTATCTGACCACGTTCGTTAACCACACTCCCGTAGCTAAAGCCGGCTCTTACAAGCAATAATGGGGGGTGGGGGCAATCAAATGCGCAGGCGAAATCGTTGATTATGGATTATCCACAGTCCACAGGATGCCTGACGGCAGATGCCTTACGGTATTGACTATTGATTATTTTGTGATGCTGCCCGAGGCTATTTCATTGATGATTTACCAATATGTGTCGCGCAGTGCGGATTATCACAGCTTCTTTTCAATGGCAGTGAGCAGGTCTTTGTTAATCTCTACCCCTAATTGCCTGGCTCTTTCGATATGCCTGGCGGCCAGGTGGTATTTTTTGAGCTTGTAGAATACGAACGCCAGTCCGTTATGTGCATCTCCCATATCCGGCTCAATCTCAATTGCCTCTTGGTACTCGACCGCCGCCTGCTCATAGTGTTCGGTGTTGGAATAGGCCGCTGCGAGATTATAGTGAATCGCCCCGTCATCGGGGTTTACTTGAATTGTTTTTTTATACTGTTCAATAGCTTTATCATATTCCTTCCTGCTGAAATATGCATTGCCCAGATTTGCCAGGGCGGCCGCCATATCCGGTTTTATAGACAGTGCCTTTTTATACGCTCGAATTTCATCGTCAGCCTGACCCGATTTGCCATAGCAGACGGCCAGGCCGTAATGGGCCTCAGCCAAATCGCTGTCGAGCTTCAGGGCCTTCTTATATTGTGTTATTGCCCGTTCATAATCGTTCATCTGGGTGTAAACGTCGCCGAGTTGGGGGTATAAGCCGGTGTTTCCCGGCTGTATGCTAATCGCGCGCTTTAATTGCATTATGGCCAGTTCAAACATTTCCTTTTTGCAATAGGCGCCGGCAAGATTTTTATATGGTTCGATGAAATTTGCGTCCAGTTTAAGCGCCTGGGCATATTCGGCTATCGCATCATTCAGCCGGCCGCGCTGAAGGTATGCATTGCCGAGATTGTTATGTGTCTTGGCGTCTGACGGATTTATCCTCAGGGCTGCCTGGTATTTGTATATGGCATCTGCTATGTACCCTTCGTTGAGATACATATTGCCAAGATTGGTCAGGGACTCGGCCAGCGATGGGTTCAAATCAACCGCTCTTTCAAGTGCCCGCAGGGCGGCGTCCGCATCGCCGACATCGTTATAGCTGTTGCCGAGATTATTTAAAAAACATCCCAACGTCTGTTTCTTACTGAGATTTTTCATATAAATACTGTCGCCGTTGTCTGTTGGGACACCGAATTTTTTTATGTAGTGTTCATCGTCGGCGCTTCCTCCCTTGCCGGTTGTTTCAATGTTAAAACGCACTTGTCCGTCGTCGTATCTGACAAAGAAATGTTCCGGCACGACAACACCGTACAAAGGCAGGCCGAGTCTTTCACCAAGCGACAGATATAGAACCGAAAGGCTCAGACAATACCCTTGTTTTTTATCGAGAACGCTATGCAGAAACAAATCTTTAGGGTCACCTGCATCCTTGACCGATTTGAAACTTGATTCGTCAAATAGATAATCATTTATCACCTCAATTGCCCGGTAGTTTGGCTGCAGGTTCTTGGCCTTCAGTCTCCTGAGGAGCTCAAAGGCCATATCGTCTAATCTTCTCAGGTATCTTCTGCCGTAAACGTTCTGGTTCCACTGCTCGGAAATAATCAAAACAGCAGTGCCCAAATCGATTTCGCTTTCATCGAGCCGCAGCACTTGTTCGATTGACTTTACGTACAGACCGTCTTTGCCCTCATTGGCCAACGGCTCATTTCGACCGAATGAATCAGCCCCGCCAAAAACCAAAACCGCAATTATTAGAACAGATGCTTTTTTCATAATAATTTCTGCTTACCTGCGTTATTGCATCTCATCTGCCTTGTGCCCTTTAATTTTTTCTTGTACAGTTACACAAAGCCGTGTAATTAACTATCGGCTATTTTTTTATGTCAACTTTTCAATATAATTTTAAAAACCCCCTTGAAGGATATTTTTCCCCGGGATTTTCACTGGAATTTTCACTTTTTGTGCCAGCTTGTTTGTTCCAGCCAGTCCTTCACCAGCAGTTTTATATCTCTGAAATCCACCACGCCGTTTCTGTCCAAATCACCCGGCTGTTCAGTTGCTGCCATCTGCCAGTCTCTTGCCGTATAAGCAAAATCAACCTCATCGACTGTTCCATCATTTGTCAAATCGCCTAATAGCGACCAGTTCGCCGGCGTTTTACTCGCCTCGGCCGTGCCGCCGAACGCCCCTATATTGATTCGGATGTTATTTGGTTCACTTATTTCATCGCCTAAATCACAGCCCGGATTACCCGCATCGACGCAACGGCTTGTTACCGCATCATTGACCCAGCTTTGACTGTTTGGGTCCCACCTTCCCGCCTGCGACTGCAAATGTTCATCGCCCGCAACCCAAAAATCGTCATTTACATCACCGGGTGTGCTATTGTTGTCCCAATACCCGGCACCTACAAAGCAGGGGTCGATATTGATATTGCCTATAATGCGATTCAGAATACAACCGCTTTCGACATAAACGCTCTGCTCGCTGTCCTCCTGCAGGTTACTGTAAGCCAGTTCAACGTGACACTCCGGGTCATTGTCTATTAGCGACAATTGCGCACCATTAGGAGCTGTGTTGTTCCAAAGTATGCAGTTGTAGAAAATTGAGTTGCCCGCAGCGGCTGCGCCGCCGCCGCCGTATTCCGCTGCCCGGTTGTCTGCAATGGTACAATTTTTAATTCTAAGATAAATGTTGTTCCATAATCGCACACCGCCGCCGTGCCCCGCAGACTTATTGCCGGTAATCGTACAATTCTCTATCGTCAGGAATCCCCACGAACAGTATATACCTGCGCCCAGCAGTCCCGACGAATTGCCTCTGACGATGCAGTTACTAATCGCAGGAACGTCAAAGAAATTGTGGCAGCTTATACCGCCGCCTGCGTAGCCGGCAGCATTGCCTTCGAGCAGGCAGTCTTTGATTGTCGGGCTCGAAAAAAAGCAGCAGATACCGCCGCCTATTGAAACTGGAAGTCCGAAAAGAGATTCTGTCGGCCCGTACCCGTTAATAATTGTAAAGCCCGACAGGACCGAACCAGGCCCTTCTCCGCGATGGAAAAAGAAACCGCGATGGGGCGAAGACTCGCTGCCGTTACAATCAATGATACAATTTGCCGGCCCGTTCACGCTGCTTACAGTGATTGACCGTCCCAGAAAGTCGATGTCACGATTACCCTCGCCCGTATAGTTACCGTCTGCGACCCAGACCGCACCGCTGTCCCAGCAGTGGTCAATCGCCGATTGGATGGTATTATAGTCACTCGGAACATAAATATCATTCGGCCCATCGGTGATAAACCGATAGCAGTTGCTGCTGTTGGAGTCGGTTGTTTCGTTGCCGGCCAAATCATAGGCCTTAATTATGAAATAGTAAGTTGTATACGGACTAACACCACTAACTGTCACTGCGTGACTCGTTGCAGGAATTAAGGAAATTATCACAAAGTCATTTGGCTCGGGACAGCTCGTCCCACAGAAAAGTTTTGTTGAACCGGGCTCGTTGGTATCAAAGGTTATCTTTGGTTTGGGTCCTGCACTATCAACAAAAACATTGAAAATCACCAGACCGCAGCAGTCAACTATTGCCGTATCTGTTACAGTTGCAGGATTATCGTTACTGTCGTTTGCGTCTTCATACGTTGCGGTGATTATTTCGCCGTGAGATATTTGCAGCAGACCGTCTTCGATATTCAGCTCACCCGCAATGGCTGAAATCGTACCTGCAAAAACACCCACACCAAGACTTGTTTCTGAAAGAGTGATGGTTTCGAAATCACCGCCGGTGGTCTCGATGCTCGCCTCAGCCGTGCCGTTACCGATAAGGTCGCTGTCGGCCACCCAGACCTTGATTGTATCTGAGCAGCGGTAGTAATCACGCTCAACACTTATATGACCGTTCGGCTCTGTGGCCGAGAGTATCGCATTATAAACATTGATCCGCCCATTGGCATCACAGACCCCCGGCGCAATTGGGTCAACAGTGTCCTTGAGGATATTTGCTGCATCATCGCTTGTGAGGTTCGGATTGACCGATAGTAAAAGTGCACACGCCCCTGCAACGTGCGGACACGCCATTGACGTGCCCGATGCGATTGTTTTGTAATTGCCGTAGGTCGTCCCCAGTGACGTCCCCGCAGCCCGCAGTGACAGAATATCCACGCCCGGTGCGGCTATATCCACCCAATCGCCGTAATTGGAAAAGGCCGGCTTTTCATCGTTGGAGTTTGTTGCAGCAACTGAAATCATATGCTCATAATTGGCAGGATAAAAAGCTGTATTTGAATAGTCGTTACCCGCCGCCGCTACCATTATCACACCCTGGCTGTGTGCGTAATCAATGGCCTCCTGCATATATTGAGTATAACCGCCGCCGCCCCAGCTGTTCGAAACCACATCGGCGCCGGCCGCAACCGCATAGTAGAAAGCTTCTATTGCATCGGCGGTATCGCCTGAGCCTTCGCTGGAAAGAAACTTAAGTGACATTATCTTCGAGTCCCAGCAAAGGCCCGTTATATCAAGCCCGTTATTGCCGTCCGCAGCGATTATCCCTGCACAGTGCGTCCCGTGTCCGTGGTCGTCTATCGGGTCACCGTCGTCATTGACAAAGTCATACCCGTATATGTCATCTATGTAGCCGTTTTCATCGTCGTCAACGCCGGCGGCGCCGTTCAGCTCCGATTCGTTGAACCATATATTATCAGCTATGTCCCGGTGGCTGTAATCAACGCCCGTATCAACGACCGCAACTGTTATATCACCGCTTCCGGTGCTTATTTCCCACGCCTCATTAGCGTCAATATCGCAGTCATAAGTTCCCGGCGGCGGATTATATGTGCCGCTTGCCGGGTACATCTGCCCCCTATTGGCCAACGCCCACTGTAGCGGATAATTAGGGTCGTTTGGCTCCAGACATACCCGAACTTTGTAATTCAGCTCCGCGTACTCGACGTCAGAGTCGTCTTGATATGCCTGGAGCGCATCCATAAGCGATTGCCCGTCGTTCAGCTCAATCTTAACTCTGTATATTCTCTCAAGTGCAGGAACCTTTCTCTCCCTGCCGACTCGCTTGAGTCTTCCAACCAGCCGTTTTTCTCTTTTGCTCAAAACCCCCAGGTCTTTATTCAAAAACGCTTCTAAATTCCTTCTGTGCTTCCTGAAATTCCTGAAAATACTCCTGAACTTTTTGATGTGGTATCTGTCTTTAAGCTCATCCAGCGAGTCGGTTAATTTAATTTCAGCGGCTCTTTTGCCTTTGTCAAGTTCACTTTCCAGTTGCAGCGCTGCTTGCTCGCTGAATTTCACGATTATTTCGTCCGGAACGTAACGGTAACCTCCGCTGATATTCTTACCTGCCGGCAGATAATCCATTTTTACCTCGTATCCCTGCACGGCTCTTTCCGAAAGGTTACCCATATAAAACGGTGTACAGGAATCTACGACAGGAACAGCTTTCACACCGAAGCCGATAACCGCCACCAGATATGCAGAGATTAAGATGTGCTTTTTAATTTCAAGGACCTCCTCGATAGTTCTTACCCAGGCACAAAAGGCATTTTACCGGAAAATCGCTGAAAATTCAAGTGAAAAATGACGTGCGAATTTGTTGGCTTGTTGGCACTTAAATGACCAATTACACCGGAACCGGTATTTAACAATAACATTAAGAGCTATTCAGCCACTGGCTCAATTTCCACCGGCACGCCGCGTGCTCTACGCTTAAACAAATCTATTTCCATCCACCTGTTACTTTTGAACCGCCATCTGTTTGCAAGCCCCACGCCGATAATACTTAATGTAGTGGTAATCCACGGCCCAATAGAACCTAATCCGGGCGCAAACTCAATTATAAGCACTCCGCCGAGCCCTAATATCAGCACCGCTCCCAGCGCCGAGGCCGCTGCCAGCCAAATCGTGTCACCAGCCCCGCGAAGTGCACCGCTGTAAGTAATCCGTGCCGCATGAAAGACCTGGTATATCGCTGCACAAATCAGAATATTAACCCCCGTCTCAATTACCTTTTCATCGGACGACCAGAACCTCATCAGCTCATCTCTGAACACAAAGAAACACAGCCCCACCAACCCCATATAAACCAGCCCGACCCTCACACACATGCTTGTTTGTTTAATTGCCGTATCTTTTCTGCCTTTGCCGATTGATTTGCCCACCGCCGCCGTAAGTGCACCTGCTAACCCTACGACCGGCATAACCGAGATATTTGTCCACGCAAGCGCAACGCTTGTAGCAGCCATCGCTTCTTTTCCGAAATTGCCAATCAGCCAGAATAAAATCACTCCCCAGAACGCCACATTTATCATTAGCTCAAATCCCGCCGGAAGTCCCACTTTCAGCAGGTCTTTCATTTTTCCAAAATCAATATTTATTGTGCGCCTGCATCCAAAGTTCGAGTTAATATCGCCGCTTAAAAAAACCGCCATTCTTATCCCCGCCCCGACAACCATCCCGATAAACGTCCCCCAGCCGGCCCCCGCGATACCCATCGCAGGAAAACCGAACTTGCCGAAAATCAATATGTAGTTTGCCGCAACATTAACCACCTGCCCGCACAATGCCGCATACATCGTGATAATCGGCCGATGAATGCCCATAAAAAACTGGCTGCTGCACCACGCAAAGACCGCTAAAAACTGTGTATATAGCATAATTCGAAGATAAATCACTTCCATATTCGCAACCGCCTGCTCATGCCCCATCATCTTGAATATCAACGGCGCACCAGGCCACATAATCGCCGCTACAATCGCCGAATAACCTAATCCCATAAAGATCCCCTGCCAGCAGTAGTTTGAGCAGTTTCTTTTCTCGCCTCTGCCGAAGCTCTGACTGACAAACGTTGTTACACTTGCTGTCACCCCGATAGCAAAACTGGCCGGCACAAAACTGACAAAACCAGCGGGCAAAATTGCTGCCAGAGCTTCTGTACCAAGACGTGATACCATAAATCTGTCCACGAACTGCATAAGCGTAAAGGAAAGAGTTGTCACTATCATCGGCCCAGCTAACTTCAGCATATACTTCAGCGAAGTCTCGTCCGCGCTATGTTCTTGTGACAGTAGAGTTGATTCGTCGGTCATTTACTCGAATCCTTTTTATTTAGCCCGAGCTTTTTTAATAGCCTCTCATCAGATATACTAAGAATTTTTACGCTCTTGACCGGACTGGTTTTGCCTCTGAGGATGCTGATGAAATTTTTCTTAACGCCGAGTTGTTTTGCCAAAAACTCGACAAGGCACTGATTGGCTTTGCCTTTTTCCGCCGCCGCCGCAATCTTGATTTTCACCATCCCTCCCAGCGTCCCTGTTATAATGGTTTTGCTGCTGCCCGACACAACCTTTACCCCAAAAACTACACCCCCATCGACTTCTTGTATCTTCAGAGCGGCCGTAAGCTCATCCATCAATCGTCCTTTGTCTTTTCACTCTTCCCGCAGGTTTGTGCCTATCGCCGATTGCACATACTTCTCAATTTCCTCCGCCAGCTCACCTAATGTTGCAATCTGAAAGTCTTCATAATAGCCCCGTACATATTCTCCGTTCAGGGCCTTCTTTGATATTCTGACGCGGATGATCGATACCGCTTCGGCGCCGGCGCTGAAGTCACCTTCCTTATGTTCGGTAAGTTCTACCCGCCAGTCTTCGCTTATAAAAACCAGGCTCTTGCCCGTATAAACAGCCATCGAAAAATAATCACGCAATAATTTCAATATTTCCATTTAGAACTTACTCCAGTGAGCCGGTTAGTTCTTTTATATTCGTTACTTCTTTGCCTCTGCAGTATTCTTTTATACCTTCGACAATTTTCATCGAACAGTTCGGCTCAATGAAATTCGCCGTGCCAATCCCCACCGCCAATGCCCCTGCGATAATAAATTCGATAGCATCCGATGCTGTTCTTATTCCCCCCATCCCTAAAATCGGTATCCCTTTATCTCTGGCAACCTCGTTATGGACCTTATTAACCAGATATACTGCTACCGGCTTTATCGCCGGCCCGGAAAGCCCGCCCGTCTTGTTGGCAAGAACCGCCTTTCGGCTCCCGATATCTATCGCCATTGCAGGAAAGGTGTTTATCAAGCTAAGTGCATCGGCTCCGCTGTCAACCGCCGCACGCGCCGTTACGCTGATGTCTGTAACCGCCGGTGACAGTTTAACCATCAAAACCTTCTCACCTGCCGCCTTTTTCACCGCAGAGGTAATCTCTGCAACCTGCTGCGGGTCGGTCCCGAAACTTATTCCGCCTTTTGCGACGTTCGGGCAACTGATATTCAACTCTATTCCTGCCACCGCTTTTTCACCCGCTAAACGTTCCGTCACCGACACGTATTCTTTGATGGTCTCACCGGCCACGTTGACAAAAACGGCTGTTGTGAATTGCTCTAAAATCGGCAGTTTCTCTTCGATGAACTTATCTAATCCGATATTTGCTAAGCCGATTGCGTTAAGCATTCCCGAATTGGTCTCGACAACCCTCGGCGTTGCATTGCCTTTCCTGGCTTTGAGTGTGATACTTTTGGTGATAAAACCGCCGAGCTGATTAACATCTACAAAATCAGCTAATTCATCACCGTATCCGCACGTCCCCGATGACGTAAAGACCGGATTTGCTAACCGAACCCCTGCAAAATCAACCGAAATATCAGAATTCTCTTCCATAACTACTTTCCATCAACAACAAATCACAAACAAAAGACTACTTCTCTACTGTCGAATACCGGGCCGTCTTTGCAGCACAGCTTATAAATAGGCTCGTTTGAGTCGTTCGCTTTACATCCCACCGCGCAGCTCTGGCAAAGTCCAATCCCGCAGGCCATCATACGTTCCATACTGATTTGGCAGTCGATATTGTGTTTCTTCGCAATTTCAGATATTTGCTTCAGCATCGCTTCAGGCCCGCAGCTATAAATGATTGTGTTTTCACTTCTCAAAGAGGACCTCTCCAGCCACTGTGAGAAGCAATCGGCTGCTGTCCCTTCGAATCCTGCCGTCCCGTCATCGGTCGCTATAAATGACTTCGCTCCGTGTTTGGCGAATTCCGCTATTGAGAAACCCAGCCCCTGCGAAACCTCATCCAGACGTCTCTCGAAGGGAAGTTCCAATTTCGTCTTTGCACCGGCGAACGCGGTAACTTCGATTTTCGGATAATTCTCGCTCAGCACTTTCGCAAGATACAGCGCCGGCCCCGCGCCCGTCCCGCCAACAACCAGCAGCGCCGTTTTTTTACCTTCCGCCACCCGGAATCCTCTTCCCAAAGGCCCGATTACACTTATCGAATCACCCCTGGAAAGTGTTGTCGTCCGCAGAGTCCCGGGCCCGACCACCCCATATAGAATCTCGACAGTAGTTTTGTTTTTTTCTACTCTGACGTCAGCAAAACTAAAAGGCCGACGAAGCAAAATCTGTCGGTCGGAGGCATCAGCCAACTCCTTAGGTATTGTTTGCGGCCCCGGCAGAGCGGCTTTGCTCAATTCCAGTTCGCAAAACTCGCCCGGCCCACTCGTACCAAAAGCCTCCGCACCAGCACCCGAAAATTCCAGCCCCAATCGATAATACTTCTCCCCAATCGGTCTGTTGAAAGAAACAATTGCTGAAAAAACACCTTTACTTGCCCAGGCACCATTATTCATCGCAACTATCCACTAAACGCTGTGCTCTAAACGCTATTTGCTAACAGTGTACCGAAAAAATCCCGCCAGTCAAGCCTATTAAAATCCACTTTTAAAATGGCACATATATGCTTTGCGATTTATCTGTTTTTGTTTTGACTCCAACCACAATTTCGATTACTTTTAACAGACTATTGAATGTATCAGTTAATTTTTTTGGAGGTTCCTGAACTATGGACTGTCCCGTTTGTTCAAACCAACTGCACCAAATCACCGTCGCCGATGTTACCGTTGATATCTGCAAAGGAGGCTGTGGCGGAATTTGGTTCGACAATTTCGAACTCAAAAAATTTGACGAGCCGCACGAAGCCGCAGGCCTGGCCCTCCTGGACATAGAATGCGATGAAACTTTGGTCATCGACCGTTCAAAGAGATTAAACTGCCCCAAATGTGGTAACATTGTGATGATGAGGCATTTTTTCAGCGTAAAAAAACAGGTCGAGGTCGATGAATGCCCGGGCTGTGGCGGCTTTTGGCTCGACGCCGGGGAGTTGAGAAAAATTAGAAGCTTATTTGATACCGAACAACAGCGTCACGAAGCGGCAGAGAAGTATTTTTCAGAGGTCTTTGGTGACAAGCTTGCTGCAGTGAAGGAACAGGACCTGCAGGCGATTGAAAAGTCTCGTAAGATTTCGAATATGTTCCGATTCATCTGTCCCAGTTATTACATCCCAGGCCAGCAGGATTGGGGTGCATTCTAAATTAAACCTGCGAACCGCTGTAGCGGCCGCTTATCAGTGGGACTTAAGGTTTTTCTTTTCGGTTCTCTGCTCCTTCGAAGGTGGTATATACAGCGCCCCAACTATTGTCTTACACGTCTGAGCGTGCCCCCTTCGTTGGCTTTGCGCAAAGGTGCAACGACCTCTTCTCTTGCGTCGAGAATTTCCTTTTCCAGCGGCTCCTGCATCAGCGACATCTCTTCTTCCACCCCTTCGGAGGCCCGCTCTGATATATTCGCTCGTATTTTCTGCACAATCTCTTCGTCCGCCTGGTACAGTGCTATCGCCAGTTTTTTTGCCTCCACTGAACGCAGTGCTTCCTGAAGAGACCTGTCTGCTATTGACGGAATATCCTCCCACGTCACCATCAGGTTCCTTACCATCGTCCCCATTTGCTCATCCTGCTTATTGATATCATCAAGTATCTGTTCTCGCAGCTCGCTCTCCACGTCACTTAGTACTATAGCCAGTTCACGCAGGGTTTTTTCCGGTTTTCCCGCAATAACGGTCTCGCCCTTAAAACTTTTCAGCCGTTCGCCGATGGTAGAGGCCATTCGTTGCCTAACTCCCGCACCCATCTGTGTCGGTTTCGCCATCTTCCAGACAACTTTGCAGCAAAAATCTTTATCCAGAAGCGGCAGAACCTCTTGAACTTTACTTGGTTCCAGTTTCGACAGTATTGCCGCAGCCGTCTGGGGGTGTTCACCTTCAAATGCAAGAGCCAGTTCATAACCACTGGCCGAACGTATCGGCTCAAATATATCACTTTGCCTTGTGGCTTTTCTTACCTTGGATTGAATTTCCTCGACCTTCTCTTTATCAAGCAGCTTCACCAGCGTCTCCTTCAGAAAGCTTTGCACGTTAAGGCCCTGGCTTCCGCCTTCTTTAAGTGAACTGCAGAACTCTCGAACAATCTCATCCTGTTTTTTTGTCTCGCGAGAGCCGGATGCATTGATTTGTGCCATCTCAATGGCTATCTGTTCAATTTCTTCGGCCCCAAGCTCCTTGAGCAGTTCCGTCGCCGTCACACTATCAAGACTCATCAATAGCATCGCTGCTTTTTTCTTACTTGTTGCTGTTGCCGCCATTTGTCTGCTTCTCCTTTTCTTCGGCCAAAAAACCTCTAATCTCCATCCTGTTCAACAGTTACCCTTATTTCGCAGTTACATACCCGGGACCAAAATCGCCTCAAATTCACTAAAAATCCTTATCTGCCTTAAATAAAATATCGGCTGGATAACAAAGTCTCTTGACTATAAAATTCCCCTACCCCGTAGCCGAACATCCGCTATCCACTGTACGCTAAACGCTATACGCTATCCGCTAATTTATATCCAAAGCGTCCAACGCATCATTCAGCTTTTCAAGGCTCTGGCCAATGGTGGTTTCAGCCTGCCGATTCGACCTCACGTATCTGGTCCGTCTTTCTTATGATGCAAAGACTGAATCTGTCCCATTTTCCCTTATGCTTGTCTTTCAAATCCCACTTTATCCGCCGCTTAAGGTCGCTCGCCAACCCTATGTAATACCCCCTGTGTTCCTTCTGTAAGCCCCGTTATCTGCTCCGGATACCGCTCAAAAACCCCGCTGCTTATCTTCTCAAAATGACCAGTAACTATCGGCCGAGTTTTCCGCTTGCTGGTTTTTACTCCTTTAGCCATAAAACTAACTTCCCAATATCATATCTTCAACTTTTCTGCCTGTTGTTTCATCCACTTCATTGCAATTTTTTCGTCTCTTTCTATCGCCGTCTCCACCGCCTGTTTGGCACAGGCCAGCAGGTGCTTCGACTTCCGGCGCAAAGCAAACGATTCATCAATCTTTTGACGAATGCGCGATTGGATGTCTTCGTGCAACAAGGGAATCAAAGTTTCTTTTACCTGATCAGGTCGCCAATGAAGAATTACTGAACCACCTACATCACGGTTTATTTGTTCTTTGACAATCAAGGAGTTAAGCACAAGGGTTAAATAGTCTTCGTTGACTCGTTTATCTTTGAGTTTCAAGCGTAATATTCCACCGGATGGAATCATCTTTGCGGGTTTTTCCTTCAGATAATAAGCTATACCGGGTGTTGCGTCTTTGCTGAACAGGATTTCCCCTTGTTTGGGTTGATGCTGCGTCAATTCAGAGTACAGCTTTTCTGAGATATATTTTTCTTCTGTTATTTCAAAAGGCGAAAGGTTGCTCACTCTGATAAAGGGGATACCCTCATCCAGATATTCACCGCTGCCAACCTCGACACACTTTTTGACCGAAACCAAATTGCCCAGTGTATCCCAGCCGCCTTTATACGATTTAACGGCATTGACGATTTGCTCGTATTTGGGCTGGAAGTATTCGGCGTCGATGCGCTGGGCCTGCGCGGCGTCGCTATAATTCTTGACAAAACTCAAACAGTGACCCGGCCGCCAATCCAAAAGACCAAGCTCAGAGAGAAGAAACCTCTCGGCTTGACTGAAAACTGTCTCTGATTCCTCGATTAAATCTTGGCTAAGAGTTACCGCTTCGCCTATTTTGTCCTGTAAGGTTTTTGATGCTTCATAAACAGTTAAATCCTTGATGTCTTCAAGCTCAATTTTCCCTTGGCCAGATAGCATGATTACACGCTTTATTTGAGACTTTCCATATTGAGACATCAAAAATGCAAAAAGATAACAAGAATTTATGCTGATTTGTTTTATGCTTAATCCGGTGACATTCTGACTAAAATTATACATTGGATGCTTACTCGGCAAGATCGCCACATCTCCAATATACGCTCCAATTTTTGTAATTACAATATCGTTAGGGTGAAGCTCTGTTTTGTAATGCTCCTGATGCGTTTTTTCATCTAAATAAACAGTGGTCGTGAAGTTTGTTAGAGGGTTTTTTATCTCACTCGTCCTGATAAGTGGAACGCCGCTGTTTGTATACAGATCAGGGCTGATATCGAAAATCCCTTTCTTTATATAACTGCAATATTTTCTCAGTGGGTATAGATTTCCCCTTTTCGAAAGAGCAATTTCTAAAGCAAGGTATTCGGGTTTATAGTATTCGGCATCAATTCTTAAGTGCCGATAAAGTTCTGATAGTTTGACTATGGCACTTATCATCCCTTATCCCTTCCGCCAGAATGATAGTTTTTCTTTTTTGGCGAATTCGATAAAGGCTTCCGCGATACCATCCGGCAGTTCGCCGCCGAGATTGTGCAGGTCGTGGTCCACGATGAGATGGCCGTTTTTGTCGAGCTTGTACTGGCCATTGCCGTTTTTGACGAAGATATAATCGCCGGAATTGTCCTTGCCGCCTTTTTCACTGACGGCAAAGAAAATGGGGTAATCATCGACTTTCGGACAGAGCTTGTCATCCCATTTCTGCACGAACAGGACGGATGTCTTAGTGCCGGTATGGGGCTTGAAGGTGTTCTGGTGCAGGCCGACGACGGCCAGAATCCGGGCGCGTTCGGCGATAAATTCCCGGATGCGTTTATCGGAGGTGTTGTTGAAGCGTCCCTGCGGCAGGACAATGGCCATTCTGCCGCCGGGCCTGAGAAAATCCAGATTCCGCTCGATAAAGAGGATGTCCCGGCCTACCTTGGATTGGGCTTTATTATTTGCCTTAAAGCCCAGTTCGTATTGATGGATAATTCGTGGTTCCTTGATATCCCCGGCAAAGGGTGGATTGGCCATCACCACATCGAACCTAAACCGTTTCTTGTCCTTTGTGTCTTCCATAAGTTGCTCTAACCTGGCATAACCCTTGCCGTAGGTGTCCAGCCATTTCCGGTCTCTTTCCTTCTCGCTCCATCGGTCATACTCCAACGTGTTCAGGTGCAACACATTCGTCTCGCCGTCCCCGGCAATTAGATTAAGCATGCGCGCAACCCGAACTGTCCTTTCATCAAAATCAATGCCAAAGACCCTAAGGACATCCTCTTTTTCCTCATCTGTTATTTCCGCGTTCGTAAATAAATGCCCTGTAATATGAAAAATAGTGTGGACGGAAAATCCGCAGCTTCCGGCAGCGGTGTCTATCATGTACTCGCCTCTTTTGGGGTTGAGCATTTTAACGCACATATCAATTACATGACGAGGAGTGAAATACTGCCCCTTGTTGGGTTTCCAGACTTTCAATGCAAGATATTCAAAAGCTTCGTCTATCACCATCAGATTGGAATTAAAGAGCTTCACGTCTTGGAGACTCGAAAGGCAGATGGACAAGTGTCCGGGGGTTAAGTCAATGGTCGCCCCTTCAGGAAATACACCTGGCCACTTCTTCTTAGCTTTATCAAAAAGCAAGTGGATCTTCTCGTAAAGCTGCGTATCGGTCTGGCCGGTATTGCGAAACTCCATTACGCGGAATTTCTTATCGTTGAGGGTTTGCAGGGCCGCCTTGACTTTGTCAAAATCGCCTTTTTCGTCATCGTCGAGCTTATCATCGAGAAAATCCTCAATACGCTGTTTATCGGCGCGGCTTTGCAGTTCATCGTAGAGCTTGGTGAAAATAAGTTTGAAGACTTCTTCAAATACATCAACTCCCGCGTTGGCCAGGACTTCATCTTCCATTTCAAGAATAATCTTTTTTAGAGACTTGCCCTCATTAGGTATCTTGTCCTTGATAATGAGGTCTTTAAGTGTGAAGCGTTCAGTGAGAATATCCTTTATGCTTTGGTCCGCCTTGGGAATATCGGTGATGTCTTCAAAGAAGTTGGGGTCTTTGCGGTTGTAATGGGAAATCTGCTCACCGTTGGTCCAGACTCCTATCGGAGCGCCGGTGGCATTGCAGTAGGAGCGAAGCTGGTTTTTGCCGTCGGTGAGTTTGGGCTTTTTCAGTTCGACGATGATATAGGCGGTGTCGGGGCGGTCTTTGTCGAAGATGACGATGTCGGCGCTCTTGGTTTCGCGTCCGAATTTGACCGGGTATTCAAAGGCGATGCGCTTGGCGGGGTAGCCGTACTGCTCAATCAGACGCCGGGCGTAAAGCTGGCGGACAATCTCTTCGGGCTTGAGCTGAATCTTCTTACCCCGAATGATGCAGGAGACATAGGCGGTTTCCTTGCCGCGCAGCGTCTTGGTGGACACCTTTTTGCGCAAAGCGTCGATCTCTTTGGCCCTGAAGAGGGTCAGGTGATAATTGCTGTCTTTGAGTACTGTTTGTATTAAGTCATGCTTTGCCATATATCCCTCATAGTTTGCCGTAAGGTACTATTATTAAGACCTTTGGATTATAGTATTTTTTTGGATTTGGACAAGGGGAAAATGCCGGCAAGGCCGGAATTCAATATCCAATAACCAATGTAGAATACTCAATTTAGAAGGGGCGGACAAGCAGGGTACAGTAATCTGTGTGGATTCGTGGCTTAGTGTTAAGAAACAACGAAATCTGCGTAATCCGCGTCAAATTTGCTCTTGTGTTTTATGTGCCTTTTGTGGCTATTAATACTTAATTTTTTGTGCCTTTTTGCGGCTAATTTTCTTTTCGCGCCTTTTTGCCTTCGCGGTTTCTTTTTCGTTTTGAATTTTGCACTATGGTTTTTAGCTTTTCGTTTTAACTTTTAATTTTCTTCTCTGTGTCTTCGGTGCTCTGTGAAGATATGAAGAGAGGGCATCCTCAAGTATAATTCGGTAAATATTAACCCTTATACGAAAGGAGCCCTCATGACCACATATTATATAGGAGTTGACGTGCATAACAATAGTACAGA
>Ga0180434_10004114_pt1 | contig 17906 bp, 13 predicted proteins | sample SS_ome_7_FD_132453 | JGI IMG/M metagenome (GOLD analysis project Ga0180434, IMG submission 132453) | Hypersaline lake sediment archaeal communities from the Salton Sea, California, USA - SS_1_D_2 metaG | ecosystem: Environmental > Aquatic > Non-marine Saline and Alkaline > Hypersaline >...
ATGAACGCAAATGGACGCAAATAGAAAAGACAGAAGTTGAGAAGCTGGGAAGATGAGAAGATGAGCAGGAGTAATAAACGATCGGATTTCTCAACGCAACAAACCCAACGAACCCAACAAACCCAATAAACGCAACGAACCCAATAAACCCAATAAACCCAATAAACGCAACAAACGCAACAAACGAAACAACATGGAACTTATCGACCAGCATACCAAGAAAATCATGGAGGGCTGCAAAGAGCGGGCGCGGGCGGCGGGGCTGCGGTTTCAGGACGAGACGCTGGAATACATCGTCACCAACCGCGATCTTTTGGAGCTGACCCCCAAGTTCATGATCCCCACGCTCTATGACTACTGGGTGCACGAGGTCGAGGTCCTCAAGCAGAAAGGGCGCTACGAACTCTATCCGAGCAATCCCTACGAAACCGTAATCAACACCCGGCCGGCCGTCTCCTTTTTCAACGACAACAATCCGGACTGGCTCAACGTGATGATCTTCTACCACGTGCTGGCCCACATCGACTTTTTCCAGAACAACATCTACTTCAGCCACACCTGGGATTACGACTTTTCCGGCCAGGCCCTTTCCGACAAACGCATCATCGCCCGGCTGCGCTCCGAAAAAGGGCGCTGGCTCGACTACGCCATCGAGTTCACGCGCGGCATCGACAACCTGGTGAGCTATCACAGAACGCTGCGCCGCCACGATCGCGCGATTCCGCCGGGGCCGCCGACCCGGCTGGATTATTATTTTGATGTTTTTCTGCAAACGGTGGACCCCATCCAGACCAATGAATACATCAAGGAAATCGAGCGCTACAATCAGTGCCTGAAAGCGGATCCGTCGGACGGCGAAGCGGTTTTTTTCAGGGAAGTGGTCAAAAAGCACCCGGAGTTTGAAACACTGTTTGACAAGCATCTCAAACACAAGGCCGTTCCCCGGGAAGACCTGATCCAGTTTTTAACGGCCAACTCCCCGTTTTTAAACCAGGAAAAAAACGAGTGGATCAAGACGGTGATGCAGATCGTGCGCAAAACGTCGCTGTTTTTTCAGCCGCAGATCCGCACCAAGATCATGAATGAAGGCTGGGCCAGCTACTGGCACGAGACGCTGTTTTTGAAAGATGAACGCATCGGCGGGCACGAAGTCGATTTCGCCAAGGTGCACGCCGCGGTCACTTCCCTGCCCCGGGTGGGACTCAACCCCTATGCCCTGGGCATGCGCCTTTTCAAGCATATCGAAAAAATGGCCGACCGGGGCTGCTACAGCTTTGATTTCCAGCGTGTCAAGGATCGGGAAGCCAGAAAAACCTTCGACAGGGCCGGGGGCGGCGGCAAGCGCTTCATCTTCGATGTACACCGCCATTTCTGCGATGCCATGTTCGCGGCCACCTTTCTGGATCAGGATTTCATGGACCGCTACAACCTGTTCGTCACCGGACGCCGGCTCAACCGCGCCAAAATGGTGTGGGAGTACTACATCAAAAGCCGCAAGCTCGAAGAATATCAGAAAATGGTAAAAAACACCCTCTACCACCCGCCGCACATCACCATCGACACCAAGGCCACGGAAAAAGGCGCCCTTTATCTGGTGCACCACTTTGAGGGAAAGCCGCTGATCCATGACTTTATCGCCAACACCATGCTGGGCATCGAATATTTGTGGGGCGGTCCGGTCAAACTGGAAACCAGCGAGGTGAAATCGCGCCCCGACGACGCGGCGGCCCTGCCGCCGCCCGTTGCATTGACCGGCGCAGCGCAAAAGCCAGGCGACATCGTGTGGCAGCGGGTGCTTTACACCATGCACAATCGCAAGCTCGCCAGAAAGGAGCTTTAGGCCGCCATGGAGCAGATCAAGATCGCCATGCAGAAACTGGATCGCGTCATCAGCCACCGGCACCGGCATCCGCCCATGCCGTTTGAGCGTTTTTTAAACGTCTTGAGCCAGAAGCCGGAAACGGTCATGCGCAATGTATTTCAGCTGTTCCACGACATGATCAAATCGCATGTCGCGGAAATCAAAGAAGACGCGGCCGACGAGCACGCCGCGGTCTACTCGGTCAAGTACGACTGCAACCGGCTTTTTGTGGAGAACGCCGACCACCCCTTTTTTGCCGATCAGCTCTTCGCCTTCCGCTTCATAAAACAGGTGGAGTCCCTCAAGCGCGGCGCCCAGCAGAACAAGATTTTCATTTTCGAAGGGCCGCCGGGCTGCGGCAAAAGCACCTTTCTCAACAATCTGCTCATGAAAATCGAGGAGTACACCAAGACCCGGGCCGGCCTGCGCTACGAAGCCATGTGGCGGCTGGACCAGGAGCTGCTGCACCGGTTGACCGAAAATGAAAGCATCCCCCTTTATGACACGGTGATGCCGCTGCCGGGCAGCCCGGAAGCACGTCCCTGCGCCGAACAGGAGGTGGATGCGCCGACAGACGGCTTGGGGGCTGAACTGCTGAATGAAAGGATGCCGGCGGCCGCGGATCCCATGGCCTGGAACACCGAATTCATCGACATTCCCTGTCCCAGCCACGACCACCCCATCGTCATGATCCCCAAGCACTACCGCCGCCGTTTTTTCGACGACCTGTTTCAAAACGACAAATTCAAGTGGAAACTTTTCACCGAAAAAGAGTACGAGTGGGTGTTCAAGGAGCCTGCCTGCACCATCTGCAGCTCCATCTACTGGGCCCTGCTGCACCGGCTGAAAAGCCCGCTGGAGGTCTTCAAGCGGCTGTACGCCCGCCCGTATTCCTTTAATCGACGCATGGGCGAAGGCATCAGCGTCTACAATCCCGGCGACAAGCCCATGCGTCACAACCTCATGGGCAATCCCATGCTGCAGCGGCGCATCAACTTCCTGCTCAAGGACAGCAACGAGGTCAAATACATCTTTTCGCGCTTTGCCAAAACCAACAACGGCATTTACGCCCTGATGGACATCAAGTCCAACAACATCGAGCGCCTGATCGAACTGCACAACATCATCAGCGAAGGGGTCCACAAGGTGGAGGACATGGAGGAAAATGTCAACTCCCTGTTCATCGCCCTCATGAACCCGGAGGACAAACAGAACATCCAGAACCTGCAGTCGTTTTATGACCGCATTGAATACATCCACATCCCGTACGTGCTCGACCTGAACACCGAGGTCGCCATTTACCGCGACATCTTCGGCCGTCACATCGACGAACGGTTTCTGCCGCGCGTGCTGCACAATTTCGCGCGGGTGGTCATCGCCACCCGGCTGAACATCCGCTCGGACGCGCTGCTGGAGTGGATCAGCGACCCGAAGAAATACGACCGCTACTGCGACGCCAACCTGCAGCTCTTGAAAATGGAAATCTACACCGGCCACATCCCTTCCTGGCTGACCGACGAGGACCGCAAAAACCTGACGGCCAAGCGCCGGGCTAAAATCATCGCCGAAGCCGCCACCGAGGGCAACAAGGGCTTTTCGGGCCGGGACGCCATCAAAATATTCAACGAGTTCTACTCCAAATATGCCCGTGAAGAGCGGTTGATCAACATGTCCATGCTGTGCCTTTTTTTCACCAAGGTACGCCCGGACCTGATGGCCAGCATCCCGGATCGTTTTCTGGAGTCCCTGCTGGCCATGTACGACTACACCATTTTACAGGAGGTCAAGGAGTCCCTGTACGACTACAACGAAGCCCAGATCATCCGCAGTCTGCAGAATTACATTTTTGCGGCCAATTTTGAGATCGGCACCGTTGAAAGCTGCCGCTTCACCGGTGACAAGCTCAACATCACCGCGGAATTTTTCGAAGACATCGAGCACCGCCTGCTGGGGGAAAACGCCGGCCAGAAGGCGCGTCTGGCATTCAGAAAAGAGACCCAGCGCGCCTACACATCCAAAACGCTGACCCAGGAACTCATGGTGGCCGGCCTGCCCCTGACGGAAACCGAACTGTTCAAGTCGCTGCACGAACGCTGCGTGTTCCATCTCAAGGAAAAGGTGCTGGATCCCTTTCTGGAGAATGAAAACTTCCGCCAGGCCATCAAAGACTACGGCCAGGAAGGCTTCAAGTCCTTTGACAAGCGCATCCGCAGCGACGTCACGTTTTTGATGGACAACCTGTGCACCAAGTGCCGCTACACCGAACAGGGGGCCAAGGAAATCTGCATCTACGTCATCGACAACGACCTGGCAAGGAAGTTCGCCAAGGCGAATTAGGATCATCATCTCACCACAGAGGCACAGAGAACACAGAGAAAATATAAATTCTCGGTGGCCTCCGTGTCCTCTGTGGTGAAAATTGGGTTTGTTGGGTTTGTTGGGTTTGTTGAGTTCGTTGGGTTTATTGGGTTTGTTGATTGAAAAATGCAGTTGCGGTTTCCCCCATTTAACCATTTAACTATTCGACCAGCCGACCAACCGACCGGCCGGCGAATTCATCATTCCTGATTAAAATCTCACCACAGAGGCACAGAGAACACAGAGAAAATATAAATTCTCGGTGTGCTCCGTGTTCTCTGTGGTGAAAAATGCAACTGGAAAGAAACCGGCGGACAAATCGTTGACCCATCGCGAAAAAAGCGGTATCCACACATCATGGATGACGATGTGGTCATTGTAGAAGCGCTGCGCACGCCCTTTGGTCGTTTCGACGGGCCGATGCGATCCATGGACAGCATTGACTTGAGTGTGCGGGTCTTCAAGGAGATTCTGCGCCGCACCGGGCTCAACCCGCGCAGCGTCGACGAAGTCTACTACGGCAGCTGCATCCCTGCCGAATATGCCCTTTACTTGAATGTGCCGGCGCGCCAGATCACGCTGCTGGCCGGCTTTCCGCAGGACAGCATTTCCCTGACCATTGACCGCGCCTGCTGCTCCTCCATGACGGCCCTGCGCCTGGGCTGCCGCGCCATCAAGGCCGGTGAAGCCGACATCGTGATCGCCGCCGGCGCGGAAAATATGGGCAATGTGCCTTTTATCGCACCGGCCGCCCAAACGCGCTGGGGCAACCGGCTGGGACCCGTCCCCCTTGAGGACGTCCTTTTCGAACTCGGCTACGGGCGCAAAGGCTTTGCGCCCGTGGCCGCCGACGCCGGCAGCGTGGCCCTGGAATACGGCATCAGCCGCGAAATGCAGGATCATTGGGCCGCCCGCAGCCACCAGAAGTGGTTTGCGGCTTATCGCGCCGGACGCATCCAGATCGGCGAAGAGATCATGCCGATCGACATTCCCCAAAAAAAAGGTCCGCCCCTTACCTTAGATTGCGACGAATCCCCGCGCAAGAACATCGACCCGGCCAAAATGGCGTCCCTCAAGCCTATCTACGGCAGCCCCACGGTCACACCCGGCAATGCCCCGGGCCTGAATGCCGGTGCGGCCGCCGTCGTGATCATGCGGCGCAAAAAGGCGCAGGCATTAGGCCTTGAGCCCTTGGCCGCCATCGAAGCCTGCCAGGCCGCGGCCGGCGCCCCCCGCTACATGGCCTGCGTGCCGGCCCAGGCCATTGAAAAATTGTTGCAGCGCACCGGATTGACCATGGACGCGCTGGACCTGATTGAAATCAACGAAGCCTTTGCCGCCGTCACCCTCGTTTCGCTTAAAATGCTGGCCGGCAGCGATCCGGATCAATTTGCGGCCTTGCAGCAAAAAACCAACGTCAACGGGGGTGCGGTGGCCATCGGTCACCCGGTGGGCGCCAGCGGCGCCCGCATCACCATGGCCCTGATGTACGAACTGCGGCGCCGGGGCGGCGGCCGCGGCGTGGCCGCTATTTGCGGCGGCCTTTCGCAGGGCGAGTCGCTGTTGCTGAGGGTCTGAAAAAAATGGCGTAGTGATGATAAATTTTGAATTTTGAATTTTGAATTTTGAATTAGAAACTTTGTAGCATCCGGCAAGAGGCGATAACCCACGTGCTCGTGCACGTGCGCGGCAGTTGGGCTTGATCTGTCATTATGGCTTCACCAGCCTGACGATTCATCGAAAAGCGAACCCAACATACCCAACAACATGTCACGCGCAGGCACTCCGTCGAAATAAAAAGGCAAAGGCCTTTCACAGGGTAGACGGAGACACATAGAGACAATTCAAAATTTAACATTTAACATTCAAAATTGCTCCATCCTGAACCCAACCAAACCAACAAACGCATCACCATCCCTGAAAACCCGCCACCGCTTCATCCGGAACCCTTCCTTTTTCGACGTCATCCAGGGCCTGGTCGATGATCGTAAGCCCTCTTTCGGCTTCATCCGCGGTCAGCGTCAGCGGCGGGGTCAGCTCCAGCACATTGGAGTGCAGCCCCACGTAGTAAAGCACGGCCCCTAATTCATGAGCCCTGAAAACCGTTTTCGCGGCTTCCAGCGGCGCCGGCTGTTTTGTATCCCGATTGCGGACAAGCTCCACCCCGATCGCCATTCCCCTGCCGCGCACGTCCCCGATCAAGGGATGGGATGCCGCCAAATGCTTGAGGCCGTCCCTTAAAAAGGCGCCCTGCATTTGGGCCTTCTTGACGAGATTTTCCTTTTCAATCGTGTCCAGGACGGCGCCGGCGGCCGCAGCGGATATGGGGTTGCCGCTGGTGGTTTCCATGGCAAACCCCTGGGCTGCATTTAGAATGTCCGCCGGTCCCACCACCGCCGACACCGGCAGGCCGCCGCCCAGCCCTTTGGCAAAGGTGACGACATCGGGCGTCACGCCGTCATGCTGAAAACAGTGCATCATGCCGCTGCGGCCCAGCCCCACCTTAACTTCGTCACACACCATCAGCACGCCGTGGGGCTTTAAACGGGCTTCGACGGCCCTGAAAAAACCGGCCGGGGGCACAATCAGACCGCCGTCCGACATGACGGGTTCAAAAAACAGGGCTGCAACCTGCGACGGCGGACAATCGGTGGCCAGATGAAAATCCAGCAGCGCCAGCACCGCCTCTGCCGCGGTTTCGTTAATAAACGGTCGATACGGGTTGGGATAGGGCAGAAAAAGTACGCCCGGATGGCGCGCAGCATCCACCTGGGACGAATGACCGGAAATGCCCATGGAACCGCTGGTGCCGCCGTGGTAGGCCCCCACAAAGGAGATGATCCTGGAGCGGCCGGTGGCTTTTAAAATGGCCCTGAGTGCGGCTTCATTGGCGTCGGACCCGGAATGCCCCAGCCAGACGCGGCGCTCGCCGCCGCCGGGCACGATGGCCAACAATTTCTCCGCCAGGGCCACCGCCGGACCGACAATGGCCGACAGCACACTGGCGCCCGCCTGACATCGCATGGCCTGGTTGACCGCCTGCTGCAGCGCCGGGTGTGCATAGCCGAGGCTCGCCGCCCCCCACGATGCCGAAAGGTCCAAGAGACGCCGCTTGTTTTCGTCAATCAGACAGCACCCCTCACCGGCCACGATGGTATGGTGAAAAAAGCGTAGTTTCTGAATGCCGGCGATTACCGCCGCGTCCCGCTGTATCAGAGATTTTTTCAAAAGACCCCCCGTGTATTGCAAGCCTCGTTATACTGAACCTCACTGCGGCCGCCGGAAGCGCTGCCATTGGCTTTTGATCCACGACCAGCTGATTTCCCGGTTTCCCATGATGCCCTCGGGACGCACCACCAGAATGACAATCAACACCGCGGCCAGAATCAGCGTGGTGAGTCCCAGCAGCCGGGGTACCGCAAACAGCCCGAAAAAGCCGAATCCCTCTTCCAGCGGCGCCAGGATCTCCACGAATCCGGTGATGATGGCCGCCCCGATCACGGCGCCGCTGATGCTCCCCAGACCGCCGATGACGATCATGGTCACCACATTGAACACCAGATGCAGGCCGAAAACCCGCGGGTAGAGGTTCAGAATCAAATGCACCCACAAAATGCCGCCGATGGCGGTGAAAAAGGCGCTCAACCCGAAAGCGTAGAGCCGGTATCGCAGCAGGTTGACCCCCAGATGGGAGGCCAGCTCCTCGTCCTGGCCCATGACGATCAGGGCCCGGCCGATGGTGCTGCGGCGCAGGCGCACGGAAAGATAGATCAGAAAAATCGCGATGCCCCACACCCACCATATATTGGTGTGGGCCGGAAACTGCCGCAAGCCCATGGGGCCGTTGGTGATATCAGGGATATTCTCGGCGATGGTGATGGTAATGAAATTGAAGCCCAGCGTCGCCAGCAGAAAATAGAGGCCCTTCAGCCGCAGCGCCGGCAGCGCCAGCACACTGCCGAAAACCGCCCCCACCAGCCCGCCGACAATCAGGGCCGGCAAAAAGGGCACCTGGATGTTCAGCAGAAAACCGGGCAGGGCCAGATCCAGCAGGTCGCGCTTGAAGGCCACCGGCAGGGTCATGAATGCCGCCGTATACCCTCCCACAAGCATAATGCCGCCGTGCCCCAGGGAAAACAGATTGGCCCAGCCGTTGGTGATATTCAGGGCAACGGCCAGGATGCTGTTGATGCCGAACAACAGCAGCAGCGTCAGCCAGAATCCGGGAAGACAGCGGTCCAGAAAGTACAAAAGGCCGACCGCCGCCGCCAGCAAAATGATGTTTTTCAGCTTTTGCATGATACGGCGCTTATTTGATGTTGGGCCGGAACAGGCCGCTGGGTTTAAAGATCAGCAGAACAAAAAACACGATCCACACAAACAAGGGTCTTAATCCCACCAGTTGATCGGGAAGGTAGGCCACAAACAGGGTTTCCCCCACACCGATGATAAAACCGGCTACGATTGCCCCCAGCACATTGCCGATGCCGCCCAGCACCGAGGCGATAAAGGCATTGACGACAATGATGACCCCCATGCTGCAGCGCACCGATCCAAATTTAATCCCCCAGAAAATGGCGGCCATCCCCGCTAAAAACGAAGCCACGGCAAAGGTGACAATAATGACCCGCTCCGTGTTGACGCCCATGGTGCCGGCGATTTCCGGATCATAGGACATGGCCCGCATGGCCGTACCGGTCTTGGTGTTCTTGACAAAATAAATCAGGGCCGCCCCCGCAAGAAAGGTCAGCACCAGAATCAGGATGGTTTTTTTGAAAATGATGATGTCGCCCAGCAGAATGGCGCCTCTTAAATAATCAGGGATCGGGAACGGTTTCAGTTTGTCCGTCACCAGCATGATCAGGAGGGTGCGTATACCGAAGGAAGCCGCCAGGGAGGTAATAAAGAGGGTGATCATGCCGGCCCCCCGCAGCGGTTTGAAGGCCAAGCGCTCAATGAGAAGCCCCACGGCGATGCTGCCGGCCATGGCGCCAAGGCACCCCATCCAGAAGGGCAGCTTTAAAACGACCATCAGCCAGAAGGCCGCCATGGCGCCGACCATCATCACCTCCCCATGGGCGAAGTTGACCAGCCCGATAATGCCGAAGGTCATGGTATAACCGGCCGCCATCACCGCATTCAGGCTGCCCCACCCCAGGGAATTGATCACTTGCTGTAGAAAATAATCCACCGCTGCACCTCGGTTTATTGGAAGCCTAAATAAATGTCGGCGATCTCCCTGTCCTGCAGAAGATCCATCCCTGCGCCTTCGCGGACAATCCGGCCGTTGTCCATCACATAGGCATGATGGGATATGCGCAGGGCCATCTGCGCATTCTGCTCCACCAGCAGAATCGAAACACCGGCGCGGTTGATCGCCACCAGCGTCTTGACAATATGCTCGACCACCAGCGGCGCCAGCCCCAAACTCGGTTCGTCCAGCAGCAAAAGCTGCGGACGCGATATCAGCGCCCGCCCGATGGCCAGCATCTGCTGTTCGCCGCCGCTCATGGTGTCCGAAAGCTGGCTGCGGCGTTCGTTCAATCGCGGAAACAGCTGATGAATCCACTTGAGATTGGCGTTGAAATCCTTTTGGGATCGGGTGCGATACGCACCGACCATCAGGTTTTCATGCGCCGTCAGGTTGCCGAAGACACGCCGCCCCTCCGGGCAGTATCCCATTCCCAGCGCGGCGATTTCGTAGGGCTTCAGCGGGGTGATGTCCCGGCCGCCATAAGTGGTCCGTCCGGCGGTGGCGTTGAGCAGACCGGTGATGGTTTTCAAGGTGGTCGTTTTGCCCACGCCGTTGGCCCCCAAAAGGGTGACGATCTGCCCCTGCTGCACATGGAAGCCCACATCCCGAATGACGGTTTTCCTGCCATAGCCCGAGGTGATGCGCTCCAGCTTGAGGAGTGGTTCGCCGCTCATGCGCCACCTGTGCCCAAGTATGCCGCCACCACCTGCGGGTTGCGGCGTATTTCCGCGGCGGACCCGTCGGCGATCAGTTGGCCGTAATTCATGACGGATATGCTTTCGCACAAATTCATGATCACCTTCATGTCGTGCTCCACGATCAGGATGCTCAAGTCGAAATCCGTTTTGATCTGTCGTATCATGGCCACCAGGCTTTGCTTTTCGGCCTGGGTAAGACCGGCCATGGGTTCGTCCAGCAGCAGCAGTTTCGGATTCAAGCACAGTGTCATGGCGATGCTCACCTTGCGCTGCACGCCATAGGCCAGTTCATTGCCGTTTTCATGCTTGAGATGATCGACACCCAACCGCGCCAGCAGGGCCTCGGCCCGGTCTTCGATTTTTTTTTCTTCGCGCTGGTAGCGTTTGGTCAAAAAAAGCGTGTCCAGCAGGTTGTAGCGATAGGACATGAAAAAGGCCGTGCGCATGGTTTCCAGCACCGATTTGTTTTCGAGCAGCTTGCCCGTCTGAAAGGTTCGGGCGATGCCGCGGGCGGCGATGCGGTCCGGCGTTTTTCCCGTCAGGTTTTCACCGTTGAACACCACGGTTCCGCCGGTGGGCTTGTACAACCCTGATATCAAATTAAACAAGGTGCTTTTCCCCGCACCGTTGGGACCGATCAAGCCCTTGATTTCACCCTGCCGCACCGCCATGTTGAAACGCTGCACCGCATCCAGCCCGCCGAACCGTTTGCTGACGTCCCTGACGACCAGTATGGCCGCATCGCCATTGTTTTTTTGCATGTAAACGCCGCCCCCTATTTCCGCGTCTCAAAAGTTGTGTTCCCAAAAGACGCGGAAATTCCAAATCTCAAGCACCAAATAACAAACAAATCAAAAACATAAGCGATTAGCTGTTCGCAATTAGTCAAAAAAAACTGAACCTTATACCGTGCACTATAAACCTTCCGCCTTGTGCCTTGCGCCGTTTGCCCTATACCGTACACCTTCCGCCTTGTGATTTTGGATTTCACAGCATTTTCCGCAGCGCCCCGCACTGCCGCCCAAACCGTTTGGGCCGTTTGGAGGATCGGCAGCCGGGTGGTCGCTGCGGATCAGCGCCAAACACGCGCTACTTAAACGGCATGGTGTCGATGCCCGCCGGTGAAAAGCTTTCGTAGGTCTGGAAATCGTGATAAATGCGTTTGCCGTCCTTTACCGCCTTCCAGATCTGTCCTTTGCGCGGCCACCCCTCGGGCGTAAATGCAAAAGGCTGGGTGGTGTTCTTAAAGGTGACGGACAACAGAGCAGACTGCACCTGCTTGCGCTTTTCATCCAAGCCGGCCTGGTCCCATGCTGCGGGTCCCATGCTGCTGATGGCGCTGGACACCCCCTCAACCATGATCATCAGAGCGTCATAGCCCATGGTACCGAAGGCGCCGGGATCATCGTTGTATTTCTGCTGATAGGCGGCCACGAAATCCTGCGCCATGGGCGGCAGTCCGGCCTGGTCCGGGTGAAAATGCGTGGAAAAAATCATGCCTTCCACCGCATCCCCGCCCACCTCGGTCAGGGCGCTGGTGTCGACGCCGTCCGTGCCGATGAGCGGCAGGTCAATCCCGAGATCGCGGGCCTGTCTGGCGATGGTGGGCGCATCCTGCGGCCAGGTTGGAAGAATAATGGCCTGAATGCCCAACTTGTCGGCGCGCACCTTGAGCTTGGTCAGCTGGGCCGCATAATCGTTGTCGCCGGTCTGATAGTTGAGAACCAGCGGCACGGGATCCGCTTTGCCGGTAAAGGCTTTGGCATAATATATAAAGTATTCCGTGAGCTTTGTCCCGTAGGAGCTGGCCACGTCCTTGAAAATGGCGAACGTGTCGTAACCCAGCTTTTGGGTGACGTATTTGGCGACCGCGCGTCCCTGGTCGTTATCCGGGCCCGGCGCCATGAACATGAATTCACTGATCAGCGGAATGGTGGGCGTGGTGCCGCCGATGTCCGCGTAGGGCGCCCCGGCCTTGGCAAAAACCTCTCCGGCCGCCGTGGCAAAGGAAATGTCATTGCCGCCGATGCCGGCCAAAACCTGCGCATCGGTGAGAAGGCGATGCGCCTTGGTGGCGAATACAGCCGGATCGGATCCGCCGTCCACCATCACCACTTCCAGCGGATACCCCTGAATACCCCCCTTGGCGTTGACAAGATTCTGGGCCACCTCGATGGTATACTGATTCTCGATGCCCATCTCAGCCGCGTCGCCCGTCAATTCCACAATGGCGCCGATTTTTATGGCCTCTTTGGCGTCCGCCGCCGCAACCCCCATGGCCAGAAAAAGCGCCAGGCATACTGCCAAAAACCCTATTTTTCGGTTTGCTTTCATGCGTCAACCTCCTTTTTTAATTAGTGTTTGATGTACCAACTTCACCATTGCCTCCCCATATCAGGCTTCCCTGCCGGCGGTCTTAACTTTTTCCGCTGCACCGGGAGCGGGGAGGCGGTAAAGCGCGACCGCATTTTCCTCAAAAACCATCTTGGCGACGGTAAAGGCGGAATCGATGTCGAAAAGCCCGTCCTCGACCAACGATGCCAGCAGATCGGCCATGGCCGCGCGCGCCATGCGCGCGGCCAGCCAGTGGATTTCGGGCACAACAAAGCCGTCGGAGCCATAGAGAATCTTGTTGAACGGACACATGTCGAAAATATCCCGCAACCCCTTTTTAAAGCCCAGCGGAACGAAGGGGTTCATTTCAGAAAAATCCACGTAGACATTCGGATAAACCGACGCCAGGTAGCCGGCCTCAAAACAGTGGGGGTATCCGCCGTGCACGATGACCATGGGTACGCCGCGAAAGGCCGGCTGGTCGAACACCCACTTCAGCATGGCAGGATGGTTGCGGCGCACATCGATGTTGGATTCGCCGAAAGAAGCATGAATCTGCACCGGCAGCCCGCTTTGCGCCGCCTTCTCCAGCGTCCGCAGGAAAAAGTAATCCCGAAACGCCTTTTCAGCCGGCGGACCTTGTTTGAGGCGGCGGCGTTCAACCGGTTGGATTTCAATGCCGGTGCGGTAGCCGATAATGGATTTAAGCGCCACCGTACGCGAACCGGCGATATGCATCTCGAGTTCCCGATCGTATTTTTCTTCAATATCTTCGAGTGTTAAGGTTTTATTGTTAAACTGTTGCCACAAGTCATCAAGGCGGCTTTCAATGCGGAACATGTAATACACATCCGCCGGCACCAGTTCCTCGAATTCCTGCAGCGACTGGTCGGCCGGCTGGTAGCCTGTATCCACGATCAGGCAGCGGATATTGGCGTCTTGAAACAGACCGCGCACCCAGCGGCCGTAGTCGGCCGCCATCAGCGCCGCGCGCCGGGACATCAGCGCCGCATCGCTGGCACCCGCCAGCTGCAGCAAAAGCGCCAATTCCCGCATCAGCCTGCGAAAGACCAGGGTCTGCCGCACTTGGTCCGCCGGCATGTCGTTGAGCGACATACTGAACAACGACGGCAGGTCATGCGGCTTAAAGGTGGCATGAAACAGGTGGCAGTGATTGTCCACCAGTGGAATAGGCGCCAAATCCAAATCCGATGATTTGCTATGCATGGGGCGAGGGGTTCCTTTTCTCTGAATGGTCTTTTCTAAAGACCAAGCAAGGCTAAAACGCTTCCATATACAAAGCGCTTTCCCAATCGGAAACATGCTCGATGTAGCGGTTCCAGGCAAAACGCTTGAGCAGGATGTATTCTTCGAAAAACGCATCCCCCAGGACCGAGCGGTAAAAGGCATCGGCTTCCAGAGCGGCGACCGCTTCACCCAGCGTCGTGGGCAGACGGCGGATGTTCAACTGTCGGCGCTGCTCCGCGGCTAGATCGTACGGGTCCGTCATCAGCGGCGGACCGGGGTCGATGCGGTTTTCGACACCATCCATACCGGCCGCCAGGGCCGCCAAAATCGCCAGGTGGGGATGGCAGGTTCCGTCCACCGGTTTGATTTCAATATTGAGCGCTTCGGCCTCGCTGCCTTTGGCCCCCGGGCAGACCCGTACGGCCGCCTCCCGGTTGTCCATGCCCCAGCACACGAACGCCGAGGCCCAGCTGTGCGGCAACAGGCGTTTGTAGGAGTTGACGGTGGCGGCGGTAAAAGCACACAGGGCCGGCATGTGTTTCAGCAGGCCGCCGATAAAAAAACGCGCCATCCCGCTGAGGCCATGTTCGTCGGCGGCATCGTAGAACAGGTTGCGGCCGTCACGGGCCAGACTGATGTGCAAATGCGCCCCGCTGCCGGCGGACCCGGCAAAGGGTTTGGGCATGAAAGAGGCGATAACGCCGTGGTTCTGGGCCACGCCCTTGACGGTTTCGCGGAAAAACACCTGGTTGTCCGCCGTCCGCAGGGCCTTGTCGTAGCGATATACGATTTCCACCTGGCCCTTGCCGTATTCGGGATAGTATTTTTCCACCGTCATGCCCTGGGCTTTCAGACACCGCACCATATCAGCGACAATGGCATGCTGCAGATTCATGCCGGTGGTGGAAAAACACCGGCTCTGGTCAAAAGGCGCATAACGGCCGTTTTCGTCGCGCACCACCAGGTAAAATTCATTTTCCATGGCCACGTTGGCATCGTATTTCAAACCGCTCACATAGGTTTTAAGTAAAGACCTGGCGCACAAGCCGCAGTCGGCATGATCTTTTTTGTGTCGGAAGTCACAGATGACCATGGCTGAAGCGGGCACATGCGGTAAAACACGGAAAGTCTCCGGATCAGGCACGCCGCAGAGCTCACCGGTGCATCCGAAGCGGGTCCCCGGCACCAGGTCGTCCAGAACGCTGAAAAACGGCATGGCCATGGCATAGTTGTGTCCGGTGTTCAGGTCCCCGGCCAGCACCTCCGCGGTCGCCGCATAGCTGCGAATCACGCTGTCGTTGTCGATGTAGACAAACCGGATCAACGCGATGCCTTCCTTTTCCACATACCTTAAAATGTCTTCTTTTGTCATTTGGCTTTCTCTTGGCGTTGGCATTTGGTTAGCAGGTTGCAGATCAAGCGGGCGCTGTAGGCGGCGCCGACAGCCAGAATCGATTCGTCAAAATCAAATTGCGGCGTGTGCAGGCCGTGAATGTATCCCCGCGACGGGTCATGGCAGCCCAGCCGGAAGTAAGCGGCCGGAACCTTGTCCGCAAACCGGGCGAAGTCTTCCGCACCCATGGAAGGTTTGGTGATGCGCACCACCTTTGCGGCCCCCCGCATGGCTGCGGCGGTTTGAAATGCTGTACGGGCCAGATCGTCCGCAACGCACATGGGCGGTTCTTCGGTGCGGATTTCGACGGCAATGCGGACCCTGAAGGCGGTCTCGATGCCTGTGGCGATGCGCCTTAAAGATTCCAGTGCGCCTGTTCTGCCGGCCGCACTCACATAGCGCAGCGTACCCTTCAACCGCGCCTGCGCCGGAATGACGTTGTATCCGCTGCCGCTCTTGATCTCGCTGATGGTCAGCACCACCGGATCAAGAGGGTCCGTGAACCGCGAAACCAGGTTTTGAACGGCGACGATGAAATGGCCGGCCGCCGCAATCGGGTCGCGGCATTCGTGCGGTCGGGCCGCATGCCCGCCGACGCCGCTGATGGCAATGTCGAGGTCGCTGCAGCCGGCGGTGACCGTACCGCTGCAGACGCCGATGCGGCCCGTGTCGAGCGCCGGGTGGATGTGAAGGCCCACGATGGCATCGACGGCCGGATGCGCCAGAACGCCCTGTTCGATCATCAGCGCGGCGCCGCCCGGAGATTCCTCGCCGGGCTGGAAAATGAACTGGACGCTGCCGGCAAGGTCCTGCCGCACCGCGCTAATCAAAGACGCCGCCCCCAGTCCGATGGCGGTGTGGCCGTCGTGCCCACACGCGTGCATGACGCCGGCGACGCTGGAGGCAAACGGCAGATGGGTCTGTTCGTGAACAGGCAGGGCGTCCATATCCACCCGCAGCGCGACCACCGGCCCATCATGCGCACCCTGCAAAAGCGCGGCCACGCCGGTTTCGGCCAGGCCGGTTTCAACCGTCATTCCCAGTTTTTTAAGATGCCGGGCCACGGTTTCGGCGGTGCGATGGCAGTTAAGACCTAGTTCCGGGTGGGCGTGAAAGTCTCTGCGCCACGCGACCAGCTGATCCTGCATGGCTTCGGCCGCACCTGAAAACGCGTCGGGCGTCATCGTTTTTTTCCTGCAAACGGCATGTTGTCAGCATCCCTCACAGCCGCTGAAGATGAAGGCAGGTCTCCCGCAGCATGTCATCTTGCCTACATATTTCTTGAATGCCGGCCTTAAATGCGGTCCGCCAAGCATCCGGGTTCGGACAAATCAGCGGCATCCCGTGCACATCGGTCAGCGCGGACAGGTCGGCCTCGGTCTGCCGGTTGGCCATGCGCGTGCAGTGAATGCCCGCCTCCTTGCAGTTGTCGGCCAGAACCGCCTGCGCCTGGGGGCTGATTTTGGAAAATTCCCGTTCGCTGATGGCCACGGTCAGATTCAGCGTATATCCCGTACGCAGCAGGGTTGCGTAGCGGGCGGTGCGCTGCAGTTTCAAGGCCCCAAAGTAGCTGGCCGGTATGAGAACCGTGTCGATTTCCCCTTTTTCAAAAGCGGCGTCGATGCGCTCCCACTCCACCACCACCGGTTCGGCGCCCAGAAAGCGCCGCAATCGGCAGGCGGCCGCGGACGGGTAGCTGCGGAAGCGCCGGTCTTTTAAATCCTGGGGCGTAAAGACCGGGTCCGTTGAAAAAAGCACCTCAAAAGATCCCAATTCCCAGTTGGAGGCAGGATTGAGGATGCGAATCCCTTTCTGCAGCAGCGGTTCGACAATTTGCTGTTGAAAAACCGCGCTGTTCAGAAAGCGGTGATACTGGGCGCGGTCATTGAAAAAATACGGCAGAAACACCGGACCGCACAACGGGGCGTATTTTTCAAAACAATGCGGTTCGTCGATGTAAATGTGAATCCCGCCTTCGATCAGGGCCTCCACCTGATCCCTGGAGGAACCCAGCTCCGCCGAATGATACAGCCGCAGCTTGATTTCCGGTTCGGCCCGCTGGGCCACAAGCGCGGCAAAATGCGACACCGCCCGCCCACCGACGGACGTCATGGGAATGACCATGCCGAACGACCGCGGCTGATTGTCGATATCCTGAAAAAAATACTCCAGCGGGCGGTTGATGGCCTGGCTGATTTTCTGCAGGGTCGGGATGGTGAGCATCCGCACGCCGCGCTCGATATCGGAAAGGTGGCTGGCCGGCAGACCGGTGGCGGCGGACAGATCGACCTGGCGCATCTTGATCGATTTGCGCGCCGCGCGGATGCGCGCGCCGATTTCAGCACCGATGCCGCCGTTTTGCTGCACCATCGTCCCATCCCTGGTTCACGGTTATGCTGAAATATAATTTTTTGAGAAATATTTGGGTGGACGGTTCCGCTTAATTTATTATGTCATATATTTTTGCTACAAGCCAAGCCATTATGTCAAGCAAAAAAACATCCAACCCAGCCCTGTAGCGCGCAATAGTGCCGCGTCTCAAAAGTTGTGTTCTAAAAACTTGCAATATGGTATTGTACAAGAATATCCCCTGTTTGACCCATCACACCCCAAAAAGACGCGGAAATTTTAAAATCACAAGCACCAAATGACAAACAAATCACAAATATCAAGCACCAAATGACAAACAACTGCTCTGCGATCCGTTTGAGATTTTGAACATTGGTATTTGGATATTGCTTGTTATTTGGGATTTGAATA
>Ga0180434_10004115_pt1 | contig 17906 bp, 8 predicted proteins | sample SS_ome_7_FD_132453 | JGI IMG/M metagenome (GOLD analysis project Ga0180434, IMG submission 132453) | Hypersaline lake sediment archaeal communities from the Salton Sea, California, USA - SS_1_D_2 metaG | ecosystem: Environmental > Aquatic > Non-marine Saline and Alkaline > Hypersaline > Sediment...
GCCGACCTCATGGCCAAGAGTGAAGGTTTCAGTGCCGAAGAATTCATCAAAATAAGCTTGACGCTTTGCATTCATACGAATGCTGCGGGATGTGGGGTCAATGTACGCTAAAATTCGCTCGTTCTCTTCTTCTGCGATATCGTCCCAGTCAATAATGAGGTCAAGATGTGCTTCTATCAGATGATGGATTGGAATCGGCGGATTAGAAATTTCGCCATACTCGTTCTCATAGGCTGCTATACGAGATTGCGCTTTTGACTCAATGAATTCTGGCCGAAGCCACTTTCCATCAGATATTACCTGAAGCATTACCCTCTTCCCCTGCATCCATAATGGCAAGCATTTTGCGGATTTGACTGTCTGACAAATTCCCCGACTGAAGCTTTCTGAATAAGACGCCGAGACGAATATCTTGGGCCACTGTTTCCCTGAGATCTTCCTGGGAAACTTTGGCCGCAAGAGCCAATAACTCCTCAAGATCGGCCTCCAATTCTTGTGCTAACTTATGGATTACCTCATCACTTGGTGGAGAAACCTTGCTGTTTTCAATCTTGCTTAAATAGGTAAAGTCGATTCCTATCTGCTCTGCAAGCCTTCGCTGTGACAATTTTTTTTCAAGACGTAATTCGCGAATTCGCATTCCGAATCTCATATTTCTCCCCACGTCTCAGTCTATCGTTTGCATGAGATTATACCACTATGGTGTTGAATTGTCAACACAACACTCTTCCAAGGGAGCGACGATTGATCGTCCGCTCCCCTTGGCGCATTTTGTTTTTGACTTCTGCGCCAAGTTGCGTTATACTATTTTGTACAAAGCTCCGCAACTTTGCAGAGCTTGAAGCAATGACAGGACGGCGGGGCCGCCCCGACGATACTATGATAACACAACGCCCATTGACCGTCAAGGTATCGCGGGGTTTTTAGTATCACGTGCAGAGCTGACGAAATGAGAGGGTAATGGAATTACAACCTGGTCAACTGATCAACGCTCCTTTCCTTCCTACCCCAGCCGAGGTCAAGAAATTTGAGCCTCGAGCCGGTTACTTCCTGCTGGAAGTCGTCCTCCAAGACGGGCATCACACCTATAAACCACTCCGCATCACCGCCGACCAACTGGCGCAGGTTGAATTCCTCGACCACGGGCCTCTCGCGCTGACCGATAATGCCGAGGATTTCTTCTTTCTCATCGAGGCCAACCGCATCCGCCTGGCCTATCAATTCGATCCCCAACTGGCGGTTAGCGTTTCCCAGGTGGACCCACTGCCCCATCAGATCGAGGCCGTCTACCGCTACGTGCTCGAATCGCCACGTATCCGTTTCCTCATCGCCGACGACCCAGGCGCCGGCAAGACGATTATGGCTGGTCTGATTCTGAAAGAACTCCAGTACCGCCGCCTGGTGCGTCGAGTGCTCATCGTCGCCCCTGGCCATCTCAAATATCAGTGGCAGCGGGAGATGAAGGAGCGTTTCCAGGTCTCCTTCGCCATCGTAGACCGCGCCCGGATGGAATCGGCGTGGGGCGAGAACGTGTGGGAGGAGCGGGATACCTGCATCACGTCCATTGACTTTATCAAGCGGGACGAGATCCGCGCCACCTTGCGCACTGCGCGTTGGGACCTGGTCATCGTGGACGAGGCGCACAAGATGAGCGCCTATGCTTATCAGGGGCGCGAACGGGTCAAGGTTGACAAGACCAAACGGTATCAGGTGGGTGAGATCCTCTCCCGCCAGGCGAACCACGTACTTTTCCTGACCGCCACCCCTCATCGAGGCGACGAGGAGAACTTTCGTCTCTTCCTCGCTCTCTTACGTCCCGGCTTTTTTGCTCAGACGGCTCTGCTCAAGGAATCCGTCGAGCAGAAGGACAACCCCATCTTTGTCCGGCGGCTCAAGGAGGATATGAAACGCTTCGATGGTTCGGACATCTTTCCGCCTCGTCACGTTCATACCGTCCCCTTTCGCCTCACTGCCGACGAGATCGCACTCTACAACGGCGTCACTCGCTACGTGCAGGACTATTTCGACAAAGCCAAAGAGAACCGCAGCATCTCCTTTGCCCTGGTGATCTTGCAGCGTCGTCTCACCTCCAGCACCCACGCCATCTACGAATCGCTCAGGCGTCGCAAGGCCCGCCTGGAGGAGTTGTTGGAACTGCCCGAAAAGATCCGCCAGAATCAGGGCCAGGACTATTTGCGCGCCCGCAACATCAGCGCGGAGGAACTGGAAGAGATGGCCGAGGAAGATCGACTCCGGATCGAGGAGCAGTTGGAGCACCTCACCATCGCCAAGAACATCGAGGATGTTCGAGCGGAGATCGCCGAACTGGATCGCCTGATCGCCCAGGCCGACCGGGTGCGCCGCCAGGAGATCGAAAGCAAGCTGGTGGGACTGCGCGATCACGTCCTCAGGCACCTGGGCGACCGCAAGCTCCTCATCTTTACCGAGTTTCGGGACACCCTCGATTACCTGGTGGACAAACTGCGCGGATGGGGCTACAGTGTCACCACCATTCACGGCCAACTGAATATGGACGCCCGCATCGAGGCCGAGCACGAGTTTCGGGATGACGCCCAGATTATGGTGGCCACCGAGGCGGCTGGCGAGGGTATCAACCTCCAGTTCTGTTCGTTGATGGTCAACTATGATATTCCCTGGAACCCCAACCGGCTGGAACAGCGGATGGGGCGCGTCCACCGTTATGGTCAGAGGTACGAGGTCCACATCTGGAATGCGATCTCCCGCGATACTCGCGAGGGGCAGATCCTGGAGCGCATCTTCGAGAAACTCGACCGTATGAAGGATGCCCTCGGCTCTGACCGGGTGTTTGACATCATCGGCGAGATCATTCCCGGCTCTCGTCTGGACGAACTTCTGAAAGACGCCATCTTTAACCAGCGGCGGATGGAAGAGATCGAGCAGCACATCGAGGCGGTGAACGAGCAAACGGTGCACCAGACGTTGGAACGGGTCTTTATGACCGGCCTGGCGACCCGTCACATTGACTATACCGGCGTCCTGAAAGAGACGCTGGCCGCCGAGGAGAACCGCCTGGTGCCCGAGTACGTGGGAGACTACTTCCTGCGCGCCTTCCGTCGCCTGGGTGGGACGGTCGAGCGGCGGGACGACGGCTCCTACGCCGTCTTGGCGGTTCCCTTCGATCTCCGTCGCTGGGGGAGGGACTATACCTTCAAGACTACCTATGGGACGCTCTTCCGCGAGTACAAACAGGTGACTTTCGACAAGGACTATGCCCGCGAGCATCCCAAGGCCGAGTTCGTGGCTCCCGGTCACCCCCTCCTGGAAGCAGTTAACGAGGAGATCCTGACGGCTTTTGATGGTAGAACAAATAGCTATGCCGTCTTTGGCGACCCCGAGGGCCAGCGAGAGGGCGTCTTTTGGTTCGTAGAGGGCGATGTGACCGACGGCACGGGCCAGCACGCCGGCAAGCGCGTCTTTTGTCTCTACCAGACCCTTGATGGTACGATTCAACAGGTCAATCCCGCCATCTTGTGGGACCACGAGCCGCTTCCCTCTCAGGTAGGGGATAAGAGCATACCTTCTCCAGTGACAGATCTCTTGCGCCACCGCAAGGCCGTCGAGGACCATATCGTCACCCAGGTGCTCCTGCCCTTCCGGGAGGAGATCGTGGAGCGGCGCCGGCGCGAGTGCCAGGTGAAGGAAAAGTACGGTCTGCGCTCCCTCGATTATCTGATCCAGGAATCGAACCAAAAGATCCTCGATTACCAGATGCGCCAGGCTGCGGGCGAACCGCTAGACCTGCCCCTGCTCAACGAGCAGCGCAATCTGGAACAGTTGCAGCAGCGCCGGGTCGAACTGGAGCGTGAGATCCGCCTGGAGCGCAACCTGACAGTGGGAGAGCCACGTATCATCGGCGCGGCGGCGGTGCTGCCAATCTCCAAGCCGGAGACGATCACCTACGAGCCTCATCCGCCAGCGACGATCTCTCCCCACGACGAACGGGTTGAATACCAGGTGGGGGCCGGGATGCGCCGTGATGACGAGATCGAGGCTGTCGGTATGCGGGTTGCGATGGCGTACGAGCGCGACCGCGGCTGGCATCCAGAGGACGTTTCTGGCGAGAATCACGGCTTTGACGTGCGCTCCAGTCAGTACGAGGCCGACGGCTCCTTCGCCGACGTCCGTTACGTCGAGGTCAAAGCCCGCGCACATTCCGGGGCGATTCGCCTCTCGTCCAATGAGTGGAAAAAAGCGCGCCATTTTGGCGGTAAATTCTGGCTCTATGTGGTCACCGAGGCAGGCACCGATGCGCCACAGTTGCACCGCATCCAGAATCCAGCAGTGCACTTCCAGATAGACAGGGACATCTTTGCCACGGGCTTTGTCATACCTCTGGGGAAATGGTTCGATAAGGCAGAGTAGTATCCGACAGGAGTTTGCTTGAGCGATGAAAGTGTTCTCTCCTTTTCATCTCACCTTGGAGGAATCTGAGGTATATATCCAAGAGTTTAGCCAGCGGGTTGATCAGATGGAGGTCTCCGACGGCACTTTAGTGGAGTATGTGCATAGTTACTTCGACACCTATCGGGAAACTATGGAGGAGTGCTTCGCTGCTCTTGCACCGTTTATTCCCTTATACTCAAACTATCCCTTTCATACAGTGATCGTGCGTCAGGGAAAGAATGGAGTGGTTATCGGACACCGTCCCAGTTCGAATCGGATGATTGAGGTGGTGCACTCTAATGAGCTGGATCCTCCGCTTGAGTCACTGAATCTTCTTGATATTGGCAAGCAACTCGAATTGTCTCTTCTACGATTCGATTGCCGTGTTCGCAGCTACAGCGCTAAGGAGGCGACTGAAGAAGCCCGAAGAGATGCACTTGGGACTGCTCTAGAATACTTCTGGACCCTTATTCGAAGCCCGGACTTCGAAAGACTATGCTTCGAGCTAATACGCGCGGAAGGCATTAGCCCAGAAACCTTGGAGACACAAGGGGATGTGGGGTTGGATTTTGATGGAAAGGTCTTGTTTCATGAGCCCGCTGGTTTCCGGCGATTTGAACGATGGGCCTTTGAATTCAAGCACCATATTGAAGGTAGGGTCTCGGCACGCCTTCTACGCCACATCGAGGTGCTTGTGGAGAAGGCCGATCCTAAACCAGATGTGGTTTGTCTGGTTACGTCTGGAGATCTGACTTCGGTAGGTAACCACATCGCTGTCAACAACCCTCGAGTTCGGGTTTGGGATCGTCCGATCCTGAATCGCTTGGCCCACAAGCACCTTGAGGTCTTGGAGACATACTTCGTTGAGTATGCAGATGCCGTACGAGAGTTCTTGCAACTACCCGAGTTAGTTCAGACTAATCGCTACGAGGAGTTCAGAGCCCGTCTGACCGAGTGCAAACCGGGCCACAAACATTTTTCGTTATATGAGGATATCGGGACCGAGATCTGGCACTATTTGTTTTCCTCTGCTCTTGGACCACCGAAGAGGCAACGGTCAACCCAAGATGGCGTTCAAAGGCGAGATGTTTTGTTTCGGAACCAGCGCAACTCGCGGTTTTGGCAAAGGCTAGCCGACAGATTTGACGCCGACTTCATCATTGCTGATTTCAAGAACTACGAGGATCCGGTAGGATCCGGGATCGTGAAGGATGTAGAACAATACGCCAGTGACATTGTTGGGCGTTTCATTGTGGTGGTGAGCCGTCTTGGGGGCGATGACACCGCTGAGCCTGCTCAGTTGCGGTATCTGACCAATCGAAGTACCGCCATCTTGATAGTTAGTGATGAGCAGATGCTGGAAATGATAAGGAGAAGGGAGCAAAACGAGTGCCCTGAGGACCTTCTAGAAGATATGCTGGACGAGCTGATACTGAAAGCCTAGCAGCTGGCTTATGTATCCGGCACCGGTTGTGGGAGCGATGGTGATGATGCATCTGTTCTCGGATGGGAAGTTGGCGGAATACCTCGGTGAGAGAAAAACGGACCTCATTACGGAGATAGACTCTCTCGACCCTGATTACTTGCTGAAGGTCAGCGAAACCGATCTGCAGGAGCACTTGGTTGCCAAGTATTCACTGGAACTACCTAGGTTAGTGACGAACCAGATCTATCAGCACGAACCAGAAGACGTTGACATTGATGTTAGCCGAAGCCGGTCACATGCGATCTTGGATCGAAGTCAGCCTTCCTATATCCAGGGGACATCGATAACCATCTCTATTCCATTTGAAGGCAGTGCTGAGCTGTTTAGATATCAACCTTCAACCTTTACCTACACCCCACCGCGTGGAAGAATCGTTGAGCGAGAGATACAACTCACGTATCAGATGCCTAGCCAAGACCCTGAAAGCCTCAAGAGCATGTATGAAGGTGACTTGGAGAGTATTCAAAAGTATACAGGTTGGGCAAACAGAGATGTGTCTGCTTTCAACAACTTTCTTGCGCAGGTTGCACAACAAGGCATCGGGCGTCGGAAGCAGAAGATCCTAGCAGACAGGGATATGAGCGCGGTCTTGGGAATCCCTATTAAGCGGCGCGAGGATGTGCCCCGGACCTACGCCGTGCCAGAGATCCGCCGGAAACCCGCGATTCAGCGCCCCAGATTGACAACTGAGGAACCTTTCCGGCCTGAACCAACTCTTGCTGATTCTGAATATGAGAATACTCTGGAGATTATCCAAAACATGGTCGCAGTGATGGAGAGGAGCCCACAGGCGTTTGCAGAGATGGGCGAAGAAGACCTTCGTTGGCATTTTCTGGTTCAATTGAATGGACAGTATGAAGGGCAAGCAACTGGTGAGACGTTCAATTACACTGGCAAGACCGATATCTTGATACGTGTCGAGGGCAAGAATATCTTTATTGCGGAATGCAAGTTTTGGAAGGGACCAAAAGGGCTTGCTGACACAATTGACCAACTTCTTGGCTACACCAGTTGGCGAGACACCAAGACAGCTATTCTCCTGTTCAATCGAGACAGGCACTTCAACACCGTTCTAGCCAAGATCCCAGAGGTGGCCGAGTTCCATCCATGCTTCAAGCGCAAGATCACCATAGAAGCGGAGACAATCTTTCGCTACGTGTTTCATCAACCCGATGATTCTAATCGTGAACTACTGCTGACCATTCTAGCGTTTGATATCCCGCGTTAAGGAGAACGTGAGCATTTGTTACAACAGGATGTTCTGGGGTTGACCGAGCAGGAGGCAGTCTTATGAGCGGCCAAGGCTATTTCTTGTCCAACCGAGAGAGGATTCGTATAGACTACGATGAAGAAGGAAAGGACTCGGCTCTGACGATGTTGCGTGAAGCACAGGCCGGAGCATATTGGGCAGTGCGCAGTCATTTCACAGCCCATAATGATCCCGCCCTCGTTGTTATGCCGACAGGCTCTGGGAAGACAGGAGTTATGACATTGCTCGCCTTTGGCTTGGTGAGGAAGAGATTGCTCATCATCGCTCCAAGCAGGTTCATCCTGGAACAGACCGCAGAGGAATTTCAAACCTTCAAGATTGCACGCGAGAGTGGATGTTTACCAGGTGATCTGGATGCGCCAAAGATTCACATTGTGAGGCATAAGCTGAGCTCAAAAGATACGTGGGAAGAGCTCTATGGTTTCGATGTGGTTGTTTCAACATCCAATTGTGCTTCCCCGCAATATAAGGATGTCTATGACGAGCCGCCCACTGATTTGTTTGACATACTCTTTTTTGATGAGGCACACCACTGGCCTGCGCCCACATGGGACAGTCTGAGTCAGTCCTTTCCCGACGCCCGCATTGTTGGTTTCACCGCGACTCCCTACAGACTCGATAAGCGCCCCATCCCTGGTGAGATTGTGTACAACTACCCTTTGGCTCGAGCTATTGAGAAAGGCATCTACCGGGAGGTTCAGTTCATCCCTGTTGCGGGATACGGCGATAAACAGAAAAGGGATCGTCGGTTGGCGGAAAAAGCAGGGGCCGTGTGGGAAAGTGAAGGGTGGCGTGCAAAACTACTGGTACGTGTTGGAAGACTCCGGGATACCCAAGCTATCCAACGTCTCTATGTCGAGATGGGCCTGGACTTGGAGATTGTTTCTAGTCAGCAATCTTCGAGCAAGAATGAGGCTGCTATCAGTAGGGCAAGAGAGGATGACCAATGTCATGGTCTAATCGCTGTAGGTATGCTTGGGGAGGGGCTGGACCTTCCAGTCCTCCAGATTGCTGTCCTGCACAGCCCTTATCAGTCCTTTCCTATCACACTCCAGTTCATAGGGCGAATCTGTCGGATGAGCGGTAAGCAGAAAAACACTGCGAAGCTGCTTGCTATACCTGATGAGATACAAGAACACACCCAAGGTCTTTATGAACTGGATGCAAACTGGGTAGACCTGATTCCCGATCTTGCAGATGCTGCTGTTGGCATAGAGCAAACTAGACGGCGTTTTGCCAGAGAGCACTGGGACATTACCACTCGCGCCAGGCAAGTGTCGGTTCACACACTTAGACCATTCTTTGCCGTTGCCGTATATCAGGTGACGGGTGCCAGCGTGGACATTACCTGCGATCCTCGACTGACTAAAGGAACATATCTCCTTCAATCCTTTTTGTCCGACGACAAGAAATGGCGTGTGCTGATTACTAGAACCATTGCCAAGCCAATCTGGACTTCCAGTGATGCACTGCTTGATGTCAACTACGACTTGCTTATCTACTACCGCGTGGGCGATCTCCTATTTGAGTCTACGACCTCTCCAGCCACTGCATCACAGATCCGCAAATCCTTTGGAGAAGCTTGTCTCAAACTAATGAGTGAGAAGCGAATACGGCAAGCAATGAGCCAGGGAGACGTACTTGCCTATTACAACGTTGGTATGCGTAAGGTTGCCTATGCAGAGTCTAGCGTTCCTTCGTACAAGATGATGGCCGGAAGCCACGCGGAAGCCGCTGTGAGAGAGTCGGACGGCCACTTCTTCTCAGTGGGGCACTTGTTCGGTCGAGTCAGGTGGAACGGTGATGAAATCGCTCTGGGGATCAGTGGTGAGAGCGCCAAGATCTGGGCAATTGCACGTGACCATTTGAGCGAATTTACATCATGGTGCGATCAGTTGGCTAGCAAGTTAACGAACGATCTATCCATTCCCTTACCGTACGTCACACATCTGAAGAGCCCTGAACTAACAGATATCCTGCCTGCGAAGCCATACGCTGCTGAGTTTCAGGAAAGCTTCTATGACCACTTGCAGAGCGGGCTGAGACTGGAAGTGGAGGACAAATCTGGAGAGACGCACATTATCGAGGGCAAAGTCCAGTTTGAGCTACTAGTTGTCAGGGAAGATTGGGACTCCACTGTGCCTAACAGATGTTACCTGAAGCTTATCGCCCAGGATGTCCAGGTGATCATCCGGTATGATGCTCAGACCCCAGAGCTCTTCCGTTGCGAATTGCAGCCTCCTTATCTGAGTTGCCTAGTCAAAGTACCAGAAAAAGGGCGTTTTCGAGACTACAGCTTGGATGTCTATCTCTCCCAATTCCCCCCAAAGCTCTTTCTCACCGACGGAAGCGCAATTGTTGGCAAGTACCTCTACCGTTATCAGCCGCCTGTGTATGATGTACCTGAGAGAGTGTTCTCTGTCGTAGACTGGGACAGCCTGGACTGTGAAATCACCGTTGAGGACATTGATTTGATAGAAGAGGGACACAGAAAGCGGTTAAGGAGCAAGCAGAAGTGTTCAGTCTTGGAAACCACGGCCAAGATCCTGCCAGACTTATTCTCTGACGGCACGTTTATATTCACTGACCATCGTACCGGCGAGATCGCAGATTTCGTTGCTCTTGAGCCAGAGCGAGATACTCTACGACTTCATTTCATTCACTGCAAGGCTTCTGGAGAGAAAAACCCAGGTGCTCGACAGGAAGATGCGTATGAAGTGCTCGGGCAGGCCCGCAAGTGCGCAAGGTGGATGCGCAGAGGTGATCTCTTTGACACAATGAAGCAGCGTCTCACTGAGGAGAGACTGATACAAGGTTCAGTGAAGGATTTTGACCAACTTGTGACAAGGTGTTCTCCTCAGACGGCAAGCTATTCAGTCCACCTTGTTCAGCCTGGATTCAAGATCCAGAAGATTCAAGAATGGCACGACCCATCCATCAGGTTGATGTTTCTTTCACTATATGATGAGCTCCAAAGCGATGGCATCGATCTCAAGATTATTGGTAGCCAGGACAATGCGTGAGCAGAAGGAGAGAGCTTTGAGTAATACTATAGAACGCAAATCAGACGGAGAAGAAGCTTGAACAAGCGTCTCATCGAATACAATCTCCCCCTCGCCGACATCTCCGAAGCCTCGGCCCGGGAGAAGTACATCCGATATGGTCACCCTTCCACTCTACATTTCTGGTCGGCACGTCGCCCTTTGGCCTCCTCCCGGGCTACGGCCTTTGCCGCTCTGATCGACGACCCCGGTGAGGACCATCCCGAGAAACGTGAGGAGCTACTGGAGTTGATCCAGCGCATCACCCCCTGGGAGGCGATCAAGGATGGCGATTCGGCAGATGTCAAGCGGGCCCGGGAGCTGATCCTGAAGCAGTACGGACGCCCACCCCGCGTGCTCGATCCCTTCGCCGGTGGCGGCTCGATCCCGCTAGAGGCACTGCGCCTGGGTTGCGAGACCTACGCTAGCGACTACAATCCGGTGGCGGTGTTCATCGAGAAGGCTACGCTGGAGTGGCCGCAAAAATTCGGCATTGAGGTCGATCTGCCCCACGAGATGGTCGAAGGCAATAACGACGAGCCGGAGCAACTGTCATTCAGCGAATCGGGGGATACAGGAGAACGGACTGGCACAGTCCGCGTCAATCTACTGGCCTATCTTGTAGAGAAGTGGAGCTGGAAAATCCTGGAGAGAGTACGTACCGAGATAGGCCAATTCTATCCTGTGGATGAAGATGGACTCACTCCTATCAACTATCTTTGGGCTCGCACTATTCCCTGCCAGAATCCAGATTGCAGAGCAGAAATCCCTCTAGTTGGACAATTCTGGCTTGCAAAGAAGAAGAGCAAGCGAACAGCATATCAGCCTGTGGTCAGTGAAGCTGACAAAAAAGTTGGGTTCGAGATTCTACGGGGGGCAAAGACCATCGAGGGGGCCAAGTTCAACCCTAGTGACGGCACTGTAACAAATGCAGATGCTCGTTGTCCTGTTTGTGGACAGATAACCAAGGGTAAAGATACTCGCCGCTTAGCCCGCGAGGGCAAAATGGGAATGCGAATGGTAGCTGTAGTTCTTCAACATCCTGAACAGAGCGGCAAGCGGTATCGTCTAGCAAATGACGAGGATGAATGTATCTTCGCTGAAGCAGCTAGCTACCTCAAAGAGAAACTTGCCTGTTGGCCCTACCTTGAGAGTGCCTTGCCGCATGAAATGATTCCTACGCCCAGCAGACAAGAGTATAGATACGGTGGCCTCTACTATAACTTTACTCCCATAGTTCTCTATGGAATGACTAGATGGCAGGACCTGTTTATTGCCCGCCAGCAACTTGCTTTAGTAGCCTTCGCACAATCGATCAGAGAAAGCTACGAGATAGTCAGAGCAGACTGCAAGCGTTTGTTATCGACGGCGTCCTCAAGGTATACTGCCGAAAAAGAATATCTTGATGACTTAACAAGTGCAGTAATAGGGATCCTAGCAGCAATACTCGACCAAACGACTCTTAAAAACAACTCGCTTGCCCGCTGGAACAATATCGCGGAGAAGACCGAGTACTTGATTTCCAATAATGCCTTTCCGATGAAGTGGGACTTCTCAGAGGTTAATCCTCTAGCAGAGACAGCTGGTAGCTGGCTATCATATAGCAACTATGTTGTGAAAGCAGTCAGGTTGTTGGGCTTTTCATCCAGAATTTCTTCACGGGTTGAAGTTGACCAGAATTCGGCAACCAACTTACCTTTCCCTGATGCCCACTTCGACGCCATACTCACTGATCCGCCATATTATGACAATATCCCCTATGCTGCTCTGGCTGACCACTTCTATGTTTGGTTGAAGAGGTCAGTTGGTGAAGTTTATGCTACTCTGCTGTCGACTCCGATAACTCCCAAACGTGAGGAGGCTATTGCTGATCTGCCTCTACTTCGAGGAATGAGGAAGGCTAAAGCATCAAAGACGGTGGAACACATTAAGACATCACAGGATTTTGAGGAGTTGCTGGAACAGTCATTCAAAGAAATGCACAGGGTCCTCAAACCAGGTGGAGTAGCAGTAATCGTATATGCTCACAAAACCACTGAAGGATGGGAAACTATGCTCAGTGGCCTAGTAGAGGCTGGGTTCGTGGTTACCGGATCTTGGCCTATACATACCGAGATGAAAGCTCGGATGCGGGCTACAGCGTCAGCTGCCCTGGCTTCTTCGATATATATGGTCTGCCGGAAAATCAAGCGCGAGTCATTGGGTTTCTGGAACGAATTACAACCCGAGATTCAAGCTCGTGTTGAACTAGAGCTGACTCATTTCTGGAAAGAGGGTATCTCTGGCGGCGACTTTTTTATCTCCGCCATCGGCCCCGGTATGGAACACTTTTCCCGCTATGAGCGGGTCGAGACCTACACCGGAGAAGCAGTCTCCACCGGCCAACTGCTCGAATTCATCCGCAAGGTGGCCACCGATTTCCTCGTCCACCGGTTGCTCAAAGACGCCAGCGCCCAGGCTATCGACAAGGAAGCCCAGTTCTACCTCACCTACCGCTGGACCTACCTGGAGAACAAGGTTCCCTTCGACGACGCCCGCAAGATCGCCTCCGCCGAGGGGGTGGACCTGGAGCAACTGTGGGGCAGCGGCGGCTTTGTCAAAAAACGCGGCGCCAACGTCGAGGTATTGGGGCCGCACAAGCGGGGCGAGATCAAAAAAGTGAACAATATGGTGGATGCGATGCATCGCGCCTGCCAGTTGTGGGAAAAGGGCCAAAAGGCCCAGATCGCCCAACTGCTCGGCCAGACAGGCTACGGCCAGAGCGGGGCCTTTTGGCAATTCTGCCAGGCCGTGGCAGAGTGTTTGCTCAATGGCAGCAAGGAGAAGCAATTGCTGGAGGGGATGCTGATCGGCAGAGAAACCTACGCCCGCGAGAGCGCTGAGGTTATCGCCGAGGCCAAAAAGCCCAAACCAGAGCAGTTGCGGTTGATTGATTAAATCGGAAGCAATTTCACAGGCAGGTCAAGGTGAAAGATAGTCCAACGTTTCGAGTCGGCGATTCCGTGGCGGCCAAGCCAGGAACCAAGGACCCTGACTTTGATATCGAGATCGGCGGCTGGCAGGGCCGGATCTCCGAGATCCATCCGGCGGGCAATCCAGATACGGTGACGGTCGCCTGGGATAGCGTCACACTGCGCCAGATGCCCGATTGGGTGATCGCGCAAAGCGAGGAGCGGGGACTGAATTGGTCCTTGATAGGGATCGAATTTCGCGATCTCGAGTTGGCCGATCCCAGGGACACAGAGAGAGACGTCGCTCAGGCCATCGAGGCGCTATCCCGGGAACACGCCTGGAGCTGGTTGGGCGAGGAGGGCGTGCGCATCGGCGAGATCTTGGCCGGCATTGATCCCGACGACGAGATGGCTCTCCTGGAGCGGTGGGGAAAGCATCTGCGGCGGCACCTTCGGTTCCCGTTCGACGCCGAGGTCGCGGAATACCAGGAACGGGGGCCATTACAGTCCGGGGATCGCGTGTCCGTGCGGCGGATATTCGACGTAGACGATCACTATAGCATCATTGTCCTTTTAGAGCGCCATCGCCGGCAGTATCATTTCCCGCTCTGCGACCTGGAGGCCGTGGACGAAGGCTTGCCAAACTATGAGCTTGTGATGGACTATGCCGTCTGGTTCGCCAACCGATAGAGGAGAGAATTATGCCTATCGAAGAAACGATCCGCACCCGGTTCCCCCTGAACCTGGCCAAACTGTACGAGGCGGCCCGGTTGGAGGAGGAGCCTCGGCTGCGGGTGCGCAAGCTGATCGAACTGTACGAGGCCATCGTGCGCCACCTGGCCCTCGTCGGGCTGGCCGGCTATCGCCATCTGGGAGCGTCCGATTCCAAGGTGGAGGAGGCGCGTGAAGGACTGGACCGCCCCAGCCTGGGCCATTGGCTGGCTCTGCTCAAGGCGTTGGATGGCGCGCTTCAGAGCGCCGACCTCAAGCTGTTGGCAGCCCCTCTGAACCAGCGCCATCGAGAGGACGGGATCGCCGCCGCCGTCGAGTCCCTGGCGCCGATGGCCGGTACACAGGTGCCCAAGCGCATCCGGCTCGCGTTCTTTCTGGACGTGCTGGTCGAGTTCCGCAACAAAAAGATCGGCCACGGGACGCTCTCCCCGGCAGAAGCCCGCCGCGCCGTGGGATCACTGGAGGCGGGGCTGTGCCAATGGCTGGAGGGGCTTTCCTTGCTCGTGGCCCGACCGCTGCTCTACGTCGACCGGGTCGAGTGGCAGGACCCTCGCTTCGTCTACGCAGGGACCAACCTCAGCGCCGGTGTGTCCCTCTATCCGGCGCGATTGGAGGGAGAGGCGACGATCACCCCCCGCCAGGTCTACCTGGGGCCGGGGGAGGAGGCCGAAGCCGCGACGTTGTTGCCCCTCCATCCCTTTTTCGCCTTTGATAGCGACGCGCATTTGCTGTACGTCTACCGCGAGCTTTCCGGCCAGGGCCGGCCGCTGCTGCGCTGCGCCTACGAGCCTTCTGGCCTCAAGGGAACCCTGGAGCTAGAGGAGGCAGAGGCTGTGCTAGGCTCTGCTCGAGCCGAACAGACACGGACAGAACCAAAACCACAACTGCCCGGTATCGAATCAGAGGAGCACGAAGCTCCCATCTCAAAGAAAAAGAGGCCTAGTGTCATGATCCATAGCTGGTACGACGTCATCCGTCCGCACGAGGACATCCGCAAGGGGCATTTCGACGAGGCGGTCTTTGCCGCCGACCTGGGCGACGTGATCAACGGGGTCGCCGCGCCCGACTACAACGACCCCTATCTCTTCTTCAAAAAGACCTACCTGACCCACGGCCTGAACAACCTGCTCAACCGCGTCCACGCCAAGCTGACCACCGGCCAGGGGCCGTCGGTGGTGCAGATTCAGACCCCTTTCGGCGGCGGCAAGACCCACGCCCTGGTCGCCATCTACCACTATTTGAAACACGGCGCCAAGACCAAGGAACTGCTTCCGCCTGGAGTGGCTCTCATCTCGCCTGCTGTTGCTGCGGTCGCCGGCAATCAATGGAATCCCCTGGAGGGGCGCACGACGGACCACGTCACCCGCCGCACCTTCTGGGGAGAGCTGGCCTTTTGGATCGGCGGCGCGGATGGCTACGAAGCCTTTCGCCAGGACGACGAGCGCGCCATCTCGCCGGGCAAGGAAAAGCTGCGCAAGTTTCTGGAGGCCCACCAGCCCTTTGTGATCCTGTTCGACGAGATCCTCGAATACGTCAACCGCGCCCTCGACGTGCGTGCTCAGGCCGAGGTCTCCCTGGGCACCCAGACCTTTTCTTTCTTCCAGGAGTTGACCGAGGCGGTCGCCTCCCTGCCGCAGGGGATGTTGATCGTCACCCTGCCCTCCAGCCACCTGGAGGACTTTGGGGAGCAGGAGGAGGAATCGCTGGCCCGGCTGGGCAAGATCTTTGGGCGGGTCGAGTCCATCGAGACGCCGGTGCAGGGGGAGGAGGTCTATGCCGTCATCCGCCGCCGGTTGTTCGAGGAAGAGACCCTGCAGCGGGTTCCGATGCGCGAGATCGTCCACCGCTACTTTCAGACCTATCTCCAGCATCGAGACGACCTGCCACCGAAAGCCCGCAACGCAGGCTTCCGCGACAAGATGGAGATGGCATACCCCTTCCATCCCGACGTGCTCGACATCCTCTACGAAAAATGGTCCACCTTCCCCACCTTCCAGCGCACACGAGGTGTATTGCGGCTGCTGGCCAACGTGGTGGAGGATCTGTACCAACGGGAAGTCTCGTTGGATATGATCCTGCCCGGCGACGTCAACCTGGAGCATCCCGCGATCCGCCAGGAATTTCTCAAGCACATCGGCCCCGAGTACGAAGGCGTGATCGGGTCCGACATCGCCGGTCACGAGGCCAAGGCCCAGGCGCTGGATCGGGCCAACCGTCCCTGGAAACACCTGGCTCAGCGAGTATCCACGGCCGTCTTTTTTCACTCCTTCAGCGCCGATGACTCGGAAAAAGGCGTCAGTCTGCCCTACGTCAAGCTGGCCACCCTGCGCAGCGACACCATCCCCGCCCTGGTCACCGATGTGCTGCAACGACTGAGCAACGAGCTGTGGTACCTCAACAGCCGGGCCGATGCCTACTACTTCTCCCGCATCCCCAACCTCAACCGCATGATCCTGGACAAGAAGGAACTGTTCAACGAGGCCTACGAGCCTGCGATGCGCGAGATCATCGAGAAAGAGATTGGCCGCAAGTTCTCCGCTTACCTGTGGCTCAAAAACGGCGAGAGACTACCCGACAACCGCGAGCTCAAGCTGGTCATCCTGCGCCCCAACGACGCCGGCGCCCAGATCCCCGAGTGGATCGAGCGGCACGGCGAGGGATTCCGCGAGTACAAGAACACGCTCTTTTTCGCCCTGGCCGACACGGCCGCCTTCGTCAAGTTGCGGGAGGACGTCAAGACCTACCTGGCCCTGCAAGAGATCGAGAGCGGGATCAATTCCGGCGAGACGCCCCAGCTAGAGACCAAGCGGGGCGAGATCCAGCGCCGCCTGCACAGCCTGGCGCGCGACTTTTCCTTTAACGTGCGCCGTATGTACCACACGTTACAGATCGGCAGCCGCAAGGTCGACCTGGGTCAACCTGTCGCCGGCAGCGAGACGCTCAGCAATTGGTATTGGCGCGAACTCACCAGCACCGACGTCGGCGCTATCGTCACGCAACTCGGCTATCGTATCCTGGCCAACAAGTTCCTGGCCGAAAACGAGCGGGTCGCCGCCAGCGTCGTGCTCGACCAGTTCTACAAGAACCCCGATCTGCCCGCGCCAGCCGAGCCGGAGGTCGTCGCGCGGGCCATCCAGTTGGGCGTGCAACAAGGCGCCTTCGGATTGGCAGAGGTGCGGAATGGCGAGATCATCCCCGATACGTTGCAGTATCACGAAGAGATCCTTCTGCCAGCCATCTCGTTCGAGGAAGGCGTCTATCTGGTCTCACGGGAAACGTGCGTGGCGCTGCAGGCACAGATAGCCACAGAAGAGGGAGAGGCCACTGTTCCAGGACCTCTAGACGTAGACGTCACTCCGATCGATGTTGAGACGCCAGGCCCAACTACCCCACCAGTGGTCGTCACACCGGTCGAGGAGCGGTTCAAGCGTGTACGGTTAGTCGTATCCGGCATCCCGGCCAGCAAGATCGCCGACGTCAACCGAGGCATTCTCTTGCCCATCAGCCGTGCCGTCGGCGAGTTCGAGTTTACACTAGAGATTGACATCTCCAGTGAGGAGGGGATCGCGCAGACTACGCTGGAGAACCAGATCAAGGAGACGATCCGGCAGATTGGAGCAATGCTCCGCGACGAGATGATCGAGCAATGAAAGGCTGCCCACCAGCGGAATGCGGAATTGGCAAATGGCAAATTGGCACGCTTGACATTTTTGGTCAAATGTGTTACCCTTATGATATAATACCGGGTTGGTATTATCTGCAAATAACAGAAACCGACCCCGGATAGGCCCGAGCCAACTCCTGAACGTAAGGAAAGGGCTTGGAAATGGTACGGCCTGGCTGCTGAGGACCCAAGAGGTCCCACGCCAGGCCGTTTCGTTTTTTGAACTGTGGACAACGGATAGACGAAAAGGAGAACAGAAAATGAATCACGTGAGCATCGAAGGCACAGTGACACGCCACATCTGGACCTACGGCGGCGACACGCTATTTCGCCTCGC
>Ga0180434_10004116_pt1 | contig 17901 bp, 20 predicted proteins | sample SS_ome_7_FD_132453 | JGI IMG/M metagenome (GOLD analysis project Ga0180434, IMG submission 132453) | Hypersaline lake sediment archaeal communities from the Salton Sea, California, USA - SS_1_D_2 metaG | ecosystem: Environmental > Aquatic > Non-marine Saline and Alkaline > Hypersaline >...
GAGAAGCGGGCGCGGCTGCTGCTCGTTGGCGAACTCCCAATCCGTGATCGCGGGGTACATGCTCATTCAGTCACCGTCAGCGTCCCGGGGATGAGCAGGTCAGCGGCCGACGACGGCACCACGTCCGACTGCGAGGCGCCGCCGCCGTCATCAAGGGTCGTGTCGGCGGCCAGCGGCGAGACGCGGGCGATGCCCTCCACCTCCGCGAGCGCGCAGTAGTAGTCGCTGAACCCGTAGGTCTGCCCGGGCTCCAGGCCGGCAAACGACGCCTCGAAAGCGTCCACCAGACCCGGCTCGACGTCCAGCGGACCCCCGTCGCCCAGCGTGTAGCCGTCATCCAGCACGACGACTGCCGCGCCGTCCACGGTCACCTCGTCGCCCTCGTACCACGTGATCGTGACGTCCCGACCATCCGCGCCCGTGGCCGTGCCGGTGACCTGCGTCCCGCTCGCGGTCGTGTCGTAGTCGTGCCCGCTGGGCGCGGCGTCGTAGATGGCCTGCGCCAGCTCGGTCCGCTGCGCCGTGGTCAGCGACCCCGGAGCGATGCGCACCACCGCCAGCGCCGGGGACGTGTAGCCCACCGACGCCGCCGTCACGAAGTCGACGGCGAGCATGGCCTGATACAGCGCAGGCTCCGTGCCGCCGCCGCTGCCCGACGCGCGGCTCAGGCGCACCCGGTACGACGCCGACGACTCCGCGTCCCGGCCCACCTGGCGCGCGTCGGACCCGGTGCGGCTCACGTCGTCGAGGCCGTCCACCGGCGTCACGACGCGCAGCGTGGCCGGGTCCACCAGCACGCGCCGACCCACCTCCGTGGCCTGCACCACCAGCGGGTCGCCGTCCTCCAGCGTCGCGTCCTCCACGGGCGTCCACCGCCACGAGTCCGACGGCCCGCCGCCCTCAAACAGCGTCACGCCGGCCTCGACGGTCGCGGTGGTGGCGCCGCTCGTGAGGTTCGCCGTGACCGTGTAGACGGCTCGGGTGGCCGGGAGTCGGGGCAGCCGCTCAGCCTCCCCGATGATGTCGAGCTGCGCCGGCGCCGCCGTGAACGGGGACAGGCCGTTGACGACCGCGAGGCCGCCCTGGTCCAGCGTCCACAGTGCGCTCGCTTGCGCCTCCGTCAGCCCGCCCTCGGGGGTGTCGTCGTAGTCCAGCGCCTGCTGACCGGCGTCCTCGAGGTAGCCGTCCACGTCGTCGCGGACGACCGTCAGCCAATCGGCGAAGGCGTCGACCTCCCATCGTCCGTCACGCAGCGGCATCATGCACTCCAGTAGGGCGACGCGGAAACCCCGGTCAGAATGTACCACGACAGAGCGTCGCCGACCTCATACGGTCCGGGCTGCGCCAGCCCCGCGACGATGGTGGTGGCTCCGTCGCCCGCGTCGGCCACGATGCGCATGGTCGCGGCGGCACTCCGCTCGTCTCCGCTGACCGTCGTGGTCACCGACAGCACGCCGGGCACCTGCTCGACCTGCGACCGCGCGTCCAGCAGGACCTCCGCGACACTCACGCGGCGGTTGTCCGCGATGAACGACACGTCCAGCCCGAGCGCCCGGTTGGTGCGCCACGTCCCGCGCACCGTCGCCAGACGAAGCCGGATGCGCGACAGCACGGCATCGAGCCCCGACACGCGCTGCAAGGGCACGACGACGGAGCCGGTGTTGTCCACGAGGTAGCAGGGGCGAACGCTCATGAGTCCACCTTAATCCGGCCCGTCGCGACCTGGCCGATGGTAAGCGTGGCGGCAGACGGGGTGTAGGTGGGTGCTCCCGTGAACTGCGTCGGCGCTCCTGCGGCGAGGGCCACCACGTTCACCGCGCCCTCTAGCCGCTGGATGCGGTCCAGCATCTTCGGGCCGTCGGCCACCTCGCGCGACGCACTCGCGTCCCCGACCCGCAGCGCGCCCCCGCTCGGGAGGTTGTCCACGATGTCGCCGACCGCCGCCATCTGCGCCGCGGTGACGTCAGACGTGCGCGGCATCAGAAGCGCCACGCTGTCCGCGATGTCGTGCCGCCGCGTGCTCGCCGCGTCGCGGTCGTCGTCGCCGCCAGCGTCCCACGCGGTGTGGTCGATGTCTCGGGGCAGGAGCAGCACCCGGTCGCCCACCACGGGCCGCACGGTGCGCACCGCCTCGCCGCCGCCCAGGAACACGACCGGACACGACGGCACGGGCGGCGGGAGCTCATAGGAGACGCCCGTGGATGTCTGCACGGGCTCAGCCACCACCGGCTGCACGTCGACCGTCAGGCCGTCCGCCGACACCTTGGTCACGCGCCCCGACCGCCCGGTCACGATGAGCGCATCCAGCGCCGCCGCGAGCCGGGCCACGGCCTTGGGCACGAGGGGGCTTTGTCCCGTCACGTCGCACGCTCCTTGGCACATTGTGCGACATGGTAGAACGGACCTTCCCAGGAGTCCACGTCCAGCCGCAGCGCGTCGACGCGGTATCGCCCGCTCACCACGTCGGACCGGATGTCCAGCAGGGTCCCGGGCCGCACGGGAGGGCGGACCAGAAAACGCACCTCGACGCCGCCATCGTCTGCGGGCTCAGGGGTGCCGACCATGCCGGACGTGGGCGAGATGACCTGTACGCGCTGGGTCTGCGACTCGTTGCGCGGCCACACGTCAAGCAGCCCGTGGGTCAGCCGGTAGGCGCTCCCGGTGTCCGCGGCGATGCGGTCGAGGGCCTGCCCGACCGTGCCGCGCAGCACGTACCGCAGATGCAGGGTGTCTTGTCCGAGCCGAATCGAGCCGCGCGCCAGCCCGCCGTCGCCGATGACGTCGCCAAGCAGTGCGCCGGCTGTGACCGCCGTGTAGGACCGAGGGCGCACCCGAATGGAGCGGGCGCGCTGGGCGGGCTTGACCTGCCACGACACCACCACGTCCGCGCCGGCCTCGCCTGCGCCCTTGCGGCGGACGGAGCCGCGCACGACGTCGCCAGCGGCCACGATCCCCACGTTGCCGTCGCGGTAGCCTGCGGTGAGCGTGACGCGCGCCGTGGGGTCGCGAAGGAGCGCCACGGACGTGGGCGCGAGGTTGTAGGCGACGAAGCCGTATGCGTCGTCGCCACCCGTGCCGGTTTGCCCCTGGCACTGGATGCGCAGGTCGGCGGCGAGTCGGCGTCGGGTGGTGTCCGTCTCGATGGTCAGCCGCACCAGCCGGTTGAGCTGGGTCACGACGCCGCCACGTAGGTGATGGTGATGTCCTCGTCCACCAGCGCCGACTCCGACTGCGGGCCGTTGCCCTCGACCACGAGCAGCCCAGCCGGGGCGCCCGCCTGCGTGCGGTCAGGGATGACGGACAGGCAACCGGGCTCCAGCGGCCGGGAGCCGGTCAGGGCCTCGCCCGACTCGGTGAGCACCTGCACGTTCCACGTCTCCAAGCGGGGCAGCCACGCCAGCGCGAGAACGTAGGTCGTGCCGCCAAGGTCGACGGACACCGACTGACGGAGGGAGGGGGACTCGATCAGGATCTGGTCACCAGTCATCGCAGCAGCCCCCCGACGCCGTCGACAACCGCCGCGCCGATGGTCTTGCGCCGCGTCGAAGTCTGGCCGCTGTCCGTCTCGCTGGCCCCCGCGCGCACGTCGTCCGATGCGCGGGCCGGGTCGACCTCCAGCACCTCATCCACACTTGACGTCACGGTGACCTGCGTGGCCGGAATGGACAGCCGGACGCGGCGGTATTGGTCCCATGCCGCGTTCCCGCGCGATCCGAGCAGCAGGTTGGGGTAGGTGCGGCGTCCCTGGATCACCAGATCCACTAGCCGCCCCACCCCGGCATCCAGGGCGTCCAGCACCTGCGTCACGCGGTCGGGTCCCGTAGTCGTGACCTCGGTGGCGGACGGGGCTGGCGACTCGGACACCTCCACCACCATCTGCACCTGACGGGGCCGCGCCTGCGCATGGTCGCTGATGGTCGACCCGCCCTCGATCGCGTGCATGGTGATCAGCACGTCGTCCAGCACGTCCGCGTTCACGAGGCCGTCAAGGTAGACGATCGACCCGTCGTCCTGAAACCGCAGCAGTCCGGGCACGCTCACGGGCCACCCCGCACCGCGTCGGCCTCAGCCTCCAGCTCCCGGGCCGTTCGCGCGTTGATGCGGCTGGCAGACTCCTCCAGCTCGCGCTGCGACAGCCCCGCGCCGTTGACAATGGTGGTCACCTGCGTGGACCGGGCGGGCATCGGCAATCCAAACCCAGGCGGGGGTTCAGGCCCTGCAAGAAACGTATCGAACAGCGACTGTCCAAGCACGTCTAGCCCAACCGCCCGCTCCTCGGGGGTGCCCCCCAGCGCGCGGTTCAACTGCTCGAAGCCCTGGCCGGCGCCCTCGATGCTGTCGGCGATGTCGCTGAGGCTCGGGATATCAAGGCGCTCCAGCGCGTCGATCAGGTCCTCCAGCTTATCCGAGAACCCGATGGACGCGGCGAAATCGCGCATCCCCTCTGCGGCGCTGATAAGCCCCGCCTTGATCTCGTCAAACGCGATCTCGGCCAGCGTCGACAGCGTTTCGCTGACCTGTTTCAGCAGCTCGATGGTCGCCAGCAGCGCGCGGCGTCCGCCCTCCTCTGCCTCCTCGCCGCCCAGCGCCCGCAGCACGCGCCCGATGATGGAGTCGTCCCCGCGGGCGAACCCGGCCAGGTCGTCCAGCGCCGCGACCACGAGCAGGGCCGGAAGCACGATGCGGCTCACGACGCCCAACAGGCCCCGGAAGCCTCCGGTGACCTCAATCAGCTTTGCGCCCAGCGGACCCATCGACGACACCATGCTCTCGATGTTGGACGCGAACATCCCTATGAGCCGCACGCCACCCGCCGCCGCCAGCAGCCCAAGCAGCCCGCGCACCTCCGGAGACAGCCGCCCGAAGCCATCCACCAGCGACTGCACGCCGTCTTGCAGGCGCTCGCCGACCGCCCGCCCCGTGACCGCCGCGAACTCCACCAGGCGGTCTGTGGCCTCCTCCAGCGGCCGGATGAACGGCACCCCCAGCCGATGCGCGAACGTGCGCGCGGCCATCGTGAGGAGCGTCAGGTTTTGGCCGAGCGCGCGAGCACTGTCGCGAGTTTCCTTGTCGACGATGAGGGAGAACGCCGACGCCCTCTCCATGAGCTCGTCCAGCCCTTCCGCGCTGCCATTGAGCTGCGGCAGCAAGCGTCGCCCGAGATCGTCGCCGAACGTCCGCACGGCGAAAGTCGCCACGGTGCCGGCGTCCCCGACCTCTCGCGCCCGCTTCGACACGAGCTCCAACAGCTCGTCCGGTCGCTTGCCGCGCAGCTCGTCCGCGCTGATGCCGATCAGCCCGAAGTCGTCCGCCATCGACTGCATCCCGTCCGCCGCATCCCGGGCGCGGTCGGTGAGCGTGGCGAGCACGTCCGTGGCGTCGTTGCCGTCGATGCCCACCTGCTGGAACGCGCCTAGCAGCCGCCCTGCCGACTCGGTGGTCAAGTCGAATGAATCTGCGAACCCGCCGATGCGCGCAGCCTCTCGGGCCGCTGCGATACCCAACAGCCCAGCGCCCGCTGCCGCCGCTGCCGCCGCCGTCGCCATGCCGCCCAGCGCGCGAGACGCACCCATGGCGGCAGCCTCCATGCGCCTGACGGAGGACATGCCTACGGCCTTGACGACGGTGACAAACTCCTCGACGTTCATCAGCGCCCCCGATGGAACGCGGCGATGCGTCCGGCGCGGGCCTGCTGTCGGCGCAGGAGGTCAAGCCGAACGCACAGGCCCCACACCGTCCGGGCCGGAAGGCGCGACACGGCGTCGATGGTCAGCCCCAGCTCCGGCGCGGTCACCAGCATCCACGTCACCCCGTCGATGCCGCTGAGGGCTCCCCGTCGGTCGTCTCCACTACGGCGTCCGGCAGGATCCCCCAAAGGTCGGCGGCCTGCGGCAATCGCGCCCGGATCGCGGTCAGCAATCCAGGCGAGGGCCGAAAAAGCCCATGCCGATCTGCCACCTCCACAGCGGCGACGAACGGCTCCATCCCGGCGCCGCGCAGCGACTGCGGGTCGCACGGCTTGCCGTCGCGCGTCCACCCGTCCAGCCACCGCAGGGTCAGCGAGACGCCAACCGGACCGAGGTCGCGGAGGATGCCCGGCAGGTGGTCCACCATCACCGACAGGCCCGCAGACACCACGTCCGCGTCCGGGTCCTCCTGCAAGTCCGCCCATGCCACGCGCAGCGACCCGAGGCGCGGCAGCACCTCGCACGCCGTCTCCACCATCAAGGCCATGTCATCGCCCCACGGCATCAGGGCGCCCTCATAGGCGTGGCCATCGAGGACGAACGTCGAGTCGCTCATGCTACCTCCGCTCAGGCGAGGTCAGCCGTCGGTGTGCTGACCTCCGTCAACTGGTCGAGGTCGATCCCATAGGTGACCTCCTGCTCGGTGACCGACGACGTGACGTCCGCCACCTGCACGACGAACACGGTACCGGTGAGCGTGATCCCCAGGTTGCTGTCGAGGAACGACGCCGGGTAACCCCGGAAGCCGGGGACGCGCCCACCCTGCCACAGCCCGCGAAGCACCTTGTTCAGCCGGCTGTGGGTCTGACAGTTGATGGTGCCCGCCGCGCCCACGTCTGCAGGGTTGTAGGCGTACACCTTCCTGCCGGACGCCGTGGTCGTGACGGTCCACGACTCGGGGCGGGTGATCGTCAGCATGACGTCGCCGCCGCTCTTAGGCAGCGGCGTGCCGTTGATGGCGAGGACCTGCAGCCTGATGTCGTTCGTCGCGCTCACTGGTCACCTCATGCCGTGTAGCGGCCCAGAAGGCCGGTCAGGTCGATCTCCTTCACGGAGTCGCGAATGTTGAGACGGAGCGTGCCGCTCCACGTCTGCGTGCCGGCCGCGTAGGACAGCGACAGGGAATAGGCCCGGCCGCCGAAGCCCTCGGCCTCGGTCGGCGACAGCCACGCCGCATCGCCGTCGCCGCTGATGGGGGCTAGCGCCGCGTCGACCGTGGCCGCAATGACCGCCTCGCCCTCGACGCCGCCCGGGATGCGACTGTTCTCCGTCTCGGCCTCGCCGATGAGGGCAGCGAACTCCACGTCAAGCCGGTCCAGCGCGTAGTCGGCGGTGATCTGGACATAGGCCGCCTCGGTGGACGTGGCCGGGGCGCGGTACAGGTGCACGTCGCCGGTCTTGGAGCTATTGCGCAGCGTGCCGAACCACGCGATCCCGTTGTCGTCGAGGTTGTCCGCCGCCGTGTCGCCGACGCTGGATGCCTGCGTGCCACCCTGGAGGATGCACGAGCCGGACACCGCGAACTGCGCGAAGTCGGTGGCGGCCTGGGCGGCGAGCCACTGAGCGTCGAGGTACAGGTCGTCGTCCGCCTCGTAGATGATGCACTTGCGGGTCGACGTCTCGACGCCCGAGAACGCAGACGGGTAGCCGTTGGTGATGGCGTCCGCGTTGCTGGTCTGCACGCACGGGAACAGCAGCCAGTCGCCGTCGCCACCGCTGATGGCCCAGTCGATTAGGTTGTCCGAGTCGGCATCGGTCCGGCTGGACGTGCCGACCCAGTAGAAGTCGACCTCCGCGCGGGCCTCGTTCATCGCGTCGGCGATCGTCTCCGGGACCGTGCTGTCGTAGGCCACGGCGATGATGGGCGTCGGCACGCGGTCCCGCTTGAAGATCTCCTGCAGGTACGCCTTGCACTCCGACGTCATCCCGGTGTCATCGTTGACCGCCTGAAGCGTCGAGAACGACTTGGTGCGGTCGCCCCCGAAGTCGTTGCCGTCGTCGATCACGGCGATGGTGCCGAACCCGGCAACGGATGCCGCGCCGGCCTGGATGGTCACGGAGGCGTCGAAAATGCGGCGCAGCTTGTCGGCCATGGGTCACTCCGGTAGGTCGTAGGTGCGGGATTCGGACACGATCGTGTCGCCATCCCGCTCTGTGTCTATCTGTAGCACGACGGAGGCCGCGGCGTCGACCTGACGCGGTTCGGTCTCGCCCACGTAGTACGCCGGCAACACCACGCGCGCACGCTCAATCCACTGTCCGTCACGTGGTTGCGGGATGCGCTGGACGACCTGCGCCACCAGGGGCGTGACCGGGGGCCGCGCCGGGTCGGTCGTGTCGTCCCCTTCCCGCAGCGTGGCACCGGGACCCCACGGCTCCCCCCACGCGGTCGCGAGGTCGCGCACGATGTCCGTCGACCCGGGACCGTAGCCCTGCACCTCGACGGTCGCGTACCGGCTGCCGCGCAGCGACCAGTGAATGACGCCCGTGGGACTGTCCGGGTACTGCGGGCGGCTGTCCGGGGTAGCCACCCACTCGTCCGTGATGACCTGCACCGTCACATATGCCGAGTCGCCGACGGTCCCGTCGGACGGACCCAGCCGGACCTCGGTAGCCCCACCGAGCCACGAATAGCACCACTGAGCGACCGCCTCAGCCAGCCCGCGCGACACGCTCATCCCGCACCCCCTCGCGTCAGCTCAGGCACGCGGACGCCCACCACGCGCCAGTGGGCAAGGCGCCCGTTCCCGAACGGCTCGACGGACTGCACCGAGAACACCCGCCCATCCGGCAACCGGAAGCGGTGACGGGCTGTCCCGTCGCGCGGGTCCACGGCGGGCACCTCCGCGCGAGCGTACCACACCACCGCATCCCGGGCGCGCACGCCCTCCGGTAGCAGATCCACGGTCTTACCGTCAGCGGGCTGGACGGAGCCCCGGATGGTGTCGCCGTCCGCATAGGTGGTCTGCGACTGGAACCCGTTGGACGGCCCGGCCGCGGTCTGCGTGGGCTCCATCAGCACGACGTCGTATTCCCCGAGCTGGCGGTACGGCATTAGACCACCTCCGTGGTACGCCCGTCGGTGCCTTGGCTGTGGTGGGCCTGCTGTAGCGCACCGGTGTCGAACAGCGGCCCGTCGCTGCCCTTGCGCGCGATCGTGCTGTCGGCGTTGGGGACCTGCCAAAACGGGATTTGCCGCACCACGTCCCCGCGCATCTCAGCCATCAGCCGGCGCAAGAACGCGGGGAACGGTGGCGGACGGGTCGTTACGGGGTGACGCCACCCCCAGCGCAGCACCTCGCGCACGGTGTCCGCCATGCGGTCCTGCCACGCCGGCCCGTGCTGCTCCCCGGCTGCCTCCACCCACGGACGCGGCGGGATGCGCCACCCGTCGCCGTCGGTGCCCGGCACTCCGTAGTGCAGCCACGTGGCAAGGTCCGCCATCAGCGGCCCGTCGCCCTCGCGGGGCTCGTTGTCCGCCCGGAGGATCCCCGTCTTGCTCTCGAGGGCGCGCGTCCGACGCAGGGCGGCCAGCGCCCCGAGCGTGCGCCCCATCGGCTTCGTCTTGCTTGATGCGACCGTCGGGGATCCCGTCCCAGACGACGACCCGGCCGCGGCACGCCTGCGCAGTGCGGCGCGGGCCAGCCGAACGGTCCGCGAGTCCGCGCCGCTGCCAATGATGCCGGATATCTGAGCGTCCGACAGCGACGCCCAGTCGTAATGTCCGGCAACGTTCTTGATGCTTGGGCGGTTCTCGCTCACAGGGCCACCGGCATGGCGGGACGCGAGCGCATCAGGGTCAGCCACACTTGCCCGTGCTGGGTGCGCGACCACCACGCGACGGAGAAGCGGCCTGCCGCCATCAGCGCGGACGCGCCGCCGTCGGTGTACGACTCAGACAGGCGGTCCGTGGACACGCTCGACAGCGTGCCGCCAGTGGACGGTGCGACGGCGGACCCGCTGCCGTTGGGGCCTCCGACCGGCTCGAGGTCCAGCGTGGTCATGTGCGCCACCGCACGCGCCAGCGCGGCCAGGTAGTAGTCGCCCGCGATGCGGCTGGACGTCAGCGCCTTGGCCTCCGGGATGCGGGCCTCCAGCACGGCGTCGGACACCTTCGACACGTCGGCGAGCTCCGGGGCCAGCAGTCGGACGCGGGCCACGATCTGCGCATCGGTCGGGGTCGGCATCAGGGGCTCCAACGCGAGCGGCCCCGCCCCTCGTCAGTCAGACGGGAGACGGGGCCGCGTGGGTGGGGTGTGGCGTGTGTCAGGAGACGGTGGCGGTGTAGAGCATCGCCGAACCGGCGTGCGGGGCCTCCCAGCCAGCGCCGCCGCACAGGTAGTAGGTCACCTCGACGGGACCCTCGCGGGTGGTCAGGACCGGAGTCGGGGGCAGGCTCACGACGTGCTTGAGGCCGTTGGCGTCGGCGGCGTTGTAGAACAGCGCGCCGTCCTTGCCGTCCACCGCGCCGTTGGCGAGCGTGTAGCCCGGCACGACGTTGGCGATGCCATGGCGGCGGAACGCCTGCTGGACGACCTGCAGGGCGGTGTCGGTCGCGCCGCTGGAGAAGTTGGTGCGGCGGTCCATGGTGAACAGCAGCGGCTCGGAGATGATGGCCGAATCCGGGCGGAACACGCCGTTGGAGTCCGCCTTCTGCTTCTGCAGGGCCAGGATCATGTCCGCGATCATGTCGTCGATGGTCGCGGAGTCGTTGAACGCCTGCGAGCTCTCGTAGCGGGCGATGTCCACCGCCTCGTCACCGATGAGGCCGCGGTACGACAGACCCGCCACGCCGTTGAGCAGGGCACGGTCTTGGAACTCGTCCATCACGCGACTGACGGCCCGGGCATCCTCTGCGGCGCTGTCGATGCCGGCGAAGGCGTCGCGGCGCGGCTGGAGGATCAGGTCGCTCTCCGTCTTGGCGATGAAGAAGTGCAGGTCGCGGGTGCGCTGCGCGACGGTGTGGCCGGACGCGCGGACGTTGGTGTCCCCGCCCTCGTAGACGGCGACGGAGCCGTGATGGTCGACGGACCGCAGGCGGAACCGGTCGGCGCCGGGGTCGATGCGGCGAACCGGGGCGGCCTCGAGCAGATCCAGGCCCTGGAGCGGGCGCCGGATGATGGACCCGTACTCCGCGCGCAGGTCGGTGTCGTAGTAGGTCGCGGCGTCGCTGCGGGCGGTCTTGGCGTCCGCGCCGAAGCCGGCGATGGCGAACTGGGTGGCGAGGGTCCGCAGGTAGTGCTTGCGGAACCCGTCGGCCTTGTCGGCGTCGCTGCGGCCCGTGGTCACGGCGGCCTGGGTGGCCTGCGCGGCGGTGGACCGCATCCAGCCATCAATGATGGCGGCGCGGGTGTTGCCGGTCGCGGCGCTGTCGGAGCGGGCCGACGGCGACGCGGCATCCAGGGCGGCCCGGATGAGGCCGATGGCCTGACGGTCAGAGATGGGGGCGATCGAGGTCATGTCGGGCTCCTCAGATGGCGTCGATGCGGACGTAGGACAGGGAGGGATCCACGGCGTCCGTGGGGGTCTGCCACCTGGCGCCGGTCAGCGCCACGCGGGTGTTGCTCGCGGCGGCGAACAGTTTGCCCTTGTTGGCGCCGTCCGCCGTCTCCACCCACGGCACGTCGCCGTCGGTGGGGGTGGCGTCGGAGGGGATCGCGACGGCGACGATCTGGCCGCCGCCCAGCAGCATGGACAGAGCCGAGCCGGGCCGGATGCTGCCGCCCTCGTCCGAGCCCATCGGGATCGACAGGTCGCCGGGGTCGAGGATGAGCCCCAGCCGGGTGGGGGCATCATCGCCAGCCGCGACGCTCGACGAGATGGTAGACGAACCCTGCGCGCTCTCACTGGCGACCGCGACGGTTTCACCGACAGGGAGCGCGACGGTGATCACGCCGGTGCCGGTCACGCCGGTGACGGCCGCGTTGGGCAAGGCGGCCTCGATGGCAGCCACGGCGATCGGGACGGTGGTCGCGGTGTCGGTGTCCGCATCCCAGGTGATGGCGACGACATCGCCCTGGTAGCTCAGGATGTAGGTGAAGGTGTCGCCGTCGGTGTCTACCGCGATCGTGGTGGTGACCACCGGGCCGTTCACCTCGGTCAGCTCCGACGCCTTGCGGCTGGCGCTGGTGTCGGACGCGCCCGCGCTGGACCACGTCGCGACCGTCGCCACGGTGTAGGACGGGTAGTCCGTCGGGGCCGACTCGGTGATGGTCAGGACCGACGCGGAGTCGGAGAGCGGCGCCACGCTGTACGTGTCGTCGGCCTCGCGGTTGCGGGTCAGGACGAGGTCACCGCCAGACGCGGCAGCCGAGAACAGGCCCGACGCCATGACGTTGGCCTGGTGCGCGGCCAGAAGCCCCGCCTCAAGCTCCGCGTCGGTCGCGGAGGCGTCGGTGGTGAACTCGATGTCGATCGGGTCGATGTCGCCGCCGCTGATGCGGTAACCGTAGGTGGTGCTGTTCTGCGCGCCGCTGGACGCCACGGTCCACGTCTGCGCGGTGGCGTCGGCGGCGGGAAGCGCGCTGATGATGTCGCGGCGGGAGGGCGAGCCCTCGACGATCTGCCCGAGCGCGCCCTGCGGGTGACGGCTACGGCCGGTGAAGTACTGGACGGTCATGGCTCACGCCTCCTTGCGGGCGGTGGTGATGGAACGGGCGATCTCGCCCAAGTCGATGTCGTCATCCATGCCGTCGTCGGCATCGGCGCGACCAGTGCGGGACGGGTCCACGGACACCTGCGTGCCACCACCGAGCGCCGTCTTGGGCTCCTGGGTGGCGAGGAAGTCGATCAGGGCAGCGGCACCGTCGGCGGTGATGCTGTCGGAGCGGCCCGGGGCCGCCTTGGCGATGACGGCCTTGCGCGCGTCGGCGAGCGTCGCGCCATCGTCGAGGTCGACGCCGGCAGCCTTCGCGGCCTTCTCGACGGCGAGCCAATCGGCGCGAACCTTGGCGGTCCACTCCGAATCGCTGCGGGGCTCGTCCATGTCGCCGCCCTCGTCGTCCGCATCCTCGCGACCCTTCATCATCGCGTCCATGCGCTCGGCGTAGGCGTCGAAACGCTCGGACATCGCGTCCATGCGCTTCACCAGCTCGGCGATCATTTCTTCCATGGCGGTGTCTCCGTGTGTCGAGTCGGCGCGGGCGCCGGCCTGGGTGTCCCGGGGCCGGCGAGTCACTACCGCATGGTTACCACGTTCGCGGCGAATCTGCGACACATCGTATGGCACACCGTCGGACGTGACGCCTGGAGAGGGGTCCAGACCGTCGAGCGGGACATGGTATCGGACGCTGATTCCGGTCACCCCGGAGTCGATGAGCGCGAGCCCTGCACGGGTGTCCACCAGCACCTCAGCCAGCGCGGCGCCCTCGTCACCGATGGACGGATCCCACCACGCACGCAGTATGGTTCCGATGCGCAGGTCGTCCAGCTCCTCCACGGTGAGGTCGCGGTTGTGCGGCTCGCCGTCGTCGCCAATCAGCGGCATGTGCTCCAACGACGCCAGCCACGCCGCATCGCTGAGCGCCTGCGGGGTGACTCGCTCGGACCGGCTGCCGTACCGGAGCACGCCCGGCGCAGCCAGGACGACCGTGTAAACTACCGACCCGTTAGCGAGCCGGCGCGGCGACGGAAGCTGGTCCACGAGCGCGGACCGCAACAGGTCGGCGCGGTCGCTTCGGCTGGTCAGGGTGGCGTCCATGCTCACAGCATAGCCCGACCGGGTGCTGCGTGTCCCGTCGTGTGTCAGGTCGACAAGTCGCCGCGAGCCCGACGCGCTGCCAGGATGGCCTCGGTGGGCTCCCGCAGATCCGGCAGGTCGCCGCGCTCGTCGTCGGCAAACACCGGCTCAGAGTCGCACCGGCAGTTGACGTCTTGGCTGGGCGCGCAGATGCGGCCGTCAATGACGGACGGCACACCTTCCTTGAACCGGAACACGCGCCCGTGCGCGGCGCGGTGGGTGGGCCGGACCCTGGCGTCCCGCCCGGACAGCCACCGATAGCCGATGGCCCCGGCGCGCTGATAGCCCTCGTCCCTGATGCGCCCATGCAGGCGGCTGGCCTCGGTTCGGGCGATGCGCTGCGCCCCGGACTCGGACACGCCCGTGCGCAAGCTGATGAGGGACGCGATAGCCGACGGGCGCTGACCAGCCATGGCGGCGCGGGTGACCTTCTGGGCCACGTCGTCGTGGTATCGCTCCGCTACCGTCTCGATGTCCGTGGCGTGCTGCTGCGCCCACGCCGTCAGCACGTCCGCCTCGCCGATGGTGTCCAGCTCCGGCAGCGTGCCCTCCGGACGCAGGCGGGCCACGGTGCGTGCGGTAGCCTGGGTGGTGCGGCGGTAGATGGACCGGGCCAGCTCGAGGACGCGGGACAGCGGCGGGGCGACCGCATCCACGATGGACGGGAGTCGCACCCGGAGCCGCGTCAGCGCCCGCTCGATGGCAAGCACCATCGCCGGGTCTGCGTCGCCGGGGTCCGGTGCCGCATCGGCCCGACCGGTGCGCGCCTCGCGCATCGCCCGGACGAGCTCGCGGCGGTACACGGCACCGAGCCGGCGCGCGTACCCGCGCATCATGGCGTCGTACCGCATGACCTCCCGGTCGGGGAACGCGCCCGGGGCGCGCGCCAGGGCGGCACGCTGCTCCGCGACGTCCGGCCCCGTGTCGCTGCGGTAGCCCGCGGCACGGATGGCCCGGCCCTGACGCTCCGCAAGGTCGCGGGCTTCGTCAGGGTCGCGGCGACAGTAGCACGTGCCGGTGTCGCCCCATTGGTAGCCGGTGCGGCCCTCGGGGCAGCGGCAGGACTGGACAGGCATTAGGACACCGGGCGCAGGACGACGACCACGCCACCGGACACGACAGCCGTACCGGAGCCCGTGACCTGGATGCCGCGCAGCTCGATGTCGGCGCGCTCGCCCACCAGCAGGCCCGAGCCGGGCACGTCGTGCCGCCCGTACTCATACGCCGTCGGGCCGTCGAACACGTCCGTGACGTCGCGGGCCGTGAACACGCCGCCGAGCTCGCGGGAGGCAACGATCGCCGTCACCTCGTCGCCCTTTGACGTGCCCCACCGCACCGACAGTACCTCTGCCGTCGAGCCAGCCGGGACCGAGTAGACGCCCAGCGACGCCGCCTGGTAGGCCGCCTCGATCTCCGCGACTGTCGTCCCGCCGCGTGTGACCGCGATGGTGGCCCCGGCCTGCATGTTGACGCCGTTGCTGACGTATGCCGCATTGAGCCGCGCGAACGTGACGGAGCCCGTGACCGGCGTGGTGCCGTCGAGCGCGTCCGTCGTCAGCGTCTCCGACACCGGCTCGCCGCTCGCGTCCAGGCCCTCGAGCGTCACCTGCACGTCGACGTCGAGGGCGTCGTCGCTGACGATCACCAGCACGCCGGGCGTGGCCCACGCGCTCCACGGGTACAGGCCGCCCGCCGACCACACTGTCTCCAGCGACGTCGACACCGCCGGGTTGCGCCCGACGACCTGCCGCGTTTGCGAGCAGCCGCTGCACACGAGGGTGCGAATCGGGTTCCCGCTCACGCCCAGCGTGTTCCCGTCCTCGTCCAGCGGGACCACCGCCTTGACGTCCGCGTATCGTCCGTCCCCGAGGTCCAGGCGGAACAGGCCGCCTGTTTGCAGGTCGTCGTCCGGCATCAGTCCCCCATGGCGGCGCGGGCCTCGTCCACCCACGTCCGCGCGGTGTCGCCGCCCCACGCCAGCCACATCACGTAGCCGGCATCCCGCCACGGCTCGTCACGGTACTCCGGGCTCACCGTCGAGTTGCCCTCATGGCGAGCGAACCAGGCTGACATCTCGATCACGTCCTGGCCCGTCACCGTGCCGCCCTCTGCGAGCTGGCGAGCACGCGCCCAGCCGGTGGCCGTGCCGTGCGACAGGTCGTGCTCGTCTCGCCACGCCAGCGCGCGACGTGCGTTGCCCGCTGCCCCGTCGGGGATGGCGTAGGTGCGCGACCGGTCGTCGTCCGAGGGCTCCGCGTCAGCGCGGGGCGTCTGCGGGGGTTCCGGCGTCTGCGGGGGTTCCGGCAGGTCGTCCAGCTCCGGCAGGATGATGTCGTCCTCTGCGTCGTCATCGAAGTGGATGCGCGCTGGGCCGTCCCACCGCTGCAGCGACCGGGCCACGTCCGCCGTGCTGAGCGCGCCGGCCTGCCATGCCTGTGCCAGCACGCCCATGTACGCAGACAACGCCTGCGCGTCGTCCGCCACGGTGGGCTCCTCCAGCGGCGACCACTCGGGGGTCAGCCGCCGCCCGAACCTCAGCGCGGTCAGGTCCGCGAACGCAGGACCGAGGTACATCCGGCGCTCACGGCGCAGCGACTCGTTGTGCGTGGCCTGCCCCGCCTTGTCGTCAGTCGACAGCCCGGCCGGGGGCTGGCCCGCGATCTTGGCGATGGACGAGCCCTCCACCATGCACACGCGCTCGATCTCGCGGCCGATGATCTCCGACAGGCCACCGAACTGAACATTGTCGCGGCCCACCTCCGTCCCGGGCCGTAGCACCATCGGTCGACCCATGGACCGGCGCGAGAAGAAGTCGCGCAGCATCCGGAGGAACACCTGTTCGTCTGCGCCGACCTCCGCGGCCATGTCCGCCGACACCGGACGTACCCAGCCGATCGACGCCTCCACCGCCATGATGGCCGCCGACCGGACCGCCAAGCCGTAGTCCCGCAGCGCCGGCCAGTACGCCTCATAATAGCTGGCGTCATAGCCAAGGTACGGGCCGCGCTGACTCTCGGACAACATCATGCCGGGCAGGTACACCATCCACGACGTGTGGATGCGGCGCGCCTGGAAGGCGACGCCCTCTCGCTGCGGCTGCACCATCATCACCGACGGTGCACCGAGGTCCTTGTCGGTCCACGACGTCGACTGCCGGTCCACCCACGCCTCGCGCCGCTCGATGACGTGCAGCGCCTCCCACTCCATCGGACCATCGGGGCGGGGCTCGGCCATCTGGTCCCACGACACGCCGCGCGGGATAGGCAGCAGCCACGCGCCGCCGTCCTTGCGCGCGTAGATACGGCCCGCCGTCAGCCGCTCGGCGATGCCGAAGTTCTGCATCCATTGGTCCACCGCGTCGCGCTGGTCGTCCTCCGCTACGCTGGGCGCGTCGGCCATCGCGTCGACCGGGAAGATCTCGATGACCCGGCGCGACAGGCCGTCGCACCACAGGCTGTCGATCTGCGCCTGACTCAGCCACCACGACTTGACCTCGGGCCGGGTGTCGCTCACCTTGTCGCCCGATCCCAACCCGTAGGCGTCACCATAGCCGATGAGGGCGTTGGCGACCTCCGCATCAGAGCGGGCGCGAGCGTCAGCCATGCCGGACTGCTCCGCGATGCGGCGCACGGCGTCGTCAGGCAGCCCCGGGGTGCGCCAAGGCGCAAGCAGTCGGTCGAATAGTCCCATGCGGTCACCCTAGCACGTCAGCCACGTAGCACGCCGGTCAACCGGGCGGCACAAGCCACCGGCGCCTCGAGCCCTGGGCCGCCACCATCGCCCACACCAGCGCGTCCACCTGGTCGTCGTGTGGCGCAGCCGGGAACGACAACAGCTCGCCGAACAGGTCGTCTAGCCAGTCCGCCCGCTCCGGAAACAGCACCTGACCCGCGTGCATCGCCTCCATCGTCCCCGACTCCGCGAGCCGCTGCACCTTGTCTCGCGCCGCCCGCTCGCCACGCAGGCCCGGCACGACCGGCGACAGCTCGGCAATCAGCGCATCGCCGTTCGCTGCCCGCTCCACCACCACAGCGTCCGGCCTCCACCGCTTCGCCACGTCGGCCACCATGCGCCGCTGTGCCGGGTAGTCCAGTCGACGCCGCACCACGTCGAGGACGTAGCGGTGTGCCCCCTTGATGCCGACGACCACCGCCGCGCAGTAGTCCGAAGCCTCGGAGCCGCGGAAGGCGAGGTCCACGCCGACGACTACGCGGTCGCATTGCAGCCGCATCGCAGCGGGGTCCAGCCCGTACCGCACCGACAGCCAGTCGCGCATAATGAGCGCGCCGCCAGCCGGTGCGGGCCGCTGCTGATACAGCGCCGCCACGTCGCGCGGGATGACCGTGGCGTGCATGTCCGCGATACGCTCAGCGCCCATCACAGCCGGGTCGAGCGGCGCACCCAGCGGACGGCCTA
>Ga0180434_10004117_pt1 | contig 17901 bp, 17 predicted proteins | sample SS_ome_7_FD_132453 | JGI IMG/M metagenome (GOLD analysis project Ga0180434, IMG submission 132453) | Hypersaline lake sediment archaeal communities from the Salton Sea, California, USA - SS_1_D_2 metaG | ecosystem: Environmental > Aquatic > Non-marine Saline and Alkaline > Hypersaline >...
AAGGAACTGCGATGCAAACCCCAAACACTGTCTATCGTGTCCTAACTATTGTAGCCCTGTTGGCACTGATATTACTGCTGTCATCATCACCGTCTTTGCTGGCACAGCGGCAACCTCCGACGACACTAACGACGATCCCGCTCAAGTTCGATAGCCCGGCGTCTGATGATCAGTCTAAAAGGGAAGCGGCAATACAAGTCACCGCGAGTGACGATCTCTTGCTGCCACTGGATGATGAGTACGACAAATTCGTCTATCTACCGATCATTATGATGAACTACCTACTAAACAACAACCCACCCAACATACCATCAAGTCCTTTTCCAACAGACGACGTGATCGACCAGAGTTTGGATGTAGACTTGAATTGGAGCGGAGACGATCCCGACGGAGACGCGGTAACCTATGACGTTTACTTTGAGGCCGACGATAGCACACCGAACGAATTGATCTGTAACGACATACCCACTCCTACGTGCGATCCAGGTGTACTGGTCTCCGACACTCGCTACTATTGGTACGTCGTTGCCAAGGATGAGCACGGCATGACTACCACGGGTCCAGTGTGGAGCTTTAGCACTCTTAGCTCGTTGTGCACGCACACTACCAGCGTGGATCTTTCCCTGCTCTCACTAAGCACCATCTACACCGACACCTATACTCTGTTCAACGCAGATGTCACACCCGACAATATCACCAAACCCTACACATATCGTCTTACCATCGACGATGTGCCGGGTGGGGCAATGACTTCCAATAACGATCCGATGGTTTTTGTGGAAGTCTTTTCCACCACCCGTATCCATACCGTCGAGATCGGGGTTTGGAACTGCGATATGACCGAGGCACAGGCGCTCACTGATACGGTTGAGGTCGTAGTGAGCGAGCAGCCCCCGCCCTGCACCGAGGTGAATATCACCAATGTGACCAGCGACAGCCCAGTAGACTTGGGCAACACGATGCACGTTACTGCTACTGTCGCTGGCGATACGCCCATTGTCTACATCTGGAACTTTGGTGACGGTTCACCGTCACAGAGTGGTATTGGGCTGGATGCGATCACCCACGTTTACTCTTCCGTCGGCGTCTATACGATCACTCTCGATGTGTTTAACGGTTGTCTGTCCGCCGATACCTACTCGATCCAGGTAACGGTGAATTTGCCGACATGTGAACAAGTTACTGACATCGATCTGAGCCTGGCCACGGTTGGCACCATCTTCACTAACGCGGTGGTTTCCTTCAATGCTGATATCACGCCGAACGGGGCCACAAAACCCTATACTTATCGCCTCACTATCGACGGCGTGCCTGGCGGAGCGATGACATCCAGCAGCGATCCTCTGGCTTTTACAGAGACCTTTGCTACTACCGGCACTCACACTATTGAGAGCGCTGTCTGGAATTGCAACATGACTGAGGGGCAGGCGATGACTGACACAGCTATGTTGTATGTGACAAGCGTTGACGTGATGGTCTACATCCCCGCTGGCGAATTTGTGATGGGCTGTGATAGCACCAACCCCGCCGAAAACTGCGTCAGCGACGAGGTACCGACGCATACTGTCTACCTGGATGCCTACTACATTGACAAATACGAAGTGACCAACGCCCAGTACCGTGCTTGCGTGGATGCCGGTGTCTGCGATCCACTATTGTACAACCATTCCCTAACCCGTGATCTTTACTACGGCAACCCAGACTACGATAACTACCCCGTCATCTTCGTATCCTGGTATAGTGCCACCCAATACTGTACCTGGGCGGGCAAGCGCTTGCCCACCGAGGCGGAGTGGGAGAAGGCTGCCCGCGGTAGCAGCGACACGCGGATGTATCCTTGGGGGAATGATGCCCCTGACTGCACACGGGCGAATTACAGATACTCGGATACCAGTCCCTACGAGTACTGCGTCGGCGACACCAGTCAGGTGGGCGACTATCCCACCGGCGCTAGCCCCTACGGGGTAATGGATATCGTGGGCAATGCCTGGGAATGGGTCAATGACTGGTATCAAAGTGACTACTATGACATTTCACCCTACAACAACCCACTTGGACCCGACAGTGACACCTACAAGGGGTTGCGGGGAGGCTCGTTCCGCTACGGTTGCCGTCTGGCCGACCGTGGCCGCAACTACCCTTCCTTCAGTAGTGGCTCTTATCATGGGTTTCGATGCGCCAAGTCTGTGCCAGAGAAGTGAGCTTCTAAACTGTTGTCCATCTCTCTAACTACCTCTGGAGAAACGGGAGAAGAACAAACCTTCTCCCACTTGTGATCGCAGCGAACCCCCTGGTGACCAGTGTTGCATTGATGGCGGTTTTGGACCAGACATCCTAACCAGGGAACGAAACAAGACCATCCAGATCGCAATGGCCGGGGCTTTTTCGTCCCAAGACATTTCTGCAGCAGAAGCTCCTGAGCCAATAGTACCCCCATTGCGCATCATTCTGCCCCCCTATCCCCCTTCTTGTGCGTCCCCGTTTTTTTTGGTGCACATTGTGTGCAAACAAAGCCAATTTTCCCCGCCACGACTCATTTCACACAGACTGGTCAGAGATGAATAGATACCCCGAAAAAAGGTGAAGTGGGGGGTCTCATCACCGGGCCGTTCTCTGCCCCATCCAGGGCGGGGGACGACCCTTTTTGCGTTTCCCAGTTCTGCGGGCAGAAGCCCGCCAAACACACAAGGAGGTGTGATATGTTGAACCCCGATCAGATCCAGGCTCTGCGGAGCCCTTTCCCGGCGGAGGCGCTGAGCAGCGACAGGAGCCGCGGCTTCGAGCTGACGAGCATCAAAGCCGCCTTCGTCATCGAGCGGCTGAACGATGTGTTCGGTCCCTGCGGCGTCGGCTGGCGCTACGTCCACAGCCCGTTCGAGGAGCTCCAAACCAACAATGGGCTGACGGAGATCGTCACCGAAGTGGCTTTTCAATACCGTTTCGCCGCCACCAATGACTGCGTCGGTTGCGACCCAGTCGTGTGGGATGCTCAGGTTGCAGGCTGGGCGTTCCGCAAGCACGAGTCGAACCACGACTGGTCCGAGCCGATCTTTGCCTGTGGCGGCAAGAGCATCGGCAAAGGCGGTGCGATCATCACCGATGCCCGCAAGTCCGCGGTCACCGATGGCCTGACCAAGGCCGCCTCGATGATCGGCGTGGGCCACGATGTCTTCAAAGGCCAGGTCCGTGTCGATGGTAGGCGCGAGAAGCCTCGTGGAGGCAACGGTAAGCAGCTCCCCACTGGAGGCAACGATGCGACCGTCTTCTGGTCATTGTACCGCTCTCAAGGCCAGCCAGCCGGTGTGTCGAGCGAGGTTGCCAAGCGATTGGCAAACCAGGGCGACTGGAACACCGCCTGTGCCGAACTCCGCACCTTGATCGCTAAAAGCTAACTGAAATATCCGTTATTCGTCTGCCCTCATCCCCACCTGGGGATGGGGGCTTTTTTGTTACCTATGGAGGTATCCCGATGAAAAGCCTCTTCAATCTGCTCGTGCTCGTTGCTATGCTGCTTTGTCTGGTTGTCCTGGTATGGGGCGTGATCTACTCCAGCCCTGGAGTCCAGGCCGCCCTCGATGGTGGGGGCGTCGAGATCTTTCTCGAACTCCTGTCCGGCAGCTAGGCAGCACCTACAACTGAATATCTTATCTCTCAGCCCCCAGGCCAAACGGAAAGCCTTGAGCTTACCAGCCTGGGGGCCATTGCCGTTTGGCAACAGACCCCAATGGCGGGGCCAGGGACTGTCCCGAGAATGCCGGGGCCAGGATCACCCTGCTCCGCTCAACCCGCCCATTGGGGGCGTGGTGATCACACTCATAGGAGGAACGAACGATGAAAGGCTACTACCGCACGCCAGTGCGCGTTGTCCGCCGGGACGCGAGGACCCTGGACGAATGGCAGCGCCTGGCGCAAAAGTCACCCGGCGCCGTGCCGGTTCAGGTTGCCAAGACGCTGGCGCACCGCTACCCCAAGCTCCGCCAGCGCCTCGGCTTTGCATAGGAGGAGCGCGATGACACATCAAATGAGCTTCATCCAAGTAGAACAGAAGACCAAATACCGTCCCAGGATACGCGATCTCCCGGTGAGAGAGCGTCCCGTCAACCGGCTCCGGGAGGTCGGGCCCACCGCCGTCTCGATCACGGAGCTGCTGGCCTGTCTGCTCCAGACACCCGACGCCCTGCACCAGGCCCAGGAACTGCTGGCCCGCCACGACGGACTCCTCGGCCTGGTGCGGGCTTGCGAGACCGAGATCACCCAGGTAGACGGCATCGGCCCGGCGCAAGCCGCCCGCATCAAGGCTGCGTTGGAGTTCGGACGCAGGCTGGTGACATCTGCCGCAGATTGCCGCCCGCAGATCCGCTCCCCCTCAGACGCCGCGCAGATGCTCATGGCCGAGATGGGCCATCTGGAGCAGGAGCACTTCAGAGTGCTGCACTTGAACACGCGGAACCATCTGATCGGCGCCGAGACGTTGTACGTAGGCAGCCTCAACGCCTCACACATTCGAGTGTGCGAGGTGTTTCGCGAGGCCATCCGGCGCAACTGCGCCGCCATCATCGTGGCCCACAACCATCCCAGTGGTGACCCGTCGCCCAGCCCGGAGGACGTGGAGGTGACTCGCAGACTCGTCGAGGCTGGAAACCACCTCGGCATCGAGGTCCTCGACCACCTGGTCATCGGACAACAACGATTCGTGAGCCTACGTGAGCGTGGGCTAGGGTTCGACAATTAGAAAAGGAGACAAACTGATGAACACAACCGTAAGCCCCAAAGTCGGCTTCTACGCAGTCACCACCGTGGATCAGAGATGGGGGGCACAAACCCGTCTGGTGGACAAGCAGAAGCGATGCACCTGCGGCGGCACCGCTGAACGGCCCTGCCGCCACATTCGGGCCGTGGCGAACTACCTGCGTGAGGGAGGCGAGCGAGCAGAGGAACGCCCTCCCACATTTCGACCACACGAGGATAACCCCACGTGCCCCATCTGCGGCAGACCGGTCGAACGCCGGGATCCCTGGCGCTGCCCCTGTGACCCGAGCCACTACTGGCAATGGCGCGGGGAGACGTTCGGCGTCAGGGATTTTCTCACCCGCCCACACCCCGCCAAGCAGGGCGCGTTCTACGAGCAGACCATCGAGGAACGCGAGACGTTCCTAGCCCAGGCCGCCCGACAGATGCACCTCGGCGGCTACACACCCTATTCCTAAAGGAGTGCTATGAGCGACAAACTACAACTCACCATCCGGGACAGCAGCAGCGGGAAGCTGGCCATCATCAACGGCAAGACCTACTCACTGCTGCGCCTGTACCGGTACAGACGAATGGGCGGTATCTTCTGCCTGGTCGTCGCTGGCCGCACCCGACTGCGCGCCGATGACCTGGACGAGCACTGGCGCGTGTTTCGCAGTGGGGACGTCTACCTGGCGCTGGACTGCCGCCCCTTCAGCTATCACCTGATCCAGGGCGAAGGCTCCACGACCGATGCTCCCCGTTGGCCCCGGCTCAGGTCCCCCGCCAGCTACTTCGCCTTCGTCGGGCCGACGGAGCAAGCGGTGCAGACACAAATTCGCCTCACATTGGAGCGGTACCGCAGCCGCCTGGACCCGGAGACGGCCATCGAGAACACCATCCAGGTACCTGATGCGTGCGGCGGCCCACCCGCCTATCTGTTGAGAACAAGCAAACTATAGCGAGGAGGAACGAGATGAACGCGAATATGGATCACATCTACGAACTCACCAGGCAGCGGATCGCAGCGTCACAGGATGACGCCGTCCACGCCCTGGTGCGCACCAACGCGATGTTGGTTGATGAGGTAGAGATGCTCCAGGCCGAGGTCGACCGGCTGCTGAGCATCCTGTACGGCCAGAGTGCCAGTGAGATGGCACTCGCTTGCGAGGGGTGTCTGTGGTGGAACGACCGGGAGCTTGTCCCTCACTGTGACAACGATGACACGCCGGAGCCCTGGCGCTCGGCTGCAAAGCACGGTGGGTTGTCCGGCTGCCCGAACTATACGCTGCCTTGCCGTATCTGTGCAGATGAGGACGGCGGCCCACGGGCTACCGGCGACGATGGCCTCTGCGATGGCTGCCGGGGGGTGCTCAATGGCTGATCAGAGGAGGCTACAAGCTACGGCGCAACCACATATCGTTCTGAAGGTGTACGGGGACGCTGGCCCGGACTTTGCCCTGGTCCCCATCACCGAGTCTCTGGGCCAAACCGTCGTTGAGCACGTCGATGGACTTGGGAGCCTGGACCGGTTCGTGGAGGCCGAGTTCCATCACGGTGCCCCGGTGTTCTTCGAGATGCCGGAGAGCTGTGGCCTGGAGGGACTGCTACGCCAGGTCACAGACGAGGGATACGAGATCACCACCGGGCGTCCTGACGTTCCCTGGCGTCACTTCAAGCGTACGAAGCACACCCGCATCGTCGTGCAGCGAGATAGCTCCGGGTGGAACGTCTGCTGGAGAACGCGCTGTGACTCGGCTCAACTCCAAACCTTCAGCCTGTCCGCGACCGTCATCGTAGCCCGTTGCACCCCGCACCTGAGTTCGGGGAGCATACCGTTCACGACACTGGACGATGGCAGCACACCGCTCTATCCCGCCTACTATCCGCTGCGGAGCGGCGAACGTTTCTGCCGCAGAATGGACTGGTGGAACGGTGCGACCGGCGAGTGGTTCGGCGTCACGCTGGATGGTCGCTTGTTTCGACAGCGCCAACTGTGGGGCAACGATGTCCCCGACCCTGACAGATGGCAACCGTTCAGACTGGGAGGTGCCTAGATGTACCTCGTTCAGTTTCGAGAACACACACGCGATTACTTTGTGACCGACTGCGCTTTTCGCGATGCTCAGTTCGAGCTCGCCAGGCGCTACGTTCGGACGGTGATGGATGCGCTCGGCGACATGGCCGAAGGTCGAGTGTTCGACGTCAAGACCCGCACCTACCCGTTCCAGTACACACGAAGCCAGCACCTTCAGGAGAAGCAGATCGCGGCGATCTTTGGAGAACCGGAGGAGTTCGTGGACGTGAACGGCTCGGATGGACTCGACGACGATCCCTTCGTGCGGTATGAAGGTCCCGATAATCCTGCGATCACGTACAACTAGTTCAGAAGGCTGAGGGCCAGTTCCGACCATAGGGCTGGCCCTCTTCACATATCAACGTAAGGAGATGACACGATGCTTCAACCAATTACACAACCCGCCCCCCGTGTGCCGCCGATAGGCACCCATCTGGATGCAGACATCGCCTTCGCCCACAAGGGCGCCAAGGCTGCTGTGTTCAAGCCTCGCTTCGGCCAGGCCCATCAACAGTATTTCACCCCCAAGTGGCTCTGTCAGGCTTGCGCCGACATCGCCGAACGGCTCTTCGACGTCCCCGTCGTGGAGAATCAGCGCGGTGGCTATCCGCTGCGCGTCATCGACCCCACCTGTGGCAGTGGCCGCCTGCTGGCCCCCTTCGCCGAGCGCGGGCACCAGGTCCTGGGCATCGAGCTGGACGACCGGCTCGTGCCCGTGGCCCGTCGTGCAGCGGGCAAGGACCACGTTCGCAAGGGTGACATCTGTGCCTATGCGCCCGCCATCCCCACCGAGACCTGGGACGTGGCGGTGATCAACCCGCCCTATGGCCTCTGGTGGCCCGTCACCGACACTCCGCTGGCCGACTACGAACTCGCCTCCGCCGAGAACATCGAGAGCCAGAACATGGTGCTCGAACTGGCGACCCGGATGCTCCACTACAGCTACGATCAAGGCGGCCTGCTCCTGGCGGTCCTCTCCGGCAAGTTCTGGAACGTCTACCCCAGGGCCGCCGAGTACGTCAAACGCAACTATCAGGTGGTCGCTGGATTGAAGCTGCCGAAGCTGTTCAAACCGGAGTACGGCATCGACGTGGACGCCGCGTTCCTCGTCGCCTTCCGCGTCAACCCGCACAAAGAGAAGGTCCCCGCGCCGTTGACTGGCGATTTCGAGGGAAACGACCCCGCTGAGCTGACGCGCCAGGTCGTGGACGCCTTCGAGAACACCACAGGAGTGGGCTGCCACAAATACCGGCGACGGGATGTGTACTACCTGCCCAAGCGCAACTACTCCCGCCGTCTGCCCGCAGTCCCCGAACTCGATATGGCCGTGGACGTGGACACCGAACGCGCTCCCATCCGCCTCACCGTCAAGGGCGCCCGTGCCCAGGGGGACTGGGCTGGGCTGTGGACCAAGTTCTATGCCAACACGCCGTTGGAGACCTACAACCGCGCCGAGGGCACGAACACGGACCTGATGCAGGCCTTCGCCGCCTTGCCCAACGTGCTGATGGCTGGCTCCAACGTCACGCAAGGTCGGCTGGCTTCCCTGGGCCTGGACGTGGAGATGACGGAGAAAGACGCCGAGCGCATCGCTCGTGCCGCCGATCGCTATCGCCGAGACCGGCTCCCGGTGCGAGAGTTGGCCCCGATGGAGTACCTGGCCTGGTACGAGGATGGCCCCATCACCGCCGAGAACTCGGTCACCATCCCTGGGGCTGGAAAGCAGGGGGCCGACGTGGAGGTGGTGGCCGGACGTACCTATGAGCTGCAGGTGCGCTGGGAGCGTAGGGTCCAGCAGGTCGGTCAGGGCGAGGTCGTGGGCAAGGGCCGGGACAGCTTCATCCTGCGCAAGTTCATCGACCGGGGCTATCTCACCTTCGACTTCACCGGCGAGGATGGCGACCGCTTCAAGGTGCGCGAGATCAAAGCTGAGCAGATCAAGGCGATGACGGAGGCGTTCGGATTGCCAGAGGTGCAGACGGTGGACGACCTGCCACTTTCGGAGCGCAAGTCCTGGGTCGTGCAACTGGATCGCCTGATCGAGAAGCTGGCTGCCCGCAACGGGGGCTTGCGTCCCTATCCGGTGCAGCGTCAGGACATCCTGCGGATGGCGACGAAGCGTTCCGTGGCGCTCCTGTACGAGATGGGCGGCGGCAAGACGATGGTGAGCGCATACTGGGCCGCGCTGCGCAGGTACAAGCGCGTGCTTATCGTCACCCCTGCCAGCGTCGTGCCCGGTATCATCGAAGACCTGGCCAAATGGGGGTTCCCCGGTCGTATTCTCGACCACGGCGAGATCTCCCGCATCAGGGACGAAAAGCGTCGGGGAGAAAAGCCGACCGAGACGACGTTCTGGGTCGCATCCTACGAGTCGTTGGGCCTCGGTGATGGCAACTACGACGAGTGGGAGCACGAGGTCTACGACCGAGATGGAAACTTCCAGGGCGTCCACGCCGGCAACCACGGCGCAAAGTGCAGCGCACCTCGTTGTCGGGTCAAGCGGAGTCGGGTCGTCAAAGCCTGTCCCAAGTGCGGGGCCAGGGGCGACGACTTTCACTCGACCCGTGGCTCCAGTGGTGGCGGCGCTCGCTTCTGCCGCAGATGTGGCTACCGGGCCTGGACGGAGGGGAGACTGAACGAGAGTGTAGTGGGCAACCACCACACGCCCATCGGCCCGCGCATCAAGCGCCTCTTCTCCTGCGTCATCCTCGATGAAGTGCAGGACGCCAAGTCGAAAGGCTCGCTGAAGGGCGAGACCACCCGTGCGCTCAAGGCCCGGGGCAAAGCCGTTCTGTCAGGCACCTGGCTCAAGGGCTACGTCACCGATCTCTTCTGGTCGGCGGGATGGCTGCTCAACTTTGGCTCTCCGCTCTGGCCGTTCCCCTATCGAGGCGGCAGCGGACGGTTCCTGGAACAGTTCGGGACGTTCGAGTTCGTCACCAAGGAGTTCCGCAACACCCTCCAGACCGGCAAGCGCAAGCTGATCCCCTCGGTCTCGAACCTGGGCCGGATGTGGCGGCTGCTGTCGCCGTTTGCCGTGCGTCGGCTCAAGGCCGACTTCCTCAAGGATCTGCCGCCCAAGCACGTCGAGGTGCACTGGGCCCGGATGACGCCCGCTCACGCCCGCATCTACCGCCGTGTCGAAGACGCGATGCAGGACACGCTCAGCCGGGAGCTGCAGAAGGAGAACCCCAGTATGGGCGTCATCAGTATGGCGCTCTGGTGGGGCCGCTATGCCTCCTCTTGTCCCACCGCCGAAGGCGCGCCTCATTACGCCGGGGCCTACGGCATCCGGTTCAAGGTGGACGAGGCCACGCCGGACGAGATCAAGATCGTCCTGGGCCAGATGCGGCTCCAGCAGGCCGTTCTGCCGCAGAATGTCTCGTTCAACAAGGTCACGAAGGCGACGGAACTGATCCGCCAGATCCGCGACGCCGGGGAGAAGGCGTTGGTCTTCACCAGCCTGCGGGGGTTGTATCGTCAGATGGAGTGGACGATGAAGCGGGAGGGCATCCGCTACACCGGGATGGACGGCGTGACGACGAAGAAGCGCAACGATGTGGCCCGCGAGTTCGAGGCCAGCGGCAACACCGTGCTGTTGGCCGGGACGGGGACGCTCAACCGGGGCGTGACGATCAACGGCGCCAACCACGTCATCATCCTCAATACCGAGTGGTCCCCCGAGACGACGCTGCAAGCCGAGGATCGTTGCCACCGTCCAGGGCAGACGAAGGACGTGCACGTTCATTACATCCTCTCTGCGGGCACAATCGAGGAGCAGATGTGGGAGTTGATCAGCGCTAAGGCTGCCGCACAGCGGGCTGTGTTCGACAAAGAGGCGCTCTACAAGTCCGTCGAGGACGTGATGGCCGAGGCAGTGAGTGCCCAAATGCAGGTGGCCCAGGCGATGCTCACCGTCGAGCGGGAGCCCTTGCCGGAGTCAGTGATAGAATCTGCTGCAGATCACGAGGAGGCCCCGACGCCGCAGGCCACATCTCAGTTGACGATGCTCGACCTGTTCCAGCGGCGCGGGACGCAGCCAACCAGACGACAACGACGCAGAAGCAGGCCGGTGGTAGTACAGCAGTTGAGCCTGTTTGGGAGCCAACCGGCTGCCTAGCGTCGCCGATCATTTCTTGTCGGGGCTTCTCCTGACTGGGGGAGGCCCCGACGCCATATAGCGATAAAGGAGAAAACGATGTCTGAGAACATAGATCTGTATACCAAGGACGTGCTTGCCTGGGGTAAGGGACTCTACCTCTCCGGGCGTCCCGGCCGGATCATCAGCCGGGCAACGAGGACCGACGGAACATCAGTCGTCCACTTCGAGATGGACTCGGCGGAAGCTGTCATGAACTGGTCGGACAAGAAGCACGACTTGTTCATCGGCTGGAAGGACGGCCAGTTCGCTGGTGGTGCTTGCAGCTGCCCGCACTTCCTTGAGATGAGCGCCTATCACTCGGTGGGCGACGATCTCGACGTCGCCCTGCTACGGGGCCATGTGATCTGCAGACACCTGGCGTGGGCCAGCTTCCACCTGGCAAACGGGGCCCCGGAAACAGGGAGGGTGGGCAACCGCAACCGTACGGGGTAGCCCAACCAGGTTCTGCTTCGTGCGAGTTGCAAAGAATGGGGATGCGAGTACAATACAGATGCCTCGCAACTTTGCCGAGTCCGAGGCTATGACCAAGGCGGTAAGGGCCGCCAAGGTGAACACATTGTAGCACAGGCCCGCCCGCCGTCAAGAACGGTGTGAGCGGGTTTGGGTTTCTTTAGTCCGGTGAGGATCAAATATGATAGATTTCACTATCCTTCTTGACGACTCCGATCTGCACTTCGACCCCTTGCGTGCTGAGCCTGACCTTGCCTTCGTGCTCCCATCCACCGCGCGCATTGGACAGACCGACGATGTTGTTCACCTTGCACCCACGCCGGTACACTGTTTCTTCAACGCCATAACCTATGGTCATTGGTTGATGGGAAGGCATAGTCTCTCTGAGAACGATGCCTTCACCATCTACACTATCCACGATATATTCAAGGGGCTTCTGCGCCTAGTTCCTGGCAGTCATCGTCCTCGATATTGGCTGCACAGCGAAGGTGAATTCTTTTCACATCTTAAGAATGCCTTGCACTGTGCTGGCGTTTTCGATGACTTCGGCAAAAGTTTTCAGGTAGCTCAGGACCATCACTCTGTGGGCTGGCGTGAGGCTACGCTTCACGAGAGAGAAATCGGTTCTCAAAAGAAGGTGGGACTAATCGGGCTCACTATCCGCCTGCAGCCGACGCTGTCCAACGCACCTAGCATCGCCTACGTCAAGCGATTATTCGTGGATGCCTACGTCGAGGCGCTGCGCGCCGAGTTCCCCGATGTGTTTGCCCGTTTCGATGCCGTTTCCTATGAGTATGAGTTTGTAGATCCGGCAGTGTTGACTGGCGACACTGATAGGGACGTTAAGGCTCTATGCAGTCAAAGCGATGTCAGGTTGGAGGATGATGGAAAACGACTAGTGATTCAATCCTTCATCGGTGCAAGCGGAGAGGATTGGCTTTCTGATATGGAGACAGAAGTACATTTGCCCTTCTGGCTCCTTCTCACCTTGCGGGGGGATCCCACGTCGATTCTCTTTCCCGTGCCTGTTCGCTACGCCGATCAGACGGGCAATCAAGATTTCTTCAATCGAGTGCAGGATGGATTCCACGAGCGAGTACGTGATCTACTGAAAGACGTACCGGTGAGCAAATCCAAGCGAAATGAATGGCCCCACAAAGTGGATGAGATTCTGGCCCACATTGATGATACGTTCCACATCATTCACACGCGCAAATTTGACCAGGCCGTTGAAGCGCGCGATGTGGATGGGAAAGTGACGATGGAGGAATGTGCATTCTGCGGATCGCTCATCCCGCCGGAGTTTGCCTGCTCACCGATAGAGGACCTGGGGTGGAGTTCGGGACGTTACACGGATTGGCACATCGGCAACGCTGACCAGACTTGTTTGTTGTGTGCCATATCCAACTTCAAGTTCCCTCCAGCGCTCAAGCCAGCCAAACGACTCGTCTTCCAGCGCAAGCTAGTATACTGTGCGACCAGTACACCCGGAGCAATAGAGGCAGATGATGTGCAACCGGCAGATTTACCCTTCTGTGATGTCCCCCTAACGCCCAAACTCGACATCACCTCACTGGAGTCGCTAATCACGCTCAACGTGATCGCGGCACTCTATCTGCACAACACCTTACGCCACACGACATACTATCGGGACGGCGAGCCTGACTTATGGTTAGAGAGTGATCTCGACATTGACCCGTTTACTTTCATTGGAGAGATTGGTGTGGCACGTAGCAAATCCCGTATGCCGTCTTTCCTAGCGCAGTTGCATAAGGGGTTAAGCCGAAAGATAACGCTACTAGACCCTTTGCGTCCAATGGAGGTTGAGGTGCCATTCCATGCTCTCGCTTGCGTGTGGGGCACGTCAAAGGGACGCCATTTCGAGCTGAAATACAAACCCTTGATAGTGAGCAATGAAACGGCATCGTTCCCCATCATCTGGGAGGGATACCATCTCCTTGACAAAAGCACACTTGAAGCCATTCAAAGGCTTGCAGCCTTTGTCGAAAGTTTTGGTTCTCGTAGCGTGAGTCATCGTATGAAACTGACTGCCCTAGCTGAGAGTCCACAAGAATTTGTGGCAACGATGACAGAGTTAGGTGGCTATGGGTATGCAACGATTTTGGAACGACTGGATCAGTTATCGAAAGGAGAAGAGCCATTGAAATATCTCTCATACATGCGCAATCTACTGCGGAAAACACCGCTTATATATGAACTCTGGGAGTAAGCAAATGACGGATGATGCATTTGAGGCATTCTGGTTTTTGTACAGTGTTGCGCGCCGTAATCTGGGGCGAATGGCAAGGAGTTCCAGCACGCGAACTTCAACATTGACCTACTTTCATCAGGCTGTCCGCGGAGCACTCAACCGTTCCAACAACGCAGATACATTTGTTCAAGCAATTGAGCAAGCGACTGATCTCAACTTCAGCCAGCACTACGATGACCCGCTTCCATCGCCAGGAGCGATGGAAAAACTGTTCCGCGAGTTGCAGCGTCACGGCACCCTGGCGTTCATGCCCCGGCTGGTCGAACGTGTGAGGGAGCGCAGAGCGCAATTTGAGGAGGGGAATGATGAGCAAGACTGATCGCTATCTAATCACGGCCTATGGAATGGGGAAGAGTCTAGCTCCGCTGGTGCACTCGGAGGAGCGTCTGGGAAACAAGATGTTCTTCCGCCGCTTGAGTATCAAGTCGGGCGATGAAGTGGTCTCTACACCAGCCATCTCCGGCAATAGCTTCCGGGGCGCTTGGCGCGACCAACTGGCGCTCTACCTAGTGGATACACTGGGCATTCATAGTTTGTCAGATCTGACTTTTGTCACCTTTTTCAGCGGCGGCACTCTTACCGAGGGTGATAGCGCCCTGGCACACAATCTGTATGAAACTTTTCCTAGCTTGCGCTTGTTTGGCTTCTCGATGGGAGGGCGTATGTACCCTTCGCGCTTTGGTGTAGATTTTGCAGTGCCTTTGACAAAGGAAACTCAAGCCTATGCTCAAGCCGCCTATCCTGAACAGGCGGACGCGTTGCCCAAGACCACTGTCGAGGCGGGACAAATCACAGCGATGACGATGATGACACGCAAGCAGGACGAAGAAAAGGCCGTGTTGGTAGATCTCACCATTGAGGAGAGCGAAGGGGAAACTTCCCCAACTCAGATGCTCTTCAATGTGGAATACATTGTGCCCAACACAACCTTCGTGCATGGCTTCCGCAGCGTTTATCCTGTGTCGGCACTGGAATTTGGGGCGCTGCTCAAAGTACTTGAACTCTCGTCACAACGCAGTTACGGTGGACAGGGCAGTCGCGGCTTTGGGCGCATGAATTGGCACTATACACTGATGTGGAAAACATCACTTGACGATCCAAATCCCAAAAGTGCGAAGATCCGTCTGGGACAAGAACTCAGCTTTGCCGGTTCCCTAAAGGGTTTTAAGAAACAGTACGAAGACCACGTTGCCACTTTACCTGGTGTTATCCAGGGCAATGATAGTCTGAAACCAGTTATCCAGGTGACCAATTCGGACGATGAGGGCAAATGAATTACGCGATCACCCTTCATTTCCTTACACCTTATATTTGCTCCATCACCCGCGATCAGGACTTTGTCCATTCGCCAATGCCTCTTGACGGGGCTCTGGCCCACGCTGCTTACTGGCAGGCGCTGGCCACCGGGCAAATGGACGAATCTCCGACTGGACGGAAGGCCAACGTTGACATTATGACTAATCATGTCATGCCAGTACTGGACGAAGTGCTGGAGCGTGTTTCACTCGGTGATAGCGACCTGCTGAACGATACAGCTATCACTGATTGGGTCTATGCGATCTCTTCTGGCTTTCCGATGGTGGATGGATGTCTTTACATCAAGCGCGGTGCTCGCTGGCTCAATCCGGATCAAGATGAGCCATTAACTCTTGATTATGATGTACAGCCGATTCGCAAGCGTGTTGACATCACCCGTCTATCATCCCTCGAGATCACTCGAGTCAGCAAAAGAGGAAAACCCCGCACCAGCGAACCAGAGACAGGCAAGGGAGTCCTCAAGGCAATTGACAACCGTCTCATAACATGGCAAATCTATGAGTATGTCTGGTTTGCTGCGGTGAAAGATGAGACAAGGCTGCGCGAGCTACTGGACGTGCTCAAGTTCCAAGGAGGGCTGGGTAAGAAGCGCACGGCAGGTTTTGGGAAGCTGCTCGACTATGAGATAGAAACCCTGTATGTGCTGTTTCCCAACCTGCAACTCGAAAAAAGGTTGTTTGTGGATTGGAATGGCGACCTGGTGTTACTGCGACCGCTACCTTATGATGCCATCATGTTGGCTCCTCGGCGAGTGGTGATGACCAACCTGATCGTCGAATCAGGTTGTGGCTATCGACCGCCCTACTGGAGTGATCGACGGGTGATAGTACGAGAAGGGACAATTTTCCGATTTCTAAGCTGATGCTGGATCAATTCAGAATCGCACACTATCGCTTCGTCTTACAAGCTGTGGAGCCGATGGAGTTTCCACCGTACAAGGGATCGACACTCCGCGGAGGGTTTGGTCATGCCCTCAAACGTATGGCCTGTCGTAACGCCAGTGGTAAGTGCGTGGAGTGTCGGGAATACGAGCACTGCGCCTATGGCTACATCTTTGAAACGCGCCCTCCATCCGATTCTGAAGTGCTGCGTACCCACCAGGCGGTGCCTCGCCCTTTCGTTTTCGAAACACAGCCAGATGGTAAAAGCAAGTACCAGCCTGGCGAGGAGATAATCTTCAGGTTGGTGATGATCGGGAAAGGTATTGAACACCTGCCCCACTTCATTCTAGCCTTCAAAGCGTTGGGTGAAGAAGGATTGGGACGCGGGAGAGGGCGCTTCCGTCTCAAGAGCGTGTGGGGTCTCGATCCTTTGGGACCCTGGGAGACGTTGATCTATGATGGAGCTAGCGATGCGCTGCGTAATGTCGATATGAGCACCGGTATAGATGAGATAGAAAAAGCCGCTGCTCTCCTACTTGACAATACTGTGACTGTTTGTTTTAAGACACCAACGCAGGTGAAGCACGCCGGTCGCATTGTGCAGGAGCTAGCCTTTCACGTGTTGACTCGCAGTATCATCCGTCGCTTGTCGTCGCTCTACTATTTCCATTGTGGTGAGCGGTGGGAGACAGATTACAAAGGCTGGATTGAAAAGGCAGAACAAGTGAGGACGGTCAAAGCAAACCTATGGTGGGAAGACAGGAAGCGCTACTCAGGGCGACAGCAGCATTGGATCGGGATGGGGGGTCTGATGGGCAGAGTGGAGTATGCTGGACCCATGGCGGATTTCCGCTCTTTGCTGGTCATTGGTTCACTGATCCATGTGGGCAAAAAGACTGTCTTCGGCAATGGACAGTTTGTGGTGGAATAGCCGCGTGTCGCAAATGAGGCCCATTTCCGAGCAGGCAACGATTTGCAACAGCGCAAAGCTGAAATGAGATGTGATGTGTGTCAAATAAACCCATCAGAGGGGGTTTCCAAGCGGCAAAACGGTAGTAGTGGGTCTAAAACACGCTTGTTAACTGTAAAGATATTGGGTTGCAGTGTACACCCCGTTCAGTAGGGGGCTGAAAGAAAAGTTCCTTCGTGCAACGTGAGAATGTGACCGCCGTTGCAGTGTACACCCCGTTCAGTAGGGGGCTGAAAGAATCCTGACAGTACCATTCAACGCACTGGTTGAGCGGTTGCAGTGTACACCCCGTTCAGTAGGGGGCTGAAAGTATGTTTGCAACGGGACAAGCCTATTCGGGCAGTTGGTTGCAGTGTACACCCCGTTCAGTAGGGGGCTGAAAGAGGCTTGTTCTGTTTGTACCACGATGGACGAGTGGGAGTTGCAGTGTACACCCCGTTCAGTAGGGGGCTGAAAGCTCCCATCCTGGATACAGTGCATTCAGAATCATTTCGTTGCAGTGTACACCCCGTTCAGTAGGGGGCTGAAAGTCTGGTGATTGACAATAAGCAAGTCGTTCACCGTTTAGTTGCAGTGTACACCCCGTTCAGTAGGGGGCTGAAAGACTCTCGCGTTAATATCAACGCCACTATTGGTCACGAGTTGCAGTGTACACCCCGTTCAGTAGGGGGCTGAAAGTGATGTAACTCTGAATGCTATTCGTGTGGGCAAGTTGGTTGCAGTGTACACCCCGTTCAGTAGGGGGCTGAAAGTCTTAGATAGCTATAATTCACCGTCCATCTCACCACGGTTGCAGTGTACACCCCGTTCAGTAGGGGGCTGAAAGTGTGTGCGGCGAGGCGTGTTTTGAGTGCTTCGACGGTTGCAGTGTACACCCCGTTCAGTAGGGGGCTGAAAGGTTGAGACATTCGGACTCGGCGGAACGGGAACGCCAGTTGCAGTGTACACCCCGTTCAGTAGGGGGCTGAAAGACCGTGAACGCTGCCCCCAGGTGTGACCACGATAGCGTTGCAGTGTACACCCCGTTCAGTAGGGGGCTGAAAG
>Ga0180434_10004119_pt1 | contig 17883 bp, 11 predicted proteins | sample SS_ome_7_FD_132453 | JGI IMG/M metagenome (GOLD analysis project Ga0180434, IMG submission 132453) | Hypersaline lake sediment archaeal communities from the Salton Sea, California, USA - SS_1_D_2 metaG | ecosystem: Environmental > Aquatic > Non-marine Saline and Alkaline > Hypersaline >...
AGCCGAATTCATCTTCCTTGCGTACCGAGTGTTTCGTCACATTGGGCTGGGTATCGCGGCGATCGTACTTTGCGGTGTTATCCTCTGGATCAATCGCGAGAATCCGAGCATTCACGTAATTTGGATGATGCTGGCCGTGTGCGCCGGCAGAATCGTATTCCAACTTGCCGAAGTTTGCTGGGGCGTCTTCCAACGTCGTGAAAGACTCGGATTGATGGCCGGTTCGAACGCGCTGCGCGGAGTCGCGCTGCTTCTGCCCTTCGCGATCCTGTTTCGCTGGGCGCCCGCCCTCGGCTTCATTGATCTGGACGGGTTGGATCAGGAACAGCTTAAAACACGACTTGTCTCAATGGCGGCGGCGGCCGTTACGTGTTATGCCGCCGCTTGGGTGGCGATCTGGTGGTTTTTTGATCGGCGCTTGGTCGTCAAAGCCGGCGACATGGACCTGTCCTGGTCCTGGCCGGAAGTCTGGAAGCTGGCCCGACGAACCTTGCCCCTCGGCTTGGTGTTTTTGCTGATCCCCCTGTGCGATACCGTGACTTACTTTGCCGTTAAACGGGCCGGCGCCGGGGAAGGTTGGGAGGACGCCGGATACTACGGTTCGATTAAATTCATCGCTCTGATCACCATGTTTCTGGTTGTTCAGGTCAACACCGCCGCCGGCAATCGCTTGGCCCAGGCTTATCGCACCGACCTCAAAGCTTTCGTCTGGTTGGGCGCCAAAGTCGTCGCCGTGGCTTTGGCGATCGGCGCCTCGTTCGCCGGATTCGTGTTTTTCCATGGAGAGTGGCTTTTGAGCGTTCTCTATCAGCAAGACTATGCTCAATACCAGCCCGAGTTCCTGCTGCTGATCATCGCCCAGTCGATCGTATTATTGGCCGCGGTTTTCGGCGCCGTCACGACCTACATGCGGCAATTCTGGATTCAAGTTCCAGTTCATCTGCTGGTGTTGTCGGCTACCGCGATAGCGGCCGTCCTTTTCGTGCAACCCGAGAATCCGGTACGAGGAGGGGCTTTGGTCGAACTCGTGCGCAGCTCGATGCAAGCGCTGCTGTATTTAGGGTGCGTGTTGCTCGGCCTGCGGTGGCGCGACCGCACGCCTGCTGCATAGCCGCCGGCGGCAGCGTATCTGCTCGATAGCGAAACCGTTTACGGAGGTTTTGATATCGGCGGATGCGGGGCCATAAAAAAAACCCGACGAATGGTCGGGTTTTACAAGAAAACGAGGCCGACGGGACTCGAACCCGCAACCTTCGGATCGACAGTCCGATGCTCTAGCCAATTGAGCTACGGCCCCCCATGACGCTTCCCTGGCACGAATTATTTCGGCATTCTACTGTGAGGCCGTAACAAGTCAAACGAATTTCTTTACGAAATGATCTACGTTTTACCGGTCGTGAATGGAGATTAGGCGTTCAGGGCTTGCAGTCGGGAACAGCGCATATTATCGCTTCCAGCGGAGAATGCCCCTCTGTCAGATAATCGGCCGCGGAGCATGCGTGGGCGGATTGGCCCCGTTTGATCAACGGCGGTCGGCCGGCGACGGCTTTGACGATAACGAAACGAATGTCGGGCGCCAAAATCGCCGAAGTAAATGACAAGGCCGCGAATATGAGTTTGGAAATATCGGTTCGGGCGTAGATCGCCAGGGCGGGCGGAGTATCGCTCTGAAAGTGACGCATTAGGTAATTCGAGGTATGGAAAATGAAAGCATTGGTGGTCGACGACTCCATGACGATTCGGCGAATCGTCATTAAGGCGCTGGGAATGGCCGGTATTTCGGATACGACGGAAGCCGGCGACGGCGTCGAGGCCGTCAAGGCAACCCAGGCGGATCAGTTCGATCTGATCCTGCTCGATTGGAACATGCCCAATATGACCGGGATCGAAACACTCAACGCTCTTCGTAAGGCGGGAGACGCCACGCCGGTTATCATGGTCACCACCGAGGCTGAAAAATCGCGCGTGATCGAGGCGATCAAGAGCGGGGCGAACGATTATCTGATCAAACCGTTCTCGCCCGATCAGTTGGCGCAGAAGGTAAAGGGGGTAGTCGGCGCGGCGGGTTGACCGTCGTCGCGCGCGGCGACCGCGGCCGGATGCAATTCACCATATTTTCCCGCATTACCAAACGACTCGCACGGGGGGAGTTTTTCCCCGCGCCGATCTTGCGGGATCTGGCCGAGCGGGTTCTCTATGATTACGATGAGAGGTGCGTACGCGAGTGAGCGAGCGCCGCCGACAATCGACGCCCAGCGGCGCTTTATAAGCGTTTCGGTCGAAAGCAGAAAATGACGAGTGAAGAATCATGCGATTGGTCGTGCTGGAAAAGAGCACGTTGCTGACGGAAGTCGAGTGCCGAGAAGAAGCGATCTACATCGGAGCGGATGAGAATTGCGACGTTCATCTGCCCGAAGGGGAAGTCGGCGCGCAAGTCGGCGTGGTCTATCCCGTATCGGACGACTCGTGGGTTTTCGAGCAAACCAATCCCGACGGCGTGGTTCAGTTGAACGGGGCGGCGGTCGTCGATAAAGCATCGATAAAAATCGGCGACCAACTAAAAATTCACGACTACCTCATTCGGCTGGAAGCCGCCGACATTGAGCCGGAGACGTCGCAGGCCGCGCCGCCGGCCCAGCGCACGTCGGTGGATCGGTTGCGGCGGTTCGTGCAGTACAGTTTGCCGGCGGGCAGTCTGATAAAAAAACCGACGGAAGACGTCGCGGTCAATTATGAGCAGCGCGCGAAATGCGGCCGGGCCAACGTTTTGCTCGGGCAGTGCTCGACGATCGAGAAATTAATGGAGGTCGCCCTGCAGGTGATGGCGGATTCCTTCGGGGCGCATCGCGCCTGGATGGGCGTGCGAAAACTCAATTATGGAACGCTGGAATACGTCGAGGGACGCATGTCTTCCGGACAGATGGCGGACCTGCCGGCCACCGGGGAGAACCTCAAGCTCCGCGTGCTCGACCGCGATCAATTTGTTCTGTTGCCTTACGGCGATGATTCGTGCCGGGCGCCGGTGATGGCGGGGCCGTTGATGGCCCAAGAAGGCGCCTTGGGGATGATTTACATTGATGCCGGCGAAGAGGCTCGACGGTTTGCGAATCAGGATCTGGACGCGTTTATCCTGTTTGCCAACACTCTGGCGGCACAATTGGCGGCCATTTTCGAGCAGATCGCCAAGAATCGCGATGCGATGCTTGAGGGCGAGGTCACCGTCGCGCATGCGATTCAGACGCGTCTAACGCCTCGCAAGCTGCCGCAGTGGGCAGAATTACAGTTCGGCGCCTTTCGCGAGATGGGGCACGAGCGAACCAGCAATATCTACGATTTGCTGCGACTGTCGAACCAGATGGCGTTGTTCATGATCGCGCATACCAACGCCGTCGGTCCCGTGCCGAGCATGTTGATTGCGCAAGCCCAGGCGGCTTTCAGAGTGGCGGCGATGCATCTGGACGCGCCGCAGGTCATCCTGCGAACGCTCAACAACATTATGTACGACGGCTTGCCGGATCACCGGCTGGATTGTTTCATCGGCGTAATCGAACCGCACACCGGAAACATGCGTTTCGCGCAGGCCGGAAAAATGGGCGCATACATCATCTCGGCCCGCGGCGAGGAACGCGCGCTCAGCCCCAAGGCGCCCACGCCGTCGATATCCGAATCCAAGGATTTCGATTTCAAGCTCTATCCCCAGAAGCTTCGGAGCGGGGAAACCCTGGCGCTTTTCACGCCGGGCGTCGTCACGGCCCGCAACAGCAAGGGCGAAATTTTCGGCGAAGAGCGTTTTATCAGCATCCTGTGCGACGGTTTCGGCCAGCAGGCTAGCGGCATGTTGCGCGATCTGCTTTCAGACCTGCAACAGTTTACCGAATCCGGCGCCCAGCCGGACGACATCACCGTTATTCTGGCGCACAGGCTGTGATTTTGCGGGGGATTCTCCGGTTTCCGGCTCAAATCACTGGAAAACCGTCGGTTCGGCTCTATGATTTCCGCTTTGCAGCGCGGATGTTCGGCGAAAGCCGCGCGCGTTAATCGACTTTTTGAGGCTTAGTATTCCGTGGCGACGCTAGTCCGACATGACCGTCCGCGCGACCTGCGTTGGTATCTGGCAGGGCCGATGTTTTTCGGCGATCTGGGCACGAGCCGTTTGTACGTGCTCGGCTTGGCGCTGTTTTATGCCGGCACGGCCGCTCCCTATTACGTCGCCGCGATTTGTGCGTTGGTTTTGCTGGTGGGATGGGCTTATACGGCGGTTTGCCGCGTGAATCCGGACGGCGGGGGGGTGTATTCCTCAGGACGCATGTTGCACCCGATGCTGGGCGTCGTCGGCGCTCTGCTGCTGTTCGCGAATTACGTCGTGACCGCCTCGATTTCAACTTATGAGGCGATGATCTATATCGGGGGGCCGTTCGGCATGACGCGCGACCTGGCGCCCTGGTTGAGCATCGGCGCTATCGCGTTGCTCGGGGCGCTGAATTATGTCGGCTCGCGCCGCGCCGGCGCGTTCGCATTGCTGGTGGCGATATCCGCCATCGCCGTAACGGCCATACTGGCTTCGTTGACGATTACGCATGTGCCCGAGGGGTGGGGCGCGATCACCCCGCCCTCGAACGGCGCCTGGAACACCTGGTTGACGTTCGTGGCGGTGGTTTTGGCGTTGTCGGGCGTCGAATCGATCGCCAACATGACCGGGATCATGATCGAGCCGGTCAAGCGCACCTCGAGATTGGCCATTTGGCCGGTTCTGGGCGAAGTCGTCTTGCTGAACGTGATCCTGGTTCTGGTGGTTGTGAGCTTGCCCGAGCTGGGTGAGCTGGGCGTCATGGCCGATAAGGATCCGGCTCTGCTGACCGAACATGAACACGAATTGAAGGACCAGGTGCTCTTCGTCGTCGCCGAACGTTACGTCGGTCGCGCGTTCGCCGCGATCGCCAGCATTGTATTCGGTTTATTGTTGCTCTCGGCGACCAACACCGCGATCGTCGCCATGATCAGCATTCAGTATGCGATGAGCCGTGATCGTGAATTGCCCGAGATATTTTCCCGCATCAACACTTACGGCGTGCCCTGGTTTGGAATGATCGGGGCCTGCGCGCTTCCGTCGCTGGTGTGCGTGATTGCGCGTGACATTACGACGCTCGCGCAGCTTTACGCCATCGGCGTGGTTGGAGCGATCGCGATCAATCTGGGTTCGTGCGCGTTCAATCGCAAATTGAAGATACTCAAACACGAGCGTCTGGGAATGTGGGTGCTCGGGATCGTGATGGCCTTGATCTGGCTGACGATCGCATTCACGAACCTTTGGGCGACGGTCTTCCTAAGCGTGATCGTGTCGGGCGGGATGTCCTTGCGCTACCTGACCAAGTGGATTGCGGCGCGTCCGGCGGCCGTGCCGGCGGGAGAAGCCGCGCCCGGCGCCGAGATCACGCCCGAGCAGTTGCCCGTATATGATCCCGGCAAGGGCCGCATTCTGGTGGCGACGCGAGGCAATCTGAATCTGCTGCGATACGCTTTCAAGGAAGCCGCCCTGCACGGCGCGAATTTGTTCGTCTTGTTCGTACGCGACATCAACGTGCTGTTTCCAGGACGTGAACGGCCGCTTGGGCCTGAAGAAGACGGCGAGGCCGCCTCGCTGTTCCGCGCCTCGCGTCAGATGGCGCTCGAACACGACGTCCCATTACAGGAAATCTATTGCGTGAGTCCCGATCCGACCGACGTGATTCTGGATTTCGCGGCCACATACGCCGCCGATCTGGTAGTGTTGGGCGTGTCGCGTCACGCGGGCATGTTGAAGGCTTTGCGGGGCGATGTAATCAGCGGCGTGGCTAAGGATCTGCCCCCCGAATCGACATTGCTCATTCATGCCTGACCGGCTTTATCAAAAACTTGTCCCCATGCCTTCTCGGCGCCGGGCGCCGACCGGTCAAAACCGTTATAAAAAAAACCGAGGGGCGACCTGCACGGCAACGACAACGCTTGTCGTGCCGCACAGGTCGCCCCCAGGGATCGGGTCGCATGATTTCGATCGATCGGCGGCAATAACCGGGGGGCCCAATAAACCCTCCGGGCTTGCTCCCTAATCGGTCAGGCGAGTTTTAGCACCTTCGGCTGCCCTTCTTCTTAGCCGGTTTCCTCTTGGCCGCCTTCTTCTTTGCTACTTTCTTCTTTGCGACCTTTTTCTTTGCGACTTTTTTCTTTGCGACTTTTTTCTTCGCGACTTTTTTCTTCGCGACCTTCTTCTTTGCGACCTTCTTCTTCGCGACCTTCTTCTTCGCGACCTTCTTCTTCGCGACCTTCTTCTTGGCTACCTTCTTTTTGGCAGCTTTCTTCTTCTTCGCGACTTTCTTCTTAGCCATGGCGCACTCCAAAAAAGATAATCACTAAACAGAAATCATTCACGCCACATGGGGCGTTTCAACGCGGTCGTCGAACCGAACGCTGACGTGCTTGCTGACGCCCGGTTCTTCCATCGTTACTCCGTACAACACGTCGGCGCATTGCATGGTTCGTTTGCTGTGCGTAATCAAAATGAACTGCGTTTGCGCCAGGAACTCATCCAGCATGTTATTGAAACGATCAATGTTCGATTCATCAAGTGCTGCGTCGACTTCATCTAAAATTGCGAACGGCGACGGTTTGCGTTTGAAGACCGCGAACAACAGCGCCACCGCCGTCATCGTCTTCTCGCCGCCCGAGAGCAAAGAGATCGAACGCGGCTCTTTTCCGGGGGGTCTCGCTATGATTTCAATCCCGCACTCCAGCGGGTTCTCGGGATCTTCTAAAATAATATCGGCTTTGCCGCCGCCAAAAAGTTTACGAAAGAGTTCAAGAAAATTATCGCGCACTTGCTCGAAACAACTGCTGAACCGTACGCGCGATTCCTCGTCCAACTCGGCGATCAATTTTTCGAGACGTTCGATCGATTCGTTCAGGTCCGCGCGCTGCGCGATTAAATTTTCAAAACGCGGCGTCAATTCCGCCAGCTCGGCCAGAGCGTCAAGATTAACATTGCCAAGACGCGCGATCTTGCCGCGCAGCGTTTCGATCTCTTGCCGAATCGCGTCCCAGTCCTGCGCCGCATGCTCGTAAGACGCATAAAGCTCGACTAAATCGAGCGAAAGCTCCTCAAAAACGCGCGACACGAGGCCTTCCTTGCGAACCTCGGTCTCGCGCAGCAGCACTTCGCATTCACGGTAACGCTCGTCGAACGCGTCGATTTCCCCGCGCGTCTCGCGCGCCGCGGCGCCGCAGTTTTCAATCTCTTGTCGCAACGCCTGGCGCTCTTCGCGACGTTGCACGACCGCCGCGCGCTGCGATTCGCATTGCTCGTTCAATTCCTCACGGCGGGCCGTGTTCGCGCGTCCTTCAGCCTCCGCCTGCTCGATTTTTTCCGCGGCTTCAGCGGTTTCGTGCCGGGCGCGTTCGTTTTCCTCGGCCAGTTTTTCAAGTCGATCGTGCAATTCTTGCAGCGCCTGGCGCCGCGCGCCGCTGCGTTCGGCGGCCCGGCTCGCTTCTATGCGCGCCGCGGTAAGCTCTTGTGCGAGCGTACCGACCGCCGACTCGCGCAGCGCGAACTGCTCCTCGAACTCGTGAATGTTCGCTTCGTGCCGCAGGCGCGCCGTTTCGACGGCGTCACGTTCCGTCTCGACTTGCTCCAGCCGGCTCGTCGACTCGGAGAGCGAACGCTCCAGCTCGGACGATTCGCTATGCAATACCTCGGTCTCGCGCGCGACGTGCCGCGTCGTGTCTCGCACGCGCAACAGCTCGGTGCGCGCGCCGGCATGTTGCTTCTGGACGGCGGCGATTTGTTGCATCAGAGCGTCGCGCCGCAATCGTCCGTCTGACAATTGCTCCTCGATTTCGCCTCGTTCACGCGTCGTCCGTTCGAGCAGCGTTTCGAGTTCGTCCAGCTCGGACTGAAGTCGGCGGATCCGGGTTTTTCGACTGATCAGGCCGACGACGCTTTTCGATACGCCGACGGTGATCCGCCCGTCGCTTTCGACCGTATCGCCCCCGAGCGTGACGAACATATAGCCCTCGGGCGAGCCTTGCGCCAGGGCCAGGGCGCGCTCCAGCGCGTCCACGACTATCACGCGGCCCAGCAGGCGTTCGGCGAGCGAACGATACTCGTCGGCGCACCGCACCCAGTCCGACGCGCGAGCGATGAAGCCGGGGGCTTCGGCATAACTGACCGCGGGCGTATCTGCTGTCAAACGATCAAGCGCGATAACGCTGGCGGGGCCCGGCGGTTCGTCGCGTCGATTCAGTTCCGCCAAAAACACATAGCCGTCGCGCACGACGATCTGATGCTCGAAGCGCGCCAGAACGGCTTCCAGCGACGCTACCCGCGGATCGTCGATATGAAGAACGTCTGCGACCAGACCGACGACGGCCCCCGAGGACTCGGGCTCGCCGTCGCGCCACTCCAGCAACCAGCGCGCTCCCTGATCGATCCCTTCCTGACGTTTTTCCAGATCTTCCAATAAAACGAGCTGCGACAACAGGCCGCTACGGCCCTCTTTCAGCTCGCCGAGCCGCGCGTCGATCCCTTCGATCCGCTGTACCAGCTCTTGCAGCTGGGCTTCAGCCGCGCGCGTTTGGCTTGCCAGTTCGTTCGATTGTTGCTCCAGCAGATCGACTTGACTCTTGAGATCCTCTTCGCGGCGCTCGAGCTCGGCCTGTTGTGATTCAACTTGACGGCGCCGTTCGCCCATGCTCGACAAGCGGGCCTCGAGACGCTCGCGGCGCTGCAGCAGGTTTTCGGTTTCGTTGTGCAGCCGGCTGGATTGACGCGCGGCTTCAAAGCTCTCGGTCCGTTCATTCTCGAGAGACGCGCGCGCCTGATCGAGCAATTCAACCGTGGCCGTCCGACGCGTTTCAATGTCCTCGATGCGGGCTGATTCGCGCCGTTCGACTTCGACCAGCGTCTGGACCGCGATCTCGTCGTCCGAAATGCGCGCACGCAACTCCTCCGTCCGGCGCACGGCGTCCTGCGTTTGCGCCAGACGACGATCGCGCGTTTGCGCCAACTCCGACAAGCGGCGTTCGCCCTGCACGATTCTTTCCGTTACGGCGCTTTGCTCGGTTTCCACCTCGAGCAGTTTTTCTTCCGCATACTGAATGTTCTCATCGAGCGCTTGGGCGGCGTGCTCCAACTCGGCGGCGTCGGCGTCGCGTTTGGCCAAACCGGCGCGTAGGCCGGACAGTTGATCGGCAAGCTCGCGGCGCTCGGCTTGACGCTGCGTGAGCGCCTGCTCCAACTCGTGATATTCCGCCAGCGAAAACGCCGAACGCTGCTCGCGCAAGCGCGCGTCATATTCCTGGAAATTACGCGCCTTGCCGGCGGCGATCTTGACGCTGCGCAACCGTTTCTCCAACTCCTCGATCACGTCGTTGAGTCGCAGCAGGTTTTGCTGAGTGCGGTCGAGTTTGCGCTGCGCTTCGGCGCGGCGCATGCGGTAGCGGCTGATGCCGGCGGCTTCCTCAAAAATTTCGCGACGTTCCGTCGGAGACGCCTGGAGCAAGGCGTCGACGCGACCCTGCTCGATCACGCTGTACGCGTCGACGCCCACGCCGGTGTCGAGCAGCAGTTCGCGAATATCCTTCATGCGGCAACGCTTGCCGTTGATGCGATATTCGCTGTCGCCGTTGCGATACAGCAATCGACCTACGATAACTTCCTTGTCGTCGCACGCGAGCAATTGGCGGGCGTTGTCGAACGTCAATAGGACTTCGGCGAAAGCGCCCGGTTTACGCGTGCGCGAACCGGCGAATACGACGTCGAGCATCTTCTTGCCGCGCAGCGTTTTTGCGGATTGCTCGCCCAGCACCCAGCGGACGGCGTCCAGGACGTTGCTTTTGCCGCACCCGTTCGGGCCGACAACCGCCGTACGCCCCGCGCCGAAATCAAACTCGGTGCGGTCGGCAAAACTCTTGAAACCTTGAAGAACGATGCGTTTTAGAAACACTCTAATTGTCCCGCTAACGACACGCTCGCACTCAAATCTGAACACAAGCCAAATCACGACACAAAATATAGTAGTTATGCCGCCGCATTACCACAAGAAATTCGACATTCGTTTGAACATTCCACAACTTCGCTTAAGCCAGCGGAATAGCCTCGGACCGTGCGGCGGACACGGCGCGGGCGTGCAGGTGCGTCTGCTCGACGTCGCGGCGAAGCTGCGCGGTCAGCGAGCCCGCTCCGTCGAAGCAAACCTGGTCGCGCAATTTGGCTAGAAAGTGGAGCCCCATCTTTCTGCCGCGCAGGCGACCGTCGTAATCCAGCAAGTACGCCTCGACGCGCGTATGCGAATCGTCGAACGTGGGTTGCGGACCCACGTTTACGGCGGCGAGATGAAACGTACCGTCATCGAGTTGAGCGACGGCGGCGTAGACGGCGTGCGCCGGCAGCAATTGTGGAATCTCGTCGAGGTTCGCCGTCGGAAAGCCGATGGAATCGCCCAGATGTTTTCCGTCGCCGACGACGCCGGTGACGCGGTGCGGGCGTCCCAGCATGACTTTCGCATCTTCGACGCGCCCCGCGCCGACAGCGCGGCGAATACATGAACTGTTAATTTCGGGAGCGCCGTCAAGCTCTGCCGCGCGAACCTCCTCGACGATGACGGTCTCGAAACCGTAACGGGCCGATCCCTCGATCAGCGTGTTAATCGAGCCCTCGCGACCGCGGCCAAAATTGAACGTCGGGCCTTCCACGACGGCGCGCGGCCGACACGTGTTCGTAAGGTTGCGCAGGAACTCGTCCGCGCTTTTGTCGAGCAGTTCGCGCGAACTGGCGACCACGATCGTCGCGTCGAGCCCGAGCCGTTCGAGCAGAGCGAGTTTTTCTTCCAGCGTGGTCAGGCGAGCGGGGACGCGCCGCGGGGCGACGACGGTCAGGGGGTGCGGCTCGAATGTCAGAGCCGCGGCGAGGACGCCTGGTTTGCGTGCATGGTCGAGCGCGGTCTCGACGATCAAGCGGTGTCCCAGGTGGACGCCGTCGAAATTTCCGATGGTCAGGACGACGCCTTCGCGGGGCGGTTGAAATCCTTGGATATCGTGAAAGACTTTCATGGCGGCGGCGTGAGCTACTCTCCGAGCAGATATCCGAATCCCAGTTCTTTCGCGGCGCTTTGAAATTCGTCTTCGGGCATCCAACGAGATAGGTAGTTTTTCCCGTTGAACAGAATCACGATGCGACCTTCGCGCCGGAGGAAGAAGCGCATCGGTTCTTTGAGGCAACAAACGCCGGCTTCGGGACGCTCCTTGGCCTGGCCGGCGTAGAACACGTTGAAGTAGAGTCGCTCGCAGTCCTTCCGCAAGGACGAATCGGACGGGAAAGTGAGCAACGGTCTCGAGCGGGCGGCCGATTCCTTCTCGAACGCCGCCGCCAGACGCTGCCCCATGTTTCGTCCGAGGCGCAGCTGCGTGCTGTCGCGATTCAGCACCACTACGTAGATCATCCCCGCCGTAATGAGCGCGAACAGGAGCAATCGGCGAAATAATCTTCGGCGTCTTTGGACGAGCGTGTTCAGGCGCGCTCGCTGGGCGAGCGTCTTGTCGGTAACCGGAGTTGATTCCGTGTTGGTCATTGGGGCGCCGCCGCCGACTCATGCCGTTTCGGTTCATTAATTACGACTTCAACCAATTCTATCCGGCTGGAGTTGCGGGTAAAGTGGCGGCGCTGAATAAGGACTTGACAGATGCCGTCCATAAACGTGGTGGAAATCGTGACGGTCGCCGCGGGCGCGTTGGTAACTTTGCTGCTCGCGGGCTTCGTGCTGTATTGGATCGATCGGGAATGGCGCGATCTGGAATTGCGACGCGCGCGTGGCGAAGACGCGGAGGCGTCGCCCCGGCGCGTAGCGGATGACGAAGACTTCTCATCAGGCGCGTCGTCGCATGATTGAGCAGGCCTCCGCACGCACGTCCGCCGAACGCTTGACGCTGCTTTCGGCGATGTTGTTTTTGCAACATGCCGTGCTGGGCGCGTGGGCGCCGTTGTACCAGCTGCACCTGCGCGATCTGAACTTCAGCGGCGCGCAAATAGGAGCGATCTACGCCACGCTGGCGATCGCCTCGATTTTCGCGCCGTGGATCGGCGGGCAATTGGCCGACCGCGTCATGTCGGCGCGGCGCGTCATGATTATCTGTCACGCCTGCGGGGCGGCGTTGTTATGGCTGGCATCCCGGTCGAACCAATACGAGGAAATATTGCCGCTGATGGCGCTGAACGCCTTCGTGTACATGCCGACGATGGCGTTGAGCAATACGATCGTTTTCCGGAATCTGGCTGACCGAGATCGCGAGTTCGGAATAGTGCGGCTGTGGGGTACGGCCAGTTGGATCGTCGCGGCGCTGGCGATGGGATTGTGGTTGAGCCGGCCCGGATGGATCCCGGGCGCCGCGAACGCCGACGCGGGTGACTGCCTGAGATTCGCGGCGATTCTCTCGGCGCTGCTGGCGGTCTTTAGTCTGGCTTTGCCGCCGACGCCGCCCGAACGCGGCCCGCGTCCGGCGGTGTTGGGAGCGCTGCGCTTGTTGCGCGATCGTTCGACGGCCGTGTTGTTGGCGGTCAGTTTCTTTCTTGCCGTGGGGATTCCGTTTATCTATCCCCTGGGAGGACTGTTTCTGCGTTCGCTGGGCGTGTCCGATGCGGCGGTGTCTCCGTGGATGTCGATCGGCCAAATCGGAGAAATCGCGGCTTTCTTGTTGCTGGCCTGGGCCGTGCGCCGTTGGGGATTCAAAACCGTCTTCTTGATCGGCATTGCGAGTTGGGCGGTGCGTTTCGGCGTTTGGTCGGCGGGGGGGCCGTGGCCGTTGATCGTGTTGTCCTTGTCGCTGAACGGGTGTTGTTACGCTTTCGTGTTCGGGCTCGGACAGATGTTCGTGGATCAGCAGTCCGACCCGGACACGCGCGCCAGCGTGCAATCATTGCACCAGGTGGTCACGTTCGGGGCGGGGATGTGGCTGGGGAACGTGCTCGCCGGCGCGTCGTTGGACTTTTTCCAGCGCGCGGCGCCGGGCTTGGCCTCGACGCCCGATTTTGCGTCGATTTTTTTCTGGCCGGCGCTCGGGGCCGGATTGTGCTTCGTGGTGTTCGCTCTGTTTTTCAGGACGCCCACGCCGACCGTAAATCCGCCAGCGGCGCCGACTGATCAGCCGCTTTGATCGAACGCTCTTCCACTACTTGTCCAATTCTTTCGCATGGGATTCTGTTCGCCTCCAGGTACGCCTGGCAAGCTTCCGAATCGGCTTCCAAGACGTAGGTGGCGCACAGTTCGGCGAATGGCCCCGGACGGGTCGTTCCTCCGGCGTCTCTGGTTAAGGATTTCAACTCGACGCCGCGATCGCCGGCTAACGCCATTTCGGCGACCGTTACGAGCCACCCGCCTTCGCTGACGTCGTGGCACGCGGCGATCAAGCCTTGCCGCAGCGCCTCGGCGACCGCGTGATGTATGCGAGCCGCTTCATCCAACGAATAGTCGATTTGCGGCAGGCCGCCGATCAGGAGGAGGTCGCCGCCTGGACGCTTGAGGTCGGAAGTGACGCAGCGGCGCACGTCTTCGACCAGGCTGACAGCGCTGATCAGCAACGTGCCGGGAATACGCAGCCGGTTGCTCGCCCGAACATGTTCGGCCGCGGCCGTGAAGACGCGCAGGGAATGGGGGATGTCTCGCCGTTCGGCACGGGCGTAATCCTCCATGACCTTGAGCGCGGCGTCGACGTCTTCCGGATGGAGCGCGAATTCATTATTCAGCGAATCCTTGCCCGAAATGAACGGCACGCCGTATGTCTTGGAGGCGTCATAACAACCCTGGCATGCGCGTACGAGCGTGCCGAGCTGACGCGGATCGTCGCAGCTTCCCCAACAGAAATTATCGAGAATCGCCGTGAGGTCAGGATCGCCGCCGACTGAGATCACGTTTCTAAGCGCCTCGTCGATCGACGCCAGCGCGGCCCAATAGGGATCTACGTCGGATAGATGAGCCGCGACACCAACGCCTAGCGCGACGCCGCGCGTGCTGTCCAGGCGTGGTTGCAGGACGGCGGCGTCACCCGGTCCCGCCCCCGGACCGCCGAGCGGCTTAACCACGCTGCCGCCCATAACCTCATGATCGTATTGACGAATGATCCATTCCTTGCTGGCTATGTTCGGAGCGCCCAGGAGCGTTTTCAGACAATCCAGATCCAATTCGGCCACGGGTTCATTAACGCCGGGCTTGGGCTGAGAAGGGCGCCATTCCGCGATCTGTCGGCGTTTGGGCAGGCCATGGTGAAGGAACCGCATTTCAAGATCGCCGACCACGACGCCGGCGTACCGTACGATCAGTCGCGGCGAAGCGGGGGGATCGCTGCCGAACGTTCCGATAACAGTGGCCTCGGCTTCCTCCTCGCGCATGATCGTCAGGAATTCCTCCAGGTCTTCGGGCGGAACCGCGAAGACCATGCGTTCCTGCGCCTCGCTGATCCAGATTTCGTCGTAGCGTAGACCCGCGTATTTCAGAGGAACGTCGTCCAGATCCACCGTAGCGCCCACTTGCTCGCCCATTTCTCCCACGGCGCTGCTCAATCCGCCGGCGCCGCAATCCGTGACGGCCGTGTAAAGGCATCCGGCCTCGTGGTCACGAGCGCGTAGCAAGGCGTCGAGGCAACGTTTCTCAGTGATGGCGGCGCCGATCTGCACAGCGTGCGAAAATTCGTCAGCGTGAGTGTCGGTGAGTTCGGAGGAGGAGAAGGTAGCCCCGTGGATGCCGTCGCGACCGGTGCGTCCGCCAACGACGACCACGCGGTCTCCCGGCCGGGCGGCTTTCTGGACCTTGTCGCGCGGCATGACGCCGACGCAGCCGACGTAGACCAGCGGATTCCCGAGATAGCGCGGGTCGAAGCAAACCGCCCCGTTGACAGTGGGTATGCCCATGCGGTTGCCGTAGTCGGAGACGCCCTTGACGACGCCGCGGAGAATTCGTTTGGGATGAAGCACCCCCTTGGGCAGCATATCTTGCGGCCAGTCGGACGGCGCTACGCAAAATACGTCGGTATTAGCTATAGGTTGAGCACCGAGACCGCAGCCGAGCACGTCGCGTATGCACCCTCCCACGCCGGTCGCGGCGCCGCCGTAGGGCTCGATCGCCGAGGGGTGGTTGTGTGTTTCAACTTTGAAAGCGATGGCGAACTGGTCGTCGAATCCGATGACGCCGGCGTTGTCCTCGAATACGGAAAGGCATTCCGGGCCGCGGCCTTCGTCCATGAGTTCCCGGGTGGCGCGGGCGATGGTGTCGCTCAGCAGGTTGTCATAATGGATTTCAATGTCATCGCGCGCGTCGGCGGCGAGGCCCATCGGCGCCCCTCGATATTCGATTGCACTTTTCAGAGTTTTATGAACGCAGTGTTCCGACCATGTTTGGGCGAGCGTTTCCAGCTCGAGATCCGTCGGCTCGCGCCCCTCTTCGAGGTAGTGAGTTTGCAGCGCCTGCATCTCCTCCAGTGAGAGAAAGAGGTGCCCTTCGCGCGAGAGCTTCCGTAGTCCTTCGTTATCAAGAGTGCGAATGTCCGCGTGACGAAGCGTGAAATCGTAAACGGGCGGCTTGGGCGCCGGCTTCACTTCAGCGGCGCCGAGCACAACATGTTCGATACAGTCGTTAGCCAACACGCTAGTGACGGCGTGTATGACACGTGTCTCATCTATGTCGCCTACGAGTATGTACCGCCGTGCCGTGCGGACCGAATCTACAGGCAAATCCGCCGCGCGCAGTTCGGCGAGCGTGCTGTCGGCGACGGGATCCATAACGCCGGGCTTGAGATGGACTTCAATCCCCAGCCCCTCGCGCAAAGCCGGTATCGCGCCGCGATTTGTTACAACAGAGGCTGATTCCGTAACCGAGTCGAGCAGCAGGCCGTGGGCGATTCGCTCGGCGACGGTTTTGTCCAGGTCGCCTTCGAGGAAGAAAAGCCTGGACGACTCGACCTTAACAATGTTTGCCAAGCCCGCATCGCGTAAGTCGCGGGCCAGCGTATTTTGCCGAGCGGATGCTTCGTGTCGGCTGAGAGGTTTGATTTCGATTCGATAAACGGGCATGTCGCCTCCCGAACTGGATCCACCGGCGCCGCTGCCGGCCTCGAATGTATCGCCGATTTCGCGCCCTGCCGAGGGGGTTGGACGCTGGTGGTCAAGTAAGACGTTCTTCCCTTGCCTGGTTAAGACCATGCGGATCATAATGGGTCGAAGGGATTTCGTCCTTGGCGCGGCTGTCAATTAACTGCCGCGGCCGCCACGCATCAGCCAATTGTGTCGCCGTCGATGGCCGTGTCGGCGGTAGATTTTTCGGTGATGCTGCATTCGACACATGAGGCGGACATCACGAGCAACGCAAACCACGCCAGCCTTGGAATAGAAAAAAGGGAAAAGGTTGAAAAACTCAGGGCAGGGTGCCGTGAGCGATTCCGAACTCTTAACCGATTCTTAACAAAAGAGTTGCAAGCTGGTTGGCTTTTCCATGCACACGTAAGCTGAGTAATACTTGTTACTTGAACTCGAATTATCCTTGCGTTTACATGCCAGGGACGATTAGATTTTGCCTTTGATAGCGTATTCCGCATGGAGGCGGCTGGCGCTGGTCGGTTTTGACGAGGAAGTGAATGAGCACACAACTCAGTACTGCTGGGCGACAATCAGATTACGCAAAGTATCTGCTGGAGTTCGAGAAACCCATCGCCAAGATGGAGCAGGAGATACTACGTCTCGAAGCCAGTCAGATAGAATCAGGGCGCGATTATTCGGATGTCATTGCCAGCATCCGCGAGCAATTATCGGCGGCTCTGCGACAAGCGTACGAGAACCTTACCCCGTGGGAGAACGTGCTCGTGGCGCGACATCCACGCCGGCCGTTGCTTCGCGACTACATCCGAATGCTATGTACGGATTTCTGCGAATTGCACGGTGATCGTAACAGCGCCGACGACAAAGCGATGGTGGCTGGTTTTGCACGTATGGCCGGTCAGCGCGTCATGCTTATCGGGCAACACAAGGGCCGCGACACGCGCGAGAAGATCGAATCTAATTTTGGCTGTGCGCATCCCGAGGGTTATCGCAAGGCTTTGCGCGCCATGAAGCTGGCCGAGAAGTTTCACGTGCCGATCGTCAGCCTGGTGGACACGCCCGGCGCGTATCCCGGCGTGGAGGCCGAAGAGCGCGGCATTGCTTATACAATCGCGCTGTGCTTGATGGAAATGTCGCAGTTACGTACGCCGGTCGTGGCGTGCGTGATTGGAGAAGGCGGCAGCGGCGGCGCGATCGGGATCGCCGTAGCCGATCAGATAGCTTGCATGCAGCATTCATATTACTCGGTGATCAGTCCGGAGGGCTGCGCCGCAATTCTTTGGAGGACCGGGGAGAAGGCGCCGCTAGCCGCGAACGCTTTACGTTTAACGGCCGAGGATCTTCGTCGTCTTGAGATTATCGACGCGATCGTACCGGAGCCGCTGGGCGGAGCGCATCGCGACCCGGAAGGGGCTGCCAGGAATCTTGACGTGTGGCTCACCAGATCCTTGCGTGATTTGAAACGCTTGAAGATCGAAACGGTGTTGAAGCGCCGTGAGCTTCGGCTGAGCAAGATCGGTTCTTTTGTCGAATCGAGCTCGGCGGAGAAACCGCCCGCCGCCGTCAAATCTAAGGCCCGCAAACGCCAATCGGCCAAGCGGGTCGTAAGCGCCGTTCGCACATAGCTTAAAGTTCATTATCAGCGTGTCGAAAGAGAATACAAAACCTGTCGAAATCAATCTAGACCGAGCCCGGAAACTCGAAATCCAATGGGCGGACGGTCGGCGTGACGTGATATCCTTGGTCGATTTAAGGAGAGCATGTCCATGTGCCTCGTG